>Ga0209427_10002352_pt1 | contig 22250 bp, 13 predicted proteins | sample DeeMarSWOR136_30_FD_187465 | JGI IMG/M metagenome (GOLD analysis project Ga0209427, IMG submission 187465) | Marine sediment microbial communities from White Oak River estuary, North Carolina - WOR-1-36_30 (SPAdes) (version 2) | ecosystem: Environmental > Aquatic > Marine > Intertidal zone >...
CCCCCGTCCAGCGGGCGAACTTCAGATGACCGTCGGTGTTATCATAATAGCTGATGGCGGGGTTACCCGAGGGGTCGAAGGCCAGGGATGTGTCCCAGCCCACATCGCCGGCGCTATCCACGGTCTCAATCGTCCAGGTGGCGGCGTGTGCCCGGGAGCTCAGCAGGAGGAGTGGCAGCAAGGCCAGCGCGAGGATAAGAGTATAAACGATTTTTGCCTTCATCATGTCTGTATCACCTCCTCTCTATTACGTTTTACATACTACATGTACGAATAAGACCATCATATATGGCTCAGACTATTGTACAATTTCCTCTCTGTCGATGGTGATATCCTGCCATTGAATCTATCAAAGAATACCATGCGCTGCTCTAGCCAGTGCTCTCAATGATTAACTTGTAGTGCGAGGGGCCATATCCCAGGGCATACGATGTGCCGGAGGAGGTCCCTTCTGCTTCGCTAGATCCTAGGTCGGACGAAAAGCAGCCCCCGCCCCCGCCCCAAAATGAGCGGTCTTCGTTGTAATACTCGATCGCGATGTTCAGCTGCAACGTCTGGGCTCCCGCATTCCGGACCTGCCATGCCTCCCACACCCCGGCATATGCGCCGGCGACCGCCTCCAAGACGAAATGTTTTGCCTCCACCACGCCACCGAGATCGGGGGCTATCTCAACAGTGCCCGGGATAAGCCTTTGTACCGTGGGCGGTGCGGACAGCTTTCCCCACTCTATCTTCCATACGCCGGCCTCTTTTCGGAAACTCATGTCAACATGCGAGAACCTTCCCCCCCAGAAGACATAGTCCACATCAGCCGTGGCTGTCTCACCGGTGACATCAACGCTCCCGATTCCCCTGAAGGTTATGTTCCCGATTTGCTCCTTAATGAGTGATAGTGAATCTGTGGCCTCTTGCTCATCGCCGAAACCGGTGAGGTAGTTCAGGCACCCGGCGAAGTCTCCTGCGTTGTAGGCTGCCAAATAGCCTCCAACAGTGTCTCTTATAGCGGCAGACTCCCCGGTTAGAGCCTCCTGCCCCCAGATAATCTTCCACTTGCCATTTACCTGCTTCAGCTGCATCTGGTCTGTGGCTTCCTCACCGCCTATGACAAAAACAACCGTAGCCGTAGCTGTTTGGCCACTAATTGCTATGTCCTTGATCTGCCGGTACTCAAGCTCCCCCGAGAGACTTCTAAAGAATTCCAGAGCCCCTAACGCGTCAGCTTCATCCCCGTAGTCAGTGAAATAGGTCAGGCACTGAGCGTAATCCTGCGCATTGTATGTTTCCACATAGCCTCTTATCGTATCCTCTATAGCCGAATGCTCACCGCCGCCTCTCCACAGCATAGGTACCAGTATGCCAGCCATCACCAGAGCTACCACTACCCCGACTACCAAGAGCTTCTTCATCTCCCCAACCTCTCCTCAACCTCATTGTATTCATTGGGCCCACCATAAACGATTGACCTCTTTTCATGACACCACAATTATGAATAATAATTCATGCTATATCATACACGATAATCCAGTGCTTGTCAAGCCCCTCGGTCGCCGATGCCCGCAAATCTCACAAGGGGGCGGAGTGAGGTAACACATACCTCTAGTCCCGCTCAGCAATCTTCACGGAGCACAGGAGTTCTGTGTCGCGGCAAGTGAGGAAAAAGAGGGGGCGCTGTTTATTCTGCCACTCTGCACTACAAGGTGCAATCGGCTAAGGGTCACAATTGCGAGTCTTGTCTAACCGTGCTCAGTGGCCGTGCTGTGCGAGGGCAGGGGTTCGCATTGCACGATTCATCAGTTTGGTCAGCCTGGCCCGATGAAGGCACACCAGGCAGACCTTTCCGGGGAATCAACACCGCCTTCAGCTCACCCTTGTTGAGCAGCCTCATCATGCTCTCGGTGACACCGAGGGCGACCACCTCTATCGGCGCAAGGAACTCTGGGGACAGTGGGTCAGGTATCACAACGAGGAGCGGCTACATTCTGCTCTGAACTACTTGCGCCCGGGCTGCCTATTCCTCCAAGCCCATTCGCCATCAGCAAGCCTGAGCCCATTTCAGTGCAGTATCCACCCTCCATCGACGACCACTGTTTGCCCGGTCATGAGATCGCTCTCGTCAGAAGCTAAGAATGCCACTATGCCGACTAAATCCTCCGGTTGCTGCGGACGCTTAATCAATTGCTCTTTCCGGGCACGTTCAAGAGCCAGCTCATCAGAGGTATAAAGCCTTCTGGCTTCGGTCATGGCCATGCCGGGACATAGTGAATTAACACATATCCCATGCTCCCCCAGTTCACCAGCCAAACCTCTGGTCAGCCCCAGAATCGCCGCCTTGGAAGTCAGATAGTGAAGGAAACCGACATGGCCCGTGAAGGCCACGTTAGAGGCTACATTGATGATCTTGCCCTTCCCCTGCTTCTTCATTTCCGGGGCTACCGCTTTGGCACATAGCCACTGACCTTTGACGTTAACCGCCATCAACCTGTCCCATTCCTCAGTGCTGATATCTTGGAAGGACTTTCGCTCCAGACCGTAGAATATGGCAGCATTGTTGACCAGCACATCGATCCGGCCAAATTTCGCCACCGTCTCTCCAGCCATGCGCTGAGTATCCTCTTCTTGGGAGACATCAACCTTGAGGCCAATAGCAGAGCCATTCCTCTCCTCGATTTCCTTCACCGTGCCTGTGGTATCGATGACGTCAACAACGACAATCTTGGCTCCCTCCTCGGCCAGCTTTAGACAAAAAGCCTTACCCAAGCCCCGGCCGCCGCCGGTGACTATGGCAACCTTTCCTTCCAGTCTCATCCGTACTCCTTTCTCGACAGTTAATAGGGGCGTCCTGCCTTTTCCCAGACCTTTTCCAGGCCGAAGTCCTGAGCGAGGATCTTGTAGCAGTTATATCCGGGATCCCCTGTGACGGTGCCGTAGGTGTGGCAGCTCCCTGAAGCCATATAAAGATTCTTTATCGGCGTTTTATAGCGGGATAGCTCTGGAATAGGTCTATTTCTCCCCGCTTGAGGAGCGTCCCAGGTTATATGAGGAATACACCCGTCCCGCATAGCTGAGTTTCTCATCTGAATCTCATAGGGTGTATTAACATGAACCCCGATGACATTATCCCACGTCATATTGGGTGCATACATCTGCCACTGCTTTAACAGCTCTTCGATGAACTCCCTTTTCAATCTCAGCCACTCCTTGAGCGTGAAGAAGCTGGCTGGGCAGCTATATTCCTCGAATTGAACTTCATATTTGCCACGGGGGCTACGTGCCGGGTCAAAGGTAGAATGGTGGTAGGGATGGATATACAGCTTCGAGGGGAAGCCGTGGCTAAAGATCTCGGCTTGATACTTATATCTTGCATAATAGGCATCATTCGGACAGAGGTATGACCTGAGAGTAAGGGTGTCCGGCTCGACCGCTTCCACTTTGTATTTGGGCGCCTCATGGAGGGCAAAGCTGCCCCACAATATACAACCTCTTGAGACATCTAAAGCGTTGACTTTGTGCCTGATCTCCTCACTGACATAGTCCCCCCCGATCAGCCTGAATATCGTCTGATGCGTATCGATATTGCTGACCACCAGCTTTTTAGCCTCGATCTCGGTGCCGTCCACCAGCCTGATGCCCTTTGCTGTGCCATTCTCTATGAGCACCTTGTCAACCGGGGACAGCACCCAGAACTCACCCCCGTGCGAGCACAGACATCTCTGCAAGGCATGGGCTATAGTATGAGTGCCACCTACAGTGACTGCAGTGGGGCTGCCCCCTATTAATTGCGAAACACTGAAAACGTAACACAAAAGGGGCATCACATTAGAAGGGAAATTATTGGTCGCACTCGCCGTTGACCTCATGAAATAGACCCTCATCTGGTCGCTTTCAAAGAGGTCATAGGCTACCTGACCTACGTTGGCTAATAGATGCCTGGGGTCTATTCCATTGACCGGGTCATCCAACAGCTCCTCCAGAGGATCCTTCTCACCCGGAAGAGGAGGCGGGTTGAGGCGAGACAAGTTTGCTCTCTCTTTCCAGTGTTTCTCAAACCTCTCATGCAATGTCAGTGCCGTCTCAGCGTCCCTTTCCGAGCACTTGGCGATCTCTTTATAACTCTTTTCCATTCCCTCGGGGATATATGTCATCTCCCCCGCTTTGGCATCAACACTGTAAGCAGGATATGAGACTATGTAGTCCTCATTGTCGAAAATTATGCCTCCATTGCGCCAAGGAAAGACAAACCTGAGCCCATATTCCGCCAAATTTAGATCTCTAAACGGAGGCTGATAGGCAAAGCGGATGCTTGTGGAGCAGGGATCGGAGATGAAGCCGGGGGCTGTATATTCCTCGCTGCACACACCGCCGCCCAATTCCCACTTTTCCTCAAAGACGCCTACCTTCATTCCGTTCATTGCCAGATAACAGGCGACTACCAGCCCATTATGCCCTCCGCCGATCACTATCGCGTCATAGCTTGCATCACTCATTTGTCCTCCTCTATAGTAGGTTTTCCTGCTTGGCCTTAGTCACCATCGCCGGCTCCCGCCACCACTTTTGGATTCCCAGGTCCTCAGCGATGGCATTGGCAGCTAAGTAGCACGGGCCATAAATCACTGTGCCGCCAGAGTAAGAGCTCGCTCCACAAACATAAAGCTCGCCGATTGGCGTTCTATGGTTGGAACAATACTGATTGGGTCTGAAATATCCCATCTGAAGGGTGAGATATGCCCCTTGCTTAATAGACCCCTCCTTCATGTCCAAGAACTTGTTTTCGATGTCGAGAGGGGTGCAGATATAACTCTCCAGTATATTTTCATCCGTTATGTTAGGAGCATAGCGGCGCAAGGTATCCAGGCACTGCCTGGCATGCTCCTGTTTGAATCGATAATCATACCATCTCTCCGGCCCCCCATCCTTGAGCCTGTAGGGTGCAAGCTCGGAGATAAGCCCGGTGTGCATTCCCGGGGGTGCTTCTTTGGGGTCGAGCACACTGGGGAAGCTGCAGTTAAACCCAGCCTGGAGCAATTCTCCCCTCTTCACCGCCTCCCAGTGATTGACAAAATCATCCTCGGTCTCATAGCCGACTACATAGATGAAGGCCTGATTCATCATGGCATCTGAGGATGCCGCGGTAAATTGGGGGACAACATCGAGAGCCAGATGAAGGTCAAAGAGGCTCTCCTGCTCCCATTGCCACCTTTTGGCATCAAAGGCTAATTCAGCGTCCAGATTTTCCTCACCAACGAGATCGAGGAAGGTTTGTTTTGGGTCCAAGCTACTGGCCACAAATTTGTCAGCCTCTATGATAGTGCCATCATCAAGCTCTACCCCTTTCGCTGCCCCATTATCTATCACAATCCTCTTGATGAATTGGTTGGTTAAAACCATGCCCCCGTTCTCGTATATCACCTTGCTCAGGGCGCTGGCCAAAAAATGCGAGCCCCCGACGCAGAGCCGGTAATTTGAGGCCCGATTAAGGTAGAGGGGGATGAGGAAGCCCAAGCCCGTCTGATCATATTCCAAACCCCACATACAGACGGCATATAACAGCAATGCCCTTACGTGTTCATTCTCAAACAGCTCGTCGATCACCTCTTTCGGCGCCCGCTCGGTCAATTCATTTATTTCCCTGCCGATATCGCTGGCCTCCAATTTGGCAACTTGATCTATAGGTGCCATAGCCGGGGAATAAGTGGCCGGGCCTATGAACCGGCGCATATAGTTGTCGTATCTGTGATAGACTTCCCGATAGGTATCAGCATCTTTCTTTGAAAATTCGGCTATCGACTGGCAGGTCCTATCCAAGTCCGAGTATAGTCCCAGACTCCTGCCATTGGAGAGTGGCATCGCCATAACTAAGGGTGGATGGATGAACTTCACCTTGTATCGCTCCTCGAGCTCAAGGTCATCGAAGATGGGGGCGTAATCCACCATCGAATGATATATGCAGTGGGTATTATGAAGAAAGCCGGGGAGGGTTACTTGCTCGGTGCAAAGACCGCCACCGAGTTCAAACCTGCGCTCCAAAAGCAGGACTTTGAGTCCAGCTTTGGCCAGATAGGCGCCGGTCACCAGTCCGTTTGGCCCAGCGCCAATGATGATACCATCCCACTTAGCCATTTCCCCCCTTCCATTTCTTAGTCCGCAAGGTGTTGAGCCTGTTGGCTGTTCGCCCTAAGAGGCCGCCGAAAAACGCAGTTTTTCGGCGGCCTCCGTTAACAAGGCAATCACTCCACCTTAGCCTAAAATATACACCACCCCGTTATCGCCGTCAACTCTGATCTTGGTTCCAGTCTTGATCTTAGCTGTCCCCTCGACGCAGCCGGCAACTGCGGGAATGCCATACTCCCGAGCCAAGATTACAGGATGAGACAGAGAGCCACCGCCGTCGGTGACCACACCAATGATGATGTCATAAACAGGAGTCCACGGAGCGGCTGTTCCCGGGGCGACCAGGATCTCACCAGGCTGAACCTCAGACAGGTGTTCCTGGCTCATTATGACACGGGCAATCCCCTCGACAACCCCCGGAGCTGAGGCGGTGCCATAAAGGTCAGCCTTGAGCTCCTCCTTTACCATGGGACTGGGGACTGTGACCCGGAGCGCAGCGCTTTTCCAAATCATCTTCGGTATCACCTCTGGATTGCCGACGAACATCGGCGGCAATTCCGCGATGTTCTTCTTCCACTCCGCCTTGCGCCTTGCCACCTGGCTGCGCAAGCTGACGCTGTGCCTGGGAACTATGCTATACTCAACCTCTTCAGGAATCAGGAAGTAAACGTCAGAGGGCTCCTCGATAGTCCCGGCTTGGGCGAACCTTTTGCCGATCTCCCAGGTTACCTTGCGCACACAGGCATGGCTCTGTAAGTCGAGGTAATAGTCATGTGTCTCACTGAACACGCCCGCAGCCTGGGCAACCCGCATCAGCTTCTCAAACCACTCCCTCTTCTCCGCAGGTACCTTAGCCAGGACTTCCTCCTCTGTCCTCTTCCTCTCCTTCTCCAGGCCCTCCCTCTCCTCATCGAGGGTAAAGGCTCCTCCTTTGGCAATCGCGCTCCTGATATCCGATATGCCCAGGCTCGGCTTCTCTACCCAACTGGGCGTATCAAAGCGAAGCATGTGCGCGGTTCTCCAGCCATGCTGGTTCAAAAACACACGATATTCCTCCAGCCACTGCCGGCCGGCATCGCTCCCCTCGAGCTTGCGCAGGACCTCTTCATCATCTGGGGTATTCAGGAAAATGTCGGCAAGGCCCATCTCCCGAGCCTGGTTGCCAAGCCTCCACAGCTCCTTATTAACCCGAAACAGCATGTTGTCGAAGCCGCTCATCAGCTTCTTGAACTTAGGGTCGTGCTCATCAAAGCCGAGCACCTCATTGCACATCTCCGCAAACAGAAGATACATGCTATAGTAGAAGAACATCCAGTACATGTGGGTGAACCACTGCCTTTTGTGGGTCAGCCAGACCTCCTCAAACAGGAGCATGAGGTCGACATCGCTCACCTTCTCAATTTCAACTTCCTTGAATGGCCGATAGCGCTCCAGCATCTCGGATACAGCCTCGGGCCAAAGCTTGTCATGCCCCTCGATGAGCGGCGCTATCCGTTCCCGGAAGGCCTTTGTCCGCTCCTCGACCTCCGCTGGCTTGGGCTCGACCAGGGCGAGACGGGGCCAGCCGTCAACAAAACGCCAGAGCCAGCCCTTGGCTTCAGGAATGGAGAGCTTCTCATGGGAATAAAAGAAAGCGAGACCATGGTGATAGCCAAAGTTGTAAAGAACAAGCGGCGGCATCGGCTGATCATGAACGATATCGCTAACCCAGACAGCGAAGTTTTTCAGGTCATTCTCTTCGTCCCACTGCCACGCAATGAGATCATAGGTAGCTCCCATTTCTTCCTCCTTTCTTAGTTCATTATGATCCCTCTTTTTGCCCCTTCAGACCTTTTAAGCAGAAGCTTTTCTCACCTCCTTTCACCAGCCTGGCTCAGAGTCGCCTTTCCGCCTGCCAGCTGACACCTTCTTCCCATTGACCTTTATCCTCTGGCCAGGCGCCAGACATTGAATTTCATTGCAAGTATAATAAGCCACCGCATGAGCAATGTCAACAAATTGTGGGCTCTATTTTAGATTGTGTGGAAAAAACTGTCAAGAACATTGATGGTGGTAAGAACCCCGGGGCAGAAAATGAACTGCTGAGCACACCCACATACAAAGTGGTACCCGTCCCTTGGAGCAGTCCAAACTGAGGACTACCCAATCGCGCCCGCGCTTGACAGCGGAGCGGTGTCGCCGTACAATCACTGCGGCGTCGCTGTATCATCACTGTTGCGCAGGCCAGGCCCTGAGCCTGGCCTAATATTGGGAGCTGCCTGTGAGATGAATTCTATCCCGACGTAGAGAATTTGCCCAGTGCCTGAAAAAAAGACATAAAGGAGAGCAAGTGGGATATTACGGCTGGAACACATGGGATCTCGAGGAAGGCGAGCCTAAATACTACAAGGTATGGCTTTTCGACGGCAAGGAGAGCATCCCCATAAACAAGCCATTTGACCTGTGGCGACATATGGCTGTTATTCTGACGCCTGCCATGCAATATGGCGCCAACATGCTCTCTGTGCCCACCACCAAAGGTTTTCAGTGGCGAGTGATAGGTCCATTTATCCATTTCACCATAGAAGAGACGACTGAAGAGGAGCAAAGACAGCGTGAGCCCATATTCAGGGAGAGGATAGCCCCATGGATCGATGATTTTGGGGGGCAGTGGCGGGGGAAAATTATACCTGAGATAGTGGCGTTGGCTGAGCCCCTCCAGAAAGTCGACCTGCCGAAACTGAGCGATATCGAGCTCAAGGACTGCTTCGAAGAGTGGCTGCATGTCGACCTTACAATGTGGAAGAGAGGGCACTGGGTCGGCTTTTATGCTGCCCTTTCCGTTTACCTGCTCTTTGAGCAGCTCTGCCGGGAGCTGCTGGACATAGATGAGAAACATCCCCAATGGAAGACGGCTATGTCGGGCTTTGAGAACCGCCTTTATGAAACCGATAAGAAGCTGTGGCAGCTTGCTGACCTGGCGAGGGAATTGAGGCTGGAGAACGCTTTCCACTCCATTGAAGACGACGAGGCGCTCCTATCTGAGCTGGGGAAAAGCGAAGCCGGGATGAAGTGGATTCAGGCGCTTAATGAAGTCCTCCGCACTGAAGGCTGGCGTTCTGCAGGGCGTCCGGGCTCGATCTCTGGACCCTCCTGGATCGAGAAGCCAAGCCAAGCGTTACCGCATGTAAAACAGGCGCTGACCGCAGGTGGCTCCTTTACCCTCGATAGAGAGCGGGCACGCCTGGTCAGGGAAAGAGAAGAGGTGGAAAGGGAGCTACTCTCCAGAATATCGCTAGAAAAGAGAGACTGGTTTGAGAAGCTGATGAAGGCTGCTCAGTGGGCAGGCAGGTGGATCGAGGAACATCACTTTTACTGTGAGAATCTACCCAATGCCCTGGGCCGGCATATCACCAAAGAGATCGGGGATAGATTTGTCCGCTCCGGGGCCATTGACGACCCCGAGGATATCTACTTCTTCATAGCGGAAGAGATTAGAATGCGCATCATAGCGCCGAACAAGTTCGATGCGAAGAAACTGGTGCAGATACGAAAACAGGAGTATGAGCAGTATATGAAGACCGAGCCACCTCCTGCTTTCATCGGCGATCCCAGCGTGTTACCGCGGTTTCCCGATATTGACCCTATAGTGCGAGTACCAGCTACAATGCCTATTGTCAAGCCCGAGTTGAAGGCCGACCTCTATGGCACCGCCTCTGCGCCCGGAGTGATCGAGGGAATCGCCCGTGTGATATTCAGCGAGGACCAGTTCACTGAGGTTCAGCCTGGAGACGTCCTGGTGGTGCCGGTCACCAACCCGTACTGGACGCCTCTCTTCGGCATCATCAAAGGGGTAGTCACCGATTATGGTGGTGCCATGAGCCACAGCGTGGTTGTGGGCCGAGAGTATGGCCTACCTGTGGTCGCCGGCACCGTGGAGGCAACCAGCAAGATCAAGACCGGGCAGAAGATCAGGGTCGACGGCGATATGGGAGCAGTGTACATCCTCGGTTAGCTATCTGGAGTGTCAGGCTTATTATTGCACATGCGACCCCACAAAGGGATGGTGTGTGCAGTACGCCCCATCCCTCGCATCCACTAGGCAAATAAATGGCGCCACTTATCAAATACCTTTTTCCGCAGTTCAGGGCTGGCTATATTCACCGGTGCGAAATCCTTCATCCAGTGCCACGGCCGGCAGGCATTTATCAGCACCTTGGCTGTGGTGAAGTCCCGTTTCTCCCTCTTTTCCGGTGGCATCGAGGGGTCTAACGGGCTGGTGAGAAACCCTCTCACTATATCAATCGAGGTCTCGGGATCGCACCTAGTGCACAGTGCCCATACCACGTCTTCCCAATCTGAAGGGTCGATGTCATCATCGACTACAATAGCCCACTTGCCGGTTAAAGCGCCGCCCGAGAGCAAAGCGGCAGCCAGAGCGGCAACCTGTTTGGCATGCCCGAGATACATCTGCTTGACTGAGACCACAGAGATCACCCGGTTGGCGCGCCCGTGGACCCAGACGCCCTTTATCCCCGGGATCCCCACTTTCTCCAGTTGACTCCAGAGGAAGGGGACTGTATGTATTGGTATGGAGTATTGAGTAGGATCTACCTTCAGCGGTGGTCGCCCATAGATGATGGGGTCGTTCCTGTGGTAGATGGCTTTTACGTGCACCACCGGCTCCGTTCTGACTCCAGAGCCATAATACCCCGTCCATTCACCAAATGGTCCCTCCGGCCTGCTATCGACCGAGGGTGGTGGCGAGAAGCCCTCAATAACTATCTCCGCCGTGGCTGGGATGGGCAGCCCCGTGACCGGTCCCTTAATGACATCGACGGGTTTGCCCCTCATGTATCCGGTGAATTCAAACTCGCCCATGCCCCAGGGCAGCGGGATCGTCGCTACGCCGCACAGGAATGGCTCCTCGCCAAAGCTCATCACTACAGGGCACTCTTCCCCCTTTTCCCAATGCTTGCGGCGCATTAGATTCGCATGCTTTCCCGGCGAGGAGTAAAAGGAGAGGGTCTTCTCATCGTGAACCATGACCCGATAAGTGCCGCAATTCACCCATTTTTCATCAGGGTCTCTGGTTATGGTTACCACGCCGGTGCCGATGTAACGCCCGCCATCCCTGTCATGCCATCTGGGCACGGGGAATTTCCACAGGTTGATGTCGTCGCCGGTGATTACGTTCTCCATAACCGGCCCCGTTTTCACCACTTTGGGAGGAACGGGCTTGTATTGCTCCCACTTGTCCTTCCAATATCTTACGATCTCGACATCGGACATCTCGTCCGGATGATTAAAGGCAACCCTCTGCCCTATTTTGCTGAGCACGGTATTGCTCAGCACCCTGTACCCTGCTGGGTAGCCCTTAATCTTGTCGAATAGCAACGCTGGCCCCAACCGCTCAGCCATTAGCTCGGTGAGCGTGCCTATTTCCAGCTCCCAATCACAACCGTCAACTCTTTTCAGCTGTCCTATCTCATCTAATCTCTGCGCAAACTCCCTCAGGTCCTCGAAGAGCATACTACTACCTCCTCCTTTTATTTTTTAATTTTGCGCTCTCTTAATTATCCTAACAGGGCATAAGAGGCACTGTCAAGCTGGCTCAACTCTGTAGCTTGCCCTCTGCCTTCAGCTTTTCGGCGATGTCTTGGCGCAGCGCCCTCTTGTTGATCTTCGTTTCCGCCACCAGCGGCAACGCCTTTATGATCTCCAGCCGCTCCGGCAGCTTGAACGCGGCGACTTTATCCTTCATGAAGGAGACCATCTCGTTGAAGGTGAGATCTTGTTGCCCTGGCTTAGTGACGACGTAAGCACAGGCTTTTTCTCCCAGTACCGGATCGGGCATGGCCACCGCAGCCACCTCCGATACCTTGGGATGGGTGCGCAGAATAGCCTCGACCTCCGCAGCATCGATGTTCTGACCACCGCGAATAATGATATCCTTTATCCGGCCCACAATCATCAAGTTGCCCTGCTCATCAAAGCGCCCCAGATCACCGCTCCTGGCCCAGCCATCCTTATCCCAGGTCTGCTGCGTGCGCTCGGGGTCCATAAAGTAACCTGAAACAGCGAGCGCGCCGCGCAATATTATCTCACCCGTCTCACCTGTGGGCACGTCATTTCCGTCTTCATCGACAATTCTGATCTCACTGCCTCTGTGGGGCTTGCCCAGGGTGAGATGACGCACCTCCTTGGGGTCATCTACTGTGGCGATGGTGAGCGAGCCGATATCCTGTATCCCGAAGCGCTGAAACACGATGGCACCGGTTTTTTCCTCGATCTCCTCCGCTAACTTGGGCGCCATGGGGGCGCCGGAGCAGTTGAGCGCGCGCAATGAGCTCAGATCGTATTTGCCCAGGTTGGGATCGCGCAGCATCATCTCCAGTATCGCTGGCACTACTGCGGCTACAGTAACTTTTTCCTCTTCCACCAGCTTGAAGAAGTCTTCGGCAACAAAGCGGTCCATGATAATGCTTTTCGCTCCGACCAGCGGGGCTCCAATCAGGGCAATCTGAGCCGGTCCCGCGGCGAGCGGCGTGACAGCGGCGACGACATCGTCGCTGGTGAGCTTAAACGCGCGCACCAGCTCCTTTGCCAGAAGCATGCGCACGCATGTTACCTGCTCCACGATCTTAGGCACGCCAGTTGTCCCCGAGGTATGACGGATGCCGGTGATCTCAGTAGCTGCAAGGGCTCTTTCCCGCAGCCTCTGTGGAGGGTATTTCTTTTCCAGTGGCTCGTGCCTCATCTCATCCAGGGAAATAGCCCCTGGCGGCACCTCCTCACCGATGACAATGATATGCTTGAGATGGGGCAAATTGGGTTTTATCTCCTGGATCATGGCGAAGTGGTCAAAATCGTGGAACTTCCACGGGATAACAACGCCCTGAGCGTCGACCGATGCTAACACGTGTTCCATATCCTTGTGGCGTAGCGTTCTCAGTGCGCCGGCATTGATGATGCCCGCTTCTTGACAGGCAACATAGAGCAGCATCAGCTCAGCGCAATTGGGGAGCTGAGTCACAAGAACCTTGTCTCTCTCAATGAGCTCCATCAATCTCAAGGCAATCCTGTCTATCTGCAGTTTCGCCTCCGCCCAAGTAAGCCTCGTCCTGGAGTCTACGATGGCCTCCTTTTGCGGATATTGCTCGGCATTTCGGTCCCATATCTCGGCGAAGGTGGCAGTGTCCCAATACCCCTTCTCCGTATATTCTGCCACCAGCTCATCTGTATACCGTACCGGCTTCATCTATCTTACTCCTTTCCTCCAGCACCCTTTTATTATAAAGGGGGGGCTTAGCTCTGTCAACGGCGCCAGTGTGAACATACTTGACAACGCCTCTCCGCCGTGCCATATTAAAAAGATGCCCGCTGATACAAGCGGTAAAGAGTCTACAGTGCAGACCAGACCGGAAACAGTGTGGAGCCCGAGGAAACAAAGCCAACCCTGAAGCGTAAACTGGAGAAAGGGGGTGAGAGACGTAGAATTTGATGGAGACCTGATGGATGGTATTAATTCCGTAATCTAAATAGAAGGAGGCTATCTGTGGAGGAGAAATTTGTAAGAGGACCTAATCCATTTGAGCAGGTTCAAATCGGCACCGAGCTTGTTCCTGCGTACCTGAGATTTCACCCCGGGGACGAGAACAAGTTTTGGATGCTTGATACCATACATTCCCCGGAGCCCCTTTACCCGCTGGAGTATGAGAGTTCATACATAGCCCTTGCCGAGTTCGCGGATTCCTATGGAATGGAAATCAATAAAGTGCCCACAGCTCATGGGAACGCCTTCCGCATTCTCAACGGCTGGTGTTACTTCAACTCCGTGGACGTCACTGACCCTGATGAGATCAATAAACGGGCGCCTCTGATTGGGGAAAAATGCGGTCAGGTTTATCCCAGGTGGGAGCAATGGGTGGAGGAAACGGAGACTCCACATAGAAAAGCGGCAGATTGGCTTGCCAGCTTTGACTTTGAAAAAGACCCCGACCTGAGTGACCCGGCACAACTGTATAGTCTGATAGAACGATTTGATGCTACAATAGCAGCCCTGTACCATAGTGCCGGAACCCACCTCGAGACTATGGTGCTTATGTTTGGTCAGAAACTGGGGTTCAGCGCTCTGTGCCAGGAGCTTGTCCCCGGCACCACTGACGAGGAATGTAACAAGATGCTCCAGGGTTTCGGCAATAAGCTTATGGAGACAGATGCCGAGTTCTGGAAGCTCGGCGAGCTTGCTGATACACTTGGAGTTGCCGATGTGGTTAAAGGACCTCCCGAGGAAGCAGTTGCAGCGCTGGAGAAGACGGATAACGGCAGGAAATGGCTTGAGGCACTCAAGAAACTGGTAACGGAGTATGGTCTGAGGCATGTCGGCGGCTGCTATAATCTCATGCCTGTGAGCTGGATCGAGGACCTCAGCTACCCCATTTCTTTCGTCCGCGGCTTCATGGCGAAAAAGGAAAGGGGTGAGCAGATGGTTCCCAAAGAAGCGCTGGTCGCCGAGCGGGAGCGGGTAATTAAGGAGTTCCGAGCCAAGCTCAAGACCGATGAGGACAGAAAGAAGTTTGATGAAAACCTAAGCCTGCTGCAGAGGATGTATCCCTGGTATGAGGACCATAACTTCCTCTATGAAGGGAGACTAGGCACCGGCGTCCATCTAAAGATAGTAGAACTGGGCAGGCGGCTGGTAAACGAGGGCTATCTGGATGAGCCCTACGATATAGGTTATTTGCTGCTCCATGAGCTCAGGCAGCTCCTTTTCGAGTTGCAGAATAAACGGCTCGAGTTTCGCGATTACAACTTGCTCGATTACAGGGCTCTGATAAAGGAGCGCAAGGAGATCAGGAAAAAACAAGCTGAGTGGAAGCCGCCTGTGGTGCTGGGCTTGAAGCCGGTGGTGGCGCCGGAGAATCCAGTCGCCATATTTGTCTACGGCGCATTACCAGAAATCATCGACAGAGCTTTTGCCGAGGTGGCAAAGCCAGAAGAGGTGATGGAGATCACCGGTCTCGCCGCTTCCCCTGGAGTGGCCGAGGGAGTGGCCAGGGTTCTCCTCGATGTGAGCCAGCTCAAGGACGTTATGCCTGGGGAGATCCTGGTTTGCGGGTCGACAAACCCGATGTGGAACCCGGTGTTTGGCAAGGTGGTAGGCGTGGTCACTGACACCGGCGGGCTCATGGCTCACGCGGCGATTATCTCCCGCGAATACGGGCTTCCGTCTGTGGTCGGAACCGCGAACGCAACCAAGGTGATCAAGACAGGCGATAGAATAAGGGTGGATGGCAGTAAAGGCCTGGTAACCAAAATAAAGTAAATTTGGTCACGGGACATTTCTCAGTCTAGATAGTAAGTTTATTTGCCCTCTTCTTGGGGAAAGGTGATGTTTGATTCTTAAAAGGAGAAAGCAATGATGAAGTATGAGCGATTATTCTCGCCACTGACTATGAGACAATGCACATTTCCCAACAGGGTAATGAAGACTGCCCTGGTTTACAGGCTGGCAACAGAAGATGGGCATATTACAGATGAAATCAGGGAAAGGTATAGAAGGCAAGCCATCGGTGGCCCTGGAGCTATAGTGGTGGAGGCTGCCGTCATTTTACCCTCGAAGAGCTCATTCAATCTGCGAATCAGCGATGACCAGTTTGCCCCTGAATTGAGAGAGTTTGTTGATTTCCTCCATGATGCCAACCCAGAGGTGAAGGTAGGTCTTCAGATCATACACTTTTTGAAGGTCGCTCGCAGTGGCTGGAGACAGAAAGTCGAGGACTTCAAATCCGAGGAGCTGCCGCTCATAAGTCAGCAGTTTGCAGATGCAGCCAGGCGGGTGGTGGCTGCTGGCTTCGACTTCGTTGAAATGCACATGGCGCATTTCACCACCCTGGCTGCTTTTCTGTCATTAAGGAACAAGAGGGAAGACGAATATGGAGGAGATTTGGAAGGGCGGATGAGCTTGCCTATCGCGGCCTACCAGGCGGTTCGTGATGCAGTGGGGCAGGATTTTCCCGTTGGGCTACGAATGAACGGGGAGGAGTTTATAAAGGAGGGGAATACCCTGTTACAGAGCGCACGCATCGCCAGGCGCTTTGCCGAGCTGGGCGTTGATTACATAAGCGTGTCAGCCGGGGAGAAAATCGAGGATGCAGAGCCACCGCCACCAAATTTCCCCCCCTTCGCCGGTACTGGCTATAGCGGCTACCGGATGAGTCCACGATGGTGGCATCCGGACGGAGTCCACGTATACTTGTCTGATGGGATTCGCAAGGCTGTTCGAGAGGCGGGATATGATGTCCCCATCGTGATTGCGGGCAAGATTCGAACCCCAGAACTGGCTGAGGAAATCCTGCAGCAAGGCAAGGCGGATATGATCGGTCTATGCCGAGCCTTGCTTTGCGACCCGGACTGGCCGGTTAAGGCCAAAGAGGGGAGGGCAGAGGACATTGTGATCTGCGCCGCTTGCGGTAGCTGCAGCGAGGCCGACGAGAGATATGAGAAAATATACTGCGCCCGGTGGCCAAAGGGAAGCACCGAGGCGCCTACACCTTTCCTGCTTGTTCCTCCGTGTAAGGCAGCTTGCCCTGCCGGGCTCGATGTTCAGAGGTATATTGACCTAATCGCTGCGGAGGAGTTCAAACAGGCGCTCGGCGTGGTGAGAGAGAAGATCACTCTACCTGGGGTCATTTGCCGGGTTTGCCCTCGTTTTTGTGAGCCGGAGTGCAATCGGGGGGAGCTAGATGAGCCTATCGCCATCAATGCCCTCAAGCGCTTCGTAGTGGACTATGCAGCCGAGGCAGTGGAGGAGGAGATAGTTCCTCAGCCTCGAACTGAAGAGGAGAGGGTTGCTATTATTGGTTCCGGCCCAGCAGGGTTAACTGCGGCTCATGATTTGGTCAAGATGGGCTACGGCGTGACCATCTTTGAGGCGCTTCCCATCCCGGGTGGGATGCTGGCTGTGGGCATCCCGGAGTATCGACTGCCGAAGCAGATACTGCAAGCTGACATCGAGGCGATTCGAAAGCTCGGTGTTGACATAAAGTTCAATAGCCCGGTGGGCAAAAATGGCTTGACCCTGGCTGACCTGGGCGAGCAGGGTTATAAGGCGGTTTTCATTGCTATCGGTGCTCACAGAAGCGTGAAATTGAGTATCCCCGGTGAGGAACTTCAAGGCGTCTATCATGGTGTCGCCTTCCTCAGTGATGTCAACACCATGAAGGATGTAAAGGTAGGGGAGAGAGTAGCCATAATTGGCGGTGGAAACGTAGCCATCGACGCCGCCAGGACAGCACTCCGCCTCGGCGCAAAGGAGACGTTTATCGTCTATCGTAGGTCGAGGCAGGAGATGCCAGCCCGTAAGGAAGAGGTAGAGGCCGCTGAAGATGAGGGAGTGAAAATCCATTATTTAGCGGCTCCGGTCAAAATCGTGGGCAAGAACGGGAAGGTCGCAGCTATAGAATGCAGTCGCATGGAATTAGGAGCGGCTGACGATAGTGGTCGCAGACGCCCGATACCTGTTAAGGGCTCGGAATTTCTTATTGACGCTGATATGGTCATCCCTGCAATCGGAGAAACCCCAGACCTCACCTTGCTGCCTGCTGGCAGCAAATTCAATATAACACCCAGGGGAACACTCGAAGTCGACCCCGGCAACCTCGCCACCAATGTGCCAGGGGTATTTGCTGGCGGAGACGTTGTAACAGGACCAGCGACAGTAATTGAGGCTATAGCAGCGGGGAGGAAAGGGGCTATCTTTATCGATAAGTATCTGCGCGGGGAGAGCCTGGCCTACAAAGAAGAGTCGCCCCTGACGGTGAAAATCGAGGATGAAGACGTAGAGGGTGTCAGGAAGCAAAGCCGTCAGATGATGCCCACTCTTCCCCTTAATGAAAGAATCCGCAGCTTCAATGAGGTAGAACTCGGGTTGGCAAAGAACGAGGCCGTTATTGAAGCAAACAGATGTCTCCAGTGCGGAATGCATCCTAAGCATCTGGAGAGTCCGATTAAAGCATGATAAACTAGAAGGAGGCGGGATCATAATGGAAAGAGAGAATATCAACGTACACGAGGAGCTTTACCAGAGGAAAGGGTATACCTGGAGCGATCTGGTTAAGAAGGGGAAAGTTATAGCGATATCGGGGATGGTGAGTGTGGATGAGAATCATCGTACCCTGCATGCTGGTGATCTGGAAGCACAAACGAGGGAAATCTACGAGCAGATCAAAAAACTCTTGGAGAGAGCGGGAGCGACATTTGACAATGTCATTAAGACAGTGGACTATATCACCCCTGAAGCGTTAGCCGATTATGCTGTGACGGCTAAAATACGCCGGGAGTATTTTAAGGGCAATTTCTCGGCAGCCACAGGGATTGTAGTCAATAAGCTGCTGCGTCCCGACTGGCTAATAGAAATCGATGCCATTGCCGTTCTTGATTGACTCTGCGCTATGGAGCATAAGGAGGGATAATGAAGAAGACGATAGTGTTGCTGGGCACACTGGATACAAAGGGGCTCGAGTTCAGCTATATCAATGAGTACCTAAAGCAAAAAGGCTTTGATACCATTCTCGTCGATGCCGGGGTTCGTGGTGCCCCGCAACTTGAGCCGGATATCAGCCACGATGAAGTTGCCGCCGCCGCTGGAGCCACAGTTGAGGCACTCGCCGCCCCCGGGGGAGGGGAGGCCATGGCTATAAATACGATGGGCAAGGGGGCAGCGAAAGTGGCTCAGGAGCTCTATCGCTCTGGGAAGCTGGATGGGATAATCTCGGTGGGAGGCTCGCTGGGGACATCGATAGCCACGGCGGCGATGAGGGAATTGCCCTTTGGCCTGCCCAAGGTTATGGTCACCACCATGGCCTCCGGCGACACCCACCCCTATGTGGGCACCAAGGACATCATAATGTTCCACTCGGTAGCCGACCTGGTTGGCTTGAACCGGGTCACTGAGAGGGTGTTGGCCAATGCTGCTGCGGCGATCGAGGGCATGGTCGCCGCGCCTGTGCCCCAGCCCGCTGATAAGCCAGTGATCGCTATCAGCAACTTAGGCCCAATGACAGCCTGCGCCCAGGCCGTCAAGACGATACTCGAGCAGAAGGGATATGAGGTGGTTATCTTTCATTCTGTGGGCACAGGAGGCGAAGCGCTTGAGGCGATGATCGAGGAAGGCTTAGTCAATGGGGTCTTCGACTTGACATTGTGGGAGATTACCAACCGCCTCTTTGGCGGGGTTTGGGATCCCGGCCCACATAGGTTGGAGGCAGCGGGCAGGAAGGGCATCCCTCAGGTTATAGCCCCAGGCATGATCGATGTCATCGCCTTCAACATAGATGCCGTAGCTGAGGGCTTTCGAGAGCGAAAGTTGATCAAACACACCGAGTCTGTTGTTGTCGCCCCGTTGAATGCGGAAGAGATGGGTCACGTCGCCGAGGTTGTGGCTGAGAAGTTGAACATGGCTACCGGCCCAACAGCTGTCATCACCCCCACCAAGGGCTTTTCCCCTGGGGGCAAGGAAGGCCGACCTTATCACAACCCGGAGCGGGATCGACACTTCATCAAGGTATTGAAGGAGAGATTGAAGCCGGAGATCACCTTTGTTGAACTGGAACTCTACATCAATGATGCCCTATTTGCCGAGAAGGCAGCGGGTTTGCTTTGTCAACTTATGGAATAAAAAAAGGAGGAGAGATAGAAGATGAAGCCGACACGGTATACAGATGAGATGATCGCTGAGTATGTGGGGAAGGGGGTTTGGAACGATACGACCTTTGCCCAGGCATGGGATCGAGCTGCCGAACAATACCCGCAAAAGGAGGCCATTGTAGACTCCAGGACGAGGCTCACTTGGGCGGAGGCGAAACAGCGCATAGACAGGATTGCCCTGGGATTAATGGAGCTCGGGATCGGGCAGGACAAGGTGCTCGTGGTTCAGCTTCCCAACTGCGCGGAGCTGATGCTGCTCTATGTTGCCTGTGAAAAGGCGGGCATCATAAATCTAACCATCTACCGGACTATGCGGCACAAAGAGGTAGAATATATGCTGGCCAACACCGATGCTGAGGGCATTGTCATCCCGTGGAAGTTCCGCGATTTCGATCACTTTGCCATGATTCAGGAAATGCGTCCTAATTTGCCCCACCTGAAGCACATCATCGTCGTCGGTGATGAAGTGCCGCAAGGGGCTATCTCCCTGGAGGAGATGATGCGCCAGCCACTGGAGAAGAAATATCCTCCAGAGAAGCTCCAGGATAGGAGATATGCCGCATTCGATGTCACTCGCATTCGCCATACCACGGGGACCACTGGTATGCCCAAGCTCGTAGAGGAGACAATATGCAATCGCATGCTTCTGGCAAGGGAACTGGTGCGAGTGTTCAAGCTGACACACGATGATGTCCTCGCCGCCCCGACGCCACTCACCGGGGGACCCGGCGCACCTGCTATGCTCGCTACGCCACTACTTGGCGCCAAGGCTGTCTGCGAGGAGCACTTCGATGCTGATGAATTATTGAGGCTTATCGAAAAGGAGAGGGTCACGGCAATGGGAGTGGTGCCCACGGTGTTGGAGAGGCTGGCCCACCATCCCAATGTGGGCAAATACGACCTGAGCTCGCTGCGCATCATTTGCTGCTCCGGTGCCCCACTAGCTCCTGAGTTAGCTGTGGAGGCGGAGCAGAAGTTGGGCTGTCCTATAATGCAACGCTACGGGATAATAGATGCGGGCACCATTAGCGCCACTATGGCAGATGACCCTCAGGAAGTGCGGCACAAGACTGTGGGCAAGCCACACCCGGGCAATGAGGTCAAGCTGATCGATGAAGCTGGGAACGAGATGCCCCCGGGGGCAGATGGGGAGATAGTATTTCGAGGTCCACTGACCCACCCCGGTTACTTCAGGGACCTGGAGCGCACGTGGCAGACGTGGGGCAGGGAAGGCTGGTATGCCACCGGCGATTTGGGCCGCTTCGATGCGCACGGGAATTTGATGATTGTCGGCCGGGTGAAGGATATGATCATTCGCGGCGGCAACAATATCTATCCCATAGAGATTGAGGGCCCGCTCACCATGCATCCCAAGGTGGCAGATGTGGCTGTGGTTGGCATGCCCGACCCGGTGATGGGAGAGAAGGTTTGTGCCTATGTCGTCCTCAGGCCGGGGCAGCAGCTCACCCTGGATGAGGTGCTTTCCTTCTTAAAGGACAAAGACCTGCAGCCGTGGAAGCTACCGGAGAGGCTTGAAGTCATCACGGAAATGCCCTATGTAGCCGGCCAGAAGGTGAACAAGAAGGCACTCCGTCAAGACATAGCCGATAAGCTGAAAGCAGAGGGCAAGTAACGAGCCAGAAGCTGCAATTGAAATAGTCACATGGGGGCTTCTCACTACTGGTAACTGTAGAAACCCCTTCCCTGTGGCGAACTAAACACTGCAATCGGCGTCGTTGCAGGGGAGCTTCTGACTACTTATAGTCGTAGAATCCCTTTCCCACCTTACGCCCGAGCCGGCCGGCGGTAACCATTTTCTTCAACAGAACTGGTGCCGCATACTGGGGCTCTTTAAGGTCTTCATACATGATTTGGTCGATGGAGTACTCGGTGTCAAGCCCAATAAGGTCTACTACTTCCAAAGGCCCCATGGGATGACCCAAGGCCAGCTTGCATGCGGTATCGATGTCCTCCTTGGTGGCAAGGCCAGCTTCCAGCATACGAACTGCGCCAAGTAAGAAAGGTGTAAACAAACGAGTTACAATAAAGCCGGGGATATCTGGAGCCACCACAGGTGTCTTTCCCACGGATTTACCGAACTCCTTGACAATTTCAACGGTCTCATCACTGGTCTCGATAGTCTTAGCGATTTCCAGCAGCCTCATGACTGGTGCTGGATTATGAAAGTGTATCCCCAGCACCTTATCCGGCCTATTGGTTGCCGCAGCCATATCCATTACGGAGAGGCATGAGGTATTTGTCCCCAGGATAGCATGTTTAGGGCACGTTTTATCTAACTGGGCAAAAACCTTCTTCTTCAACTCCAGATCCTCGCTAACCGCTTCTTCCACCAGGTCGCAATCAGCCAGATCCTTGACATCGGTGGTGCCCTTAATGCGAGCCATAGTGGCATCCTTATCCTGCTGAGAGATGCTGCCTTTCTCCACTCGCCT
>Ga0209427_10002354_pt1 | contig 22234 bp, 17 predicted proteins | sample DeeMarSWOR136_30_FD_187465 | JGI IMG/M metagenome (GOLD analysis project Ga0209427, IMG submission 187465) | Marine sediment microbial communities from White Oak River estuary, North Carolina - WOR-1-36_30 (SPAdes) (version 2) | ecosystem: Environmental > Aquatic > Marine > Intertidal zone >...
TGTCCTTATCCTGCTTAACGCCACCGTAGTGAAAACAGACAGCCTCCGGTTCGTATAGGCACCTGTAGCCGAACAACCGGAGTTTGAAGGCCAGCTCTGTGTCCTCGAAGTAGATGAAATACCGAGGGTCGAACAGACCGATCCGTTCGAGGACATTTTTCCGGTACAGGCAGGCCGTGGCCACAGCCCCGAACACTTCTTTACGGCTGTTGACTTCTTCCGAGTCAACCGGAAGGCCTTTGTAGTCCCAACCGGCTCCGAAGCCCAAAAATTCTACTCCGGCCGTGTCGATGATATCTCTCTTGTGGTAATTGATGATTTTCGTGGCCACACTCCCGACAATCTGATCCTTATCCTGGTCAAAAACGTCGACGGCTTTCTCGAGCCAGCGGGGATCCAGGACGGCATCGTTATTAACCAAGGCGATATACTCTCCTTTGGCTTGAGCCAAGCCGATGTTATTCGCCTCGGCATACCCGAGATTTTGGTCAAGGGAGATCAGCTGGTTCAGAGAATATCGGTCTCTGACCAGCTTCAGAGACCCGTCAAGGGAGTGGTTGTCGACGAAAATGATTTCCCGGTTTTGGTAGGTTTGGGCGAGGAGGGAATCCAGGCATTCTTCGATCGTCTCCCGACCATTCCAGTTGACGACGATGAAGCTGACCCTGCCCTTATCCATAAAAATCCTGTATGACCTGGCAGATAGACTCGATCTGATTCTCCCTCAATTCTGGATAGAGGGGGAGAGAGAGGACCTCACCGGCCAGTCTCTCTGAAACGGGAAAATCATCATTCGTGTAGCCCAAATACCGGAAAGCCTGCTGAAAATGGACGGGTAAAGGATAATGGATGCTGGTCACAACGCCCTTGTCTTTGAGTCTTTCTTGCAGTTTTTCCCTGTCGGGAGCCCTGATGACATACAGATGGAACACATGCTTGGCATCGTCCTTCTCAGTCGGGGTTATGACCGGACTGTCCTTCAGCCGATCGTCATAGGTGTGGGCATGGTCCCTTCGGAGTCTGTTCCAGTTGTCCAGATGCGATAATTTTGTTCTTAGGATCGCAGCCTGGAGTTCATCAAGCCGGCTGTTGTAACCCTTGATGACGTTGACATATTTTTTTTCTTCTCCGTAATTCCTGAGCATCCTCAGCTTTGCGGCCAGCTCCTCATCATCCGTCAGGACCATCCCCCCATCCCCGTAAGCTCCCAGGTTTTTGGTTGGGTAGAAGCTGAAGCATCCCGCCTTCCCCATCGTCCCCACCTTCTTGCCCTTGTATTCGGCTCCGTGGGCCTGACACGCGTCCTCGATGACTTTAAGCTCATAGGTTCGAGAAAGGGCGATGATCCTGTCCATATCCGCAGGATGTCCGTAGAGATGGACGGGAATAACCGCCTTGGGTTTGTGGCCGTCACGGGAGCCCCTTCTCGTGAACCGCTTCTTCAGGTAGTCTTCCAGTTTATCGGCATCAATCGTGTATGTTTTGGGATCAACATCCACAAAGACAGGCCTGGCGTTGGCGAAGACAACAGCTGAAACTGTAGGAACGGCCGTGTTCGGAACAGTGATCACTTCGTCTCCAGGCTCGATCCCGCAGGCGAGAAGGGCCAGATGAAGGGCCTCGGTTCCTGAACCGACACCAATTCCGAATGTCGTACCGCAGTACCGCGCAAATTCAGCTTCGAAAGATTCGAGCTCCTCTCCCAGAACAAACCAACCCCTGGACAGCACTCTGTGAACGGCCCTGTCGATGTCTTCTTGGATCTCGAGGTACTGTTGAGAGAGGTTGACAAAAGGAATCATCGCCAGGCTCACCAATAATACGGCTTGTATTTTCGGTAGTAGGCGATCGTCTTCTCCAGGCCCTTTTCTAAGCTTGTTTTCGACTTCCAGCCCACAATCCGGAAGATCTTGCTCGTGTCTGAGTAAAAATCACCGGGTTCTTGAGCTTTGCGCTCTGGGGTGAAGGGGGCAAATTTCCACCTTCCGCTCCCGGCGATGTCGATGATCGTCTTGGCCAGCTCCAGGAAGCTCGACGGCTGTTCATGACCCACATTCAACACTTCGCCGAGGGCCTCATCGCACAGAACACACTTCCAGATGGCCTCGACCGTATCCTCGACATACAGGAAGTCACGGAGGATAGAGCCGTCGCCGAACACTTTAATCGTCTCATCATCCAGAGCGAGTCTGACAAACCAGTTGGCGACTCCGAATCGATCGTGTCTCATCTGGGCTCTCTCACCATAGATATTCGTCAGTCTCAGAGTGACAGACCGGATACCGTGATTATCATTGTAAATCTTGAACAGTTTCTGGGCGGTCAAGTTGGAAAGCTCGTAAATCCCTTTGGGATTGATCGGCGCATCCTCTGTCACCGGAAGCTTGACGGCTGGCCCATATTCCCCGCGGGTCCCGGTGTAGACCATCCTGGCCTCCTTGTTATATTTTTTACACGCCTCTAAGAGGACCGCAGATCCCTTGATGTTGATGTCGATATCCGGAAACGGGTCAGAAAGACTCAAGACATGGTCATTCTGGCCTGCCAGATGGAAGATGTAATCTTTATCCCGGACGATGTATTTCATGATGTTCCTGTTTCTGACATCACTCATTTGGACATCCACTTTGTCTTTTATGGGTTCGATGTTGAATAGATTTCCTCCGTGGCCCTGGATCATGGCATCTAAGAGAGTCACTTTGGCTCCAGTCTGAACGAGTTTGAGGGCGAGATTGCTCCCGATAAACCCCAGCCCACCGGTGATCAGAACCGCCTTATCCTTGAATAGGGTCAGCTTCTCATCCATGGCCGTCAACTCCCTCTTTTTTTATGACCAGTTTCCACCAGAGCTTCAGGATGTCTTTGCCCACGTGGTATATTCTTTTGACATTGAAGAATTGAGATTTTCCGTAGGATCTGAAGAAATGATGAACCGGGACTTCGGCAAAGTGAAACCCCGCATCCTGGATTTTTTTTATCATCTCCACACATATGATTCCGCTGTTATATTCTAACTTGATTTTATCAAAGACTGATCTACGGATAAGCCTGAAATCACAATCCACATCCTTGAGTTTAAAACCAAACATCAGTTTCATGATCAGGTGGTAAGTTCTGCCGATAATTTTTCTGTGGAATGGGTCTGATCGGCTTATTTTGTATCCATTGACGATATCTATATCATCCTTCACTTCTGGAATAAGCTTTGATATCTCTGATACGTCATACTGAAAATCTCCATCTGTATAAAATATCCATTCTTTGGTTGCGGAGTAAAAACCTGTTTTTAGGGCTCCTCCATATCCTTTGTTTTTCTCGTGGAAGATCACCTTTAATCTTTCGTATCGAGACTCACATTCTTTTAGTATCTCTTGACTATGGTCAGAACTCCCGTCGTCAATGACAAGTATTTCATAATCATCTGTCAGCTTTCGTAAGGTCAAATCCATCAGGGCAACCATACTCGCAATCGTCCCTGCGTCGTTATAGCAAGGGAAAAAAGCTGTGATGCTGCAGGGCTCTTTCATCAAATTTGACGCTTCCCTTCTAAACTAAAAGTTCTTTTCTTAGGGACTGCCACAATCTATACATCGTGGACATAAAAATATCAATACTCCAAATGCTTCGAAGAGACCTTTAAAGGCGAGGCTCAATCCATTACCCACTCACGCGGGCACAGGCTTCGCCGAAGACCCTCCCACCCTTCTATGATGACGTAACGCAAGTTTTTTTATTCTTTCCTATTTATCCTCCTTTTTTTTCGGTCTTTTGAACCACCCTTCTATCCGTGCCTCCAAAAGATTGGCTCTACACACACCGTATTATCCGGCTACGGCTCCTTAACCTCCACAAGAACGCAGCCCATAAGGCTCGTTAGGTGCGAGCGAAGGCAACCGTATGTTTTTCTCTTTTAAAAGGAATGTATGCTCGTTTCTCTTTCATTACACGGTAAATTATGGTCAATAGTCTTCGCGCTGTTGCCACCTTGGCTGAGTTGACTCCTTCCCTTTTTTTTCTTTTCTGATAATAAAGACGAATATCAAAGTCAGATCTGACTGCCGGCCATACCGCTTCCACAACCGCCCACCGCAGCCATTTGTTCCCTCGATGAACGAGCCTGCCATGATAGAGCTTATCTCCAGAGGCATGAGTGGAAGGAATCAACCCTGCATAACTGTGAAGCTGGCTATCGGTACTAAATCTCTTGATCTCTGCTATCTCTGTAGAGACTAAAACTGAGAAAAACTTTCCAAAACCGGGTATCGTACTGATCAGACGAGCCTGTTCACAGCTGCGGTAGATCTTGTTCACCAGCGCGTCGGATTGCTTGATCTTTACATCCAGATGCCCCAAAGTCTCCAGTAATGAGACAAGCACCTCCTGATCCATACCAGGCAGAGCTAGGCCCCGAAGCACTTTCATCCCTCTTGCTGTAAAAAGATCATCTTCCTGATCGGCCATCTGACGCACCTCTTCCTCCTGTTGAGCCAGAAGGCAATAGATTCGGTTTTTCAATTGAGTTCGCATCCGGACATAGCTCACCCGATGCCTGAAGACCCGCTGGTTACCCCGATTCTCAGCACAGCGACGATAAACCTCAGGGATAAGGTCCATCCTTAGCAAGTGCGCTAACATCCAGGAGTCTCTCTTGTCAGTCTTGATCTTGGCTTTCGCTATCGCCTTGACCTGCTCAGGGTGAGCAACCTTCATACTGACTCCTAATGACTCCATCAAGTCCACCATCGTGTAACTTGACCGCCCAGCTTCTACCACTCCTGTGATCTCTTCGTCCAGACCATATAAAAATTCTTTCACCTCTCTTCGGATGTTCCAGACCCTATCGGCCTTGATGACCTCTCCTTTCTCTCTCAAGACCGTGATGTGTGAGTATTGCTTATGATGGTCAATACCCATATAATTCATTTAAGCACCTCCTGAATAGATTGATTGATCTCCGGGAATTTTATCAAACTTCCGGGGGAGGTGCATCACGTCATCATGTTACCTCCACAATGCGGCTGAGCCTGTGCCCACGAAGGTTGTGCCTGAGCAGGATGGTAGCAGGTAACGGACAGGGGCTCACCTTTATTACACCTATCCATCCTTCATTTAATCTGTGCCACGTAAATGGGAGGCTACCCTTTGAATCTTATTACTTGACATAAGCAGCTATTTTCTGTGAAAAGTATTAAGAAGGTGAAGCCGAAGAGATCAGAAATGTCTCTCTCCCCAAAAGCAATATCATGGAAGACCTGTATGGTACTCATCCTCTTGATCGTAACAGGAGCTATTCTTCGCCTGAACGGGCTGGATTATGGACTGCCGTTAAAGCTCCATCCCGATGAGGGAGAGGTCGTCGTGCCTGCTGTCGGGATGTCGACCTCGGGGAATCTTGATCCAGGGGTGTATAAAAGGCCGAATCATGTCAGCATCTATTTAAGTGCCCTCGGGTATAAAATTTTTTCGCTCACTCGAAAGGTCCCGTCCAAGAGGCGCGGAAGCGTTTATGAACACTACAAATGGCGTCCTGACCCATACTATAAAATTTCCCGTTTCATCACCGCTTTCCTGGGGACGATGATGATTCTCTCGATGTATGGATTGGGGAAGGAAGTGGGCGGAGAGAGAGTCGGATGGCTGGCCTCATTGTGGACAGCTGGGTTTCCCAGTTTTATCCAACACTCTCACTATGCCACACCTGATATTCCTCTTGTTTTTTTTATTTCCATGGCGGCCTTCCTCATCTGTCGGTACATGAGAAGTAAAAAACTTGTTTATCTATTCCTGGGCTGCCTGTTTTGTGGGTTAGCGACGGCGGAAAAATATCCCGGTGCCCTCTCGACCTTTTTGGTCCTGTTCGGCCTGGTGTTTTCTCACTGGCCCAGAAAAAACACGATCTTAAGGTTGGGCTTTTTATCCTTTTTGACCTACGCTTTTTCCCTGTTTATCTTTGCTCCTTTTCTTTTCCTGAATTATAAAAGAGTCTTGTTCGACCTGGCCCTTGAAACAACTCCCCATCACCTGGGTGCCTCGGGCTTAGGATGGCATGGAAATCTTCTGTATTACCTGGGCGTTTTGTATAACAACATGGGAATACTGCTGTCTCTGAGTTTTCTCATCGGGGTCCTTCTGATTGTCACCAAATTCAGAGTCTACAAGAACCATAAACCGTACCTGGCCGTCTGTCTCTTCGGGTTGGTCTATTGGGTGTTGTTATCCAGAGTAGCTCTGCACTGGGAGAGATGGGCCGTACCGATGTATCTCGCCCCGATCATCATCGCCTCGGTGGGGATTCATAAATTGTCATTGTTTTTCAAGAGAAGATTTTTTGTAATGAGGACTCTATTCTTTCTGCTGTTATTCATCCTGATTGGGTCTCTCTTTTTCAGGGGATTATTCCAGAGCCTGAGTTTCGGTATCCAGGATACAAGATCTGTTTCTAAAGAGTGGATATCAGAGAATTTACCAGAGAGAGCAAAGATAGCCGCCGACACATACACCCCTGTAAAACCCGTCTGTTGTGGTATTGCGGCCGAAAAAAGCTTGGACGAGCATAAAAAAGAGGGCATTGAGTATGTGGTTGTTTCCTCGGCCATATACGAACGGATCTTAAGAGAGAAAGATGAATTTCCTGTTGAGGCAGGATTTTATAACCAGCTGTTTGAAGAGGAGGAATTGGTCGCAAGCTTCTCCAAAACCTGGACTGAACTGAGCCATATTGATTTCATTTCTATCTATGAAGGGATCATAAGACTCGTTCATCATTTGGGACAGAGAGAGGGACATCTGAACGGGCCAGAGATAAGAATATACAGATTGTCCCCTTCCCCGCAGGAGCACAGATTTTAGAGTAGAAAGGATAGGGTTGGGCCCGAGTCGATAATTATTTCTTGATGATGACTTCGTAATAAGAAATCTGAGCCAGAATCCAATTCATGACTTTCGAAATCCCCAGGCGGTTTAGAAGGCCCAGGATCAGGCGTTTGCCTTTTCCGTCCTTCACCCTCGGTTGAATTGTTGATTCAACGCTCTTAGACGGGAAAATCTCCCAGTTGCTGTCATCGAATAGACTCTGTTTCAACCATCTCCTCAATTCCCAGAGAGACGGGAGGTGAACCTTAAAGTCAATTTTTCGGCCCAGACGAAAATAGAGGGAGTGCAGAAAACGGGGGATATAGCCAACGGCTGGTAAGCGAGTGTGTGGTTCGAGGAAAACAAACCGACTTCCCGTATTGAACAATAAAAACCCCCCTGAACGCATAACACGATGGGTCTCCTTGAGAACTTCCTGTGGATCGGCGACGTGTTCGATGACATCACGGGCCAAAACATATGAAAAGGAATCACTGGCCAAGGCCATTTGTTCCCCGATGCCCGTAAGTAGTAAGTAATCACGGTCTGGATATGATTCTTCCAGGAATTTCCTGGCCAGAAGAAGATCTGAAATGGCGAGGCCAAATCCAACGGCCGTGTCAGCGACTTCAAGGAGAGTGGCCATCCCACATCCAGAACCACAGCCGATATCAAGTCCAACTGTTCTATTTTCCGAGTCTGGACCCGATATCCCTTGATCCTTGATCCACTCCACAAGCTGCATGGCTCGAGCCCGATTATCCGTCCGCCACTTGATGTAATGATCTTGGATATTTTGATCCAGGTTGCCAGATTCCTCTCTGATTTTTATCCGAGCCAGTTCCTCAAATGACAGCTCATCGTGTAATCTAAACAGCTCATCACTGACACTCAGGTCTTCTTCCTTGGTCATATATCCTGCATCGCTCGGACATGATAATCTGAAGTCGGGAAAGCCAAAATTGACTGGAAACGTTTCTCCACAATCATCACAAACACAGCGGACAGGCTCAAAGGAAAGCCTACCTCGACACACAGGGCAGCGCAGAAGCCAACTCCAATTTTGCAAATCCATACTGTCCTCTTGTTAAAAAGGATATTCTCTTTGAGGGTTATGATTTGTTGTGAGCAAGAATCTAGCAGATATATTGTGCATTATATTCTTATATGCCCAATATTATGTTGTTCGACATGGAACCGATTGTCAAGAAAAGATTTCCTTTATTTTTATATTCTCTTTGTGAGTTTAAGAAGCGGAAAGAGAAGGAGATATTTTATTCGGCTGATGACCAGGAGAATATAATACTCACAACGCCTTCCGTTTTTCTGGAAATACTTCAGCAGGCTTTTTTGGAATTCTCGGATTCTCTTCGTCTCTCCCCACTGCTCTGAACTTTTGGATAAAAAATGGACGGCCGGAGCATCGGGATAGTGGACAATTTTCCACCCCGCTCGCTTTATTCTCAAGCAGAGATCCACCTCTTCGAAATACATCCAGTATCTCTCATCGAAACTTCCGACTTGATCTAACACACTTTTCCTGATGAACATAAAACTGCCCATGATCTGGTCGACTTCTCTTTCATCCGAGTGGTCCCAATCCAGCATCAGGTAGCGCCGGAAAGCCTTCAGGTTGGGGAAGAGGTATCTCAACCCGAGAAGCATCAGAAAATAGACTTTGAAACTCGGAAACTGTCGACAGGAATGCTGGAGTCGGCCGTCAGGAAAGGTCAGCCTGCAGGCTGAAGCTCCGATTTCGGGATGGTTCTCCATGAAGGCGAACATTCGGTCCAGGCAGCTCTCAGCGACGGCCACATCACTGTTCAGGAAGAGGATGTATTTTCCGCTGGCCTTGGCTAGTCCTTGGTTATTGGCTCGGCCAAAACCCAGATTCTCCTCGTTCCGGATCAGTGAAACTCCGGGAAAGTCCTGCTCGACCAGGTCCGCACTTCCGTCGGCTGAACCATTATCAGCAACAATGATCTCATAGGAGATGTTCTTGGTATTGTCCTTAATAGAAGCGAGGCAGCCGGCCAAATAATCTTTGGTGTTCCAGTTGACGATGATGATGGAAAGGTCGGGCTCCATGCTGGCTGCTACTCGATTTTTATCCTGAAGTCTTCGCTGTCAAAAGTGAGGTTGGGGTTGTAGAAAGGATCATGGAAGATCCTATCTCCCCATTTGTTTTTCATATACATGATCTCATCGGGGTTGAGATCATAGCCCCGGCTGGTCGATTCGTAGTGGTAGAGGGCCGCAAACGGTGTGTAGATGATGGTGTACCCTTTTTCCCTGATTTTCAGGCACAGATCGACATCGTTAAAGGCCACCGACAAGTGAATCTCGTCAAAGCCTCCCACCTCTTCGAACAACTTTCTTCGCGTCATCAGACAGGCAGCGGTGACAGCACTGTAATTCCGGATGGTGTTCAGTGCTCCAAAATAGCCGTCGCTGTCGGCCGGAAAATGCTTGTGGGAATGTCCGGCCACGCCCCCCAGCCCGAGGACCGTGCCTGCGTGCTGGATGGTGTTGTTGGGGAAGATGAGCTTGGCCCCGACCGCTCCGACCTCTTTCCTCTGTGAATGCTCGAGCATCGATGAGAGCCAGCCCTGGATTATGACTTCGATATCATTGTTCAGAAAAAGGACGTGCTCCCCTTTGGCTTTGGTCACGGCGAAATTGTTGATCTTCGAGAAATTGAAGACATCCTTGAATTCTAGAATTCTGACGTTTGGTCTTTTTCGAATCTCAGCAAAGTAATCATGGGTTTCTTTCTCTTGGCTGTTATTGTCGACAATGAGGATTTCAAAATTCTTGTAGTCTGTTTTTTCGTCGATGCTTTTGAGATTTCTCTGGAGGAAAGAGACCATATCCTTCATCGGGATGATGATCGAGATGAGGGGTGAACCTTTAATCTTTCTCTTAACCCGGTAGCTTTCAAACCGATCAAAATGAATCCCCTTTTCCACTTCAGCCTCGATCTTCCGTCTCTTCAGAGCCTCTTCGAGGGCTTTCAGGGAATTGTCGATGTGGGAGATTTTTTCCTTGTGAACGGTGGCTGTCGAACCTTTGATCTGCCGCCAGTGGTAGAGGACCTTCGGGATGTGGAAAATCTTATCGGTTTTTTCGGTAGCCCGCAGGAGAAGGTCATAGTCCTGACTTCCTTCAAACCCTTTCCGAAAACCTTGGATGCTGTCGATGGTCTTTTTCCGGTAGACGGCAAAATGGCAGATGTAGTTGTAGGAAAGGAATAAGTCTGGTGACCAATCGGGCTTGAAATAGGGCTCTATCCTTCTCCCCTCCGGATCAATCTTGTCCTCGTCGCTGTAGATCAGGTCGGCTTCCGGGTGGTCGTTGAGGAGCTTGACGTTCTCGTACAGGGCATCAGGGGAGAGTTCGTCGTCATGGTCCAAGAAGCCGACAAATTCTCCGCTGGCCAAGGCGAGGGCTTGGTTCGAGGCCTCAGCGATGCCCTGGTTTTTCTCCAAGAACTTGAGTTTGATTTTTTCGTTTTTACTGTAATCGAGGAGAATCTGTTTGATGTGGCTTCTGGAAGAGGCGTCGTCGACGATGCACAATTCCCAGTTCGGGTAGTACTGATCCAGAACGGATTGGATAGCCTTCTCCAGCCAGATTTTTTCCACATTATAGACAGGCATGACGAGGCTTATTTTGGGTTTGCTGGGAAAGGCCGCGATGTCGTCCTTAATCTTCTTTATGTCTTCCTCACTCAGAGTGTGCTTTTCCATCCAGACATCGTAGAGGTCCTTTCCTCTGAGCAGTTCCCGCTGTTTGACTTTCTGCCGGAATGAGGAAAATCCCTCCCGGGTGATGGTCAGGGCTGCTTTCTGGAGCGGGGGGACGACTTTCAGGATTTTCATGTAGAACAGACGCCTGAAAAAATCCGCCGTCCTCCAGACTTTGGACTTAAGGATCAGGTCGATGTTCTGTTCGAGATTCCGGATGTGGACTTCCTTATCATAGATCTGTTTCTTCTGGGCGTTGATGTCTTTCTTCTGCTCCTTGATTTCCTTCTTCATCCCTTCCATCAGCTGTTTCTTCTCCTTGACCTCGCGCTGGAAATTCCGAATATGAACCTCGAGGTCAGAGATTTTCTTCTCCAGGTTCAGGATCAGGATCTTTTTTTCGTAGACCTCTTCTTTGTAGTTCTGGATGTGCGTGCTCTGGTCTGCCGTCGCTTTTTCCAGCTGTTTGACCTGTTTTTGGAGATTCTGGATCTCAGAATTCAACTCATCGACCTTATTCCTGTCTCTGAGGGCCTCCAGACTGAGGAGGGTTTGGAGGTGGGAAAAATCCGTCTTCTCTAGGGTGAGATCTTTGTGTTTGTCCCGGTAGCCTCTGAATCTATCGGCCACGACCTGGATGATGGACTCCTGTTTTTTTGATTTGCCAATCACATACATCTGGCGGTAGGCGGGGGGACGTTGATCGCTTTCGTAGAAATTCTGGTTATAGAACCGGTCGATCAGGCTGGACAGTTTTTGGGAGTCAGGGATATCCAGGATATAGTGTTTGACCATCATCAGCAGCAGCCAGTTGTTGAGATAGCCGCTCGGAAAGTCACACCAGATAAGGTTTTTTTGGGTGCGCAGGAAAGACTCCAGCGCTCCCTTTTCGGGAAGGCCTTGGTCGATGTGTTCCTGAAGTTCTCGGTGTTTCCCCTTCAGGGTTTTGATGATGAATTCGGACAGGATGTTTTCTGCCAAGACCGTCTTCTCGCTCGCGAAAGGAGCCCCGAGGATGACGAAGTCGGCGGCGGTTTGGAGAAGATTTTCCAGGAACAGCTCTCTTTTCTTAGGGTTTATATGCTCGAGGACATCCAGGCTGGTGAGAACCTCGAATGATCCTCTGCGGAAGGGCATGGCTGTCGCATCGCCTCGGACATAGCCAGAGAGCCGGCAGTCCGCTAAATCCAAGACAGTGATCTGATCCTCGGGCAAGAATCCTTTTAGAGGAAAGGTGTCCCGGCCGCCGGCCTCTTTGTAGTACCCGCCCACATCCAGGATGTTTAATCGTTTCTTGCCTGTCTCGGATTTGATGATTCGAATGATTTCATCGACAGCCCGATACCGCTGGAATTGATCAAAGGGCATATCGAGTAATCTATCCTTGACCATGATGCCTCCATTCAGAGGGGATAAAGACGACCCCGTTCCTTTCTTTAATCCTCTCGCTCTCGATGACACTGAACCGGAAGCAGCGATGCCAGTGGTCGTAGGTTTGGAGATAGAAGAAATCTACGATGGCGGCCGTGAGATGATAAACACCGGGCAGGAGAGGGAGCGAAGGGATGATGTAATCGATAAACCCATCTCCCTGGATGCGGTCGATGATGTAGCCACTGGTCCTGGTGTTGGGCCCGTTGATGTGGAGTCCGTCGTCACGGTAGAAGGCCGTGCCGAAGACTGGCTTTTCGATTCTTTGGTCGGTGTGGTAGTGGATCCTGATGGTCATGGCTTCTCCGGTCCGGAAGGAGTCTCTTTGTTTGTCCTGTCGGTCTAAGGATTCAATCCGGGTGATTCTCACCTCACCGCTGCCCCAGCGATCGACCGGAGGCGGCGGAGCGGTTTCTTCTGGAGGAACCTCCGGAGCTTCTGGAACCGGTTCTCTCTCCTCCGGTCTTATAGTGATTTCTTCCTTCCCGTAAAGGATTCGGTGGTACTCGGAGATGACCTCAACGGGATCCCCTTGGGCGGCGAGGAGTCCGTTGTGCAGAAGGTAGACTCGGTCGCAGATTTTTTCGACTGTCTGCAGATCATGGGAAACCAGGACGATGGTTTTTCCCTCAGACTGGAAACCGTTGATTTTTTGCAGGCATTTCTTCTGGAAATTCTCATCTCCCACAGCCAGGATCTCGTCCACAAGCAGGATATCGGGGTTGACATGGATGGCTATGGAAAAACCCAACCGGACGTACATCCCGGAGGAATAGGTCTTGATCGGGTTGTCAATAAACCGTTCCAGTCCAGAAAAAGCGATGATCTCGTCCAGACGAGCCTCGATCTGCTTTTTGGTAAATCCCAAAATAGAGCCGTTGATGTAGACATTCTCCCGTCCGGAGAGCTCTGAGTGGAACCCAGCTCCGATCTCGATCAGCGAAGCGATTTTTCCGGAAGTGACGACTGTGCCGTCATCAGGGTACAGGATTCTGGCGATGATCTTGAGCAGGGTGCTTTTGCCCGATCCGTTCTCCCCGATCAAGCCGACGGTTTCGCCTTTTTTGATGTCCAGGTTGATGTCCCGAAGGGCGTAGAACTCATCGTAATAAGAGGATCTCTTTCCAGTCAAGAAGTTGATGACGGCGTATTTCAGGTTCAGGGTTTTTTCGTGATAAATCCTAAATTTTTTTGAGATGTTTCTGGTTTGGATGACGCTCATCAGATTTCTTCGGCAAATTTTTTGTTGTAGCTGTTGAAAATGACATGGCCCAGAACTAAAAATACCAGGGCGACACAGAAAAGTGTTGCCAGATTCATTCCGGACAATCCTGCGTTATACAACAGGGAGTTCCTGTAGCTTTCCACAAAAAGGACCATCGGGTTCAACCGGTACAGAGTCTGGAATCGGTCTGGGACGAAATCGACAGGGTAGATGATCGGGGTCAGCCAGAACCAGATCTGGAGGAAGATCTCCAGGAGATGCCGGATGTCGCTGAAGAAGACGTTGAGCGAAGCCAGGATGTAGGACAGCCCTAGAATGAAGGCCAGTTGAATCAGGATGATTATTGGCAAAAAGAACAGGGGAAATCCCAGCTTGATCTTGAACAGCAGCAGAGCCGGAATCAGGATGATGAAGGTCAGCAGGAATTGGACAAGGTTGGAGAGGACAACCGACAGGGGGAGGATTTCCCTGGGGAAGTAGACTTTTTTCACCAGGTTTGCGTTATCCTTGATGGAGCTGACAGACATAGAGAGCGAGAGGTTCAAGAACGTCCAGGGCAAAAAGGCACACAGGAAAAACAGGGGAAAATTTTCGACCCGAATTTTGATGATGTACTTGAAGGCGACAGTGTAAACGATCAACATGACCAAGGGATTGAGAAGAGACCAGAAGAAGCCGAGGATAGACCCTTTGTATTTGACCTTGAGATCCCGCGAGACCAGGTTGTAGACCAGGTTCTTAAAGGCATAGATCTCTTTGAGTCGGGTGAGGATCATCCGTTCTCCTGGGCAAAACCCATCTATTTTCTCATCTTGATGACTTGAGCCGGAGAACCGGCGGCAACAGCGAAATCTGGAATGTCCTGACTGACAAAGGAATTGGTCCCGATAACGCTGTCCCTTCCGATCCGGCAGCCATCCAGGACCTTCACTCCCGCTCCGAGCCAGACATTATCACCGATCTCGATTCCTCGGCACTCGGCCCCCTGGTAGGCGACGGGGATGTCGGTTCGGTCCATCGAGTGGCTTCCCCCTCCCATCAGGTAGCAGTAGGCAGCCATCAGGACATCGTTTCCCACTCGGACCCGGCAGTCTCGGGAGAAGATGATGTTCATCATCCCCAGGTTGGCCCGTTGGCCGATCTCGATGAACCCGCCCTTGCTGTTGAGGACAGCGTTGCGGCTGATCAGAGCTTCCTCACCGATTCTGATCCCGCTCTCAGGTCCTCCATAGGCATCCAGGACAGCCAGGTCGTTGATGGCGGCGTTATCGCCGACCTCAATCTTATGGGGATGGCGTAGAGTCACATTTTTTCCCCAGATCACTCCCTTCCCTGTCCGTTTGACTAGGTATCTGTAGAACTTTCGCCTCAGGAAAAAGCCTAGAGCCCCCGGGAAATTTCCGAATAAGGCGGTTAGGATGTCGTACTTGAGAAGGAAGAAGAATCCTTTATCCCCGACCGTCAGACTCTTGTACTTTTGGTAGGCGGATTTGTGCTTATCGTGGAGTTCAAAATGAACGCTTGTAGCTTGTTTGGGTTCGTCGTGGGTCATTTTCCGGTCTTCATCCTTGGGTGGTTTTTCCTATTATGGCACGCGTTCAAGGCCAGCTCAAACTTTTTTGCAATCTGCTCCGAAGAGAAAAGGCGCTGATACAGACGATAGCCGGCTGCAGCGATGTCCTCCCGCAGGTGTTCATTCTCCTTCAGCAGTAGGATGGCCTCGGCTAGGGCCTCCGGGTTTCCCGTCTCACAGAGGACGCAATCGACCTTATCGGTGAAGACTTCTCTGGCTGCCGGCGTGCTCCCGGTGATGACCGGTTTTTTCATCGCCAGGGATTCGTAGACCTTGATCGGGATGCCTCTTCGGGCTTTATGGGTGGTTCCAAAAATACCCAGGCAGATATCCGCTGCCTGGATGTGGAGGGGAAGATCATGGTAGTTCACCCAATCGATAAACGAGACATTCCGGATCTTAAGTTTTTGAGCCAAATCTTGGATGGTCGGCGTCAGCTGTCCCGAACCGATGACCTCGAAGGCGATATCCTCATGCCTTTCCAGGAATTTGGCCGCTTCGACAATGGTGGGGATACCCTGGAGAGGGATAAATTTTCCGTAGAAGAGGACCCTTAGAGTCGACTCGTTTTTCAGGCCTTTCCGAGGCTGGGGAGCGTAATTGGACTCGTCTGCCCCCAACGGGATTTTGAAAAATTTTTCTTCAGGAAGGTTGAATTCTTGGCAGTAATAATCAAGGTAAGTCTGTGTTTCGATGAGGACGAGATCGGCTAGACGACAGCTGGTTGTGTCGATCAGATGGATGATCTTGGCTTTCAGGGAATTTTGATTGACGTATTGTCTGTCCTCGATAGCGGTTTCGTAGAGCGGGAAAACAGGAGTGAAGATCAGGTTTTTTTTCCTGATTTTAGTCAGCGCTCTAGCCACAGCCATGTCAAAATAGCCGTTGTAGCCGACGATGACGGCCTGATGGTCTTCCAGACGGAAATACCGGGATGTCAGGCGAATGTAGATAAAAACCAACTGGAAGACAATCTTGATCATCGATGCTAGAGAAAAAAACTCCAGCTTTTCCCTTTTCAATTCCCAAAAGGGAAGGTGACAATCGATGGCCTTTATCCGAAGCTGCCGACAAGCTTCTTTTAAAGTGATTGTGCGTGGGAATGAACTTTCGTATGTCCCAAAGAAACAGACTGAATTTATCCTTTTTTTCCCCTTCATGACTGTTTGATGGATATCTTATTTATTTCCTCTGCAGTTCTTTTTCCGCTGGCGATGCTGTGGTCCATGTTGAAATACTCCCATTCGCCGAACCGGCCGCAGGGGAAGATATCGTGCTGACGCAGAAAGCGGTGGATGGTGTTCACGTTTTTCCGGTGATCGAGGTCGTAGATGACGTAAGCCACCTTCAAGTCGGCCACGTCTGAGACGACGATCTTGTCATCGGGGAACAGGATTTTAGCCTTAATCAGGTCTTCGATGATCCGGTCGACGATGTTCTCCCGGCTGATCTTCTTGTACCGGGAGTAAGACGTCTCGGTGGTCACCGAGCTGTGGCCCTTGGGGGTCGTATGGGGGGAGAGGTTCATCGGAAAGCTGATGCGGTGGAAGGCGAAGTCCGGCTCGTAAAAATAGATGTAATGATGGGGACTGATCTTCTCCCTCTCGACACCCAGGTTGACACAATAGACAGAATTGTTTTTGAGAGACTGGGCGGCTTTCCGCACGCTTTTCGGTACACTATCGATGCGTTTTATAAGCTCTGGGAGAGGCAGGGTGGAGATGAGCCTTTCATAGTCCACCTTGGTTTTATCACTGAATTCGACACATTTCTGTTTCAGATAGATCCGGGACATCTTTTTGTTGAGGTGGATGTTTTTCACTCGGGAGAGGAAGGAAAAGGGCAGTCCTTCGATCCCGCCGTGCAGGGGATACCAGAATTCTGTGTTGAACCCGAAAAGCTTCGGGTTGTCCTGCAGAGCACCGTCCAGCAGGTCCCCCAGAGAGAGACGGGGAACCCTGTTCCAGACCCAAGCAAAGTTCATCCTCTTCGGGGAGATCGTCCAGATTTTTTTGGCATAGGGAATCATCAGTTGCTTGGCTATACCGCCGCCGAAGTTCCAGATGATCCAGTCCTCGTAGTGGCGCGGCTTTTTCTGTTTTTTTTCCAGAGTGTTGATAAAGCCGAGGATACAGTCTTTGACCACCGAGACAGGCAAACCATAGAGATGGGATTGGAAGGGAAAACGGGTGTAGACATCGCAGTAGCGGTGATAGATGTAGGCTTCTCGGGATTGAATGTGGAGGTTATTTCCCAAGAGTCTCTTGATGAGACGGGCCACGTAGGCATCCTTCGGGAAAAGGATGTGAGGCCCGTAATCAAAGATGAAATTGTTGATCTGGATGGAGCGGCAGAGACCGCCCACCTTATCTTCCTTCTCGAAGACCGCCGAGCTCTGGTTGAGATGGTAAGCCGCACTAAGTCCTGAGAGGCCGGCTCCGAGGATGACTATCTTAGGTGTATTAATGGGGACTGTCCCCCTCTTCCTGTTTTTCACTTTCCAGCTTCTTCAACCGCCAGAGAGTTTCTTCAATGAGCTTTCGGTTGGATGAGATGAGGTCGGAGAGGATGGCGATGACCACCAGGAGGAAGCTGATGATCAGAAGAATCGCACTCAATATCAAAGACTGAATATGACCTCCAGGGTTGCCTGAGAAGAAAAAGACTAAAAACCTGATGCCTGGGATCAAGCCGAGGACAAAGAATAAGGCTGCTACGGTGAGGAAGATCTTAAGGGGTTCATGCATGGCGTAAGTGCGGACTATGGTCGAAGCAGAGTTTTTCAAGAAGGTAAAGACATTGTTAAAAAGCCTGGATGTTCTTGGTGTCTCATTTGTCTCTACGGGAACGCTTTTAACAGCTAGATTCATCTTTCCAGCTTGGATCAGTGTCTCCAATGTATAGGAAAAGTCGGATAATACATTCAACCTTAAGGCCGCCTCTCGGCTGATGGCTCGAAATCCACTCGTGGCATCGGCCACCTTTGTTTTGGAAAGAATCCTGACCAGACGGCTTCCCCACTTCTGCAGCTTCTTTTTTGTCCAAGAAAAATGAGAAATGGTCTGTGTTCGTCGGTCACCGACTACGATATCAGCTTCTCCCCTTAAAACAGGGGCAACAAGTTTGGGGATTTCTGAGCCTTTGTACTGATTGTCGGCATCGGTGTTAACGATGATGTCAGCTCCTTGACGCAGACAAGCCTGGATTCCAGCCGAAAAGGCAGCCGCTAATCCCCGGTGCTTTTTGAAGCGGACGATATGTCTGACGCCATTTTTCCGAGCGACTTCAGCTGTGTTGTCAGAACTGCCATCATCCACCACAAGAACCTCAACTTCATCCATTCCCTCCACATTTTTTGGAAGATCTTTTAGAGTCAGAGGCAGATATTTTTCCTCATTGTAACAAGGGATTTGAATGATCAGCTTCATTTTTATTATTATCGGGAGCTTTACATCAGCCTATTATTGCCAGTATTATAATTATGGGCCATCGAATCAGTCATGGATCTTTGTGTTTCTGTGAATGACCGCATACCAAGGTGCTCTTGTAAGAGTCTGTGCGAAAAAAAATGAATCTAAATAATAGCGAAAAAAAATATCCTTGTCCACCCCAGGCCCTTATCCGTCCTTCCCGATTCCGGATGATCTATCTTCCCTTCAATCTGCTGGCCTGCTGGGCGGCCGTCTTTTTTAAAGCCAGAGCTGGCGAATCCTGGCCTTGGGTTGCCCTCCTCCTCGTCACAGTTTTTATCCTGGGGATCTTGGCGGTTGAGGGAGCGATTTCTGCGCGCTTCTCTGAATTTTTAGTCCCAGCCTTGTTTGGGTTTTTGGCAGGGGCAGGAGTGAACGCTGTCGTCCAAGGTTTGCTCGGAAAATTCCAAGGTCTAAATTGGGCTTTTCAATCTCCCCTTCAATCCAGCTTAGGTGCCGTTTTATTCGGATTTTTGGGATCACTGATCTTTGTCTCTCATGGGGATCGGGTCAGAAAGATATTAATGCCTTCGATCTCTCCAAAAGATAAGAGCGGAAGCCCATCCGTCTTTCGCACATTTTCAACCATGATCTGGATTATCACAGTCCTGATGGCCTTAGCTCTGTGGACCAGCCTTGCGGTTATTCTCAAGCAGTTCAGCGAGTTGGAATCTCCCAATCCGCTGCGGAAGCCCCTCTGGTTTCATGCAGGAGCTGTTTTTTTCATGCTCGTCCTAGTCATTTGGAGAAGAAAGAATCTTATCATGATCGGGCGAATTCTTATTCCTGGCCTCATTATGGGGATGATCTGGACTTTGATCGTTCGGGACATATTCGAGGGATTATTTTTAGCCTGGCCTCAATTTTCTTTGGCTCCAGAAGTTCTTGAGTTCATTTTAGTGATCAACTTCAGTTTTTTAGGCATAGCCTGGTTGAATAAAGCCGCCAGCGATGGCTATTGAGTGGGGACGATCGTGACGAGGGCCTTCTGGATTTTTTGGGTTCTGTTGGTCCTATCTGCGCTGAGTCGGCCGCAAAGCACACCGAGTCTTGAAGAGCTTAAAGCGCTGAAGTCGATCAGAGGGAAGATTCCCGGCGATATTGTTTGGTGCACCCTAAGACACGGCCCCTGGCAGATTTATAAGATGAAAGCAGACGGAACGGACCGGGTGCGTCTCACTAATGATAAAGAAGCCAATCATCAGCCTGTCTGGTCCAGGAACGGTGAATGGATTTATTTTCAGAGGAATGACGACATTTACAGGATGCATCCGGACGGCTCAAATCCCCAGCTGGTCGTCAAGGGCGGGTTTTCTTTTGACCTCAGTGAGGATGGATCAAAGATCGTTTTTGCGAACGATGAAAATAATAAAGCTTCGATTGTGCTCCTTAATTTAGAAACAGGCCAGACAGAAGAGATCATTCCCGCCAAGGCCCCCGAGTTTAAAGGGAAAATGTCTGTCTATCCGACCCTTTCTCCAGATAGCCAATGGCTGGCTTTCGCTTCTGACTTTCCGAATCCGTGGACAATTCACATGGTCAGAATAGATGGAAGCCAGCGTTATCCATTTGCTCCAGGCTGTATGCCGCAATACCGGCCGGATGGGGCCATGGTCGCCTGGATTACAAGCGGTCACCATCATGTCTACCTGGGTACCCCGGATGGAAGGAATCAGAGGCCCTTCGAGAATTCCATTCCAGGACGCCCCCACTCCTATTTTCCGAAATGGTCAAATGATGGGAAATACATCGTCTTTGCGGCCAGCCCGGATGCTGATCGAACAACCGGTGATTATGAAATCTATATCAAGCCTGTCCAAGGAGGGAAAGCCGTCCGCTTGACCTTTCATCCAGGCTCAGACATCTGGCCCGATCATTTTATTCCTGATAATTAGTCCAAAGATTCTGTTTCCCTTCTCTGGCTGGGGACTCGAGGTTCAATATTTTAAAAGGGACTTTTTCTTTCCTGACCGAAGAAATACCTGACCAATAGAGCTATGAACACCGATGCTGTCGCGATAAAAACGATCATCAGGACCAGATAGAAGGACTTCCTGTTCAAAGGCGAAGGTTTGTTCTGTCTCACCTTCTGCAGGAATGTCTCCAGGCTCTCTTGGAATCCGGATCGGTAAACGGTTTTAAAGGCCAGGTCGCCTGCAGCAGGAACTGTATTGATGATCTTTTGACCTTTGCGGTAAGAGTCCTGTGAATGGGACCAAATCGTGATGGCGTCACCCGGGCGGGATTGAGGAGCCTCAAGGTAAAAATAAAATGTCTTCCTCTTGGAGTTTCTAATCTTTGGGAACTCGAAGTGAAAGTAAGTATTGTCCTTGACGCCCTCGATATCAAAACGGGAGCTGTAGATATCTTTTTCGGCGTCGAGGCTTGATTTGAGATGGAAGATGAATTCCCCTGAATTGCTCCTATTGTAAGTCGCCAGCAACACATCGATGCCCGACAGACCCTCGTATTCGGCCTCGAAGGTTTGGCCCACCTGGATATCTCCATGAATCTCTCCCACCGGAATGTCGTGTTTGAGGTTATTGAAAACGGTTACTTCCTGCAGGAAGGAGATGAAATAGATAAAAGCCGAAACGGCGATCAAGCTTAAGATGAAGAACACGATGTCGATCGTATTTTGAGAAGGTTTCTGCATACCGATTACCAGAAGCGGTAATAGAAGGATTGGATTAGGTGGCTGTAGATAGCGTAGACATTGAGGCCGACCAGCAGGATGATCAGACCCGAAAGGGCAATCTTCTTGAGCCTGGTAGGGATGAATTCTTTCAATCCGATGACCAACAGGATGGCGAAGGCGGATAAGGCCGGGAAGGTGTACCGGCCCACCGGATCCATCGAGGCCATCAGACGAAGGAGAAAGCCTGTCAGAATGAAAAAGCTAATGCAGGCGAGAAGGATAAAATGCTCGAATTTGACGGCTGATTTTTGGCTTACCTTGGCCGCTTTGACGATGAGATATTTGACTGAGCCGAGGATTCCGAGGAGAGAAAAAATGATTAAGACAGTGTAAATGGGCTGGGGAAGTGAGAAGGCGTTCCAACCCGAATAATACCAGAAGCTTCTGGACATCATCTGGAGCGAGGCCGCGGTGAAAGCGGCGTAAGAATCTCTTTGGAATAACCGGCCGAAGTTGGTGAAAAGCCCTGAGATGTTCGTGGTCACCTTCATCCACAGATCAATAGAGATGTGCCGTAAAAGAAAGGCTCCGATCACAAGTGCCGCCACAGAGCCAAGGAAAAGGAAGAGAACGGTCCGTTTATCCTGTTTCCAGCTTTTAAGGATAAACAGGATGCCGAAGACGACGAGTGAGGGGACGATGAAAAAAGTCGTCCGGCCGGTCAGCAGCCCAAGAATAACCACGAGAGGGAAAAACAACAACAGAGAATATTTCCGTGTGTCGGCCAGAGACAGGAGGAAAAGATAGATGGCCGCGGCCCCGATGAGGTTGGCTAAGCTGTCGGAATTTATAGCGCTGGACATGATTAAAAACTCGGGAAGAAAGGCGACTAGGCAGGTTGCGGTCAGGGAGAGGTAAGGATCGTCCGGGAAGATGATTTTAGCGGCTTTGTAGACAAAAAAGAGAGTCAGCAACGAGAGCAGCAGGGAAAAGAGGCGGATGGAATAGTGTTTGAGCAGCAGGTCGTCTGTCCCGAAAATTTTTAAGACAAACGAGCCCAGGATGTAATACAAGGGGGGACGCTTGAGCTTAGTATTGCTCCCGCCGTACAGGGGGAGGCCCCAGAATTTCTTGGGCATCGGAGAGGGTCTTTCCCGGAAGACATAGTTCCAGGCATTGAACCGGTCCATCGAGTTGATGATCCTTCTCTGGAGCACATAGTCGGACTCGTGTCTGATCTGGAAGAGTTTGGCCCGGGAGAGAATGTCGATGTACTCGTAGTGGGTGATTTCGTCGGGA
>Ga0209427_10002356_pt1 | contig 22230 bp, 19 predicted proteins | sample DeeMarSWOR136_30_FD_187465 | JGI IMG/M metagenome (GOLD analysis project Ga0209427, IMG submission 187465) | Marine sediment microbial communities from White Oak River estuary, North Carolina - WOR-1-36_30 (SPAdes) (version 2) | ecosystem: Environmental > Aquatic > Marine > Intertidal zone >...
TGGATATGCCCTCCTGAATCCTTCATCGAACCTGTAGGTCACCTTGAGTGGTACGACCTATTTTGTTGCGCTCAACATTGCAAATACCGCACAGGTGGGAGAAACGGTTGGCCTCGAGGTAGAAGATCCTTCAAATGATGTACAGTTCATAGATGTACAGAACAATTCATACGTATCCGTGCAGTACATTCAGGAAGGGTATATCATATCTTCCACCTCCACCCCTTCAAGTGGAAATAGTGTATCGATTCTGGTGATGGAAGACATTACTGAACCGACTGTTACCTACACGGACCCGGTGCCGAATGAAAGAGCTGTATCGATCAACACTGATATTACTGCAGTTTTTTCGGAAAATATGGACCCTGCAACCGTCACCACTGCAACCTTTATCGTCAAAGACACGTACAATAACCAGATATCAGGTACGGTTACCACAAATGGAACAAATGTAACCTTCTCTCCTGACTCTGATTTCGACTACGATACCATATACACCGCTACAATAATTGGCGGAGATTCGGGAGTAAAAGATCTTGCCGGTAATCCGCTGGCTTCTGATTACACCTGGAGTTTCACCTCCCGCCAGGATGTGCCGAAACCGATCGCTGCAAATAACCGTATTCTCCCGGGGTCGAGCGATCCCGTGAAGATCTATATACCCGAACCTGCTGGCGGACCGAGCAAGAAAGTTACGGTCCTGGTCTTCACCGTCACGGGAAAACGGGTCGCAACGCTTGTCAACAACCGCCCCTACTCACAGATCAAAAGCCAGATCCCTCTGCTCTGGTATGGTAAGAATGGGCGGCAGCAAAAATTGGGACCTGGGCTCTATTTCATTCAGGTTGTGTCTGGAAGCGAAAAGACGGTTTTGAAAGTGCTTATCGTGCGCTGAGCATTTGTGCGGAGAGTTCACGTGATGGTTTATGGGATATCAATGAAATTGAGGCTCTTGCGGATTGTATTGATCGGGTTTTTCTTCGCTCTTGTGCTTATTGCAGGTGCATCAGCGGCTCTTTCACAGGATTCAGGGGGAGTAACCGGCGCCGACTTTCTGACCTCGGTTCCCACGGTACGCACCAATGCCATGGGAGGGGTGCTTGATGGGCTTGACAACTATCTGGAATCGCTTCACATTAACCCTGCAGGACTGGCGCCCATCGAACGGCTGAGCTTCCTGCTCACCGTCCAGCCCTATCCCAATGACGTGAGCAACAATCAGCTCTCCTTCGGTATGCCGCTTTTAGGAGGAGTAATCGGTTCCTCGGTTCAGCTCCTCAATACGGGCGGGTTCACCTATATAAACGAGAGCCTGCAGCCTGAAAACACAGTGAGCGTGTACGATGCTGCGGCGACCTTCGGGTACTCCCGCTACCTCTGGAATAGCCTTGCTGTCGGGATGAACTTGAAAGCTGTTTATCGGACACTGGGTGAGTACAATGCATTCGCCATTGGCGCAGACTTCGGTGGAATGTACCGATTCGAAATACCTCATGTGGGGAAACGTCCCAAACCCCCAAAACACAAGAAGCTTGAAAGTGAGTACAACGCAAAGGTAAATGACATCGAGGACGAGCGGGAAAAAAGAATTAGAGAGACATACGGGGAGGTTTGGGCCCTCGAACGGGAGATCGAATCTCTTCAAAAAGAGATAGGCGCCTTATCAGGAAAAATCGACTCAGTGGAAAGTGAAAAACAGCAGCCCCTGATCGCAAAGCGCGAGGAGCTTGAAAACAATCTCAGTAATCTCCATTCACGGCTCATCGAACAACAGGAACAATCCAAGGAGGGCATTGAAGCAATTGATGCGTGGTACAGTGATGAGCTTCAGGCTGCACAGGAAGCGTATCATAAAAAACTCTCAGATCTGCAAGATGTAGAATCAGAGCGTATACGGCTTTTTGCCCTCATCAACGATCTGGAAAGAGAACTGACCGAAGAGATGATCAACACATCCATTGACGAGGCCGTCGAAAAGACTCAAACCTATCTCATAGAACGGACAACAGCCCTTAATGAAGAGAGCCGGGCATATGCTGAAATCCGTGAAAAGAGGATTGCCGAGATTGAGGAGGAGATCGAATTCTACCGGAATCGCATCACCGAAGAGACTGGACCCGAGATTCAGAAACTTCAGGAGAGGCTCAACTCACTGGAAGTCGAGAGGAAACGTATTGAGGCGTCGAATGCAGAGGACAAGAAGGATCAGCTTCAGGAGATAGGTAAACAGATAAGCACAGTGCAGCGGGAACTGGAAGCCGCAAAGAGCGACCCGTGGATCAAGCGGCTTGACCAGCGTATTGGTGAAAAAGAAAAAGCGATCGATGCGCTCAATGGCGTAATCGAGAGCAAGAACGAAGAGACAGGGAAGATCATCGAAGATGTAAAAAAGGCGGTCCAGAATGATATCGATGTATTCAACATTGCCCGGGAGTTGCTCAATCGAGAGCTCAAGAAGGCGAAGCTGAAGAGGGAACTCGACCTGCTGAATGCAAATAAGGAGAAGCAGAAGAAGAAGGCATACAACAGTTACGAGGAGAAGGAGAACAAGATCTACACCGAACTCCTTTCAGTGATATACAGGAACGAAGAGAACATCATCAATGCCAGGTCTGAAGCGCTCAAACTGGCCTTTGAGAACCGGCGTTACGACCTTGAAACGCAGATGCAGAAGGATCGGGAGCGAATTGAGGACGAGTTCGCCTTCCAGGAGCGCTACCTGTCGAATAAGATTTCAGAGCTTCAGAAGAAGGTCAAATCGGATGAAGGAGGGGAGGTCGTGGCCGGTGGGCTTGCTTCCCTGCAAGATGAGCTGAGTGGCAAACAGCAGTCCTATAAGGAGGAGCTCGAAGAACTGGAGAAAAAGAAGCAACAGCTGGTCGCTGAGGAGGTATATATCTTCGAAAAGAACATGGAAGACCTCGCGTGGCAGAAGACGGTCACCCGACTCATCTATCTGCAGACGGACGATCCCTACCTCAACACCTCGGTACACGCATCAATAACGAACGCCGGATCAAAGGTGAAATTTGTTGAAGAAGGGTACCCGCTTCCTACTGCCGCTCATATAGGCGCAGGATATGCGATACTCAATACGAGTAAACATACAGTACGGCTTGGTGTTCAGCTCGACATCCCCTTCTACGACGAGATTGCACTCGGGGTGGGTGCTGAGTACGGATTTCACAACCAGGTCTTCGTGCGCACCGGTTACTCATTCCTAACCCCCTACAGAAGCTTGTCCGCAGGGTTGGGTGCCAGGGTGCCGATGGGATTCACCGATATTTCCGTGGATTACACCTTCCAGCCAATTCCCGACTACGGGTTGGTTCACAGCTTTGGGATCGGTGCGTATTTTTAACTCCCTAAAGTTTTTTGATATTCTGTATTAGCTCCCTGTAGGATTAATAAGGGCGATAAATATCACAACGAGTGGAAATGTAGCTCACAAGATGATGCAGTGCCGAACCTGCAGAGAATATCAACAGTGCAATCAAAGCTATATATCCAAGTAACCTCATTGACTTCACCTCTTTAACCTTCGAATAACTACCATACGGCGCTCTTAGCCCGTAAGCAAGGGAGGAAAAAGGAGATTTGATTGTATGATTTCATGGGATATAGATTTTTACGAAAAAATAAAAATCCATGCTTCAGTAACTTTCTTTCTTAGTTGTCGGGGCATCACGGGTAGGAGACCTCTTCCACCAGGAACATCAGCTGGGTCCGTGTATCATCTTTATCAATGAGATCGACGCGATTGGGAAAGCCCCGTGGAATAACACCGTACTCCAATTTGGATTGTCCTCCCTCGAAAAACCGAGGTAACAGTATCTTCAGACTGAATAACAATTCAGTTTTACCAAAGAATATGTTCCGAAAACTGCTGAGCTTATTAATGAAGAGATAAGAAGAATCATTTCTTAAACATATGAAGAGGTCAAGATATTAATGACAGATAATAAAGAACGATCATCGATTATTAAAGTTTTAGACTTTTTCAGGTGATTTAAGAAATGAGAAAAAGCCGGACTGTGCCGGCCTTTTCTCATACTACGAAAGATCAGTTATCTATGCTACTTACGGTCTTTTCCCTGAGGTACTAAGGGCATCTTATCACCTCTCCATCTGTCAAGGTGGAGACGATGCGGGGCGGTCAAATCGTACTCTTTCTCATCAATCACAACCTTTGTGACCTTGATGTACTGTCTGTTATGGCCATGCCAGCCCTTTTCGACGGGGTAACCTTCGACTGTTACTGTCTCGCCTGCTTCAACCTCACCAGAGCGTGCGTAATGTATGGGAATCATAAGCTCATAGGTTTTCCCTTTGCTTGTGATTTCAGGACAGGGCCAGTCTTCGAAAGAGAGTTTTCCTGTCACTTGGATGATTTTCCAAGGAAAGCCCTCTTGATTATCTATCTGGTGTGCTGTATAAATTTTTCACAGGGATTAAAAATGTAATTATTTTTCACAGTAATGAGAAGTAATGACCCCGTATGCATAGTCCTCTTGAAATCTTCGTGGAGTTCGTGGAGTTGGAATGTATTCTTTTCCTACTCCCATAATGTGGACAAGCCACATTCATGATTAAAAGGATTTTCTTGCCCATTCGGCAAGAAAACAAGATTAAGGTACTAAAGGGATAACTGCGCTGAAGACCCATCCATTATCAGCGCCTTGTTGATCAATAACTATAGTAAAAGGCATGTTCACTCCTGAACTCGTGGTGTTTTACATCTTTTCGCTGTATTTTTCAACAGCCTTGAAAATAAGCTCCTTGTATCGCTCATTATCCAGTTTAAAGGATACCTCCGCATTGGGTTTATTACCTGTGATGCCATACACATCGGCAACGGTTCTCCCCCTCGTGAGTTCACCTCTTGTCTCAATGTCCACATGAAGGAACTTCGTCTCAAGTATTTTTGGTTCAATGGCGTATGCAACAGTGATAGGATCATGGAGAGGAGCCCCCTCAAATCCGAAGGCCTTCATATTGGCCTCAGCAAAAAACAGAAGAAGCTCCCCGATTATTGCGGGAAAACCTCTTTTCCTGCCCATTATTCTATTAATATCCTCGTGGTTGAACAGTGCTTTGTTGGAAACATCAAGGGTGACCATTGTGACGGGAACCCCGGAATCAATGACTATCTTCGCAGCCTCCGGGTCCACGTACATATTAAACTCTGCGCTTGGGGTAATGTTGGAGTCAAAAAGCGCTCCCCCCATTATGATGATTCGCTCTATCTTCGTTTTGATCTCAGGGGATTTTAAAAGAGTCACCGCAATGTTTGTCAGCGGTCCGGTTGCAATGATATACGCTTTCTCCTTTCTTTTCCTAAGTACATCCGTAATGAAATCCACAGCGTTCATCTTCACAGGCATCACTTCTGGTTCTGGGAGTATCGAACCGTCCAATCCGGTTGCTCCATGAATCTGAGGGGCTGTTGTGAGTTGCCTGAGAATCGGCTTATCGAACCCCCGGGCCACAGGGATGTGTGTTTCTCCTATCAGAGTCAGGACCCTCAGGGCATTGAGACAGGTTTTATCTCCTGTCTGGTTGCCTGCGACTGTGGTGATGCCGAGCACATTCAACTTAGAAGAGGAACAGGCGAGAATGATGGCCATCATATCGTCGTGACCAGGATCACAGTCGAGGAGTATATCTTTCACCGTCTTTTTTTATTTTAAATAGGATAATCCAAAGCTATTTAAAATAGAATCAGATACTATTTTTAAGAAATTCATTTGCTCGTGAGATTGAATACACCGTCCCACCCTTTTGGAGGCGGATTCGATTTAAAAAGATTTATCCGGCTGATAAACACATCACTTGCCTCGTCTTTGAGCTTCTCTGAGAGCATACCAAAGCACTCCAGTGCAGGATCCCACTTCTTATGACGATACAGGTTCAGACCGTTTTCAAAATCCTCTTTCAGCCTGAAGATTTTCTCGCTTGCCTTTTTCTGCTCTTGAAGGATCTCAAAGATCCGAACCGGCTTCGTCTTGCCTTTTACTGTAAGGAAGTCTATCTCTCTACAGAGGTACATATCTTTGATTTTTGTATACACAGTTTCGGTGACGAGTGCTTTGGTACCGTACGTCTTGTTTGCCCCCTCAAGGCGTGCCGCAAGGTTCACGGTATCCCCAATACTGGTAAAATCCATCCTCGCACGTGCTCCAACGCTCCCAAAGACCACAGGGCCGGCGTGGATGCCGATTCCGATTGAAACCGTGTTCTTCTTCTCCTTTGCCCGTTTCTCTCTCTCTTTGGCTATGGAGGTTCGTATTTCCATGCTCGTCCTGCATGCGTTGAGCTCCTTTTCAGGACCGTCGAACATAGCCATGATCTCATCACCGACGAACTTGTCAATATCTCCATTGTTCCTGTGAATGATCGATGATTGAAGCTCAAGGTAACGGTTTAATATCTCAAGCACCTGTGAGGGATCCAATCCTTCACAGATTGAGGTGAACCCGCGTATGTCGGTGAATAGGAAGGCGAGCTCTCTGGCCCGAGAATTGGGATGCTCCTTTTCGGCATGTTTCAGGGTTGATGCCGATATGTAGGGAATGATCCCTCTTATGACCAATGTCATATTTTGTATTTCTCCAGAGAGGCTTTTTATTTCGTCTCTGGTGCCAACCGTGTCATGATACCTTAAAAGATCGGAGGAGATGTTGATATTGCCCCGGATCATACCGGAGAGGGTTTTAGAAATTTTATTCACGCCCATCCTTAGAAATAAAATTGGAACAACGATGTTCGTACCAAATATGTATATGAGGAAAATCGATAGGTAGAGAAAGAGCGCACTGATGGTAATGACTTTGACCTGAGTTCGAAAGTAAGGCTCATATATGAGCTCCCGATCATAGTCAACGACAACATATCCTATAATGATACGGCTCAGAACAACGGGAGCGAGGAATTCATAGGTATCCCGTTCATCATTGTATCTGCTTATTCCTTCCTCAGTCCCTTTGAATGCATCGGGCAACCTGACCCCGATAAGTCGCTCTTCCGTGCTATTCGTGGCAATAAACTCTTCGGTTTTTCCCTGCCTCCGATAAAAGGTAATTGTATTGAAACTGTAGGGTGTAGATTCCTTTTTCTTCTTTTCAATTTCGAAGTAATCGGTTACAGCAATCTCATCACCTATGTTGGCCTTTATAATGCTTGCGGTTCGTTCAGTAAGGGCATTGCCATTGAAGATCACTGTCTTCAGGATAGTCTGTTTGAAGTCCGCCATAAGCGAGGAGCTCATTACAATGATTATCACTAAAAAGAGACCTACGAAGTAAAATATGAGCTTTTTCTGTATTCCACTCCTTTTCAAAAGCTCTATGAAGCCTTTTTTATCGCCCTTCACAGTTCGTCTGTATGCAAGGTATTCTCTAAATGTTTTGTTTCTCCTGTTTAAAAGAGTAATGACACGGGCAATGGCACTGGCATGGATGATGAAAGAGACAACAAGCACTGTATAGTCGAGCAGAGAGAGGCCTCTGAAGTACCTGGCATTTGCGGCATACCTGAAAATGTGTAATAAAAGAAATAGAATAACAAATGACGATGCGAAAACGGCAAGAAGTGTGGAAAGCAGATACTCAGATTTTGCGAGCTCCGGCACCACCTCTGCAACAATGGGAGAAAAAGCTTTCAGAAAGCTGATAAAGAGAACCAGGTACAGAGCTGCAGTTAAGAGCAGTTGAGTAAAAAGTGCATTCGAAGCGGATTTGGAGTAAAGCGAAGGAAATGTGAAAATATGGATGCCCTGATAGTTCGATACAATGAGTGGAAGAAAAACCCAGGCGAACAGGAGAACCGAGTATCCTATCTCCTTTCCGTAAAATGCAAAGAGCGTGCGCTCGCTTTTCTTCATGAATTCATTCCTAAACTCTCTATCAATTTCTGCTTTGATTTTGCCTTATCAAGATAATCGGAGGCCATCTCATAGTCCTCATCGATCTCTATCACAAGAGTAAATAGTTGTACGGCGCGAGTAAAATTTTCCTGCCGGTAGTATGCCAGTGCAAGGTCGTAATACCACTTGAGCCATTCTCTGATGGTAACCTCGAGTTCCTGCAGCCGCTGAATTATTGCACTGTCTCTCTCTTTCCCAAGACGGCTCATTATGAGCTTATTGGCTGCTGCGAGATCACCCCTGTAGATCAACTCCTCTATCTCTTTAATCGCTTTCGCTCCTGAGGCCACTCTTCCATTTTTACTACTTGAAACAGGAGCTTTTTTACTTACTTCAGCCTGATCGGATTCGATTTGGTTCCGAAGGGAAAGCGCCTCATTTGTGCTCTCGCTCATGATTGCCCGGTCAATCTTCGCTTCTGCGAGCGAAAATTGCTTTTCTTCATAGAGAGACTGTGCCCAGCGAAAGTTGAGCCGGTACTGCAGGTTCCTTACTTCTTTGTCGTACGCATAGTCCAGCATGGTGTTGATGTCAGAAAGAGCTGCAATTCCTTTTTCCGCCTCTTCATACCGTGCTTCGTATATCGTTTTCTCTACATCCGCTTTCCGAGTATTAAAAATCTTAGCCATCTCTTCGCTAACGGTTTTCTTTTTAGGCACTGCGTACCAGTTACCCGGGTCAATGAAAAGTGTTTTATTTATATTTTCTAATGCGATTACATAGATAGATTCTTTTTTTTCAACGGAATCACGGAAATCCCGCTCCTTGATTTCTGCGAGTGCCGCTTCTGTCCTCTCCCTGTATGTTTTCAAGAGCGCAGTACGTGTCTCAGATGTGACATCCTTGAGCCGCTGTGTTTCAGGATTCTTTGGATCAATATAAATGCACTGCTGAGCAAGTAGACAAAACGTATAGTCCTCCTCTTCTGTACGGTCACTCTTATTTAAAAGATCCTGAAACTTGACCATCTTCTCCTTTAATCTTGTTTCCTTGAACTGTTCAATGCGTTCGAGGTTTTCCTTGGCCTTGGAGTTTCCGGGGTCATACCGAAGGGCTACTACGAAATACTTTTCGACTTTGGGAATTACCTCGTAGTTTTCCCTGCTCATAAGCTCGCGCTCATACAGAGCCTCACCTGTCTCGGTAAGAATCCTGGACTTTGTCTGGTCGTCTACTCCCTGGATCAGAAAAATCGTGTTTGTGAATGTAGTGCAGCCTATGAGAGTGAAGGAGAGGAAAAGTACCATGACTGCTAAACGTAAAGTGTAATGCATAATCGCTACCGATGAGATTTATTCTTATACCCTTTCAATCAAGCTTGAATGCACGATCACAAAGATTTATCTCTAAATTAACTCATCTTGATTTATTTGTATCTTAAAATCGTACTCGCTGTGTAGGGGTACAGTCAAGAAATATTCATTTTTACAGCATTCCCAAATTATGCTTTTACTTGTTTCCAGAGTGGAGTATGGGGTATGAGAAATGGCGTTTCTGTAATAGAAACATGGTGTGAATCACTGCAGTATATTGTGCTATTTCGAAATAGCAATAGCTGAGCAAGAATCGGGTTGTTTTTTTAATCCTCATCCTTCAACTTATAATGTAAAGGAGAACGTGCCGATATGAAAACTGATTATCTACGAATCGAAAAGGCTATACGTTACATTGAGGAGCATTTTCAGGATCAGCCCAGCTTGGAAGAAGTAGCTGAGTATATACACTTGAGCCCCTTTTACTTTCAGCGGCTATTCAGTCACTGGGCGGGCATAAGTCCGAAACGGTTTGTGCAATTTCTCACGATTGAATATGCTAAAAAATTACTCACACAATATCGCAGCGTTTTGGACGTGACATATGAAGCGGGATTATCCAGTCCGAGCAGACTGTACGATGTCTTTGTCAGCATCGATGCGGTTACTCCAGGTGAGTTCAAAAAGAAGGGCGCTGGGTTGCAGATTGATTACGGCATCCATCCAAGCCCGTTCGGGGATTGTTTACTGGCGGTCACAAGCAGGGGAATCTGCGGGTTGTCTTTTATTACGGGTGACAGCCCGGACAGGGAAGTAACGGGATTAAAACTGCGGTGGAAGAATGCAGTGCTCCGCGAATGCCCTCAAACAACCAAACCATTTTCGGATCAGATTTTTCAGCCGCGCCTGAATAGTATGAAACGTTCAATTAGCTTGTTCCTAAAGGGGACGAATTTCCAGATCAAGGTCTGGGAAGCTCTTCTTAGAATTCCTTCGGGTTCTATCTGTTCATATGAAGATATTGCAACATACATAGGTAAACCAAACGCAGCAAGAGCGGTGGGCAATGCAATTGCATTCAACCCTGTTGCTTATATCATTCCCTGCCATAGAGTCATTCGAAAGATTGGTGTTTTTGGGAATTACCAGTATGGTGCAATTAGGAAGAAGATCATGATCGGTTGGGAAATAGCACAGAAATACCGCAAGGACTGTTCTTCAGGCTTAAGGTAAATCATTCAAAATAATGACCAGTAGAGCATTAATGACGCTCAGGTTGACCTTTTTGTGAGAGCTCGTCTCAGGTCCATGATATGCCGTTCCGGATTAACTCCTGTGATGTCCCTTACGACTGGTATACTGTTCCGGCATCACTTGACAATTTTTCCTCCAATGGGTATCGTTTTTAAAAATCTGGAGGGGGGTCTATGAAAAACTTTTCCGAGACAGATGCGCTCCTTGTGATCGACGTGCAGAGAGATTTCTGCCCCGGAGGTGCACTGGAAGTGAAAGGAGGAGACAGGGTTGTCCCTGTAATAAATCGCATCATGCCCCTTTTCAGTCGGGTTGTTGCAACACAGGACTGGCACCCGGTTGATCACGTTTCTTTTGCCGTAAACCATGAGGGAAAGAAGGTGCTCGACACCCTTGAGATAAATGGGATCACACAGATGCTCTGGCCGGAGCACTGCGTTCAGGGTTCAGAGGGTGCAGGTTTTCATTCCGAACTGAATACAAAACTCTTTCACCTCATCCTGAGAAAGGGGATCTTTCACCTGCTTGATTCTTACTCTTCGTTTTTTGAAAATGACAGGAAGACAGCAACCGGACTTCATTTCTATTTGAAGGGACTGGGCGTGGAGAGTGTATATCTGTGCGGGCTCGCAACGGATTACTGCGTATTCTACTCTGCAATGGATGCGGTAAAACTCGGATTCAGGACCTGCCTGATAGAGGATGCCTGCAGAGGGGTAGGTTTTCCCTCTGGAAGTGTGGACAGGGCACTCAGGGAAATGAAGAGTGCGGAGGTGAAAATACTCAAATCGAAAGACCTGCTCGGCTGAATAGAAAGCCCGAGTGAGTCCTCACAGGCTCTTCGTATTGACAAATGCAGGCGTCAAGTCTATTATAGTTGGGAATGTCAGACCGGTTGTATACTGGTATTTTAGAGGAGATAGTAATGAAGATACGGGTAGTGGTGCCTATCATCGCGGATGTGTTCAACAAAGAGATAATGAAGGAAGTCGCCCAGTTCAAGTCTCCGGATACGGAAGTGGATGTGGTGAACCTCGATAGGGGACCCGCATCCATTGAGAGTTACTACGACGGGGTCCTTGCAGCCTATCACATCGTTCCAAAGGTACAAGAGGCTGAAAAAGAAGGAATCGACGCGGTGTTTGTGGACTGTTTCGGTGATCCCGGTGTGGATGCGGCCCGCGAGGTTGTCCGGATTCCGGTGGTGGGAGGGTTCCAGCCTGCAGCCCTTACCGCCTCTCTAATCAGCAGGAAGTGGTCGGTGGTCACCGTGCTGAAGAGCGTTCTACCCATGATCTGGGTGCTTGCCAGAAAACTTGGTGTTGACAAGAACATTTCATCCGTGCGGGACATAGATACGCCTGTGCTCGAGCTCCAAGATAAAAAGGTGATAGAGCAGAGGTTGCTCGAACACAGCGAGCGTGCGATCGTACAGGATGGAGCTGAAACAATCGTGCTCGGGTGTACGGGAATGATGGGATTTGCCCAGACGCTTTCTAAAAAGCTTACGGAAAGGGGACTTCCTGTTCCCGTTGTAGACCCCACTGCAGCAGCAATCGGGTTTCTCGAGATGCTCCTGAGGAGTGGGACTTCTCAGAGCGCTCTCACCTATCCCAAGCCCCCAGAAAAGGAGAGGCGTATTTAATGTTTGCGTTCTTCACTGATGTGGAAGATCATATTTCCCTGAATTGGTAATGGGGAATTAGGGGATGATAGGAACCGTTCGAAATGAATAGAATTACAGGAGTGTAAGAGCCCTCTCGAATGAATGAAATGACGGGGTGATACAAACCGTTCGAAGTGAACGTGAAGTCTCCCGGACGATGAAGCGGAGTAAAAGTTGAGGAAACGGCTGCTGTGAGAAGGGGCGCGTTCAAGAGTGTGGAAGGAAAGGTTCCCTTTGGGGTCATTCTTTCAGGCATCACGATTCTGCTCGTCATCTCCTCGGTCTCCCTGCTTCATACAAACCAGTACGAGTTTATCTATCTTCGTTTCTCAGGCCTTTCTCTCCGTAGTGTCTCCTATTTCGATACAGTACTCTACGCATCCTATCTGATCGGTAGTATTCTCATCGGTATGTTGGCAGACAGGTTGGGAAGGAGAAAGATATTTCTCATAAGCGGTAGCATTGGCTCGCTCCTCTTTTTCTATCTTATGATTCGTGCTCCACTGTACTGGATTCTGCTCCTGTTCAGGTTCTGCCAGGGAGTGTGTACGGTTTCAGAGTGGCAGATACTGATGACCCTCGTGCTGGACTATTCTAATGAGGCCAATAGAGGGAGAAGTTTTGGTGTGTTCGGTATGTTTCTCGCACTCTCAATGGGGATCGGCCCTGTGTTCGGGGGAATCATTGCGGGTAGAGGTGTATTTTTACCCTATTACACCGCCATGGCCCTGCATGCCCTTGTGATTATCATTTCCATCATACTCGTGAAAGAGCCTTCAATACTGATGAAAAGGCCGAACCTTGCGCAGAGTGTGTTGATCATCAGGGATAGGCCTGCCCTCCTCATTCCCTCCCTCTTTAACTTCATTGATCGGCTCCACATCGGTTTCATTTTATTTATCCTGCCGCTGTACATCCAGATGGTTCTCGGAATGGGTCCGGAAATAAGAGGCATGACACTGGGAGTGCATGCCCTACCGTTCATCGCGCTCCAATACCCCGTGGGGAGGCTCTCAGACCGGTATGGGAGATTTGTTTTTCTTCTCCCCGGTAGTCTGGGATACGGGCTGCTGCTTGCTTTCGCGGGATATCTGGGCGGCCGGGGGCTTTTTCAACTCGGAGCCGTCTTTTTCGTCCTGGGGGTCTTTTCAGGGTTGACCGGACCGACAAACGCTGCGCTCGTTGGTGACCTCATCAGTCGGGAAGAGCATGGAATGGCCGTTGCGCTGTTTAATTTCTCGGGAAATGTCGGTATCGTCATTGGGCCCGTACTTGCCGGATGGATCACAGATATGGGGAGCTTTGCATTTTCCTTTGTTGTAGCAGGTGCGGTAGAGCTCGCAAGTCTTGGAGTCTGCGTGCTGCTGATGAAGCGTTTATCCGTGTTTCCCTCGTCTCAGCACTCTCGTTCCGACAACTGAGATCAGGTATACCGCTCCTGCGACGAGGATGATATTTGAGCCGGTAGGAAGATCGTAGACATAGCTGAGTCCGAGACCCAACACGGTGAACAGCATGCAGATAAGGCTCGAGAATATCATCATCTGCCAGAGCTGTTTTGAAAAGAGCCCCGCCACCGCAGAAGGCAGGGTGAGCAGGGCAATTACCATGACGATTCCGACCACTGTCACCATGAGCACAACGGTTAGTGCGGTGAGACAGAGCAGGAGCAGGTAGAAGAAACCGGCGCTTACCCCGCGGAGCCTGGCAAACTCTTCGTCAAAGCATACGGCGAGGAAGCGGTTGTACATGAGAACGCTCAGAAGCAGGATGACTCCGTCGAGAATCGCAATAATGATAATATCTCTCTTCGAAATCAGGAGGATGTTCCCGAAGAGGTAGCTCATCGGTTCCACGTAGCCAGGCGTCTTCGTGATAAAGAGCAATCCGACAGCCATTCCGATTGCCCATATTGCCCCGATCACCGTGTCCTCCCGCTGGCGAGCGTAGAGACTCACATATCCGATCAGAATGCCGGAGATGAGAGCTGCAAGGAGCGCGCCGAGAATCGGTGAGAACCAGCTCACTCCGACCTTTATCTGCAGGTAAAGACCTGCGCCGATACCACCGAGCGCAGAGTGGGCGATAGCACCTGCAATGTAGCTGATTCGGCGGGTCACCACAAAGGTACCGATGATACCGAATGATACGCTCCCGAGTATTCCTGCGAAGAAAGCGTAGCGCACGAATGCGATGTCGGGATTTCCGAGCGCGTTAATGAAAGCAGCCATTAAAAGATTTGTCCTTTTCTGAGATGTGATCATGCCGAACCATGTGGATATCGTGTCCGTACATGTCCTGGATGAGTGTTCCACTGAGCTCGCTCGTGGGGTGCACAACGACCTGTTTCTTTACACAGATGACGCGGTGCACCATCCGGGAAACGAATCCAAGGTCGTGAGTGACTATCAGGATTGTTATCTGCCTGTTGAGCTGTTTCAGCATCTCATAGAGCTTACTCTCGATTTCCACGTCCACACTGGCTGTCGGCTCGTCCAGGAGGAGGATCTTTGGATTGCTCACCAACGCCCTGGAGAGGAGGACACGCTGCCGCTGTCCGCCGGAAAGAGAAGAAAAGCCCTGGTTGTAATAGTCGGACATTTCAACCTCTTCAAGGGCATGGAGCACAGCTTTTTTATCCTCCTTTGTGTAGAGACCGCTTCGCCGGAGGCCGAGCCTCCCCATGAGGACGACGTCTGCAACGCTCACGGGGAATTGTGGGTCGTAGAGGGTGTGCTGGGGCATGTATCCCACCAGTTCCCGGGCTTTTTCCGGTGACTTGCCGAATACCAAAACCTCACCACTTTTCGGCTTCAGGAGGCCGAGCATGATTTTTAACAGGGTGGTCTTTCCGCCTCCGTTTGGTCCAACCATGGACAGGAACTCCCCCTGATTGATCGTCAGGTTTACGTCGACAAGCACAGGGATCCCGTTGTAGGAGAAGCTTACATCCCGTATCAGAATTGCAGTCTCTTTATGCATAGAATCACAGCTCCTTATTGCAAAGTATATTCGTCGATGTTCTAACCAAATTACTCATTTTAAGGTTGATGGGTTATTAAAATAGCACATGAGAAACCCGTCGTATATCCAATCTGCCGGTTTGCGTGTCTTTTATGTCATCACATTCTATTTCAGCGCACCTTCGATTTTTTTGGCAATGTCCGCAAGGTTTTCCAGCACATCCTTCGCGAGAGGATCAATGAACACCACGCTTCCGCCGATCGCCTTTGCAACTATTGATGCGCTCTTCCTGTCAAACTGCGGAGAAACGAAGATGATCTTCACCCCATCCCTTCGTGCCCGTTCAATGATCCATTGTATCTGCTTTGGCGTAGGGCTCTTGCCCTCTATTTCGACCGGTAACTGAAGGAGACCGTATTCGTCGGCAAAATAACCGAAGGCCGGGTGATACACGAAAAAAGCCTTTCCTCTGTGAGGTTCAAGCAGCGATCGAAACCGCGCATCGAGCCGGTCGAGCTCCGAGATCAGCTGTTCAAGGTTTCGTTTGTAATCAGGTTCCCGCGCTTCGTCCATTCCAGAAAGTCCTTTATATATATTCGTACAGATGATCCTCAGGGCAGAGGGTGCAAGCCAGATGTGGGGATCGGGTTCTCCACTCCCGTACCGGTGCGTTTCTTCAAATTGGTACTCCACCTGAGCTTCCGAGGGCTTCAGTTCAACGCTTTGGGAATGTGCCGCTCCACCTCCCGTTCCGGCATGAGCTTCGATCTCCCGGCGACGCACACCCTCATCGGTTTCAACGAGAAGGAACCGGGGATTTACTCGTCTGACCTTTTCAAGGAGCTGTTTTTCGAAGGGAAACCCTATTCCGAAATATACATCCGCTTTACCGAGATCTATCATTTGTTTCGGAGTGAGCTCGAAAGTGTGAGGGTCTTTTCCCGCCTCCACGAGTACGCTCACCGCAACATGCTGCCCACCGATGCGTTCCACCAGGGAGGATTGCGGGAGAATACTGACGAAAACCTGGAGGCTCATATCCTTTTTCACAGATTCCTCCTCTGTTCCTGAGGCAGAAAAAGACCTTGCTGAAATCAGGAAAAAGAGAAGAAAGAGGACTGTGTATTTCATAATACGTATCCGATTCGCATTCATGGTTTTATATGCTTTTCCTACTCCTAAGGCCCCGCTCTTGGTGATCTCTTCCCCTTTGGGGCGAAATCACCCTTTGGGGTGAATGTGTACGCTTTCATCCGCGCCGCAGACAAGGTGGAGTGCGTGACAGGTACCGCACTCTTCTATGGTGTGGCTCCGCTTAAAGGAGCTCCAGTGCTTGTACTGATTGGGGGTGAGCATACCTGTACCCCTGCAGAGAGGGCAGGTGTTCCTGAGTGCCGTGAGTATTGCAGACCTGATAAACTCCGACCGATTCTCGATGCCCTCCAGTGCCCGTGCGAAGTTTTCATCCACCTTGAAACTGATGATCTCCCGCTTCCTTCTGCCTGACATTCTGTGGTCTCCCTTTACGATAGCTACTTTTTCAGTAAATGTATTACTTTGTATTACCAAGGTCAATAAATATCATTGTGCGCATCTTTCTTTTTTGACCTTAAGATGTGCACGCATTATCATTATGTACATCGCAATAGTAAGAATGGAACGCGGTTGGAAAAGCTGAAACAGTATATCAAAGAACTTTCCAGGGTACCTTCTGTGAGCGGTTCGGAAGATGTCCTTGCTGAACTCCTCATTTCATTTATGGAAGGAAAGGTTGATTCCTGCTCCAGAGATACCATCGGCAATGTTATCGGTGTTAAAAAAGGGAGTGAGCAAGGAGGTGTGCGGCTCCTCTTCGAGGCTCACCTGGATCAGATAGGGCTGATGATTCATAGAATCGAGGAAAACGGTATTCTCAGGTTTACCGGGATCGGAGGGGTCAATCCGGCAACCATCTGCGGGAAGAGGGTCCGGGTATATGGACGGGAGGAGCTATTCGGCATCATCGGAATGAAACCACCTCACATCGCTACAAAGGAAGAAACGTCGCGGGTGAGCCAGATCAGTGAGCTTTTTATCGATATTGGATGCCGGTCTCAGGAGGAGGCATCGAAATACGTGGCACCGGGTGATACCGCGGTGGTGGATTATTACTCAGACTGGCTCCTTGGTGATCATTTTACTTCAGGGGGGCTTGACAATAGAGCTGGCGTGTATGCACTTCTCGGGCTTGTGGACCTCCTCCAGGAGAGCAGACACATTCATGAAGTCCTTTTGCTGTTCTCGGTACAGGAGGAAGTTGGGCTCAGAGGCGCGAAGGTCGCTGGATATGCGCTAACCCCCGATGTGGCGGTAGTGTGTGATGTGACTTTTGGTGACCCTGTGGGAAACCCCACCGAGATCACGACCGGAAAAGGACCTGTAGTCGGAAAAGGACCGAACTTCTATCCCCCTCTCGTACACAAAATTTGCGAGATCGCGCGACGTGAAGACATCCCCTTCCAGGAGGAAGTCGAGGAGCGGCCAGGAGGTACGGATGCATACTACTTGCAGATCACGAAGCGTGGCGTCTATACCGCAGGCATATACGTACCGCTAAGATACATGCATTCGCCAGTGGAAGTCATCAACGTGAAGGATGTGTACAGAGCCTCGAAGCTCATGCTCTATCTCACATTTGAAAAGAATATTCTCTCCGGGATCGACCAGAATAGAGGGGTTTCGGAGCAGGGCTATTAATATTTTGTAATTCAGGGAGGAAAACGGGTGCTGCTTGAAAAGTTCAGCAACATCTGTGCGGCAGCAGGTGATGAGCAGGACATGCGGAGTGCGATACAGGAGTGTATCTCCGGGTGGGTGGATGAAATCGGTATCAATCCACTGGGCAATCTGGTGGCGAAAAAAGAAGGGAAAGACACCTCACGTTCCTTGCTGCTTACCGCCCACATGGATGAGGTTGCCTTTATCGTCAAATCTACGGAGAAGAGCGGACTGATCAAGTTCTACCCAATCGGCGGACTCGTGGGAAAGATACTCCCTGGAGCCTCAGTCGTGATCGGGAGAAAAAGATTACCGGGAGTGATCGCATCAAGGTCCTATCATCTCATATCCGAGGAAGAGAGGAAGAAGGTCCCAGAAGTGAAGGACCTTTTCATCGACGTCGGAGCAGCCTCAAAGGAGGAGGTAAAGGATGTCAACACGGGTGAATATATCTATTTCAAGTCTCTGTTTTTTACCCAGAACGGTCTTCACTACGGGAAGGCCTTTGATGACAGGACCGGCTGCACCGCCCTGTGTGAGACACTCAGGCATTACAGCAGGGAAAAGCCACCCATCTCCCTGGTTGCCACCTTCACCGTTCAGGAGGAAGTGGGGCTCAGGGGCGGAGCAACCGCTGCATACGGACTGAAAAATGTCGTTTTCAATTTGAATCTGGAAGGTACCACCTGCACGGACAGGGAGCTGAAGACGAGTTACTCTCCAATCACTGAGCTTGGTAAAGGCCCCGCGGTGACCTTCATGGACAGAACATCGATCACGGGGAGAAGGCTCTTCGATTTTGTTGTGTCTGTTGCACAGAAACAGGGGATACCCTTCCAGCTCAAAAGAGGAGTTGCAGGAGGAACCGATGCGGGACTCATCCATCTCACGGAGGAGGGTATTCCCTCTGTGACCATCTCTGTACCGGTGCGCTACATTCATTCTCCCTGGAACCTCATGAGCGGTGAGGATTTTAAGAATTACTGCGCACTTGCGAAGGCGATTGTGCAGGAGGCGCCGGATTTTTCTTGAGGGAGCCGTTCCCGCCGGTAACATTTCCCGCCGAGAATCACCAGGGAAAGTTCTTCCGGTCTGTAAGGGGGTAATATGGATATTGGAGGAAAGGAGTTCATCTTTTCCGAGTTTGGGGTGTCCGGCAGGGAAGAGAGGGTAAAGGCGGTGGTCGAGGAGTTTGCCGGAACACTGGTGGACGAGATAGTGTACGATATAACCGGATCGCTGATCTGCATCAAAAAGGGACAGGGAAAGAACAGAAAGAAGGTCATGCTCACCGCACATATGGACACTATCGGTTTTGTCGTAACCTATATAGATGAGAAGGGTTTTCTGCGATTTGCAGAGGTGGGCGAGCAGCCCGAAGCCTACCTCCTCGGAAAGAGGGTGATTTTTGAAAACGGGACACTCGGTGTGATCGGAATCGAGAAGCGGGAGCATGAGAAGAAGCTGAGCACAGAAAAGATGTTTATTGATATAGGGGCAGCAAATCGGGAGGAGGCGTTGAAACGGGTCGGGATAGGCGAGATGTGTGCGGTGTATTCCCCTGTTGTCGCGACAGAGCATATACTCACCGGCGGGTGGATGGATGATAGGATCGGCTGTTACGTGCTGCTTGCGGTAATGGAGAGGTTGAAGCAGCACCCTCACGACATCCTCTTTGTGTTTTCTGCACAGGAGGAGGTCGGTCTGAGAGGGGCTCAGACTTCCTCCTACAGGTTCGAGCCCGACGTCGGCCTTTCTGTTGATGCGACCGGCTCTTCGGACCTTCCCGAAGGCGAGCTCATTAGTTCCTGCGCGCTTGGGAAAGGAGCGGGTATAAAGATAATGGACAGGAGCGTCATTGTACCGAAGAAGATCGTTCACTACCTCATCGAGCTTGCAGAGAAGCATCATATTTCCTGGCAAAGGGACATCATGAACACCGGAAGGACGGGAGCACAGGCGATTCAACTGAGCAGGGGAGGGGTTCTTGCGGGTGGAATATCGGTGCCGGTGCGCTACCTGCATTCTGCCGGGGAGATGTGCTCCGCTGCAGATGTGCAGGCATGCATAGAGCTGGTAAGCGCATTTTGCCAGGATAAGATCCTCCTCTGAGAGATTCTGGGAAAGGCGGAAGTGTTCTCTTTTTTTATGATTACCGTTATAGCTTCCGATGACGTCCTCTGGGAAACATTTACCGAATATCAGAAAAAATAAAAAAAAGGGAAAATCCCATCATGTCCACTCATCTTCCCCTGATCGGGATTACCATAGGTGACCCAGCTGGTATAGGTCCAGAGATTGCAGTAAAGACCTGCCTGAGCCAGGATGTATTCGTCATGGCACGGCCGCTCCTGATTGGGAGCAGGCGAGTGATCCAGGCCGCGGCCGGCTTCTGCGGGCTTACACCAGAGATACATTCTGTGATTCATCCTTCAGAAGGCAGGTACAGAGAGGGTGTGCTCGACATCCTCGACATGGACAACATTGATATAAAGACACTGCGAATCGGACAGGTACAGCCCTCCTGCGGAAGGGCTTCCTTCGAGTACATCGAAAAGAGCATAGAGTGTGCCCTCGGGAAAGAGCTGGATGCGGTTGCAACAGGACCTATCAACAAGGAATCGCTTAGAGCCGCAGGTATCGATTATATCGGTCACACCGAGATTTTTGCCAGTCTTACCGGAACCGCAGAGCCGCTCACCATGTTCGAGGTGGAAAGAATGAGGATCTTCTTCCTCACCCGGCACCTTTCGTTGCTCGCTGCGATACAATCAATCAGCAGAGAACGGATCCTCTCCTTCATCATCAAGTGCGGTAATGCTCTGGAAAACCTAGGAGTGACCGAATTACCCCTGGCCGTCGCCGGCCTGAATCCTCACTGCGGTGAGCACGGGCTCTTTGGTGATGAGGAGATGCTGCACGTTATCCCTGCGGTTGAAGAGGCGAAAAAAAGGGGATACAACGTGGAGGGACCCATTGGAGCGGATTCGGTTTTTCACCTCGCATTACAGGGACGCTATAGCGGGGTTCTGTCTCTGTATCACGACCAGGGGCACATTGCGGCAAAGACTTACGACTTCGAAAAGACGGTATCTGTCACCCTCAAGCTTCCAATTCTCAGGACCTCGGTGGATCACGGAACCGCATTCGACATTGCCGGAACAGGCAAGGCGAGTGCGGTGAGCATGATCGAGGCGGTGAAGGTTGCGGCCCGGTATGCACCCTACTACAGGTAAGACCTGCACTCTTTATTAAGAAACAGTACACGCTTATTTAAGGAACTCGGGTTGGAAAGATTGTGCGGTTTCTGCTCAGAGTTTTTCCCTCATCTTTTTCGCAAGGTCCATGTCCCTGTCGACGAGTACGATTTCAATTCTCCTGTTCTTTACCCTTCCGGCTTCTATCCTGTTGGATGCGGTGGGTCGGTACTGGGCATAGGATACAGCGCTCAGCCGAAGCGGGTCTATCCCCTGTTCGTCCTGTAAGAAATGGACGACGTTGATTGCACGCGCGGCTGCGAGCTCCCAGTTTGAAGGGTACTTTATGCGGAGTGTCGGTCCGATGGGGACATTATCAGTGTGCCCTTCAACGCGTATGTTTTTTTCGGGTATTTTTTTAAGTGCACGCCCCATCCGTCTGAGCACTTCCCGGCCTTCGGGTGTTATTTCTGCCTTTCCTGTTTCGAAGAAAAGCTCTTCAGCGACTTTCAGGCTCACCCTGTTGAGGACCTGCACTATCTCCATTTTACCGCTTGAGATCTCCCGCTGGAAGTCTCTCTTCAGGCTCTCGTAGGTCTGTTTCAACAGTGAGAGCTCTTTTTCCGTGAGTGTATTCTGTTCCTCGCTCATCCTGCGAAACTCCCCCATCTGGTTTTGCATTTCCTTGATCTGGTCAAAAGATTCCTCAAGCTTCCCTTGAAGAACCTTCACGGTCTCTTCATTTCGCTGGTTTTCCATTTCAAGCTTCTGATATTTCCGGGTTGAAACACACCCGAGGAGTAAGATCATCAGGACGGTCACAGTGATGAGATAGAAAAAATTGATTTTTTTCATGCTCGTATCCTTGAAATAAACTCTCATAATAGAATTTCCCTCCCCTCACTCGTACCGAAGCAGGAAACACTACTTTTCTTCCGGACGATTACCATTCGGCATGCCTTCACAATCTTGTCAAGATTCGCATCCGAGTGTGCGGGATCATGGTGAAATAGGCCGAAGCGTTGTACCTTTGCCCTGATTGCGAAATCGGTGGCGGAGAGAAATGGGCTGTGGCCCCACCCGCGCGCTTTTTCGTATTCGCCCTCTGTATACTGGGCATCGTGCAACAGGAGGTCTGCTCCCTTGCAAAAATCTATGTATTCCGATTTTGTTCTGCTCCCATTATGCCGGTAGTCGAGCTCGTTATCTGGAAGG
>Ga0209427_10002358_pt1 | contig 22228 bp, 18 predicted proteins | sample DeeMarSWOR136_30_FD_187465 | JGI IMG/M metagenome (GOLD analysis project Ga0209427, IMG submission 187465) | Marine sediment microbial communities from White Oak River estuary, North Carolina - WOR-1-36_30 (SPAdes) (version 2) | ecosystem: Environmental > Aquatic > Marine > Intertidal zone >...
AAGTGGTTATTTCAATTTTATCCACATCATCCTTAACAGAATGAATATATTGATAAGAGCTTTTATCGCCATTACCAATTCCTTTGAATTTCTTGCTTAGAAGAAACATTCCGTCGCTATATGAACCGATGTAGAATCTATGTGTTTTCTCTAAAGTCATTATTTCCTTATTTTCTAAAATATAATTGATTGACTTAAAATATTTATTATTAATGAGACCATGATCCCATAAAGAAACCTTTTTAGCGATTGAGTCGAAATTGATTGTATATGTATTATCTCTCTCAAAATCTTTCATATATTTATGAAAATAATTTCTTATGCCCATAGTACCGCTTTCTTCTGCTCCTGTAAAAATGAAATATAAATCTAAGTTTTTAAGCATATTTTTTGAATTCGAAAAATGTCGTAAAATCTCTAAAACACACACAACTCCAGAAGCGTTATCTATCGCACCTTTAGACTTATTATTGGTAATATTTAACCAGACAAATACAGTAGATACACAATTAATAATTAAAATTAAAAATGTAAAAAAAAATAATATAAAATTTTGCCTGAAAAAGATGAAATAATCGAGTATTATTAGTATTAGGCTTAAATTAAAAGAAATTATCCAGAAATAATATAATTGTATACGGATTTTTATTGAGAAAGATTGTCCTTTTGAATCTAAGTGTGAAAATAAAAAAATACTATTAGGAGGAATCATATTCTGAGATTTGGATGAAATTTTTACATATAAATTTTGAGAATGATATTCCCTCCCGATCTTAAGTTTCTCTGGATTCCTTGTAATTATAATAAGAACTGTGATCAAGATTAAAATTATAAAGAGATTAACTAATCTAAAAATCAGTTGGAAATTGAAAAATAAAATGATAAGAAGCCAACTCAATAAGGATAGAGAAACTTTAGGGAAAATTCTTGAATAGAATGTACTAAATGAAAAATCTTGTATTTTTGGAGTAAGATTTAGATCTTCAATTTTCTGCTTAACAATATTGAAACATTTCTTCTCATATTTTGTTCCAGATAACCTCGGAAAAGCTAAATCCTTTAAATTTTGTGATATACGTGTTTCATCGATCATAATACTAGGAATTATTTTAAATAAGCTCCTACTTTCGCGGAACTTACTGTTTTGCTATAAATGTTTAAATAACCTGTTTTAAACCGTGGTTCAGGTTTTTCCCATTCCTTTAACCTTTTTTTTATTTCTTTGTGAGGGACTAACAATTCTATTTTTCGATTATCAATATCAATTTCAATCTCGTCACCATTTTCTACAATAGCCATAGGTCCCCCATCAAATGCTTCAGGGCATACATGTCCTATACATGGTCCTCGCGTAGCCCCCGAATACCGTCCGTCAGTAATCATAGCAACAGAATCACCTAATCCCATCCCTATAAGCATGGCTGCAGGTATGGATAATTCTCTCATTCCTGGAGATCCTTTCGGTCCCTCGTATCGAATCACTAAAACATCTCCTGGTTTCACCATGTTTGCTGTTATGGCATCTCTAAGATCCTCTTCACATTCAAAAACTTTTGCAGGGCCTTTATGATATCTCATCTTATCATTGACAGCACTTTGTTTTATGAGCGCACCATCAGGGGCTAAATTTCCTTTCAAAACAGCAATACCCCCTTCAGGAGCTATTGGATCATTAAAATTTCGAATTATATGGTAATCATGGATATCAATAGAATCTAAATAATCTTCTAATGTAATCCCTAAAACATTTTTTATTGACAAATCTAAAGCATTCGATAACTTTTTCATTAAAACTCCAACACCACCTGCTTCATGAAACTCTGAGATGTTATATTCTGAAGCTGGTTTGAATTTTCCCAGTAATGGGATGGATCTACTTAATTTATCAAAATCAAAATGATTCATGCAACTTCCAATCTCATGAGATAATGCACACATATGTAAAACCATATTCGTAGAACCTCCGAAAGATAGAGCTACTTTAATAGCATTTTCGATTGATTTAGGAGTGATGAGATCTAATGCCTTTACATCTCTCTCAACTAATCTCATAATAATTTTACCAGTTTCTCTTGATAGATTTTCTCGGTCCTTACTGATAGCACTCATAGTCGCACAACCTGGTAATGAAAGGCCCATAGCTTCTACAATACATGCCATTGTGTTGGCAGTACCCATCATATTACATGCTCCTGGAGAACAACATGTTTGAGATTCTATAAGAAATAACTCATCTCTAGTTAAGTTGCCTGCCAGATATTGACCAATTGCTTCTTTAACATCAGAAGTTACGTAAGTCTTTCCTTTAAGAGGTCCATTTTGGAAAAATTTTGCTTCCATTATGCCTCCAGTTAAAAATACAGAAGGAATATTACATCTTGCTGCTGCTAAAAGCATCCCTGGAATAATTTTATCACAAGAACACAACAATACCATGCCATCGAAGCCATAAGCCCTAACTGTACATTCAATTGAAGCTGCTATCACCTCTCTTGAGGGTAGAATAAATTTAGAAAAATTCCCTGAATTAGCGATACCATCACATGAAGCTATAGTATTAAATTCCATAGGGGTACCGCCCTCTTCTCTAACTCCGTTCTTAACAAATTCAGCCAATTTCCGTAAGTGAATATGCCCCGGATTAATTTCATTCCATGAATTTACAATAGCAATTTTAGGTTTTGTTAAATCATCTAAAGAATAACCGCATCCATAATATAATGCCCTCTCATATGCCTTCTTTGGATCTAATTTATCTTTATTTACTGACATTGAGATTTATAAATTTATTTTATTAATGAAATTTGCTATGTTATTTGATTTGGAGAATTTAATTCAAATTTTTATGATATTCCAACAAATTCTAAAATCTTAAAGAAAGACAGGAAAGTCCGCCATCCATCTTTCTAAATTCACTCATATCTAGTTTAAATAGGGGATATCCAAGATTAGAAATTGATTCTGCTAACTTTTTATAGCCTTGAGCTACTAATACATAATCATTCACTCTTATGCAATTAGCAGCATAACTCTCATCTTGATCGACTTTGAGTAAGTCATATTCATGAAAAAGTGGATTATCAATAAATTCTCCAGAGATTACCAAATTATTGTCTCCAATGTAAGCGATTCCTGTCTTTAGGTGCAGTACTTTTTTTAGCTTAACTAACGAACAAGCATATCCATATTTACCCAGGAGTTCTTTCAATTGTAATGCTCCCGCTTTATTAGTTCGCTGGGAAATCCCTATAAAATATTGATCCTCAACTCTAAGCACATCACCACCATCTAAAGTTCCCGGTTTTACTATAGATTCAATAGTATCATAAAACTCATCTAAAACTTTCTTTATTTCTATTTCTTCACCTTTCCTACTATCTGCGCCTAAATTTGCAATTACAGCTAAATCTTCATTAATAACTGCTGTATCTTCAACAAACGTTGAGTCTGGGAATCTATTATCTATTTCTAAAGTTCTAACCTTCAGTCCACTTTGCTTTAAAGCTTCAACATAATTTGAGTGCTGAATAAGGGCTTTATTATATTCTGGTTTTCCTAATTTAGATGAAGTCAAACCATACTGAAAAGTCTTTGAGACTTTTTTTACAATAGCATACTTAAACATTGTTAAATTAGCAAATTTTATTAAGCTTGAAAATCAGCTAAAAATTAAAAATCTTAATAAATCAAATTATTTCTATTAAAATATAAGATTAAAATAAGTTAATCATTTCTAATTACAAATTTTTTTGGAGAAAAACATGAAAGTAATATTCATTCTGTTTGATACCTTAAATAGGCGTTATTTACCTCCTTATGGGAATACGTGGGTTCATGCCCCAAATTTTAAAAGATTGGCAGAAAAAACAGTAATATTTGATAATTGTTATTCTGGGAGTTTAATGTGTATTCCTGCTAGAAGAGAACTTCATACTGGAAGGCATAACTTTTTACACAGGAGTTGGGGCCCATTAGAACCATTTGATGATTCAATGCCTGAGATTTTAAAGAATAACGGTATATATTCCCATCTTGTAAGCGATCATTACCATTATTGGGAGGATGGAGGTTTAACATACCATAATAGGTTTAATACATGGGAAATTGTCCGAGGTCATGAGGGAGATGCTTGGAAAGGGGAAGTAAGAGATCCTGACATTCCTGAGACCGTACCAAATATGCGACAAAACTGGCCCCATTGGCGTCAGGATTGGGTAAATAGAAAATACATGCAAAAAGAAGAAGACCAACCTCAGGCAGTAACCTTTAAACTTGCATTGGAGTTCATTAATAAGAATTATGTGGAAGATAACTGGTTCCTACATATCGAAACTTTTGATCCTCACGAGCCCTTCTTTACGCAACAAAAATATAAAGATTTATACAAGCATGAATATGATGGTCCTCATTTCGATTGGCCAAACTATGGGATAGTAACAGAAACAGAAGAGCAAGTGGAACATATTAGAAAGGAATATGCTGCCTCTGTTAGTATGTGTGATGCTTATCTCGGTAAGATTCTCGATTTAATGGATGAGAAAGATATGTGGAAAGATACCATGCTTATAGTTACTACAGATCATGGTTTTCTATTGGGAGAAAAAGATTGGTGGGCAAAAGGAGTGCAACCTATATATAATGAGATAGCTCATATACCATTGTTCATCTGGGATCCAAGATCAGGTAAAAAAAATGAAAGGAGAAGTGCTCTTGTGCAAACTACTGATATAGTACCTACAATTCTCGAGTTCTTTGAAATAAAACGTACAAAAGATATGCAGGGCAAGGTTTTAAAAAATGTTATCAATATGGATGAAAAAGTAAGGGAATTTTTATTATTTGGGACCCATGGGGCTCATGTAAACGTTACGGATGGGCGATATGTATATATGAGAGGACCTGCAAATTTTTTAAATCAACCGCTTTATGAATATACACTTTTACCAACCCACATGCGTGGATTTTTTTCTAACAATGAACTAAAAACAATAACATTAGCTGATCCTTTTCCTTTCACAAAAGGAATTAAGCTTTTACGAACAAATTCAAGACTTCGATATATAAATCCTTATGTTTTTGGTAGTTTACTTTTTGATCTTCAAAATGATCCCAACCAAGAAAAACCGTTAATTGATTCTGAAATTGAGAAAAGGATGATTAGGGCATTGATTGAAGAAATGAAGAAAAATGATTCCCCACTCGAACAATTCGAACGTCTTGGGATTCCTTATGAAGGTGAAGTTACAAAAGATCATTTAGATTTAATTGAAACTCGCTCAGGAATGAAAGATATGGTTGGAAATACTGAAATTTTATGGATTAACAAAGGAAAAAGTATGTATTCTCTTATAATGGGATTCATTCCCTCTCAGTTCCAAAAACAGAGTATTTTACAAATAGAACAAGAGATTAAAAAGAATGGAACCACTGAAATCGATGAAGATTTACTATTACCAATATTTGAAAAAAATCTTCCAAAAAATTACATTCCATTGCTTAGAAATATGACTAAATTGGTTAAATTCAAGGGAAAATAATTTAAAACTGAAGTAGTATACAATAAAAATAGAAATGAAATCTTTTTCATTACTGATAAAACCAGTCTCAGCTGATTGTAATCTTAGATGTGAATATTGTTTTTATATTGATCATCTCAATAGTGTAGAATCCAAACCTAGAATGTCAGATAATACATTAGAATCAATGATTGCGAGTTATATGCAAACAGATCAAAACAATCAATATGCATTTGGTTGGCAAGGAGGCGAACCCACATTATTAGGACTTAATTTTTGGAAAAAGGTTGTAGAACTTCAAACTAAATATGCACCCCCAGGAGCAGTGATAAGTAATGGGCTTCAAACAAATGGAACTCTAATTAACGACGAGTTGGCCAAATTTTTTGCAGAATATAGATTTCTTATTGGTGTAAGTCTTGACGGACCGCCACTCCTTCATGATTTTTACAGAAAGACAATTAATCAAAAACCTACACACACTTTAGTCATGAGCGGAATAGAACGTTTACGAAAATTTAAAGTTGAATTCAATATACTCACTTTGGTTAATCACGAAACCGTTAGGAAAGCTTCTGAGATCTATCATTATTTGAAAGAAAATGAATTTTATTATCATCAATACATCCCCTGTGTTGAATTTGATGAAAATGGTAATCTTGAACCATATTCTATTACTGGAGATGAATGGGGAGATTTTCTTTGCGAATTATTTGAAGAATGGATAAAAGCTGATATAAATAAAGTTTCTATTCGGCTATTTGATTCAATTCTAAACTACTTAGTATATGGAACTTATAGTGTTTGCTATATGGGAAATAATTGTTGCCAATATTTCGTGGTAGAATATGACGGTAGCGTTTATCCATGTGATTTTTTCGTACAAAAGGATCTTCTGTTAGGAAATGTAAAAACAAATAAATGGGATGATTTTTTAGATTCTCCGAAATATCGTACTTTTGGCGCTCAAAAGGCAGAATGGAATAAAAGATGTAATATTTGCCCGTTCCTTAACATATGCCATGGAGATTGTCAAAAATTTCGAACGAATATTAATAATTCCTCAAAAGAATTAAGTATCTTGTGTAAAGGATGGAAAAAGTTTTATGCTAACACTCTACCTCGCTTTAGATTGATAGCTGATAAAATAAAACACGATAATAAAATTACTTCATTAAATCAGATTAAAGCCAAAAAAATTGGTCGTAATTCACCATGTCCTTGTGGGAGTGGAAAAAAATACAAAAATTGCTGTTTAAGATGAATTTATTAATTGAAATCCTCCCCTAGTATAATCACCCATTTTTCACCCATGCATAATTTAAAATAAAACTTTAAAACTAAATGACATTGCATTCTATCACTAATTTTTTTTTAAAAAAAAATATAGGTTGATTAATAAAATGGTTGATGATAGTTTAATAAAAGAATTAAAAGAAATGAGAGAGAAAGGTCCAGGTGAACCTTCTGATGCTCTTAAGATGTATGAATTTATGAAGCAACTTGGACAAGAAAATGATGAGTTAAAAGAAGAACTAGAAGACATGGACAAGTTAATTGTTCAAATGGAAGTAACTGATATCGATTATAAATACTGGGTAAGTTTTGGAGATGGAGCAGTAGATTATGGAGAAGGTGTAAGTGATGAAGCAAGTGTTACTATGAAAGCATCTCAAGCTACCTGGGCAGGGTTAGCTTCAGGTGACATTGATTCAACTAGCGCATATATGTCAGGAGATCTTGTCATTGAAGGAAATCTTCAAGATGCAATTGCATATGGTGAGGTTTTAGGCCTCGCAATGGAACTTGGAGCAGATCTTCTTGAATAAATGCTTTTAAATTACGAAATCCATACAATAATTTCCTTTTTTTTTATTTTCCTATAATTAATTTCATGTATAGCTTGTACTAGCTAAGAAATTTCTCTGGAAAACCTTAAATTTTTTAAAATTTTCAATAATTTAGCATATACTAATTCTTATTTTAATTTTGATGTGATTTTTTAGAGATGTTAGAAGAATTAATTAATACATGGAAGCATAATCCCCAAATTCCTATACGAGTTATCGCATTTGGATCGAGTAATACTGAACTTCATTGGCATTCATTAGGACGTTTTAATTGGTTTTCCTGGCTCTCCAGTGCAATGAGAGAGTGGATTGGTAGACATATAACAACAATCAATTCCGGTATTGGTGGAGAAACCTCAAAAGATCTTTTAAAAAGAATTGACAGGGATGTACTCTCATTTAAACCTAATCTTGTTATTGTCACAATTGGTGGTAATGATACATGGAAGGGATTAACTTCTGAAGAATATCAAGAATTTTTAGCCATAACAATTGAAAAAATTAAAGAAGCGAAGGCTATACCTGTACTTCAAACATATTATTGCCTTTTATATCATGATATGGGTAAAGTTTTTCAGTGTTTTCCCGAAATTGTAGAAATAAACAGGAATTTATCAAAAGAGATGAAAATTCCATTGATTGACCAATATAAATATTTTTCACCCTTCTATGAGAATGATCCAGACAACTACACAAAAATAATGCTAGATGGATTACATGTGAATCCAATAGGGAATGCACTTATGGGAATAATAGCGAGTCGGTTATTTTCCTTACCAGATCCTTGGTTTCTTGATATGTCTTTTTGGGAACAGGTTAAAAAGTTTTTAGATTTAATGGGTAACTACATAGATTTACCTCCAAAAATACCATATCCCGAAAAAAAAGAGGAGTAATAAATAATTAGATAATAAAAATCCTCACTATTCTGTTTCAAAGCCATTATTAGCAATCACATCTCGATACCATTGAGCACTTTTTTTCCATATTCGCTCTTGGGTCTCATAATTCACCCGAATTAGTCCAAAGCGTATAGAATATCCTGCAACCCATTCAAAATTGTCCAATAATGACCAGATAAAATACCCTTTTAGATCCACTCCATCTTTGATTGCTCTATGAGCATTTTCAAAGTATTGTTTTAAATAATTCAATCGATCCTCATCTTGGACTATTCCATTTTCAATAATATCATCTTTACCAGCCATTCCGTTTTCTGTAATATAAATAGGAGGGTGATTGTAATCTTTATCTATCCTAACTAATAAATCATAAAAGCCTTCAGGTGACACTTCCCAACCATATTGAGAGTACTCATGTCCCTTGATCCTTCTTCGATTAATCAACTTACTTATGCTTGAAAGATCTTCTGGTTTTTTTGCAGCAGTCCGAGTACAAGAATAATTATTAACACCTAAAAAATCAATAGGATTAGCTTTTAATAATTTGAGATCATTTTCTGAGATTGGGGGAAAATTGTATCTTTCTTTAAGATAATCTAAAATATCTTTAGGATATTCTGCTCTAAAAATAGGGTCCAAATACCATCTATTATATATCCCATCAATAAATTTTGCAGCTTTTGCATCTAAGGTTGAATTAGATTGAGGATATACATGAGACAGGTTCAAAGTAATTCCAATTCTTCCATCTGAATTTTTTGAATTACGATAAGCATCTACAGCTTTTGCATGAGCCACATTAACATTTGTAGAGGCGATATACCCTCCTTTAATATTACTTTTTCCTGTAAAAAGACCTGCTCCATAAAACATTACTGTAAAAACTTCGGGTTCATTGAATGTTATCCATTTTTTTACGCGATCACCATAGTGATCAAACATAAATTTTGTATATTCCACATAAGCTTCAATAACATCACGGTTTTCCCAACTACCAATTTTATGAAGTGCTAAGGGGAGATCCCAGTGATATAAAGTAACAACCGGCTCAATCTCATTTTTTAAGAGTTCATTAATAAGATTGTCATAAAATGCTACTCCTTTCTCATTAATTTCTCCTCTTCCCGAAGGAAATATACGTGGCCATGAAATTGAGAATCGATATGCATTAACATTTAATTGCTTCATAATCTGTATATCCTCCTTATAACGATGATAATGATCACAAGCTATATCACCAGTATCCCCATTCCTTATTATACCTGGTTTATGGGAAACCATATCCCATATGCTTTCACCTTTTCCATCCTCGTTCCATGCTCCTTCTATTTGATAACTAGCAGTAGCAGTACCCCATAAAAAATTTTTAGGGAAACGTATATTTTTCATTGAAATTTCCTCATTATATTAAATCTTTTGTGATAAAGTGTTTTTCCATCTTAAAGCTTTATGAATTTCACTAAATAAAACAACTTCTTTGTCATTCTTTTATTCAATAAAAGTTTTAATTAAATTTTGATTTAATACAATCAAATATAAATCTTTTATTAAAGGTGAAAGCTTTAAACTCGATAGAGAGGGTAAAAGCAGCTCTCAATTTCAAAGGTCCAGATAAAGTCCCCGTTTGGAAATTCACCCAAGGAAGTGATATTTATACTTTTTTTTCTTTACCTTCCAAAAATTGGCGACCTGGACATAGTGAAAATGAGAAAGGTTTGTTTCCTCACATCCCTGAATACTTAATAAGATATAGCTTATGGAAATGGGACACTCCGGAATGGGCAAAGGATTCAAAATATAAGGATTGGTTTCGTTTACCAAGGGAAGAAATTGATGAGTTTGGGACTATTTGGATAATGGGGGGTGTTAATACTATGGGACATCCAGGAAGACCTTCATTGGCAAATTACAGTAAAATGGATGAATATTTTCATAATTATACACCGAATTTTGATGAAGAAGAACGATATTCCTTTATGGTTCAGAGAAGTAAGGAACAAGCAAAAGACAAATATCGTATGTGTAGTTTAGGCCTTGGACCATTTCAAATTGCAAGTCAAATGGTAGGATTTTCCAAATTTCTTCTGGATCATTATAAGAATAAGACTGAACTCAAGCAACTTTTAAAATATCTAACGGATATTTTCGTAGACCAACAAAAAATGTGGGTGAAATATGGTGCAAAACCTCATGGTTTTGTATTGTACGACGATTTGGGCGAGCAAAGGGGGCCATTTTTTAGTCCGAAGTTATTCGAAGAATTTTATAAGCCTGTTTATAAACAACTCATTGATACAGCACACAATTTAGAATGTGATTTACATCTTCACTGCTGCGGGAAAATAGATCAAATAATTTCTTTATTGATTGATTGGGGATTAGATGCTTTAGAACTAGATAGTCCTCGGATGACGGGTTATTCTGAGTTAAGTCAATTTCGTGGAAAGATCATGATATGGGGATGTATCAATATTCAATCGATCTATACATTGGGTACACCAGAAGAATGCGAACGAGAAGTGTGGCATATGGTTCGCAATCTGGGAACTCGAAAAGGGGGATTTGGTGCTTACTTCTACCCTCAAGTAGATCATATTCAAGCTCCTGAAGCAAATATAAATGCTTTCACTACAGGATTAGAAAAATATGGCGTGTATGAAGCTATACCCAACCATTGGTGGACAGATCCAATAGTAGATGAATGGAAATATAATAAAGTACCTCCATTACCTCCAGCTAAGCCATAGAGATTTAACCTTATTTACATTTTATTTATGATATTATTCATACTCTTTAAAGTAGAAGAAACCCTTCTATTAGTAAGATTTTATTGGTAAGAATTCTTTTTGGGTTTATAAATAAATTAAAAAGTTCATTATGGCTAATAATTTCTTATGGGACTTATTTGTTGTATTAATAGTATATATATACATACTACTGACGATTTTTATACCATTAACTCTATATAAAAAAGAAAAAATATCAAAATTCTCCGCACGTAAATCAGTCCATATGTTTGCGGGATTAGCAATTTTAAGTTCACCTTTTTATTTCTGGCCATTTTGGCCATCTATTATAGCAGGAACTTTAACATTATTAGTGTATTTTAGTTCAAAAGAATCTAAAGTAAAACAATTAAAAGATTTATATGAAGCAATATCTGAAGAACAAGAAGAAGGTTTAAGTAGAGCTTTTCTTCAAGGACCTTTTTTCTACTGCCTTTCAATTACTCTTCTAGTATTTATTTTTGGGATTGTTGCTCCTTATAACTTTTATTTTCCTATTGCTGGAATATTGATAATGATAGTTGCTGATACGCTAGCGTCAGTGATAGGAAAAAGGTGGGGTAAGATGGGAATAAGTTTACCTTGGACAAATTCACACAGAACACTTGAAGGATCTTCGACTTTCTTTTTGACAGCTTTTTTTGTTTGTTTTATAGCTTTTTATCTATTTGGGAAACTCATTACAACTTTACAGGAACCTTTATCTTTTCCTAAAATCATAATTTATTCATTAATCACTAGTGCAATTGCTACAATAATCGAATTAATTTCTCCCAGCACTTATGATGATTTAACTGTTCCTTTAGGAAGTACATTAATTATATTCTTATTAACTATATTATAATTTGTTTGAAATTTTTTAATTCGCTTTTAATACTCTAAAGAAAGGGAAAATACAAAACAATTGTCATGGAAACCTTACAAAAATCGTTTGATGTTATTGTAGTTGGAGCTGGTACTGGAGGTACCACTGCTGCAAGGTTTATTGCTAAAAAAGGTTTAGATGTATGTTTAATTGATAGAAAGCCAAGGGATAAAATTGGGGATAAAATATGTGGTGATGCTGTAGGAAATGAAATTTTTGGTCTTTTAAACATAGAACACCCTAAAAACGAAGAACTATCTTGTCATATTAAGGGAGCAAAACTATATTCACCTAATCTAAAGAAATGCCTAACTTTAATAGATCCTAAGCAAGCAGGATATATTGTAAACAGATTGGAATTTGGTCAACGACTCTTAAACGAATCTATTGATGCAGGAATAAAACAATTTTTAGATAAAACTATGGCTCTAGATTTAACATATAATAACGGAACTGTTAATGGTTTAAAAGTTAAATTAGAAAATGGAGAAAAAAGTGAATTAAAAGCAAAATTGATAATAGATGCTACAGGGTTTTATTCTCCTATAAGAAAAATAATAAAAAGTTCTCTAATTGAAAAGAATATATCTAAAGAAGATAGTATATTATGCTATCGTGAAATAATTAAATTTTCACCAAAAGACCAAGAAGTTCAGGATCCTGAATATATATCCATTATTCTCGATCAAGAAAAAGCTCCAGGAGGATATATATGGTATTTTCCAAAAAATGAATCCTCAGTTAATATTGGATTAGGAGCTTTTATGGATTTCAAAGGAAAAGTAAAGGATTTCTACAAAAGAAATGTGTTTCAAGAATATATTAAAACTTCTAAATTTGAAATTGTTTCTTCTGGTGGTGGAGTTGTTCCAGTAAGAAGACCATTATGGTCCTGTACTGATAGTGGTATTATGTTTGTTGGGGATTCTGCTTGCCAAGTTAATCCCCTTCATGGAGGTGGAATTGATCCATCAATGCGAGCAGGATTTTATGCCGCTAATTCAGCTATTAATGCTATTGAAGAAGATAATTATTCAATAAATATGTTATGGGATTATAATCATTCTGTTATGACTAGTTTTGGTGCTGAATTTGCTGCTTTAGATTTACTAAGAATTGTTCTTCAACATCTTTCGAATGAAGACTTGAATTTTGGTTTAGAGCGAGATTTACTTAGTGGAGAAGAAATTCTAGAAATATCCTCAAAAGGTGGATTAAATTTATCCTTAATTAATATGGCGGTAAAATTATTTAAAGGAATTTCTCGTCCAAATTTATTATTAGATTTAAATTATCTCAGGATAAGAATGAACGAAATATCTAAACTTTATAAAAATTTTCCAGAAAATATAAGTAATTTTCCAGAATGGAAGGAAAGTGTTAATGAAATTTATAATAAAGTAAGAAGAATGATTGTTAATACAAAAAAGGGTAAAAAATTATAAAGGTGTAGTAAATATGGTTGACATTTTAATTGATGAATATATCGAAAAAAGCACTTATGAATACATCATTAAAAAACTTAATAATGATGGCGCTTTACATTTCTCTTTAATCGATCCAGACCCTTTAAGACAGGGACCAAACAAAGCTGCAAAAATGGCTAAATATGCTGAAGAAGCAGGCACCGATGCAATTTTAATTGGGGGAAGTACCGTCTTTGATCAGACGTTTGTAGATAAGACAATATTAGCAATTAAAGAGAAAGTTAATGTCCCTTTAATACTCTTTCCAGGAGGAGTAAGTAATATATCTCAATATGCTGATGCGATTTTGTTCATGTCTCTATTAAATTCGTCAGATCCCTTTTTTATTATTGGTCAACAAGCTTTAGCTTCATACACTATTAAAGCTGCTGGTTTAGAATCTATATCAATGGCTTATTTAATTGTAGAGCCTGGAGCAAGTGCTGGCTGGATTGGTAATGCTAAACTTTTACCACGAAATAAGCCTAAATTAACTACCGCTTATGCTTTAGCGGCAGAAATGTATGGATTTAAAATTATTTATTTGGAAGCTGGTTCCGGAAGCGAAAGAATTCCAAAAGAACATATTGAAATGTGTTCAAAAATTATAAATATCCCTATAATTGTGGGTGGAGGAGTAAGTTGCAAAGATGATGCAAAATGTTTCGTTGAAGCAGGAGCTGACATTATCGTTATGGGAACATTTCTTGAGAATAATCTTTTAAAAGATAATGGAACATCGTTACAAGAAATTATAGAAGAGATAAAAGATGCAGGAAAAACAAAAAAGAAGAATTATCCTATAAAGTGAGATTCTAGGCTAAAAGGGGAATTAATAAATGAAAGTTAAAGATATAATTGAAATACTCCGCCCTCTAAACGACCTTATGGGAAGTTTAACTGTTATCATAGGGATTTTAAATACAAGAATTGGAATCAACGCCAATAAACTTATTCTTAATATAATCTTAGGTATTATAACATACTTCCTTATAGCTGGATCGGGAAACGTCATAAATGATTATTATGATATAGAAATTGATAAAATAAATCGTCCAGAAAGACCAATTCCAAGAGGATCAATAACTTTAAACCAAGCAAAGATTATATGGATGATCACAGCCTTAACCGGCATAGCTATAGCAATTCTTCATAGTTTTCTGTTTAACATAGGTTATCTCAATATAATCATAGCCATAATTATGGCATTTATTGGATGGTTATATGCTGCTTGGGGTAAAAAGAGTGGATTTATCGGAAATATAATTGTCAGTGTATCGTTTTCTATTGGACTTGTCTACGGAGCAATTTTAAATAATTCAAAGGTGCCCTTTTTTATTTATTTCTTCTTTTTAACTTCATTCTTCCTTTTACTTTCTCGAGAAATTATTAAAGGGTGTGAAGATATTGAAGGCGACAAAAAAGAAGGTGTAAAAACTCTAGCTATAAAGATTGGTATCAAGTATTCTACTAAAATTGCATTGGTTTTTGGAATATTTGCCATAATATTCTTTATATTACCCTATTTCACAAATATTCAAAACCGCATATTATTTTTATTTTCTATGGTTTTCGGTTTAGCTGCTGTTTCTTATGCTGTAATTATCATGATTAAACGTAATTTAGAAAGAAAAGATTTTAAAAATGTTAGTTTAATCTTAAAAATAGGTGCATACCTAGGATTAATTGCCTTCCTATTTGCAAGTTTTTAGGAGTTCTAATATTTTATTAAAATTCCTCTTTTCAATTATATTAACAAAATTTTCCTTAATTTCGTGACTTATTTTCCTATAAGGAAATGTCTGGATTAATTTTCTTGTCTGAGTCAATCCTAAATATTTTCTTGTATACTCGGCTTTGGAATATTTATAAGTAGTGAGAAATTCGCTGTCTAATTTCTCTCTAAAAGTTTCTAATATAAAATTAAAATAATCTTTTAATAATTTTTGTTCATTTGGTGTAATCTTAGGTTCAAAAAATAATTGTATTGGATGAGTTCTATAGGTATTTCCAGAAACATAAATTCCATTCACATTAAAATCTTCTGAAATTACTCCTAATCCTACTCTTCCATTAATAGAACCTGTATCAACAGTTCGAATATACAATATATTAGATTCTATTAAGTCTTTTAGCTTATCATTTACTTGAAGGATTAGGTTATTATACCGATTATTGTGATAAGCATTAGCATCGATAGCATTTAACTTGTTCACTCCTCTATTATTCAAAACATCTTTCTTTAATAAATAATATTTGACTATTAATGGTTCTAAAGCTCGATATTCATTAAGAAATCGATCGAATTCAGAACCTGCACGATAATTAAATTCTGGAGCAAGCACATAATTCTTCTCAAAAATAACATCCTTTTTTTTAATTTTAATTCCTCTGAATTTTATTTTTTCAGATTTAGGGATTTGTTTCCTCTTGAAAAATCCAATACAAATGTTAGTCCCAGTATTTTCAAAGATTTTTGTCTCGAAAATAAGCATCTTTTTAATTTGGTAATATTTTAAAAAATCTAAACGAAATTTATTCGAAACTGAAGCACCATAAAGGAAATTAGAAGGGATTATATAAATAAGATTTTCAATATTATTTCTTAAATCATTTATCATGGCAATTTGATACAGATCCTGATAACCTTCGTTTTCTCCTTTAAAAAGTTTTAAATGCTCCTGAGTCTCTTTATGCTTTCTAATATACCCTAAATATAAATATGGGGGATTAGTGATATGATATAATGGTAGTTGCTCATTTTTCAAAGAAATAGGAAAACTTTCTAAATTATTTCGAAGTTTAATATTATTAGAAGCAACTTCAGGAGGAATTCCGTAATTTTTCGCATTCTTTATACATATATCCACCATTTCTGGGTGTATATCAAATAGAAAAATATGATTTTCAAAAAATTTTATTCGATCTTTAGAAGGGATTAAGTTTAGTACTGGTAAGATTAAATTCCCTTCCCCCGCATATAAATCTATCCATCTATATTTCCATAATTTATCTTGTATTTCTGGATAGATATAATTTAAGGAAATTTCACTTGAGGTTAAATGAATACCATAAGATCTTCTAAATGCAATTTCCTCAAGTTCGTTTTTTATATTTCCCATATTTAACTCTAATATTACAAATTACTACTTAAAATTTAGAGAAAGTTTTATTAATTGTTTATCCCCATTAAAGGTTACGATCATTAGGGTTATTATTTTCTTTTATCAATTATAAATTCGAGGTTAACTAAACCTCGAACAAATCTTTATTACACATTTTTTATCTTCGATTAAATGTCGCGGAATTTATGAGATCACTTAAAGAACGATTATTTAATTCTGTCTCAGTTCTGACATCCTTACTATCATAAATATTAGTGGGATTATCCATAAAAGAATCGAGAAAAATAATATCCATTCCCATAATGCTTCCATAGCATATAAGAAAATAATTAGCATGGTAGGGGGGCCTATTATCCCATAAATTCCGAATATTTTAGGTATCTTTGTATTATAAAGTACCACAATCCATCCAATAAAGAAAGCTCCGAATGCGAATCCCGTAAACGAGAAAAAAGAAACTACATCATGATAACTCGCAAAATCTAATAAAGGAGCATTTCGATCTTCACTAAAGATCCCTACAAAAATATAGCCTATGTTTCCCATCAAGCTAAAGAAAAAGGCATTACTCGAAAGCCTAAATCTCAACCGTGAAAAATGTTGCTCTCCTATATTTTTTCTCGTTGGTAAGGGTGCAAATAAATTTTCGATGTAAAAGGTTAAAGGAATAGTCATAATACCTGCAAATATACTTGCTATATCAAATATGAATGGCGCAGGAGTATAATTGCTTCCCCCTAAATCTGAAATCATACGTGTCCAAATAGTATATCCATAAGGTCCCCATATCGCCGCTATGACAACCGCAATTAAGAGAAGTGTAAAATACACTGCTATTACAATAATAGAACTTTTCTTAATAAAGTTATAGTTCGTTACTATGTTGTAAAATTTAGCTCTAACCTTATTAATTGATTGACGTACTGACATAGTAGTTATCACTCTCCTTATTATTAAAAAACATTTGATAAGAGGTTATTAAAATTATCATTAAAATTTCGAATTATCGAATTTTCATTGGTAAATAATATAAAAAAGCTCAAGTTAATTTGAGTAGCATCCGTGCATCATACTACCTAAATAAAGATTTATTATCTACCTCTATTGAAAACAAAAATAAAAAAGAAAGAAAAATTAAATTCTATATTTCTGGAGCTTGTAGATATTATAGAAATTTTCTATTGTTGAGAGTGCAATCCCTGTTATTACTAATGCTGCTATTGCTCTAAAAGTATTATAAAACTCTGGCTTGATTCCTATATTTTGAAATACGTCAGAAGATTCGCTATATATTATTATTGGAAATATCTCTGGACGCATCATCATAAGTACTGCGATAGATATTGAAGTTAATTTAACAATTATAGTAATGATATGAATAATTTGATGAGTGCTTACTTGTCTATTTCCAATCAATCCACGTGTCATATCCAAAAAACCCTCTGTTATAATAAACAAACTCCCAAATCGTACCAACAATAGAAATTCTGGATCTATTAATTCATTCAGACCAGGAATAGGTTGAATAAATAAAAATAGACCGATTGATATAACAACTATGCCCCCTATAATTTCTCCAACAGGTTTAATAAATGGTTTCAAAGGTTTACCATCTTTAGTTTGATAAGCCAAACCTCTTTCCTTTGCAAGCTCAACCTGCTTTGCTTCATCCTTTAGTGATTTCTTCGATTTAAAATCCTCAGGAAAATATCCTTGCATTGATAATGCAACGAATATAATAGTAACTACTGCAAAAGAACCAAATAGTCCTGCTTGTAATCCTGTGGCAATGCTTTCAACAATCTCGTCAGCGCTTATATTGTCAAAAATAACATTAATTATTGGAATAATAATATTAACCGCTATTATGACCAGAAATAAAATTGTTAATACTTTTATATAAAGAGGCCATAATTCTTTTGTTATATAGACTTTTGGCGTTCCTCGTCTTTTATACTCTTTTGCTATATTCTCTGGAGTTCCCATTTGTTCAATCGCTACCTGAACTGTTTCTAAAGTGGGCTGCCCTGTGTTAGATAATTCTTCTGCTTTACTCCAGACGTGATCTTCAAGTTCAGCAAGGATTTCCTTATATTCCTTCTTATCTTTTAGCCAATCAGGTAATTTTATCTTTACATCTTTTAAAAATTCCTTTACTAATCTTTCCATTTCATTTTTACTCATTATCTTAAACCTCTTGAGATTAATTCTTGTTCGATATTAAATCCACAAATTGTACAAAATTTTAATTCCAAATTAGTAAGATCGATTTTATTAGCGCACATAGGGCAATATAGATATTTATCCTGTTTCAAATTAACTTTAACATCAAATAACGGGGCAATAGCTTCAGTTAACTTCGAATAGAATCCTGCTAGATGGTTAAAGACTCTTTCACCATATTCAGTCATACTATAAAATTTCTTTTTTCTCCCTGTTTCTTCTCTTCGAGATTTTATTATTTTTTCTTCCTCAAGCTTTCTTAATATTGGGTAGAGTGTTCCTTCTTCAATAACTAACATTTCATTTGTCTGGTTTGTCAAATCTTTCAGGATTTTATATCCATGGAGTTCTTTTTCTTCTGATTGCTTAATAATAGATAAAATGCAGAGAGAGCTGATACCTCGATTAATTTCCGTCTCTTGTTTTTCAACATATTCTCGAAACTCTTGTGATGAAATTAAAACATTTGAACCATATTCTTTGACTCGTTTAATAATCGCAACCATCTCCGTCTAAATTAGTTTTATATTTTTATACAATATAGTATTTTATAAATACTATATTATATATAGTATATAAATCTTTGTATTGTTTTTACAGGAAAAAAAAATTATATTCTAATTTAAATTGTATAAAACTTAATTTATTGAGATCATGAATCTATAATAGAGGAACAGAATGAGTAAAAAAGAATCTTATTTACAACGATTTAATAAATTCTACATAAATTTTGTAACTCCAAAAATCAAAAAAGTTAAAAAAAATAGTAAAAAGTTTTTTAACAAACTAACTGAACCGAAAATTGTTAAAATTTCAATTTATGTGAGTGTAGTCGCATTTCTACCAGGAATAATAATAGGTTTAGTTGTTGCCATAAATTATGGTCAAGTACCCTATAACTTATGGTTAAATTATATTAGTGATTTAGGGACAAAAAAACATACTCCTGCACCATTTATTTTGGATCTAACTTGTACCTTATCAGCAACCTTTATTCTTCCATTAATTCTAAATTTAAGTCGGTTATATAGTTCAAATAGGAGTATAATTATCGATAATTCAAAACGTAATTATTATATAAATAAATTTCAAAGAATTTTTGGGCACATAGGCGTATTTTTTCTTTTTGTAGGCATATTCGGAATGTTTTTTGTTGGAATATTTAGTCTAGATCGTTCTCCTTTCAATGCTCATTTTTACTTTTCTTCATTAGCATTTGGGGGTTTTACATTTGGTGCTTTTTTCATAGGATTAGCTATTGTGCTTAAAAGAAAAGCGTTCCCAAAAGCAATTGGTTATTTTATGATATTAGGACCATCAACAACATCCATAATCTTTTTAATTTGCCCAGAACCACTAACAAGACAATTTCTTGAATGGATTATGTTATTTAGTGCGCTTACCTGGTACTATGTTATCGTGTTTATTACTTTACAGAAATTAAATTCAATTCTCTTTTTCAATCCTAATTTCAAATGATAGTTTATTTTATTGTTTTAGATTTTACTAAATAATTTTTACCTTTTTTGGAAATTATATTCTAAATATGTTAAATTATAAACATTGCTTTCATTTTTTAGATATAATTCTTATACATTTGATTTATAATTGATCATGAGTTTATCGAGAAATCTTAAAAACAAGTTGAATAGGTTGATTTCTTCTTTAGATGGCAAAAAAGTAATTGTTGCTTTTTCTGGGGGAGTTGATAGTTCTTTATTAGCATTTCTATCGAATAAATATGCGAAAGAAACATTGCTTATAACTGAAAAGTCAATTCTTTATCCTGATGATGAAATTGAAGAAGCCACTCAATTTGCTACAAAATACAGCATTCAACATATAATTATTACAAGAGATCCCTTGAAAAATAAAGAATTTCAATGTAATCCTTCAAATCGTTGCTATCTCTGTAAAACTGATTTATACAAAGAAATTCTTGAAATAAAAAAAGATTGGAAGTTCGATATAATTTTAGATGGCTCAAATATGGATGATCTTTCAGATTATAGACCAGGTATGCAAGCTTTAGAAGAACTAGGGATTTCTACTCCTTATATAGATAATAAAATAAATAAAGAAGAAATTCGGGAGATATCTAAATTTTATAATTTAGATGTTCAAACAAAGCCATCAATGGCTTGTTTTTCTTCTCGAATTCCATATGGGCAAGTGATAAATGAAGAAAAATTGATTATGATAAGGGAAGCAGAAAAATTTCTAAAGAAAACTTTCAATTTAAAACAATTAAGAGTTAGGTTGCATGAAAATAAACTTGGACGCATTGAATTCTTAGCAGATGATTTTCCTACAGTTTTAACAAGGGAAAATATGGTAATAATTAAAAATAAATTAAAGGAACTCGGTTTTATTTATGTTACAATAGATATAGAAGGTTTTCGATCAGGTTCAATGAATGAGGTTCTTAATCTCGAAGAGATTTAAAATTAATTGTTTAAATTCTGAATATAAGTAATAATCTTTTTTCGCTTCTTTAACGCCTGTACGGCTGCTAATTCAATAGATTTTTCCATTTCAAATACGGATTCGGGAGTTTTTTCACCTATTTCTTTTTTAATCTTTGTATATGCTGATTCACGAAATCTAGGTAAAATTTCTTGCTCTTCCTTACCATTGAACATCATCCTTACTTGATTTGAATCATCCACAAATCCTATCTCTGCGCATCTTATATTTTTATTAGCTAAATCTGAAATAATTCTCTTAGACGCTCTTTTATCACAATAAATAAGGAGTGCATCTAATGATACTCCTAAATAATCAACTCCAACATTCTCTAATAGTTTTAATACTTTTGAATTCACTAATTTTCGAACTTCCTGTTCTTGGATCATGACACCACAATTAGCCTCATAATTAATTTCATATAAATCTCCCCGTAAGCCTCCATTGGTGACGTCACACATAGCATGAATATCATTATAATAATCTGAACCAAGAAGTGTTTCGCAAGCTTTTAAAAATTTAATATTCAAAGTCTCATTTATAACATCATGATTACCCGAATATATAGCCGTAGTTGTTATTGTTCCTCCTCCAGCTCCTTCCGTCATTAGAATTCTATCACCAACTTTAATATTTCTCCTCGCTAATACTCGATTACAAATTCCTACAGCACTGATCCCTCCAACCAAGCGGTCTCCAATGACCATATCTCCCCCAATACGCAAAGTTGATCCTGCCGTAATTGGAACATTAGCTAATTCTGAGATTGCAGAAACTCCCGCCATAAAATCAAAAAGCTTTCCTACATCAGCATCATCTCCCAGATGTGTATCTATCATGATTGAAATAGGTTTTGCTCCTTTAACATATAAATCTCTCAGACATGCTCGAGTTACATGAAAGCCACATATAAAAGGAAAATCACTTAGGCGAGAATGAATGCCCTCCATTTTTGAAACGATAATTAGACTTTTTGCATCGAAATTGCTGATATTAAATCCCTGAATATCTTGCATTCGAACTGCTCCA
>Ga0209427_10002359_pt1 | contig 22228 bp, 31 predicted proteins | sample DeeMarSWOR136_30_FD_187465 | JGI IMG/M metagenome (GOLD analysis project Ga0209427, IMG submission 187465) | Marine sediment microbial communities from White Oak River estuary, North Carolina - WOR-1-36_30 (SPAdes) (version 2) | ecosystem: Environmental > Aquatic > Marine > Intertidal zone >...
GGATAATATTGAGCACTGGAAACAATGAGACGATAAAAGACAGAACGGAGAACACAACCCACTTGTTCTTTCTTTTTCCCCACAATATGATCCCCAGCACCAGCAGAATCAAGATGGCCCCAAGGGCTTTCCAACCCAAAAAAGAGGTAGGATAACCTACAGTGAAGCTGTGTAACCGGTAGGGAAAAAAGACGCAACCTAGATTGTAAGCAATGAGATAAGGCGCAAAATAAATCTTGGGCCACAGAGTATCCATGTTCTTAGGAGACAATAATGCGCCTGTCGCGCTTTGCCTCATAAAAAAGTAAATGACCAAGATCAATATAAAAGGCAAATAGGCAAAAATTTCTTTGCGAATGCTCCTTTTTGTTTCTGCAACAAGCCTTTGATACAGGACCATAATAGGAAGCAACATCAAGGCGAACTCTTTTGATAGCACCGCCAGAAAAAAGCAAGACGCAGAGATCAATGTCCTAAGATGCCCCATGCTTCCCCGAGCTCTCAGATAGAAGTAAAATGAGAGTAAAGAAAAGAGAGTGACCAGGGTGTTGTTTCTGGATGTGATCCATGACACGGATTCGGTATTAACAGGGTGGACAGAGAAAAGGAGTGCTGCCAGGAGGGCCGCTTTTTGGTCATTAACAAATAGAACGATAAGATGATATAATACAAAGCAGGTCAAAAGATGTAAAATGAAATTTGTGGTTCTGAAACCTGGAGCCTTCATGCCCCAAATTTTGTAATCTATCCTATAGCTGAAATTGATGAGCGGCCTGTAATAACCGGTATGATAATTGCTTATGGTGCGTTTGACATCCGTAATACCATCTTCCTGCGCCAAATAAGATCCTAAAGAATGTGCTCTCTCTATATATGGATTGTTTTTTATCAAGGGATTGTCGTCTAAAATAAACTCACCACTAAAAGTCGGGATGTAGACAATAGCGACAAATAGGCTGATAATAGAATAGGATAACAGATTCTGCTTCATGCTGATACTGAGGAAGGAAATATGAAAATCTTTAACTTTGCATCTGAACTTCATCTGGCACCATGCAGGAAAAATGTCTTTGCAATCATTGCGATCTTAATCATTATCCTCTCCATCTATTCAAACACCTTCGACGCCTCCTGGCATTTTGATGATGAACTGAACATCCTTAAAGAAAAGTCTCTGCATTTGAACGAAATAAGCTGGGAAAAAACGAAAAAGATTTTTCTTTTCATGCCTGACGAGGGAAATAGAATATACCGGCCGGCAGCGCGTCTCAGTTTTGCCCTCAATTACTATTTCGGTCAGGATGGTGTTTTTGGCTACCACATTGTCAATCTGTGTATCCACTTCTTGGCCTCCATATTTTTGTTCCTTTTCATATCTCACAGTCTCAATCTGCCTTTGGTAAAGGCAAAATACGGGCCAAGTTCCTATTCTATCGCGCTCCTCGCCAGCATCTTGTGGGCCATTAACCCGATGCAAACCCAGGCAGTGACCTACATTGTCCAGCGAATGGCGAGTATGGCGGGCATGTTCTATATCGTGTCCATGTATTTTTATCTCAAGGGGAGAATTTCTCAAAATAGATTACCTAGAATAATCCACTTCTTCTTCTGTTTTGCCACTGCCATTCTTGCGTTTGCCTCAAAAGAAAACGCCGCCATGCTCCCCATAAGCATATTCCTTCTTGATCTGTTCCTCATCCAGGGGCTTCAAAGAAAAAATATCAAAAAAAATGTTTATGTTTTTCTTGCCCTGATCCTCATCCCTCTAACCCTCGCGCTGGTCATCAGGGGCCCTTCCATATTCTCGCCCAACCACCTGTTTTCGAGTTATGCTGCCAGGGAATACACCCTCCTTGAAAGGCTTCTGACAGGGCCTCGGGTTGTTTTATTTTACATTACCCTGCTCTTTTATCCTATGCCGGGCAGACTAAACCTACTCCATGATATTTCCATTTCAAAGAGCCTTATTCACCCACCCACAACCCTACTGGCCATTCTCTTCATTTTCCTGATTATTGGGATAACCATTATAAATTCAAGAAGATGGCCCTTGGTCTCCTACTGCGTCTTGTTCTTTTTCCTAAACCACCTGATAGAATCGACCATTTTCAATTTGGAGCTTATCTTTGAGCATCGGAACTATATTCCCTCCATGCTGCTTTTTGTGCCCGTGGCCATCTTGATTGTTAGGGGGATAAACATTTTCTCTTACAAGAAAACGATGCAGGCCGTTTTTTGCATCTTCATTATACTGGTCCTGATTGGACAAGGTCATAGCACATTTATGAGGAACTTTGCCTGGAAGACAGACGAGAGCCTCTGGTTAGACACAATGAACAAGAGCCCAAATCTTCCAAGACCCCATCACAATCTAGGAAAATATTATAGCACTCTAGGTCAGAGAGAAAAAGAAATTGCCGAGTATGAACTGGCGCTTGCACTGGAGAGCGGACCTCATGGCGAAACCCGCCATGTCACCCACTACAACTTGGGCCTCGCGTACAGTACCCTGAACAAAGGAGAGGAGGCCATAGGACACTTTAAGAAGGCCATTGAAATGTATCCCGGATTTTCTGATGCTTATAATAATCTTGCGGCCATACTGATCAAAAAGAGAAAATATGATGAGGCCTTTGATTATCTCATAAAAGCGCTTACCTACAATGACAAGGATCCCGCTGCACATCACAATCTTGGTCTTGTTTTACTCAAAAAACGCCGCCTAGAAGAAGCAGTGAGCGAATTCAAAAAGTCACTCGCAATAGAAAAGGAATCTGTTCCCACGTTGCTCGGCTTAGGCATTGCTTACAAATACAAGAAGGAGTTTATCAAGGCAAAGTACTACCTTCGGATGGCCTTGGAGAAAAGCAAAAAGAATATCATGACCCGGCTCCACCTCATGGAGACCCTTTTTCTCATGGAAGACAGGGATTCGCTTGAAGCACTCCTGCAAGAAACCTTGGATGTTATACCACCCGAAATAATGAAATCTGTTGTCGATGATATTGCCGCGGACAATTTCCCTGATCAGGAAGCTCCCGATTTACTGGTTACTCTACCGCTTTTGGCAAATGCCTACATGGAACGTTCGGATACGCTAAGAGAATATGGAGACTGGTATCTCCAAAAAGGGAAATAGGATTTATAAATAGGGAGTTCCAATCAATAAAAAGGCAAGCCAAAGAAGGCCTGCCTTTTCAGATTGTGATAGGGTTTTCAAGAGCCGCTATTGCACGCTGCCTCCAGGACCTACTATTGAATAGGTCCTGTTTCCGCTTGTGTGGTATGCTGTCATGCTATACTGTGTTGCATTGGCAGAAATTATGTCGAATACCACACCCTTAGAGGTAAAAAGACCATAAGTCCCCACCAGGTCGGTTTCGCCAGTGGTGTATGTCATATGATCAACGTAATAGGCCTCCTGCGCGGTAGCCGCGTTCCGCAGGTCAGCATTCGCCGAGGAGTTGTATGACCTCTGCCTGTAAGCTGAGAACTGCGGGATAGCGATCGCTGCCAGAATACCGATGATGGCAATAACGATCATCAGCTCGATGAGCGTAAAACCCGATTCTTTCTTTTTGGTAAATTTCGTTAACATGTTTGCCTCCTAGTTCTTATCGAAATATTGATCATGATCAATATAACGGAAATCTTTGAACCAGTGATTCACCTCCTTTCCTTTTTTTCTTAAGCTTAGCGGTTGAGTCGTTAAACGATTACCCCTTCTGGCCTTTTTTGCATACAAGTACCGTGCCATCAGAAAACAGCCTGCCCGTTTTGGGAATAACCCAAGTATTTCCAAAGCCTTACTCTTTATGGGCGCCAACGGCGAAAGGCCCTCTGACCTCTCCAGAGCTGCTTCAAGGGCCAGGAAATACGTTTTTTGTCATTTCGCCGACATTTTTTGTAATGCTTGGAAGACCATTCGGGGCGTTTGAAAACAGGCCACGAATGGGCTTCTCCTGCCCTCTCCTTAAGGGACTGTGTCGCAATACCTCAAAACCGTCATTCCGGACGCGCCCACCGCAGGTGGGTGAGATCCGTGGTTCGACAGGCTCACCACCCTGAGCAAAGTCCAAGGGGAATCAAGAAGACACAAATGATATCAATGCATTCTGGGCTTGTCCCGAAAGCAGTCACGGAACGTAGAGATCCCTCGCCCGATTTTTAGACGGGACTCCCGCTCCCAGAGCGGGTTCGAAAGGTGTGATTTCGGAGAAGTTCAGGATCGGGCTGGCTATTCCTGGGAGGTCTGGAGTCCTAACTTGTCCAATCGGTAACGGAAGGATCTCATACTGATCCCAAGAAGATCAGCGGCCCTTTGTTTTGATCCGTGGGCCATCTCCAGGCTTTTCAGGATATAGTCTTTTTCAATCTCCGCGAGCAAGTCATCAAGGTTGACACCCTTGGACGTCAGATCTCTTTGCCGCCTGTCTCGCCTTGTCCGTTCTCTTTGAAAGTTGGATAGGGTAAGGCTCTCGGGAAGAACAATGTTGGAGGACTCCAGGGCCACGCTTCGCTCAATGATGTTCTCCAGCTCCCTTACATTGCCCGGAAAAGAGTACTGACTGAGTATATCCATGGCATAGGCAGAGATCTTCTTTACATCCTTGGCCAACTCTTTGGAGAATTCCTCCAAGAAATGCTGGGCCAGAAAGGGCAAATCGCCGGTTCGTTCTCTTAGGGGGGGCATGGAAATCTGGATGACATTGAGGCGAAAAAAAAGGTCTTCCCGGAAGGTCCCATTGATCACCTCGCCTTCCAGGTCCTTGTTCGTTGCGGAAATGAATCGGACGTCAACACTCTTCTCCTCAGTACCCCCCACTGCGGTGAAAGTGCGCTCCTGGATGACTCTCAACAGCTTTACTTGAATGGCCGGAGAGAGCTCTCCGATCTCGTCGAAAAACACGGTGCCGCCGTCCGCTACATCAAAGAATCCCTCTTTATCAGTCGTTGCGCCGGTAAAGGCTCCCTTCTTGTATCCGAAGAGCTCGCTTTCAATCAGGTTCTCAGGGATTCCGGCACAGTTGATGGCCACGAAGGGTTTCTCCTTTCGGAGACTTTGCCGGTGTATGGCTTTTGCCACCAGCTCTTTACCTGTTCCGCTCTCCCCGGAAATGAGGACATTGGACTTTGTCGGTGCCACCCGCTCGATGAGATCATAGACTTTTCGCATCTGCGGGCTTTCGCCGATCAGACAACCAAAGTGAAGGCGATTCCTGGCTTGATCCTCTGCCTCTCCGAAGGTGACGCGCTTTTTGAATTGGAGTGCATCCTTGACGATCTTCTTGAACTCGTTCACCTTAAAAGGTTTGGGTATATAGTCGTAGGCGCCCTCTTTCATGGCTTCAACAGCAGTCTCCGCTGTTGCAAATGCTGAGATCATGATCACGATGGAATCCGGACTTATCGCCTTGGCTTTCTTGAGCACGCCGATGCCGTCAATATCCTTCATCTTGATGTCGGTGATAAGAAGGTCAAAATGCTGGTCACCAAGCATCTTGCATGCCTCTTCCCCGCTGGCTGCCAGAGATACCTGATAGCCTTCCTTGGCCAGAAGGATGTCAAGGAATTCCCTCATGCTTTTCTCGTCATCAACAACCAGGATATTCTGTGTCTCTTTCCCAGACAATTCGTCCCCCCCTCATGGTCAGTGTGTTTTTCCCTTTCAAACGCTTTCCTATGAACGGCGAATTCTTGCTTTTTGACTGAATCTGGGCGGCCTCGAACACGAACTCCCATTCAGGGTCCATGATCGCCAAGTCCGCAGGCTTCCCCTCCTCGAGCACGCCTCCTGCCACGCCTAGGATGGTGGCCGGGGTGGAAGACAACTTTCTTATGGCTGACGGGAGCGTCAACACACCCTCCCGGACCAGAGCCAGAGTCAGCGGCAACGCCGTCTCCAGGCCGATAATACCGAATGGGGCTTTCTCAAACGCCACCTCTTTCTCCAGAGGGCTGTGTGGCGCATGGTCTGTGGCAATCACATCGATCACATCTTCGAACAAGCCTTTCTTGATGGCCTCCACATCCTCAGAGGTCCTGAGAGGAGGGTTCATCTTCGCGTTGGTGTTGTAGCCTATCACAGCTCTATGATCCAGACTGAAATAGTGGGGCGCTGTCTCTGCTGTGACACGGATCCCTTCCTCTTTGGCTCGTTTAATCAGCGCCACCGATCCAGCCGTGCTGACATGGGCAATATGCAACGGGCACCCTGTGAGTTTTGCCAGAGATATGTCTCTCTGCACCATGACCTCTTCACTCGCGGCGGGTATTCCTTTCACGCCCATCCGGGCGGAGATGTCACCTTCGTGCATCACGCCGCCGGCAGACAACCCAAGGTCCTCACAGTGAGAAATAACCGCTAGACCATGAGAATGTGCATATTCCAGCGCCCTTCGCATGACCTCTCTATCAGATACGGGCCGGCCATCATCAGAAACGCCTACGGCACCTGCCTCACGCAGGTGACCGAAGTCCGTGAGGCTCTCCCCTTTCTGTCCGCTCGTGATCGCTGCAACAGGATAGACAGTCAAGAGGTCGGCCTCTCGAGCACGCCTCAGAATGAACTCCGTCACCGAACCGTTGTCATTCACCGGGTCGGTATTCGGCATGCAGGCAAGGGCTGTGAACCCGCCGGCCACACCAGCCCTGCTTCCCGTGAGAATCGTCTCCTTGTGCTCATGTCCCGGTTCCCTGAGGTGAACGTGCATATCAATCAGGCCAGGTATGGTCACTTTACCAGATGCATCGATAATCTTCAACCGGGGTCCTGCGTCGCGCAAACTCCCTTTCGGAAGGATTTTCTCGATCCTGCCCCGCTCGTCAATGATCACATCGCGCTCTTCAGCAAGACCCCGAACAGGATCAACAAGCACACCGCCTTTAATCCACGTTGCCACTTCTTGATCCCCCCTATCAAAAAAACCTCCTTGCCGATACACCGACAAGGAGGTTCCTTTCATAGAATTGGGACGCAGGTTTCATCATGGATTGACACCCAAAAACCTTGATCCAGTCCCTAATCGCTGTCATCCTTTTTCGCGCGGCTGGATGCGCCTTTCGTGGCTTTACCTTCTTCTTTCTGACTTTTAGGAGAAGGCTTCGATGGCTCTTTCGCCTTCGCTTTCTTCTGGGCTTTAGGTCTCGCCTTTCCTGCTGAGACCGCCGGTTTACCCTTCTTTTTGGTCTTCTTCTTTCCCTGTTCCGCCGGCAAAAGCTGAATCACGGAAACAGGGGCACCGTCTCCCTTGCGGGTTCCCTTTTTTACCGTACGAACATAACCCCCCTGTCGGTCGAGGTAGCGTTCCTTCAGCTCCTCGAACAACTTGTGTGTCGCGGCTTTGTCCTGGATGTACGCCAGCGCCTGGCGTCGCGAATGCAAATCACCCCGCTTGGCAAGACCGATCATTCTTTCAGCCACAATCCTCAATTCCTTGGCCTTTGCATCCGTGGTCTCCAGTTGTTCGTGTTTGAACAGAGAGGTGACCATGTTCCTCAACATAGCCTTGCGATGGCTCGATCTGCGTCCCAGATTTCTTCCAGCCTTTCGATGTCTCATCAATCCTGTCCTTCTTACTTGCCTTCTTCAGCCGCCTCTTCCGCTTTCTTGGCTGGCGGGAAAGCATCCAGCTTCATCCCCAAAGACAGGCCCATATCTTCCAGTATACCCTTGATTTCATTCAAGGATTTTCGGCCGAAATTCTTGGTCTTCAGCATCTCGCCCTCTGTCTTCTGGACCAATTCCCCTATGAGCGTGATATTGGCGTTCTTGAGGCAGTTGGCTGAACGCACCGACAGTTCCAGCTCTGAAACGGGTCTGAAGAGGTTTTGGTTGAGCTTTTGCTCTTCCTTCTCCTCTTCCTCTTCAACGGGCTCAGGTTCCTCTTCGAAATTAATGAAGGGCGCCATCTGTTCCTTGAGAATCTTCGCCCCGTAGGCTACGGCGTCCTCTGGAAAAACACTGCCATTGGTCCACACCTCCAAGGTCAGTTTATCATAATCGGTAATCTGACCAACTCTGGCATTGGTCACCACATAATTGACCTTAAGGATGGGAGAAAAAACGGCATCTATGGGAATAACCCCGATCGACTCATCGGCGCTTTTGTTCGACTCTGCCGGGGCATATCCCTTGCCCATTCTGACCACCATTTCCATCTTCAGTTTTCCTTCTTTGTTCAAGGTCGCGATGTGGCTTTCAGGATTCAAAATTTCGACCTGGCCATTTGTCTCTATGTCAGCGGCAGTGACAACGCCCTCACCCTCACCGGACAGATGAATCACCGTCTCCTCGGCGTCAATCAGTCTGAGCTTCACCTCTTTCAGATTCAAAATGATATCTGTCACGTCTTCTAAAACGCCCGGTATGGTTGAGAACTCATGGACCACATTTTCAAACTTGACGGAAACGATAGCCGCGCCCTGCAACGAAGAAAGAAGGATTCTCCTCAATGCATTCCCGATGGTAATCCCAAAACCCCTCTCTAGAGGTTCGCACACAAATTTCCCATAGAAATTTGAGTGGCTGTCATCGTCGATAAGGATGGATTTGGGTTTAATTAATTCCCGCCAGTTTCTTGCTTTTAAGTCCGTCAAGGAAGTCCCTCCAGTTGCTTGGGTTTATCCGGTCAGCGCCTCGATCGCACACGCGGCCCCTTCTTTGTTGGGCCCAGGAAATGCGCCGAGTGCCGAAGTTCCCCGGTGTTTTTCGAAAAAGGGCTCTTTCGCCTTCACCTTCCTGCTTGGTAACATTTAAGCCTTATGAAACAGCTCGGTGATAACGTTGGCCATGGGGGTCTCTTTTCAAAAACGAAAAGTCGCTGCCCGGCAACCAGCGTAAGGCCATGGGTGAGGCGGGCGGAGAGCCACCTGGGAAAATCCATGCAAGGTCCTATATGGAATCGACGGATCAGGTCCTCCGTTCGCCTTTGCTACCCCTTTCTGCATGACTGTTCCTCGATGCCCCTCGTTTTTGAAAAGAGACCCCCTTGGCCAACACCCGTGGAATTCTCCTACGGCCAAACCGTTACTCTCTACTTGGAATACAATTCAACGATCAGCTGTTCCTGAATAGGCATTGTGAGCTCCTCGCGATTCGGAAGGGCCTTCAGCGTGCCTTTGAACTGCTCCTTCTCTAATTCTATCCAGTTCGGAATGCCTCTTCGGACAACCGTTTCCATCGCTTCTACGATGACAGCCATCTTGCGGCTGCTGTCTTCAACCTCAACCTTGTCTCCAACACGCACTTGGTAAGAGGGAATATCCACCCTTTTCCCGTTGACCAAAAAATGCTTGTGCCTGATGAGCTGTCGGGCTTGATCGCGAGAAGAGGCAAATCCCATTCTGTAAACCATATTGTCCAACCGAGATTCGAGCAAAAGCAACAAGTTCGTTCCCGTAATGCCTTTTTGCTTTTCTGCCCGATCATAGCAATTCCTGAACTGCTTTTCCAAAATGCCGTAGATTCTCTTTACCTTCTGCTTCTCTCTCAGTTGCAGCTGATAGTCCGAAAATTTACCACCCCGCCGCTGGCCGTGTTGTCCGGGCGGATACGGCCTGCGCTCGAAGGCGCATTTGTCACTGTAGCAACGGTCACCTTTTAGAAACAGTTTCAGGTTCTCTCTTCGACATAACCGACATGAAGCACCAGTATCTCTGGCCAATACCTATCCTCCTGCTGAAATCCCTATGAAATCTGCGAATGCGGATTTCATCATCATACCCTCCGCCTTTTGGGAGGGCGACAACCGTTGTGGGGAATAGGGGTCACGTCTCTAATCATGCTTACCGTAAAACCTTCCATCTGGAGAGCCCTGATCGCTGCTTCCCGGCCTACGCCGGGCCCCTTTACCCTCACCTCCGCCGTTTTCATTCCCTGTTCCATAGCTTGTCTGAGAGCATCCTGAGCAGCCAATTGTGCGGCGAAAGGGGTGCTCTTTCTAGACCCCTTGAACCCCTGCCTTCCAGCGCTTGATGACGCAATGACGTTACCGTCGTTGTCGGTAATGGTAACAATCGTATTGTTGAAGGTCGACTGAATGTGGATGATGCCCGTTGGAACGTTCTTCTTTTCTTTTTTGGCCTTGCCGCTCTTTCTTGCTCTCTTGACCATCTTCTTTCCCTAGACTGCTATTTTTTTCTTTTACCCATGACCGCCCTGCGAGGACCTTTTCTGGTTCTCGCGTTGGTACTTGTCCTTTGGCCCCTTACAGGCAAACCCTTCCTGTGCCTCAGACCGCGATAGGCTCCAAGATCCATGAGCCTTTTGATGTTCATAGAAACGTCGCGTCTGAGATCTCCTTCCACCTTATGCTTTTCATCAATAATCCTTCTGATGCTCGTTATCTGCCCCTCGGTGAGGTTGTCTGATTTCGTGTTCCAATCCACACCCGCCTCAGTGAGAATTTTTTGAGAATTACTCCGCCCAATGCCGTAGATATAGGTCAAGGCGATTTCTATTCTCTTCCCCTTGGGCAAATCAACCCCTGCTATTCTGGCCAATTTACGACTCCCTTCTTCCTCGCTTGATCACTTGTCCCCATCCAATAATCTCAGAACCTCTCTCATGAAAGCGATTCCCTTGACAAATGACCAAAGACAAATGCCCGATCACCCCTGGCGTTGCTTGTGCCGAGGGTTTACACAGATGACCCGTACGGTGCCTTTTCGCCGTATAATCTTGCACTTATTGCATATTCTCTTGACAGAAGCTCGAACTTTCATCCCTCACCGCCCTATGCAGCCTGTGGAGGCCTATTTCTCACGATAGACAATCCTGCCTCTACTTAAATCATAAGTGGACAACTCCATGGATACCTTATCCCCAGGGAGTATTTTGATGAAGTGCATTCTCATCTTACCGGAAATGTGAGCCAGCACCCGGTGTCCGTTATCCAACTCCACTCTGAACATGGCGTTGGGCAGGGTCTCAACAACCGTTCCTTCAACCGTTATGATGTCCTCTTTAGCCACAGTCCACTTTTTCCTGGATCCCAGGCGCACACCCCTCGGCCTACCGCACTCTACCCAGCCCCTTCCTCATAAAACCTTCATAGTGCCGCGTCAGCATGTGGGACTCAATCTGGTTTGACGTGTCCATCGCTACGCCAACCACGATGAGCAGGGCCGTTCCACCGAAATAAAAAGGAACGTGAAGCTGATAGATAAGAAATTGGGGTAGAACGCAGACAGCCGAGACATACATGGCACCCGTAAAGGTTATCCTTGTGAGAACTCTGTCAATGTATTCAGCCGTATTCTTTCCCGGCCGGATTCCCGGTATGAAACCGCCGTACCTTTTCATATTGTCAGCCACGTCAACCGGGTTGAAATGCACGGCCGTGTAAAAGTAACAAAAAAAGACGATGAAAACCACAAATATGAGAATGTAAACGATATGCCCTGGAGACATAAAATTGACGATAGTCTGCAGCCAGGGGATCTCTTTGACGTTCAGAAAATTGGCAATCGTAGCCGGGAACATGATAATGGAGGAGGCAAAGATTGGAGGAATCACACCGGCTGTATTGACTTTCAGGGGTAAATGCGTGCTCTGGCCGCCGTACATTTTGCGTCCCACAACACGCTTGGCATATTGAACCGGTATTCTCCTCTGTCCCCTCTCGACAAAAACGATGAACCCAACAACCCCAACCATGAAGGCTACGACCAGAGCCATAAAAAAAGGCGTAATTTCACCGGTTCCAATCAACCTAAAGGTGTTCGCTACGGCCACTGGAAAACGCGCAACGATTCCGGCGAAAATAATGAGGGATATCCCGTTCCCAATGCCCCTTTCAGTGATTTGTTCGCCAAGCCACATCAAGAAGGCCGTTCCAGCGGTAAGGGTAATGACCGCCAAAAGCCTGAAACCCCAACCCCCTACAGGCACGACCATGGCACCGCCCGGGCCGCTCATCCTTTCGAGGCCCACGGCAATGCCGAAGCCCTGGACCATGCTCAGAATGACAGTCCCGTAACGGGTGTACTGCGTTATTTTTTTGCGCCCCTGTTCGCCTTCCTTTTTCAGTTTCTCCAAGTAGGGTATCACGACAGTGAGCAGTTCAAGGATGATCGAGGCGCTGATATAAGGCATGATACCAAGGGCCATGACAGACATCTGGCTGAGGGCACCACCTGAAAACATGTCAAAAAGCCCGAAAAGGGTTCCCTGCCGTTCACTGAAGAAAGCGGCCAATGCTGCACTGTCAATGCCGGGGGTCGGTATGTGGCACCCCAAGCGGTACACAGCCAGCATCAGCAACGTGAAGATAATTCTTTTCTTCAGTTCGGGGATTTTGGTTATATTTTGAAAACCGCCAATCATGAAATTTAGCTCGCTCCGCTCACAATTGGAATATTGGAATGCTGGAATACTGGAATGATGGGTCGAAAGGCATGCGTTCTCCTTTTTATAAACATCGAGCCCTTTCCCGTTTTATGTCCCATCAACATTCCTTTATTCCACCCTTCCATCATTAGGGTGAAAATGCCTTCGCTATGTCACCAGAAAAGTTGCCAAATCCGATACGTCGTAGAATTTCGGAAACGTACATTCAGTCACTGAGATTTGAACCAAATCAGTTTGCATCACACGAGTTCCACGCTTCCCCCTGCCGCCTCGATTTTCTCTCTGGCCGCCTTGGTCACGCGATTCACCTTGAGCACCAGGGGAACCGAAATATCTCCATATCCCAACACCTTAACCCCATCCCTGCCCTTCTTCACCAAGCCGGCATTTTTTAAAGAGTGAATATCCAGGGTGGTGTTTGACTCAAAACGGCCGAGGTCTCTGAGGTTTACGAGGGCATACTGCTTCTTGAATATATTGGTAAAGCCGCGCTTGGGCAATCGCCTCTGAAGAGGCATCTGGCCGCCCTCGAAGCCTGGCCTTACGCCGCCGCCCGATCGGGACTTTTGCCCCTTGTGACCCCGGCATGCCGTTTTCCCATGACCGGAACCGGGACCCCTACCGACCCTCTTCCGTTTTTTCCTTGACCCCGCTGCAGGTGAAAGATCGTGGATTCTCATTTTACTTCCTCTAACCCTAGGCCTCCACTTTCACCATGAAGGAGACTTTATGGATCATTCCCCTTATGGCTGGCGTATTCTTTACCGTGACAGTCTTGTTGAGCTTCGTCAGACCAAGGCCTTTCAGTGTTTCCCGAATCTTCTTATTTTTGCCGATTCCGCTCCGAACAAGGGTGACTTTGATCGTGTCCGTCATGACTCCGAAAAACCTCTCTTATGGTCTATTGCCTGAGCTCTTCGAGGTTCTTGCCCCTGCGATGAGCGATTTCCTCTGGATGGCGCAGTGATTTCAAACCCTTGAGCGTTGCCCTCACCAGATTGTGTGGATTGTGAGATCCCAAGCACTTCGTGAGTATGTTCTGCACGCCCACGGCTTCAAGAACAGCCCTAACCGCACCGCCTGCAATGACGCCCGTACCAGGACCTGCCGGCTTGAGCAAGACAGACCCGGCACCCCACTTTCCGATGACCTCGTGGGGGATCGTTTCGTTCAGGATGGGAACCTGCTTCATGTCTCTCTTGGCCTTCTCAACACCTTTCCGGATCGCTTCGGGCACCTCGTTCGCCTTGCCCAGTCCGCCGCCAACCGTCCCCTTTCCATCGCCTACCACGACTATGGCGCTAAAACTGAACCGCCGGCCTCCCTTAACGACCTTGGCAACACGATTGATGTGGACGACCTTCTCTATGAACTGTACTTCGTCTTCTTCTCTGATCAACGCTGTCTCCCCTCTCAAAGCTCAAGGCCGTGCTCTCGCGCAGCATCGGCAAGGGCCTTTACTCGGCCATGGTATAGAAATCCGTTTCTGTCGAAGATGACCTTCTTAATGCCCTTCTCCTTGGCCCGCTTGGCAATGAACTCACCAATCATCGCGGCACCCTCTTTGTTGGCCCCTTTGCCTTGAATCAACGGTCGAATGTCTTTAGAAAGAGAAGACGCATCAATGAGGGTTCTGGCCGTCGCATCGTCGATAATCTGAGCATAAATATGCCTCGCGCTTCTAAATACGCTCAGGCGGGGCCTCTCCGGCCTACCCCTGACATTCTTCCGCACCCTCTTCTTTCTTCTCAGCCTTGCCTCTGCTCTGCTAACCACTCCCATGGCACTATCCCGATAATCCCTATGATCCTTTTCTTACTTGTTTTGGGACACCATTTCACGGCCCCTACTTTGCTCCCGTCTTTCCGGCTTTTCTTCGGACCGCCTCCTCGCTGTATCGGATACCTTTGCCTTTGTAAGGCTCAGGGGCTCTGAAACTGCGTATCTTGGCAGCCGTCCTTCCGAGCATCTCCTTGTTGATGCCGCTCAAGGTGATCTTGGTCTTCTCGATTTTGGCATCAATGCCTTCAGGTAACTTGAAGCTGATGGGATGGGAATAGCCCAGATGAAAAATCGCCGTCCTTCCCGACAATTCTGCCCGGTATCCTACCCCCACAATTTCAAGAACCCTTTCGAAGCCTTCACTAACGCCTTTGACCATGTTGGCAATGAGGGCCCGATAAAGGCCGTGAAGGGCATTCCATTTGTTGTTCTCTCCATTGACCAAGACTGAAAGCTGTTCCTTATCAAGGTTAATGCGCACGGCCGGGTGCATTTTACGCTTCAGTTCTCCCCGTGGTCCGGTGATGACCAACACGTCCCCTTTGAGGTCTACTTTCACGCCCTCTGGTATCCGAATAGGTTTTTTCCCGACTCGTGACATAGTTGGCCTCCAGCTAAAAAATGACGGTCCCCGTTCTCAGGTCATCTTTGCGTGACCAGCAAGCAGATGCTACCACACCGAACACAGGACCTCTCCCCCGACGCCCATTTTTCTGGCCTGCCTATCCGTCATGATGCCTTTGGATGTGGAGATGATGTTCATGCCGAATCCGTTCAAAACCAGAGGGATCTTATCGCTTTTGGCATAAACCCGTGCGCTGGGCTTGCTCACCCTACTCAGGCCGGCGATGATGGACTCCCCTTTGTCATCATACTTAAGGAAAACCCTGATCGTGCCATGCCGTTTTTCCGGAAGGACTTTATAGTTCTTTATGAAGCCCTCGGACTTGAGAATTTTCGCGATATTAATCTTCAGTTTTGAGCTGGGAATGTCGACGGCATCATGGGAAGCCGTGATACCATTTCTGATTCTGGTCAACATATCCGCAATAGGATCAGTCATGCCCATGAACTTTACTCCTTCACCAGCAGGCTTTCTCTCACCAACTGGACTTGATGACGCCTGGAATTTCTCCTCTCGAAGCCATCGTTCTGAAACATATGCGGCAAATGCCGAATTTCCTCAAAAAAGCCCTCGACCGGCCACAAATGGGGCACCGGTTGTATTGACGCGTTGAGAACTTCGGCTTTCTTTTGGCTTTAGCGATAAGGGACTTTTTTGCCAAGTTCACCTCCCTCTTACTGTCTGAAGGGCATTCCCAGAAGCTTGAGAAGAAAATAGCCTTCTGCATCCCTCTTTGCCGTGGTCACGATAGACACATTCAAGCCTCTGATCTTGTCAATTTTGTCGTAATCAATTTCCGGAAAGATGATCTGTTCCTTGATGCCGATGCTACAATTCGCCCGTCCGTCAAAGACCTTTTCAGATAATCCCCTAAAGTCCCGCACCCTGGGAAGAGCCACATTGAACAATTTGTCGAGGAAGTCATACATCCTCTCGCGCCGCAGCGTGACCATGCACCCGATGGGCATCCCTTCCCGGAGTTTGAATCCCGCTATCGATCTTTTCGCCTTTGTCACCACCGCTTTCTGACCGGCAATAAGGGACAGTTCCTCAACGCCTTTATCAAGTACCTTGATGTTGTAAATCGCCTCTCCAAGGCCCATATTCAGGACCACTTTCTTCACCCGTGGCACCGCCATGATACTCTTATAGCCGAATTCCTTGATCATGGCGGGCACGATTTCCTTATGGTACATGTCTTTCAGCCGTGACAACGCCATCTCCTTGTCATCAATACCACGCTGTTTCGTGGCACCTTCCTAATTAATATCCATCGCAGGGCAGCCCCACGATGTAGGGGCGGGCTTTACTTGTCGCGCCATAGCCCTTGGCGAAGGCGGATGCCCGCCCGCGGGAGGGGGTTAATCCACCTCTGGCGGATAAACCCCTCTCCCCTACGCTAGCGGCTCGATCTGACTGTGGTCTCTTCAACATACCCCCTACGACCCCGTGAATATGGGATTCAGAAAGCTCCCCAGTTTCTTCAGGCCTCCAACAGTTCACCGCATTTTTTGCAGACCCGCACCTTCGAGCCATCTTCCAGTATACGTTTACCGATTCTCGCGGGTTCAGCGCATTTACTGCAAACCACCATCAGGTTTGAAACGTGGATCGGAGCCTCCTTTTCAACAATCCCTCCCTGGGCAGACTTCCCGCCCGGTCTGGTGTGTCTCTTCACCATGTTCACTTTCTCTACAACGACACAACCCTTTTCCGAATCCACTTTCAAGACATTGCCAATCTTGCCTTTCTCTTTTCCGGCAAGAACGATGACCTTGTCGTTTTTCTTTATGGAAGGATGTTTCTTTTTTCGCACCTGCAAAACCCCATCTTGCCGACCGTGACTAAAGAACTTCCGGAGCCAGGGAGATGATTTTCATGAAATTCTTGGCCCTCAGTTCCCTTGCCACTGGGCCGAAGATTCTTGTGCCAATCGGTTCATTCTGCGACGTAATGAGCACAGCCGAGTTATCGTCAAACTTGATATAGGATCCATCCGTTCGAGGAATCTCTTTCTTGGTTCTCACAATGACGGCGCGCATGACGTCGCCTTTTTTCACCTTGGAATTGGGCATGGCCTCTTTCACGGACACGACCACCACATCTCCCACGCTCGCATATCTCCTCTTAGAGCCACCGAGCACCTTAATGCATAGCAGGGACTTCGCCCCGGAGTTGTCCGCCACCCTCAATGTTGTTTCTGTTTGGATCATGTCTGTAACTCCGCTGACTCATCAATCCCCGCGCCCAGCGCCTCTTCCTGGCCCTTTTCAAGGATCTCAATAACTTGCCATCGCTTCGTCTTGCTCATCGGCCGACTTTCGATGATCCGAACCTTATCCCCCACGTGGCAGCTATTCTGAGGATCATGGGCCTTGTACTTCTTCTGACCGCCAACATACTTCTTATAGGTCCCGTGTTTCTTCAACCGGCTGACTTTAACGACAGCCGTCTTGTCCATACTGTTGGAAACCACAATCCCTACGAGCTTTTTACGGATACCGCGCTCTTTCATAACGCCCTCTTTCAGCTTGAACGACCGGCGAGCTCCAACTCTCTCAAAACGGTCTTAACGCGAGCCAGGTCCCTCTTCGTCTTCACGATCATGGCGGTATTTCCCAGCTGGCCCGTCGCCTTTTGGAACCTGAGGTTGAAAAATTCCTGGCTCAGCTCCTTTTCCTTCTCCTTCAGTTCCTCGACGCCCAATTCTCGCAAGTCCTTCGCTTTCACGATGCTATTCTCCTGCTGACAAATCGGGTCGCGAATGGGAGCTTGTGGCCAGCAAGCCGGAAAGCCTCCTCGGCAATACTCTCCCCCACACCCTCCATTTCATAGAGGATCCGACCGGGCTTTACCACAGCCACCCAACCCTCGGGTGCCCCCTTTCCTTTGCCCATTCTTGTTTCAGCCGGCTTCTTGCTAACGGGTTTATCTGGGAAGACGCGAATCCAAATCTTACCACCGCGCTTCACATGCCTGGTGATGGCAATTCTGGCGGCCTCGATTTGCTGGGCCGTCATAATGCCGCTCTCCAAGGCCTGGAGCCCGTAGTCCCCGAACTCCAAAGTGCCGCCCTTGTTGATCGCCGTGCCTTTTGTTCTGCCCTTTTGTTTTTTGCGGTATTTAACCTTTTTCGGACTGAGCATGGTCAACCTGAGACTTTCTTATCGGGTAAAATTTCCCCTTTGAAAATAGCCACTTTGACGCCAATCGCCCCGTAGGTGGTGAAAGCTTCTGCAAACCCGTAATCAATGTCAGCCCTTATGGTATGGAAGGGAACCCTCCCTTTTCTGTACCATTCCCGCCGAGCCATTTCCGCGCCGCCCAGCCTGCCGCTGCACGCTATCTTGATCCCGAGAGCGCCGAAACGCAAAGACGAACTCACCGCCTTCTTCATGGCCCGCCGAAAGGAGACGCGACGAACCAATTGGAGTGCCACATTTTCCGCGATCAATTGGGCATCGACTTCAGGTTTTCGAACCTCTTGAATATCAATAATCACTTCCCTGTGGATCTTCTTTTCCAGTTCCCGCTTCACATTCTCGATCTCCACACCTTTCTTGCCGATAACCAGACCGGGTCTAGCGGTGTGAAGCTTGATCCTGGCCTTATTCGCAGCCCTTTCGATCTCAATCCTCGAGACCCCCGCTTGAACGAGCCTCTTTTTCAGGAATTTCCTGATCTGGTAATCCTCAAACACGAAATTGGGATATTCCTTCCCTGCAAACCATCTGGAATCCCAGTCTCTATAAATTCCCAATCTAAACCCGATTGGATTGACCTTCTGTCCCAACACACACCTCCATAAAATCAATTTGTCTTGGAGAAAAAAGGGTCGCCAGCCCCGAAAAAAGGCCGCTACATTTCGTCCAAAACAACGGTCAAGTGGCTCGTTCTCTTCCTTATCCTTGTGGCCCGCCCCATGGCACGGGGACGAAAACGTTTCAGTGTAGGTCCTTCATCAGCATAAAGCCGTTTGATAAAAAGGTTGTCCACATCAATCTCTGAGTTGGCTTCTGCATTCGCAACAGCAGAATTGATCAGCTTTCTCAACAAGAAAGCCCCCTTGTTGGGTGAGAAAGAAAGCAGCTTCAACGCCTCTTCCACCTTTTTCCCTCTGATCTCGTCCATGATGAGCCTGGCTTTTCGAGGCGATATCCGGACGTATTTTGCCACTGCCCTTGCTTCCATTACTTCTTGGCCCCTTTCAGACGGGATTTCCTGTCGCCGGCGTGGCTGTAAAAAGTTCTGGTTGGTGAAAACTCACCCAATTTGTGCCCTACCATGTCTTCGGTGACGAAAACGGGAAGAAATTTCTTCCCATTGTGGACCGCAAAAGTAAGGCCCACGAACTCGGGAAGGATCGTTGATCTTCTGGACCACGTTTTAATAATCTTCCTACTCTGTGTTTCCAGGGCACTCTCCACCTTTTTCATAAGGTGTTCGTCGACAAATGGTCCCTTTTTGAGTGATCGCGGCAAGGCCCTTCCTCCTGCTTTCAGTGATGAAACGATGCCGTAAAGCGATGCATCACGTCTCGACTTACTTCCTTTTCTTCACAATGAGCTTATCGCTCGCCTTCTTAACCCTCGTCTTATAGCCCTTCGTTGGCACGCCCCACGGTGTAACTGGGTGGCGACCACCAGAGGATTTACCTTCCCCTCCCCCGTGGGGATGATCCACGGGATTCATGGCCACGCCTCTCACGTGGGCTCTGCGCCCCCTCCAGCGACGCCTGCCCGCTTTACCCAGGCTGATATTTTCATGTTCCAGCTGACCCACTTGCCCAATGGTCGCTTTGCAATCCAAAGAAATCATCCGCACTTCCCCTGACGGAAGTTTGACCTGCGCGTATTTGCCCTCTTTCGCCATGACTTGGGCGTAGCCGCCCGCACCTCGAACCAGTTGACCCCCATGTCCTGTATTCAACTCGACGTTGTGAATCGGCGTTCCTAAAGGAATGTCCCTTAGCGCCAAGGCATTTCCCGTCCTGATTTCTGCGCCCGGCCCCGAAATCACCTTGTCCCCCACATGCAATCCCAACGGGGCCAATATGTAACGTTTTTCGCCATCCATATAATGCAGCAAGGCGATGTTGGCCGATCGATTGGGATCATATTCAATACTGGCCACCCGAGCAGGGATGCCGTCCTTATCCCGCCTGAAATCGATGACCCGATACAGCCGCTTGTGCCCTCCGCCGCGGTGCCGAATGGTGATTCGACCGTGGGCGTTCCTCCCGCCCGTTTTCTTTAACGCCCTCACCAGGCTTTTATCCGGCCGCCTTCGGGTAATCTCCTCATGGGTAGGGTAGGTTTGAAACCGTCTGCCCGGCGATGTGGGCCGAACACTCTTAATAGCCATGGAATTCTCCGTAAAAACCGTGATGGGGTGCTCGTGCAGGCTGCTTCATGGCCCTTTACGTTCCCTCAAAGAAATCGATACTCTGTCCGGGAGCCAGCTTGACAATCGCCTTTTTCCAACCAGGTCGCTTGCCGACATTTCTTCCCATGCGACGGGTCTTCCCTGTCATATTCAACGTCTTAACTTCCAGAACCTTGGTGTTAAACATGGTCTCGACAGCACGCCGGATCTCCACCTTGTTTGCTTTGCGGTCAACCTCAAGGCAGATTTGGTTATGCATTTCCTTCTGGAGGTTTCCTTTCTCCGTAATGAGGGGCTTCTTGATTACTCTGTGTATATCCATTAGGAAATCAACGCCTCCTCTATCTTGGATATGGCTGATTGAACCAGAAAGAGATGTTCATGATTCAGGACATCATAGACGTTGAGACCTTCATGCCTCATAACCTTTATCCAAGGGACATTCTTGGATGATTTCTCCAAGTTTTCGTTTTTTTCCTCTGTAATAATCAGCGCCTTGCTCACATCGAAATTCTTCATCACCTGGACGAAGCTCTTGGTCTTCACTTCTGAGAGATCAAAATGATCGAGAACCACCAGCCGCTCATTTTGAAGTTTATCTGTCAAAGCCATACAAAGCGCATTTTTCCTCAGCTTCTTGGGAATCTTGTGAGTGTATTTGTGGGGGTGAGGGCCAAAAGCAACGCCACCACCCCTCCTGGTCGGTGAGGATGCCGCACCTACCCTGGCCCTTCCGGTCCCTTTTTGGCGCCACAGTTTACTGCCTGACCCCTTCACTGCAGAGCGGCCCTTTGTGGCTGCGTTTCCAGATCTCCGATTCAGGAGCTGACCGACCACAACCTGGTGAAGGACATGTTTTTTGATGGGAACATGAAAGACACTCTCTTTCAGCTCCATCTGGGAGACCTTTTCTTTCTGTAGGTTATATATGTCGACTACGGCCATTTCATATGCCCCAATTCAATCTCTAAACCATTTCTGACCGAAAACCTGTCCGTCTCTGCTTATGTTTTAGATGTGCTGACCTCAATGAGGGTGTTGCGGGCTCCTGGTACCGCGCCCTCAATCGCGATCATGTCCATTTCAGGCCTTACATCCAGAACCCTGAGATTCTTGATGGTGGTTTGCTGGTATCCCATTCTGCCGGGCAGTTTCCTGCCCTTGAAAACCCTGGAGGGGCTCGCGCTTGCGCCGATAGAGCCTGGGACCCTGTGGGAACGGCAACCATGTGTGTCTTTGCCGCCCGAAAATCCCCAGCGCTTGATCACGCCTGTAAAGCCCCGCCCCTTGCTTCTACCCCTCACCGAAACGAGGTCACCAATGGTGAAAATGTCGGCTCTAATCTCTTGGCCCAATTCAAACTCGTCCGATCGTTCCACTCTGAACTCTCTCAGGTGTTTAAAGCATTTCCCTCCTGATGCCTTGAAGTGGCCTTGCATGGGTTTGTTCAAACGCCCTTCCTTTTGGGGCTCAAACCCGATCTGGATCGCCTCGTAGCCATCCTTTTCCGCCGTCTTCTTTTGGACAACGACACAGGGTCCAACCCTCAGGATGGTTACCGGCACACTCCTTCCCTCATCGAGGAAGTAGCGGGTCATCCCTAATTTTATGCCAAGAAGCTTTCTCATCATGAACATTCAGCTCCGTTGTGCTTTACAGTTTTATTTCCACATCCACGCCGGCAGCGAGATCCAATTTCATGAGGGCATCAACGGTTTGTTGGCTGGGCTCCAAAATGTCCAGCAGTCGCTTATGCGTTCTTATCTCAAATTGCTCCCTCGACTTTTTGTCGACGTGGGGGGATCTCAGAACGCAATATTTGTTGATCTTCGTGGGAAGTGGTATCGGGCCCGCGACTTTGGCACCTGTTTCTTTTGCAGTCTCCACAATTTCCATTGCCGACTGGTCCAAGAGTTTATGGTCGTAAGCCTTCAGCCGAATCCGTATTTTCTGATTGGCGATCAATTTCTTTAGCACTCCTTCCTTTATTCTATGATGTCACTGATCACCCCGGCACCTACCGTGCGACCACCCTCCCGGATGGCAAAACGAAGCTCCTTCTCCATCGCTATGGGCGTGATCAA
>Ga0209427_10002360_pt1 | contig 22218 bp, 15 predicted proteins | sample DeeMarSWOR136_30_FD_187465 | JGI IMG/M metagenome (GOLD analysis project Ga0209427, IMG submission 187465) | Marine sediment microbial communities from White Oak River estuary, North Carolina - WOR-1-36_30 (SPAdes) (version 2) | ecosystem: Environmental > Aquatic > Marine > Intertidal zone >...
ACCAGAATAATATCTCTCAAATCGCTCCTGATTGGTTCGCAATAAACATAATTTTTTTGAAAATAGCCAAAAAGTTTTTTAACCGGCGAACTTCGGTTAGCGTGTCCATGAAGACTTATTGGCGATGGACTGGGTCGTCTGGCGATTCGGCAGGTCACTGCCAAAATGAGGTGAGCCATAAGATATGTTATAAGTCATATTATGAGACTTTTTTCAGTCTTATGAGACGGCAAAAAGGTCAAGTCATAAGTCAGACATAGCTGTCCATGCACTGGCAAAATGAAGGTCGCCTACAGCGGCTTTACCATCTGACTTTGCTGTTTGACTCCCGTATGCACTGGCAAAATGAAGGTCGCCTACAGCCTTTTCCTATATTATCCTTGATACTATCAACACCCGTATGCACTGGCAAAATGAAGGTCGCCTACAGCAGATGTTCTGTTATTACTTGTGAGGCAAGCACTTCCAGCAGTTTCATTTGCAGAAAAATTGTCGAGTGCTTGGTGAGCGAACACAAAGGGAAGCAATTTTCCTCTAACATGTGCCTTCTCAGTTTTCAGCAACGGTGGGACGGCCTCAGTCTTTCTTTCCACCTTTCTTCAGCACCGTGATTGTATCTGTTCCTTCAAATAGTGTCCCGTCAGTGAGTTCTCCGCTTACGGTAAGTTCTACGTCGCCTGGCTCAAGAATGCTCTGGAGTCCTGGACGAAGGAACCTGACCACGAGTTTGCCCGTGCGAAATTCGCCGTACTCTCCCCCGACCTCGAAATCATCTTTCTTGAGCACAACGGTCGTTGCATCTATGTCTTCCACGTCATAACCTTCCGGCAATTCAATATAGCAGGTAATCCAACGGCGTTTGCTATTCAGGTTGAGCGTGTCGAGGTCTATGTCAACATCAGCTTCGATCGATGACGGTTCGACCGGTTCCTTTATCTCGGTGCCAGAAACAGTCCCGTCATCGAGAACCGTCTCTGCCGGTATTACCCCGCCGGGAACGCCTGCCTCACCAAAATTGGAGGCGAGAATTGCAAGATCGTCCATATCAACTACGCCACTGCCATCAATATCCGCATGCCAGGCGCTGGGAGGATCTCCCGGCCCCGGAGTCGTCGCTGGCGGCGTCGCCGCTTCTCCAAAAAACATCGCTAAGATGTTGAAGTCCTGGAGATTGACCACGTTATCATTGTTGCAATCCCCACCTCGCAGCGCATTATTCGGAGAGCCTGGAAGCTGGCAATCGAACGTCACATTTGTCGCACTGGGCGGGATAGTTATCGGCTTGGATATACCTCTCAGGTAGTGGAACTCCTTGGCCGCAAGCTCATAAGCGCCACCCGGTACCTCGCCGATAGTAAAGGACCCATTACTGTCGGTATCCATCTCACTCACCAGAATCGGGCTCGTCTCGCCGAAAGTTGCACAGTCTTTGTTACGACACAGCACCATAGGTTTAACAATGGACACCTACACTCATATCGGATTGTATGACGAGAGAGCGGCTATAGACTCTTTGCCAAAACTGCCGAGTTTAGACGGGAATGAGAACAACCAGAATAAAGTAGTCGGCTCGAAAACGGGTACGGACAACTTGCCTGTGAAATGTGATGAGAGCGCTTACAAACCAGCTTACAAAAAACTTGCAAAAAACGCTTTCTTTGGATGTGACAAGCCGTCTTTGATTGACACTAAGAAAAACGAAAACCAAGAATCGCTCGAAAGCAGCAAGTCTTTAGGAGCGGTAGTTTTAGGAAGCGAAAGTAATCGCTTGTCCACTCGTGACACGGGGAAAAATGAAAGGCGGCGGCCGGATTCGAACCGGCGAATAACGGTTTTGCAAACCGTCGCCTTAGACCACTTGGCTACGCCGCCAGTCTAAAAGATGACAACGCGCAATTTACACGCTATTAGCCGGTGTTGCAACAAAAAATGTCTTCTTGCATACGGGTATCGCAGGCCCGGCCGTCTGTCCACGGTCGGCAAGAAGCCGGCTACGGGCCTGTCATTGTCCCAATCTTAATTTGCTGCTCGCACCCAAAGCGACTTCAAAAGGCAAGATTTGGCGAAAACAGGTAGCCAAGAAAGAAAAGACTAAGTAGAATGCTTGATTGTTGGTGATTATCCGTTAGTGATTGGCGATTGGTGTTTTTGCTGGAGAAACGAAGATGTCAGGTCATTCTCACTGGGCGGGAATAAAATATAAAAAGGCCGCTGCTGACGCGAAGCGCGGCAAGGTATGGAGCAAACTGGCTCGAATGATAATAGTTGCGGCAAAGGCTGGCGGTGGCGATCCGGCTGCGAATCTTTCTTTGCGGTACGCTATCGACAAGGCCAGAGCCGCTAATATGCCGAAGGATACGATTGAAAAGGCAGTCAAGAAAGGAACCGGCGAGATAGAGGGTGTCAGTTTCGAAGAAGTGGTCTACGAGGGTTACGGGCCGGGTGGAGTGGCCATAATGGTGGAGGCATTGACGGACAACCGTAACCGGACTACACCGGAAATCAAGAGAATCTTCGAGAAACACGGCGGCTCGCTGGGTACAAGCGGCTGCGTCAATTGGATGTTCAGCAAAAAGGGTCTTATCACAGTCAGTACGGAACAGGGCAATGAAGATGAGCTTCTGGAAATTGCGCTGGCAGCAGGCGCGGACGATATGCAGAATACGGGCAGTGTTTATGAAATAACCTGTGAGCCGAGCGCTTACGAAAAACTAAAAAAGACGCTGCAAGACAAGGAGATGCCTACCGAGGTGGCAGAAATTTCGATGGTGCCACAGAATACCGTTGGGGTCACCAATGCGGCAGCCGCCACAAAAATAATCTCCTTGATGGAAGCCTTGGAAGACCACGACGACGTGCAAAACACATACTCGAACTTTGACATACCCGATGAGATAATCAGTAGTGTCGGCGGGTAGCACCAGGGATTAGAGGCTGGGCTTCTGGGACAGAAGCTCTATCCGCTGCTTTGCGGACTGGTATTTTTCTTCGCCTATCCGGCTGGCAATCTCCTCGCGTTCGGGGTAGATCAGCCGAAACTGAGCACGATATTTATCTTCAATCTCGATTGCTTTTTCATATTGTTCGATGGCGACATCATTTTTGCCCAGTTTCTCTGCTATTTCCGCCAGTTGGAATCTCAATCGGCCCGAACCGGGATAGCGTTTCGTTGCCTCAAGACACGAGTCATAGGCTTTTTGTGTCTCGCCAAGCAGGTCATAGACAGTGCTTAATTTCTCATAGTTCTTGAAGCTGGCCTTGTTGCGATCGATAGCACGAAGAAAACACTCTCGTGCTTTCTCAAGTAGTGCTGGCTGTTTTTGGCCTGTCTCGGTGTAATGTTGCATGTAAAGTCGGCCATTCATATTCAAGGCTGTTGAGTCCAGTCGGTCGCATTCGGCAGCAAGAGCTAAGAAATCATGTGCTTGTGCGTATCGGCCAACGGAGATGGCCTGGTAGGCCTGTCGGATCTTGTGGGTGCCTTTGTACACAGGCCACAACACAAGACAAACATAGACCGCGACAATTAGCAAGGCGGCCACGACTGCTGCTGCTTGTGCGAAAAGAGCAGGTCTTAGAGCAAGTTGCGGCCGGGAGTTCTGACGGGCATCTATCGCAATCAGGCAGGCTATTATCGCGAAAAAGGTTGTATATACACCCGGCTCCAAAATGGCAAAGTCTATCAAATTGTGCACAAGCACACCTAAGACTGCACAAAAAAGAGCGAACGCAGGAACACTTGTAACGGGTGTTTTATCTCGTTTCCAGCTTGCGGCCAACAGAATAAAACCAACAGTGAATATCCTGACCGGTATCATGTACAATAGAATTATGTCGCCTGTTGTCTCCCCGGGCGGCCCGACAACTGATATCGGTGCCAACATTGGTTTGACAAAGCCCAATACCGCCGCTACGACAATTAGGTAAACCACTGCTGGTACTATAAATGATAGCACATACTTCTGTGGTTTCAGCGAGGAGCTTGTGGAGTTAGGAGCGAGTGATTTCCACAAGGGGATGAAGATTATGGCCAGGAATCCTGCAAGGCCGACTGGCCCATATTGAGTCAGAATACTGAGCGCGAAATTGTGCGGGTCTGCAACGGATTCCAGGGCCTCTGCCGGTTTATAATGAGTATAGTAGTTGGTGAAGTTGCCCGGCCCAACACCGGTTATGGGGTGGTCCGCGTACATCTTGACCGATGCACGCCAATATTGCCATCTGACCAGCATGCCACTGCCACCGGGCAGTCGGCCTTGCTTCAATCCGTATGAAGCGGTCAAGCAGATGCCGGAAATGGCCAAAAGTATACAAGCAATGAGTATTGCTTTTCTGTGCGTCCTCAGCCAGTTGCCAAAGCGCAGTAGCACGACAAGGACTACCACACCGAAGAGTAATCCGACAATTGCACCTTTGCTGCGTGTAATGGCAAGTCCTAACAAGACCGCCAGAGCTGCAATGGCTGAGGTAACAAGCCAAAGGGGCCAGCACCAGTAATGCTTGCGATATTTCAATTTCTCGGCAAACAGGGCAGTTGCTGCAAAGAACGCCAACATTGCGAATGAGCCAGCGGAATTTCTGGTTGTAAAAAAGCCGCGAACGCCTCTTGTATAAAGTCGGTGCTCAAATAAGAATTGTTGGAACGAGCCTTGCTCTATTCCGAGCGGTCCAAGTAGGGCCTGCGGATTCTCTTCATACTGCTCGATCATTGCCTGATTGGTATGGAAAAGCTGGTTAGCACACTCATAGGTTGATACCACACCCAAAGCACCGACAACGCACAGTACCAGCTTTATTTTGGCCTGAGAATCTAATATCTGCACCAGGAGTATAGCCATAAGAAGCGGTGCGATCAGCAAGGCAGAATCAGTAATTGCGGTTCGCTTGTTTGGGGCAGTAAAACCAGCGGCGAGTGCACCTATGCAAAAAAGGCACAGGCCAATTTCTATGCCAGTGACGCGGTATGAGAATCTCCCGCCCAAAAAACTCGGTACGAACCAGAAGATGAAGGCCAATATCAGTATACCTGATACAGATAGGCTGTAGACTATGTCACCGAGGTTGCTTGGCAGAGTCGCCGATTGAGCGGTTGGCCCTTCAGTGAACGTGGCGCGAAGTGCGATCACACAAAGACAGACGGCCAGCAAGACGTACTCGAAAATTACTTGGCTTCTGCTTTTGAAGGTATTTGAACTAATTAAGCGTTTCGTCATCTTTAGCGGTGGTTTCGAAGACAGCGATAATGACTAATACCATAATTGTCTGAATGAAAATTAGGATTGCGCCGGCCAGATTAACCTGGTATAGAAAAGTTGCGCCCAGGCCGGTGCAGAGTGTAGCCAAATATAGCGTCAGGACTGTTTGAGTGTCGGTCAGTCCGTGCCGTTTTAGCCGATGTGAGAAATGCTGAGTGTCGCCCACAAAAGGACTTTTGCCCTGGCTGATACGCAATAGCGTCACGCTGATAAAATCATAGAGTGGGACCGCCATAACAACAAGTGGCATGAAAACTGCATACCATTGGCCGCTTTGGGCATCCTGATAATAATAGGTGGTGCGGAGGGTCAAGAGTGCAACAAAAAAGCCCACCACAAGCGAGCCGGCGTCACCCATAAAGATTTTAGCGGGCGGGAAATTGAACACCAAAAACCCCAACAGTGTCCCAACGAAAATAATAGCCAAGCCACCTACAAAAACCTGAAAGTCTTCGCCACTCAGGGCTGCACTTAGGGCGCTTGCGGCGAACAGAATCGAAGTTGCTATGACTGCGATACCGGCAGCCAAGCCGTCCATATTATCAAGAAAGTTAAAGGCGTTAATAATCAACACTATCCAAACGGCTGAAAGAACGGAGGTGATTATTTTGTTTTCAATAAAAAAATCGACTCTGACTTCTGCAACGGAGGCGGCGATTATTGCAACTGCAAACTGAACCGCAAGCTTGAAAAAGGGCCCCAGATGTTTTTTGTCATCCCATAAGCCGATCGCAAACAAGGTGAAAACGCACAATAGCACAATCAGGAGCTGGCCCGTTTTGCTTAAGAAACCAGGTGCGTGGACAGTTACAGATTCCCCAAGTCGGTCAAGGTGGCCGGGGGCGATGAGTAATCTCGCTACTGCCACACCGGTTAGGATGACGACTGCCATCGTAGTAAAGATTGCGATGCCGCCGCCAAGAGAGACGACGGTTCTATGGTATCTATCGGCAGCCGGATGCGCAACGAACCGGACGCGGGCCGCCAGCTCTTTTACAATGGCTGTCAAGGCAGCAGACAGTGCAAATGAGCTGAGGAGCAAAATTGCTGCTACTAAGACTAACATCACGACTCCGAAGCAGTTGGCATCCTGAAAAATCGAGACTTCCACTTGGCTCGTGCTTTGAGTTTCAATTGTTCCAGTAGACGGGTCCTTACCTTCTTGAAGAACTCGAAATAACACTCCTGTCTGTAATCTGGATAGGTGTACGGCATAGCGCGCCAAGCACCTTTGTCGAAGATCAGTGTCGCTTCAGCGTACATTTTTTTGCCGATATATATACGATGGGAATAGTTTTTTGTCGTGGCCAAGATGAGCTTTGAAGGCTCGATTATGCCCGGGTCCAAATTCACAGGTCTTGGCAGTGGAAGGCTCAACCTTGTAGCCAACTTCTGTTCCAGCTTGTTTGTTTTATGTTTGATTTTGGCCAGGTCGCCGGGCTCTATAAGCTGCTCTATGCTAACAAACTGCCTCAAAATATGTGGGCCCGTCTCCTGCTTGTAATAATCAGTTTGGTCGAAAGGCCATATGTTGCTTGTGAAATCTATACTTCTAAACTTATCATCTATCGCCTCTACCGCAGCATGCAAGCAATGGCGGTCTGCGGCTAAAATGCCAATTATGAGCTTTACCGGTTTAGGGTCATTTAGCTGCCACATTTGACTCGTAGAAATTAGCTGAATACTACAAACTGGCTTTTTTCAAACACGCGGGCTCTGACAATGAGCCACCCTCTTGGCGTGTTGCCAATAGCCGGCTGTCACTTCAACCGGTATTATACATCGCAGATTCGCACGGCATAAGCAAGAGACTCGAGTGGGTCGCGTTTCGGGACAAACTCATGCGCGACATAGCCTTCAAAATTGGTATCGGCAATGGCGCGCATAATGGCCGGATAATATAACTCCTGCGTTTCGTCGATTTCATTTCGGCCGGGGTTGCCGCCTGTATGATAGTGACCAATGTATTCCTTGTTGTCGCGAATCGTGCGGATTATGTCACCTTCCATGATTTGAGCATGATAGATGTCGTACAGAATCTTGACGCGTTCAGAGCCGACTCTTTTACATACCTCGACGCCCCAAGCCGTATTGTCAAACATATAACCTTTGTGGTTGACCTTGCTGTTGAGATACTCAATGCAGATGCTGACCTTTTTCTTTTCTGCATATCCGATAACTTTTTTGAGGCCTTCGACCGCATTTTCGACGCCGACATCATCCGGAATACCGTCTCTGTTTCCGGAAAAGGTGATTACGTTAGGGAAGCCGTACTCGGCGGCCGCATCGATGGCCGAGCGAATCCTCGAGATGCATTCGGCGTGATTGTCTTTGTTGTTCATGCCCTTTGTCAGGCCGGGCGTACTTACCATTGAGCAGGCCAGCCCGTGCTTTTTGACAGTTGGAAAGTCTCTTGGTTCGAGCAGGTCGATTGCCTTTATGCCCATTTTCTTGCCGATGCTGCAGAGTTCGTCCAGCGAGAACTTCCTGTAACACCACCTGCAGACCGATTGGTTGATGCGGCCCTTTTTGACGATTCGTTCGACTTCGGCTGCTGCCTGTCCTTTGCTGCTTAATACACTGGCCATTGCTCCCGCAGCAACAAGGGAAGTTCTGCCTATAAAGGTTCGCCTGGAAAGTCTATTGCTGTTCATCTATTCTCTCCTTTCTAAGTTTGGGCTCATTTCGCAGTCATAAATTGTGGCAAGGCGAATCGACCTCAGTGACGAGCCTCCTAAAACGTTGCTGTTTCAATTTGGCAACTACTGCCATAACTACCGTGCTAACGGTTTAGTTGTTCTTTCAGTGAGCTGACGAGCTGGACTACCTTATCCGTTGCTTTCTCCACGGGGACTTTTTGGCTTTGCGGTTCGGCTCGCAGTTTTATTTCCACATTGCCTTCGGCGACGGATTTTGCACCTACTGTCACTCTTATTGGCATGCCGATTAAGTCGGCATCTTTGAATTTTACGCCGCCCCGCACCGGGCGGTCGTCGAGGAGCACATCCAGGCCGGCATCCAGCAGCCGTTGGTACAGATTCTCGGCTACGTTTGCGACCCTTTCATCGTCCTGATTGACGCAAGTGACCAGTACCTCAAACGGCGCGATGCTGATCGGCCAGATGATTCCATTGTCATCGTTGCCGAGTTCAATGGCCGAGGCAAGGATGCGGTTGATGCCGATGCCATAGCAGCCCATTATGCAAGGCTTCTCGTTGCCTTGTTCATCAAGAAATTTTGCGCGGAGTTTTTTGCTGTATTTGGTTCCGAGTTTGAAGACCTGCCCAACTTCGATGCCCTTCTTAAAAAGCAGCTTCTTGCTATTATAGGTGTCACCGTCGTCCGCATAGCGGATGTCTGTCACGACAACGTTTTGGCCTTCGAGTGGGAAATCTCTGCCGGGCACAACGTTCTTAGTGTGATAATCAGTCTTGTTGGCACCGGTGACGCCAACTGCCATAGCGGCAACTGCGTGGTCGATAATCATCTTTGAGACCTTGTCGGCTATCCCCATTGGTCCAGCAAAACCGACTTTGGCGCGGGTTACTTTTTCGATGGTAGGCTCATCGGCCAATTCCACGTGTGCGCCGCCAAGGGCTTGTGTTAGTTTTTCCTCGTTCAAATCGTGGTCCCCTCGCACGAGCGCCGCGACGGCGCCGTCTCCAGTCGCGTATACGAGCGTCTTAATCATGTCTTTCGGCTGGGTCTTCAGGAAAGCACATACGGCTTCGATACTGCCTGTATTCGGGGTATGGACATCCTCTGTTGGGGAGATGTCGGAGTTGGATTCTTCTTTTGGCAACGCGTCGACAGCAGCCCTTTCGAGGTTTGCTGCGTAGGAACCATTTTCAGTGTAGACTATCGTATCCTCGCCGGATTCACATGGGACGGTGAACTGGTGCGAGCCGGAGCCGCCCATCTCACCGGACTCAGCATCGACGATGACGTATTCGAGGCCGCACCGCGTAAAGATGCGACAGTAGGCGTCGTACATTGCTTTATATGACTTATCAACGCCTTCATTGTCGGCGTCGAAGCTGTAGGCGTCCTTCATTATAAATTCGCAGGAGCGGATTGGGCCGAAACGCGGGCGGAACTCATCGCGGAACTTGGGGCTTATCTGGTAGAGGTTGATCGGCAGCTGCTTGTATGACTTTATCTCGCCGGCCGCCAGCGTGGTAAAGACCTCTTCGGCAGTGGGGCCGAGGACGTTCCATCTGCCGTGGCGGTCTTCGAGGCGGTACATTGTTGGGCCGTAGTCGGTGCTGCGGCCGGTCTGGTCCCAAAGCTCTTTGGGCTGCATAGAGGGCACGAGAATCTCCTGGGCACCGGCCCTGTTCATTTCCTCGCGGACGATTTCTATGATTTTCAGCAGGCTGCGCCAGCCAAGCGGCAGGTAAGTGTAGGTCCCGCTGGCAACCTTGCGTATAAGCCCTGCCCGAATCATTAACTTGTGGCTTGTTACTTCTGCATCGGCAGGCACTTCCTTGACCGTTGGTATGAACATCCGGCTGTATCTCATACTTCGTATCTCGTATTGCGTCCAGCGTAACTTGGCTGCTCGAACTCAAGACGTACTACATGGTGCATATTTATAGCCCATAACCGGGGCTCTTGCAAGACTCATTAGAGATTTTGCCCTAATTGCATCCACGGGCCTGTTCCCCTGCGTCTGGGGCCTAAGTTTCAGTGCTCGCGGTGTCTCTCACAGCTATCCTTCACGATATGTGTACATGTTGCGACAATGTGTTCTATCTGATCATTTCGGTACAAAGCCCGCCTGTTCACAGCCTGAGCGGCGATGGCTTCGCCCAACAATGAAAAGGCAAGCGGTTGACGGATTGGAAGACCTTGGTTATCGTACAGGACGATAGACACAAGAAATGTAGCTTTCCTGATTTCTTGAAAGGAAAAATCAAGATGAAAAGAAGGGATTTTTTGGCGGCTGGCTTTGCCGGGGTCGCAGGTGTAAATGCCTTGGCTAACGCCACAGAAGCAAAACAGCAGGCCAAACGCGAATTCTTCGAGCTGAGGCGGTACCATTTGCACGTTGGGGCAAAAAAGAATCTGGTCGGCAATTTCCTGCGGGATGTGGGAATAGCCGCGATGAACCGGATAGGGATTCAGCCAGTCGGTGTCTTTAATGCGATGTATGGGCCGAATAGCCCAACGCTCTATGTATTGCTTGTGCATAAGTCTTTAAGGTCGGTGGTGGAGACATCATCGCGTTTGATGGCGGAGTTGGAGGCCTTGGACAGAGCGGCAACTTATTTGAACATGCCCTTATCCGAGCCGGCCTACGTGCGGTATGAGAGTTCCCTGATGGTTGCTTTCTCGCACATGCCGAAGCTGGAGGTGCCGGAGAAAAAGCTGCGAATCTTCGAGCTTAGGACTTACGAGAGTCACAGTAGCAAGGCAGCAAAAAAGAAGATCGAGATGTTTAATGAAGGCGGGGAGATAGCGACCTTCCGTAAGACGGGTTTGCAGCCGGTATTCTTTGGTGAGACGATAGTAGGGCCGAAGCTGCCAAACCTCACCTATATGTTGGTCTTTGACAATATGGCAGACCGCGATGAACGATGGAACGTGTTTCGTGATGATCCGGACTGGAAGAAACTCAGGGCGAACCCGGCTTATAAAGATACTGTATCGAACATAACGGATATAATCCTGCGACCAACTCCATATTCACAGATTTGATTTGTGCGCAAGCCACGAGGTCGGCAGGTGGCTTACTCGATAAAGACGGCGGAGTACCAGTTCTGCTGCTCATCCTGATCTCTAAGCGTCTTCAACGGTAGGCCGAAACGATGGACTGTCTCGAAAACATCAATTCCCACGCTCTGAAGAGCAGGGCGTGCTTTCTTCGGGTCGGCACATTCGGCGCTGCGATGCCCTGCGCATTCGCTGCAAAGTGCGCAGTCACTCAATGAAAAGGCGAAATAATAGCCTTTCAAAAAGGCATCTCTTTCGATGGCAAAGGAGACATCCTGCGAGAGCTTTTTGCTCGTCGAGTGAATGATTATTCCCCACGAATACTTCTCAAATACTCTCTGGTATTCCCAGGTTTTCAAGGAGCCGGGTCTTGAGGGGCATGTGTGACCTTTGCCCCAGTCGCTACAGCCGAACATGCACTTCAATATCGTGCGAGGATCGAAAACTATATCCTCTATCTTGAAAACCACGGCATGATCGGCGCCGAGCTTTGTTGCCAGCTCGGTAAAATGTTTTGCACTTGTCTGCGCAGCTCTCTTCATAATCCGTATTTGAAATTATAGCGGAATCAGACGATGCGAACAACAAGATAAGCATGCTATCAAAGCCATCCGTGGGCTGTCTGATTGCGCATCCACTGCTCGCCGTTACGAAAAACCATGCGGGCTATTGCTAAGCAATAGTGTTTTTGTTTTACTATGAGCTTATGGCAAGCGAACTGTTCAATTTGTCAGAGAAAATGGCATTGGTTACTGGCGGCAGCAGAGGTATTGGCCTTGCGGTGGCAAAGGGCCTGGCAGAACACGGGGCCGACGTTGCGATCGTAGCTCGTACCGAAAAGCAGCTTCAAGAGGCGAAGAAGCACATTCAGGCCAGCACTGAGAGAAGAGTATGGACATTCCCGTTTGACCTGGCAAACACGAAGGCAATAGAGCGACTTTTCGAGGATATAGTGGCCGAAACGAACGGTGTAGACATCCTTGTCAATTGCGCAGGGATGACTGCCCGAGCGCCGGCTGAAGAGGTTGAGCTGAGTAACTGGCACCAAGTTATGGAGGTAAACCTGAGCGCTGTGTTTGTAATGTCACAGGCATTCTGTCGGCATCGAAAGCAGGCGGGTAAGGGTGGCAGGATTATTAATATCGGCTCACTGCTGTGCCAAAGGGCTCGGGCCACAAACGCACCATACACAAGCAGCAAAGGCGGTCTGCTGATGCTGACAAAATCGCTGGCGGTCGAGTGGGCGAAGTACAGAATCAATGTGAACGCCATCGGGCCAGGCTACATCACGACGGAGCTAACGAAACCGCTGTGGTCGGACAAAGAATTTGACAGATGGGTTCTATCGAAAACGCCTCTCGGAAGGTGGGGACAACCGGAAGACCTTGTGGGTACAGCAGTTTTCCTTGCCTCAAGTGCGAGCGACTTTATTAGCGGACAAATCGTGTATGTTGATGGCGGCTGGCTCGCCATGCTATAGCAGCTCCAACTTCACAAGAAGCTTGTTAGGAGACAATCGGTATGAGTGCCAGAAGGTCTGAAGTTTTCGGTACAGTGCTTCTGCTGGCGGCGGTTTTGCTGTTTGGCAGCGTGACGGTGCCGGCAGGAGGGGCCGAGCCTGCTACGAGTAAAGACAAGCTCATTCTCAATGCCCGCAGTCGGGTGGAAATGCCTGAGGGCAGTGGTAAATACAGGGTAGTCTACAAGAGACTGGAATGGGAGCCCTCGGAGACGGCTATTATCGTCTGTGATATGTGGGACAAACACTGGTGCAAAGGGGCCACCCGCAGGGTTGCGGAGATGGCGCCGCGGATTAATGAGGTTGTTTCCAAGGCGCGTGACAGAGGCGTTCCGATAATCCATGCGCCTAGCGCGACCGTCGGCAACTATAAAAACCATCCTGCCCGGAAGCGTGCACAGGCCGCACCGAAGGCACCAAACCTCCCCGAGGATGTTGGCAAATGGTGTAATTGGATTGATAAGAAAGAGGAGAGAATCGGGTACCCCATCGACCACTCGGACGGTGGGTGTGACTGCGAGCCTAAGTGCAAACAGAGCTCTCCGTACCGCAGGCAGATTGAGGCCATCGAGATACGCAATGAGGATGCCATCAGTGATTCGGGCGTGGAAATTTGGAATCTGCTGGGCCAGCAGGGCATCAAGAATGTCATCCTCATGGGCGTGCATACGAATATGTGTGTGCTTGGTCGGCCTTTCGGTTTGCGGAATATGGCGAGGTACGGTAAGAACGTAGTGCTCATGCGAGATCTGACCGATACGATGTACAACTCGCGGATGCGGCCCCATGTCAGCCATTTTACCGGTACCGACCTGGTGGTCGAGCACGTCGAAAGGTTCGTCTGCCCGACAGTCACATCGACGGCGATTACGGGACAGCCCCAGTTTTGCTTCGAGAATGACAGACGCCCACGAGTTGTCTTCATCTCTGCTGAGAGCGAGTATGGAGCGGCAGATACGCTGCCCGGCTTTGCCCATGAACTCAAGACAAAGTACGGCCTGTATTGCGAGATACTCCAAGGCAGCACGGACAGGAACAGCAAAGAACGCGATTACATATCGGGTATGGAGGCGCTGACGAATGCCGACTCGGCAGTGCTTTTCGTGCGGCGCAGGGCATTTCCGGCGGAGCAGATGAAATACTTCCGTCACTACCTGGAACGGGGCAAGCCGCTGGTTGCGCTGCGGACCGCGAGCCACGCATTTGATACGCGAGGCAACGCACCGGAAGGCCATGTTGAATGGCGGACCTTTGACCCGGAGGTTTTGGGCGGGAATTATCATGGTCATTACGGCAGCGGGCGCATAACGACCGTCACTGTGGCACCCGGTGCTGAGAACCACCTGATACTTGCCGGCGTCAAGTTGCCGTTTACCAGCAGCGGCTCTTTGTATGAAACAATGCCGCTGCACAAGAGAACGATGCCGTTGCTGATTGGCACAATCCCTGATAAGGAGCCAGAGCCGCTTGCGTGGACAAATGTGTATAAGAAGTCCCGCATTTTTTACACATCTCTTGGCCACAAGGATGATTTCGACAATCCAGAATTCCGCAAGCTGCTTGTCAACGCCGTATTCTGGGCCATGAACAAGCCCGTGCCGAAGCTGTAGTAACCTGCATATCTCATTGACCCCAGACGTCGTCCTGGGCGTAGCCGAAGGAGGCCGCGAAGGTCGCCGAGAGGGTTGTGCATGTAATTCTTTATCTGTAAATAAGTTACATACATATCCTTTCTGCTCTCCGTTCTGGGCGGTGAAGAATACAAATTGGGTTTGACTGGGTTTACTCTCCGGAAGTCTCCGGAGGGGCTAATTTTCATAATACTTTGTTAAAACTGACTTTACATTCATTTGGGCTTTTTGGAAATTGGGTTTGTTTTGCAAAAAACGGGCCGATTTGTAGAGGACTCTCGACAATTGTAGAGCAAGCTGGTTCGTTGATGGGTGGATGGGGAAATGGGTGAATGCGTTTATGCGGTTTCTCATGTACTCGGCCTCTGGTCCACATATCTACTTACAAGGCATCCTTGTTCCTCTTTACTTTTCACTTCAAAGCTCTGACTCATAAGCTTTTGGCTTATTTGTTAGATATATATTATACCTCCGGAAGGGTTCACTGTCAAGTGAATTTTCAGCGAAAAACAGTGCAGAAAAAGGGCTGATCCGCCTGTGGCGGACCAGCCCTTTGTGGTGTGTGGCCAAAGGTCGGCCTTTATGGTGCTATTGCCCGGTTGTAGATGCGGACATCATCAATCAGGCCGGACCAGAAACTGGCTGCGCCAAGGTCCTTCGCAGCACCGAAGTACAGACCTCCATCGCAGGAGATGCCGGCGCTGAAGTCAGCGGTGTCCTTAGCAACCTCTGTATCATCCACATACAGATGCCTGCGGGACCCATCCCACACAACGCCGATATGGTGCCACGCGCCACCTATGATTACGGATTCTGACTCCAGAGGGATTACGAAGAACATTAACGTGGTCATAAGTTTTCCGTCCGATGCATCGGTGCCAAGCCATGTGCTACCCCAGCCAGTACCATCTGTCTGAGATATAATCACTTCTCCCGCCCCACCGCCTTTAGTCCAGGCAAAGGCACTGAATGGACCGTCGGCTGGGTTGAGAACGAAAGGCGCGCTGATATAATCATCCGTCCCATCGAACTCCAGCGCGCCATCCACCCGGCCGCTGAGAGGCCGCCAAAGCGGCTTTTCAGTCATGAGGGTGCCGTCATAGTCGCCACGGCTATCGTGGGCGATAGTGCCCTCTGTCTCATCCAACTTCCAGTGGGCCACTATGCGGAGGTCCGTCAGCCAATATTCGGTCAAAAGTGCTAAGTCTCTAAAATCTACTACGCCATCGCCAAAAAGTGGAAAAATATCAACTGATGATTCACTCTGGCGCCAGTAATGGGCGAGTCTGCAAAAGTCAGCAATGTTGACAATTCCGTCACCGTAGAGGTCCGCGATTGGATTATGGGGATTGGGTGGCAGGCCGTATTCTGCCACACGTACAAGGTCTTGCACATTTGGGATGGTATCTGCATTCATCCAAATATCCCAAATGCGAACGAAACCTGCAGTAGTATCGCCCGGTGCGAAATGCTTGACCCATGCTGAGGCATACCCAGCGTTGTCTGCAGCCAGGACAATATCGACCTCGTCGGCAGGTACCCAGCGCCACGATGCCCACGTTTCGGTCAATCCCCACGCGACTCCTTCGGAAGTTATAGTTACTGTGCCATTGGGGCCGTTCACCCAGTCGTCGGCATAAGTGGTACCGGAGATGCCTAATATATTGGCACATCCGGCCTCTTTGTATGTAGTCCGAGTACCATCCGAGTGTCCTACATACCAGAAAGGAACGTCAGCATAGGACACAACCTTTCCACCTGCATCAAGATACCTGCGTAGTGTACAATCGGGTGAATTAGACTCGACCACGGTGTCCGGTGCATTGTCGCGACAGAGTACGACCACGCTGGCTGCTCGGTCGGCAATACGTGCATCCATAAACGTCTTGAGCTGGTCCGCGTCGAGGATTTTATAGCCGACATCCTTGAAAGCGTCTCGTACAGTTGCCGATGCGCCATCCGTGGTCCAACTTTCACGATATCGCTCGTCATAGTAGGCAGCACGCCATTGCCCCCAGGCTTGTTCACCGGCCAGTCCTAATACCAATGCGAAAAAGAAGGTTAGAAAAATCAGTTTCTTACTCATATTCATTCTCCCTAAAGAGAAAATGTGCATCATTACGCCCTGATTCCACGTTGTTCTTTTGCTCCAGAACATGACACGTACCTCCAAACTTGTTTTATTTACCGGTTTGCAATATCATGAAATGAGTCTTGTCCTGGGTGCGCAAACCATTCGCCCAGGTCGGACTGGGCCGGTGAGTTATGTGCGTGGTGGCATGGTGCTCACCGGCTGCTTTTTCTTATTCATCTGAGGTCTGTCTTTCTTCTTCAGTCTTGTATCAATTGCGGCCTCACCTCCTTTCAGTTCTTGCCTTTGTTTGATTTAACAGTGGACTCAGGATCACTATCTTGTTCGAGGTCGCTCTGCATGGAAAGAATCGGCACCTGCCATAGATCTGAATTGCCGAATCCCCCGCGACGGTTGGAGGTGAAGTAAAGGATCGAGCCATCGGGAGATAGACACGGTGCAAAATCCATTCTCGAACTATTAACAGGTGCCCCAAGATTCACCGGCTCTGTCCAGGGCGAATCTTTAGTCGCTCGCCTCGTGACCCAGATGTCGGCCTTGCCACACCCACCTGGTCGCCAGGAGGTAAAAAAGAGCATCAAGCCGTCGGCCGAGATGCTCGCATGCATCACCGCGCCGCCGCTGTGGATAATTGGGCCGAGACTCACTGCAGTACCCCAGGGATCGTTCTTTGTGGCCCGCTTCGTCACCCAAGTCTTCCAATCATCCCGGTTCGACGTGAAGTACAATTCCAGACCGTCCGACGAAATGCACGGGGCATTTTCATCGCTGGAGCTGTTAACGTTCGATCCAAGATTTTTCGGAGTGCCCCAGTCATCCTTTGGCGTCTCCCGCGTCGTCATCCATAGGTCGAGATTCCCAGAACCCCCGGGCCGATTGGAAGAGAAGAAGAGCGTCCGTCCATCGGCCGAGATACTTGGTGTACCAGCGCTATAAAGGCCGGCATTCACTGGAGTACTCCACCTTTCGCTATCTGTTGTCTGGCGCGTCGATACCCCAACCGCAACGCCGCCATCGCTGGGTCCGCCAAGCTGATCAGAGTGGAAATAGAGCTCCAGGCCATCAGCCGAGATGCAGGGATCCCATTCCCCTCCTTTACTGTTGACAATCGAACCCAGATTAACAGGTTCTCCGAAGATGAAGCCTGCTATTGCATTTCGATGCTTGTTTTCGTTTATCTTTGCCATTGCTTGGGTATCCCCACCACGCTGAAATAGCTGGTGTCGGTCTGCTGCAAGTGCCTCGTCGTCAAAGAATTCAGTCTTAAGACCCATCAGTTCCGCCGCCTCCATATAAAAGCAACAGGCTACATTCGCGGTATTGGGTCCCAGGTATCGTTCTTTCATCCAGGCAACGACATTCTCGTACCAGATTTGAGCCTTGTCCCTATCGCCCGCTTGCCATTGTGCCATGGCCAGGAAGAATGCATAGTAGTACATTGCGCCCTCACCATTTATCTCAATTCCCCGGCTAAGGTAGTCGATGGCATCCTGCCACTTACCTGCGCGGTAACAGGCGATGCCCATCTGTCCCAGGTTCCAGTGGTGATTCGGATACAATTCAAGGACCTTATCGTATAACTTGATCGCGATTTCCGGTTCGATCGTATCCTGAGGTGCATGAATCAGACGCCATCCCAGCCAGGAATGTGCGCCTGCCGTTTTTAGGGTGTCCTTCACCAGGCGTTCGTATTGGTCCAGGTAGGCAAAGGCGCTCTCGGCATCGTTCATGTAAAGGTACATGGCTGCGAGCGAACGGTAATTCTGTTCGAATTCAGGTTCACTTTCAATAAGCTCGGCCCATAACGGTATGGCCTCTTCCATCACTTCTGCAATCGATTGGCCCGGGCCCAGTGTGTCTGTCGTCGCCGCCCAGATCTCGTAAAACCAATTCCCGTAGCATTTCTCAATGGCAATCTCCCCTGTTTCAGATGGAGACCAACTGGAGAATCGACAGGAGCCGCTCAGGACCTTGGAGATTGTCTTGTGCTTCAACTCGAAGATCCACAGGCCTCTGGCGGGACCCATGTCAGTAGCAACGCTGATGCTCAATGCCTGCACATCCGGAGACCAGTTCAGTCCAATGTCCCACACCCAGGGCGGGGCCAACCACTGGGCTACCAGCTTACCCGAGGCAATCTCCCTGACCTGAACGGAGTTGCGCTGGCTATAGGCTAAGTACCTGTCATCCGGTGAGACTACTGTGGATTGGCCGGGGCAGAGCATCAGACGTTTGACATCTTCGCCATCCGGGGAAATCGAATACAGTTTGCCGACGTTTCCGGGCGGACGGAAGAAGATACGATTGGAATGTCTGCTCCACTGAGGGCAGTTTCCCCTGGTCAAGAACTTGGGATCTTGAGTGCCGTCGGCCTTGACGAGCCAGATTTCATCCTGGTCCCTGTCTCTGTCGTCACTCTTTTGAGCGGCAGGAATACCGTGGACGGGTAAAACCTTGCGATTGCGCACATAGGTAATGGTTTGGCCATTCGGCGACCACGTCGGATCTCTGCCGGGAATCGTCAGGAGCCGAGTCTTTCCCGTAACACGATTCCATATGGCGATGCCACTCGACCCCCGGACACCGCAACTGTAAACCAACTGGTTGCCATCCGGAGACCAGTTGCCATGAAATCCCTTCGTAATGGCACGCTGGGCTTTGGCCGCCCACTGACGATAATGGTCTGCCGCCTCAATCATGGGCCAGAATTGCGGCCCCTCAGGTGGATTCTGGTCCGGATGCCATGCCCGAGCTGAGTGGAGGCTGTCAAAAACATACTTGGGAGTAAATGTGTCTATATGCCATACGTGTGTACCATAGGCGACGATCCCGTCGTACTCGATGCGGGCGTCATCATAGCGTCCCAAAGCGGTCAGATCACAGAACAAATTAATGCGATAGATGATCTCGTTGGGGTCCAGGTCGACACATGTCCGTGCGTCTTCGAGGGCGTCTTCATATCTTTCCATTTGCAGGTATGTCTGGCGCCGCTGGTCATAGAACTCAGCCTCGTCGGGGGCCAGTTCGATGGCCTGGTCGTGATCCCCCATCGCGGCTTCATACTGCTTCAACTCACGCTGGGCCACTGCACATAGAGAGTAGCCCAGCCCGTGGTCGGGCCGGATCCCTACCATCCTGCCCGCATGTGCGACCATCTCAACGAAGTCCCGACTCGCATAAGATAGGTAAGCTAGTTCCCTGATCGAGTCGTAGTGTCCTCTATCCAATTCCAGAGCTTGATCGAGGAGTTTGAGGGTCTTGTGCACGGTCCCTGCACGCCTGGCCTGCAGCAAATAGGTATCTGCGCTCGGGGGAAGCAACAGTTCAGCTTGGTCGTTATGGTATTCCCACTTCGCACGATACTCCTGTGTCTGCCCCGGTGCATCTGGATCACCGTCGTAGTATATTTCCGCCGCGAGAAAATGGGCCCCACCGGCGATCTCTTCTGGGATCTCTGGTTCACCCAACAAGACCTCAAGCTCCTGCACAGCGGCTGTAGGTCCCTGTAAATCCAACACGAGTTGGGCATGCAGCAGACGTGCCTCAGGGCCAACATGTTCGCTCCTGACAATCCCTTTGATCTCGGATAGGGCGTCCTGCAACTGTCCCTTGGAGCGGAATTCCATTGCCTTCAACATAATGTCTTTATGCTTGAGGAATTCAGCCTCCTTTGCCCGATTAGAGGCCCTGACGTACATCGCCAAAATGGCTGCCATAACAGCAAGCAAGACCACTGCCGCGGCAGCCCCGACAGCCTGGGTCTGGTGCCTGCGCAGGAACTTCTGCAAGCGATACGCGGCACTGGGGCCCCGCGCCAGGACCGGTTCGCTGTTCAGATGTCGCTGGATGTCCATGGCGAGCCCATTTGCTGTCTCGTATCGCCGACCACGGTCCTTCTCCAGGGATTTCATCACGATCCAGTCGAGGTCGCCGCGAATGGCTTTTCGCAGAAGGTCAGGCGTGGAGGCCCTGTGCTTTGCTACATCCGGTAAGGTTTCGCCGAGGAGGCTTAACATAGTGGACGGCTTGGTGGGTTCTTCTTCCCGGATTATGCGCTGCATCTCGATGTACCCGGCCTTGCGAAGCTCTTCTTCGCTGAAAGGTGGCGTCCCGGTCAGCAGCTCGTAGAGCAGGACGCCGAGTGAGTAGATGTCGGAGCGGGTGTCGATGTCCAGGTCACTCAGCTCTGCTTGTTCCGGGCTCATATAGGCAGGAGTGCCGATGATGTGGGCGTGGCGGGTGAAGAGCGTCTTTTCGGTCAGGCGCTGGTTGATGGCCTTGGCAATCCCGAAGTCGATGATCTTGGGCACGGGTGTACCATCGCGATGCGTGACCATCACATTAGAGGGCTTGATATCTCTGTGGATAATGCCCTTCTGGTGGGCGTGCTGGACGGCGTTGCAGACCTGGATAAATAAGGCGAGCCGTTCACGCATGTTCAGCTCGTTCTTGTCACAGTATTCGGTGATAGAGACGCCCGTGACCAGCTCCATGACGAAGTATGGCCGGCCTGTCTCAGTTGCACCGGCATCGAGTACTTTGGCAATATTCGGATGGTCCATCATCGCCAGGGCCTGCCGTTCAGCCTCGAATCGAGCAATGACAGATTTGGTATCCATACCCAATTTGATAATTTTAAGTGCGACCCTCCGGCTGATAGGCTTGGTCTGATCGGCCATATAAACCACGCCAAACCCACCCTCTCCTATCTGCTCCAATAGCTTATATCGCCCAATAACCGTCCCAGGCCCCTCGGTCAGATGAGGATCTCCGAGGGTAACACTTGGGCCTATTGCCGGTTCCTCAAGAAAATCGCCGGCTTCGGCATGTGCTTTCAGCAACGCCTCGACACGGGCACGTAAGACAGCGTCATCGCCGCAAACAGCGTCTAAATAGGCAGATCGTTCCGCCTGGCTGCCCTTGGCAAGGGCCGCATTGTATATCGCTTCAATGTCATTTGGTTCAGCAACCACGGTTTAGTTCCTCGTCATAACTCTCTATAGTTCAGTGCGCCATCAAGGCCGCAAACGCCTCACAAAAAATGAAAAAAAACGTAAAAACGTGGAAAAAAACTGAAACAGGGTACATTCACTCACCCTTGTTGATCTCATGGAAAAGCCAGGCCCGGGCGTAGGACCAATATCGGTCGGCTGTGGCACGGGAGATCTCCAATATTTTGGCTGCCTGCTCGATCGTCAAGCCTGCGAAGTAGCGTAGCTTGACCAGATCGGCCTTTACAGGGTCCTCTTCGGCCAGCTTGGCGAGCGCTTCATCCAGCGCGATAATGTCCGTTGGCAGCCCTTCGACAGCTATGTCTGCATCATCAAGACCGACTCGCTGGCGCCCGCCACCTTGCTTCAGTCTCCTTTTACGCCGGGCATTTTCGATCAGGATCCGCCGCATCGCCTCAGCGGCCGCCGCAAAAAAATGCCTACGACTGTTCCAATTCTGGCTCTCTGCCTCCACGAGCCGGATGTATGCTTCGTGAACCAGAGCAGTTGCCTGGAGGGTTTGGCCGGGCCGTTCCCGCGACAGCTTCTGAGCGGCAAGAAGACGCAGCTCTTCATAAACCGCCGGAAGCAGCTCATCCGCGGCCCGAGGGTCTCCCCGCTCAATTGCATCCAAAATGCGTGTAACATCACTCACAGTTATCCTCGAAATTGGATCTTTCCTATTTCTGACACGCAACCGGCAAAGACGAGCTCATACGACGCAATCGCGCATCCGTAAATACATTTGCGAAAGTCCCGGTTATTCGCCGGCGCAAAGAATATCATATGCTATTGACAGACTTATCGTTTTTCAAGTGTTTCCGCGTCGTGCAGCAGTCTTGGGCACTCCATGCCGAAAACTGCGATTTTACACAGAATTTGCTTTATTCTCTGTCAACCAACAAGCTACGATAGACGTCTGTAACAATAGTTGGGAGCAGATAGCCTCAATGGAGAACACAGACAAAAGCCTAATAGACGCCCATATCGGGGGCGATAAGACAGCGTTCGGCGA
>Ga0209427_10002363_pt1 | contig 22210 bp, 26 predicted proteins | sample DeeMarSWOR136_30_FD_187465 | JGI IMG/M metagenome (GOLD analysis project Ga0209427, IMG submission 187465) | Marine sediment microbial communities from White Oak River estuary, North Carolina - WOR-1-36_30 (SPAdes) (version 2) | ecosystem: Environmental > Aquatic > Marine > Intertidal zone >...
CCAGGTGGCCAAACCGGAAAACATCTTCGATCAGAAACTTGCCGCCGCCTACGGCATCGACCGCCCCAATCAGGTGGTGGTTATGTTCCATTGCGGTAGCCGTGGATTCGGCCATCAGGTGGCAACGGATTACGTGAAGCTCTTTGTGGAGAGGATGGCGTCGAGGCACGGGCTGCACCTGCCCGACCGAGAGCTCGCCTGCGCTCCCTTCCAGTCCGAGGAAGGTCAGAACTACTTTGCCGCCATGAAGTGCGCCGTCAACATGGCCTTTGCAAACCGGCAGATCATCCTTCACAGGATACGGGAGGTCTTTTCCGACGTATTCCATCGATCACCCGGAGACCTGGGCATGGAGCAGGTGTATGACGTGGCCCACAATACGGCCAAGCTGGAGCGACACGAGATACACGGCACGACCAGAGAGGTGCTGATACACCGCAAGGGTGCAACAAGGGCACTGGGACCGGGCGGCCTCGATCTTCCACCCGAGTATCGCGAAACGGGCCAGCCGGTCATCATTGGTGGCAGTATGGAAACTGGGTCTTACCTGCTTGCCGGAATTGACACTGGCAAAGAGACCTTTTTCACCACAGCCCATGGAAGCGGGAGAACGTTGAGCCGCAGGAGCGCGAAGAAACAGTTCGACGGCAGGAAACTCCAGCGCGACCTGGAACACCGCGGCATTTATATCCGTACCTCGTCCTATGCCGGTCTGGCCGAAGAGGCAGGCGCTGCATATAAAAATATAGACGACGTCATTCAGGCGACATCCCTTGCGGGTCTCAGTAGAAAGGTGGTACGATTCGTACCCGTGGGAAACGTGAAAGGCTGAACCCATGACCTACCGATACCTCGATGATACCGCAATCGCTGACGTCGCCTTCGAGGCAAGGGGAAATGATCTCGAGGATCTGTTTCGTTCCGCCTGGGAGGCCACACTCGCAACCATGATCGACAACCCGGAATGCATCGCACGGAAAACAACGCACCGTGTGAATGTACACCAAAACCGTACCGACCTGCTTCTGCACGATTTTTTACAGGAGCTGCTGTTCTATAAGGATGCTGAAGGCATTCTCCTCCAGGTGGACCAACTCAATATCAAAGCAGAGGAATCCCAGTACCGCCTTGATGCGGTTCTTGCAGGTGAAAAAATCGATCATGCAAGGCACGAGATGCGCGTGGACGTGAAGGCCGTCACCTTTTATCAACTGTACGTAGACCATAGTGAAACGGGATGGCGTGCAACGGTGGTCCTCGATGTCTAGGGATGGTTTATGAATAATCGTGTATATTCGGGAATGGTGGTTACCGATCTCGATGGAACACTTCTGCACCCGGGCGGTTCTGTGAGCAAGCTCGATTTAGATACCCTGGATGAGCTCGGGTCTAGGAACATACTCCGGGTCATTGCGACCGGGCGGTCCCTCTACTCCGCCAACAAGGTCCTGCACCGCGACATCCCCATCGATTATCTCATCTTCTCATCGGGTGCGGGCATACTGGATTGGCATTCTCATCGTATCGTCCAGAAACACACCATGCATGCCTCCCAGGTAGAGAGCGCTGCGCTCCTGCTCCAGGAAATGAACCTCGAGTTCATGATTCACCACCCTATACCGGATAATCACCGTTTTTACTACTTCGGAACGGGAAAAAACAATCCCGATTTTCTCCGCCGGCTCGAGATCTACCGGGAGTATGCGGTTATGGCGAATGCCACGAACTTCATATACCGGGACGCAAGTCAGATTGTGGTCGTGGAACCGCACACTGGAGAAAAATCGTCACACGCGATCATTGCCTATAAACTGGATGGGCTCACAGTCATACGCACCACATCGCCCATAGACGGGTCATCCACCTGGATAGAGATTTTTCCCCCCGCGGTGTCGAAGTCCCAGGCTGCCGAGTGGATACGATGCCAATGCGGTTTACCGTATGGCAGCATTCTCGCAGTGGGAAACGATTACAACGATTTCGATCTGCTCACGTGGGCTCCACAACGTTTTGTGGTTAAAAATGCACCACCCGAGCTCAAGTCCCGGTTTCGCAGTGTGAAATCGAGCGAGGAAAGCGGTTTCTCAGAGGCGGTCAAGCGATGGTTGCGGAAATAGCAATCAGAAAGCGTAGCGCGCAGCGATGGGGAATCTTCTCCCCACACCGAATGCCTTTGAGGTGACCCTGAGACCGGGCGCAGCCTGCTTTCGCTTGTACTCACTCCGCTGCATGGTTCTGGCGACCCAGCTCACGGTCTCACGATCAAAACCCCTGTCAATGATCTCCTGGGTTGAGTAACCCTCCTCAATGAATAGGTAAAGGATCTCATCGAGAACGTCATAGGGCGGGAGCGTGTCCTGATCCTTCTGATCGGGACGCAGTTCAGCCGAAGGGGCCTTGTCGATGATGGACTGGGGAATGATCTCCCCATTTCTGTTGATGTAGCGCGCGAGTTCATAGACCATGGTTTTTGGCACATCGGAGATGACCCCGAGCCCGCCGCTCATATCGCCGTACAAAGTGCAGTAACCCACGGCCAGCTCACTCTTGTTTCCTGTTGAGAGGACGAGATACCCGAATTTGTTTGAAAGTGACATCAGTATGTTCCCTCGAATCCGGGCCTGTATATTCTCCTCGGTGATGTCAGGCTCCCTGCCGTTAAAATGCTCGCTCAGCGTGTCCAGATAACTCCGGTACACGTCGGATATGGCTATGATCTCAAAGGAAATTCCCAGATTATCGGCGAGCCTTTTCGAGTCTTCGACACTACCCCTTGATGAAAAGGGTGAGGGCATCGTTACGCCGAGCACGTTTTCCCGCCCGAGGGCCTCTGCAGCAATGCACATGGTGACCGATGAGTCTATACCACCGGAAAGCCCCACCACGGCTTTTAAAAAACCGCACTTCATTAGGTAATCACGGGTACCGAGCAGGAGTGCCTCGTATACGGTTTCGATCCTGTCTTGAGGAACGTATGCAGCCCCCCCCGCTTTCTCCGAGCTATCGATGGTCTGCACCCATTCCCTGAATGCGGGTAGAACGTGTACAGGTCTTCCTTTTTCGTCTACGAACAGGCTCCTTCCATCGAATATGAGCTCGTCGTTTCCGCCAACCTGGTTTACGTAGAGAAAGGGAACACCATGCCGGCGCGCATGTCCTGCGATCAGCCTGAAACGGATCTCCTCCTTTCCAATGGAAAAGGGCGACGCCGAAATGTTGATGAACAGGGATGCTCCCTTTTTTGCCAGTTGCTCAACCGGATCGAGGGAGTACATCCGGTTACCCGGCCAGAGTACCGGGTCGTTCCATGCATCCTCGCATATCGATATACCCACCTGCTCCCCCCCGAAGGGAACAACTCCTATCTCGTTCGCATGGTCGAAATAACGCGTCTCGTCGAAAACGTCATAGGTGGGAAGCAGTGTCTTATGCTGTAATCCGATGGTTTTACCCTCCGAGACGAGTACCGCAGCGTTAAATGTCCGCATGCCCGTATTATTTTTTTCCCTCATGGGTGCACCAAATAGTATACCCATACGGGGTTGGGTCCTTGAGATTTTCTGTACACGCTCTACCGCTTTTTCCGCCCGAATGATGAAATCCTTACGCTCGAGCAGGTCTTTGGGAGGATAGCCGGTAAGAAAGAGTTCGGGAAACACGATGAGGTCTGCACCATCACCTGCAGCACGCTGCACGGTATCGATCAATTTTTTAAGATTACCGTCGATATCGCCTACAGTGGGATTAAGCTGGGCAGCTGCAATCTTCATGATCTTTTCCATTGATTCGAGAATTGATGCTCAGTCTGAGCAACCACGGAACATCCTCAATATAGACATCGAAGTCTGTCAACGTAAAGGTGAGAAGAGAGGGGTTTTCTCCAAGTGATTGGAGACAGGACAGAATGAGTGAACAGGCTCGTACACTGCACAGAATAGCGAAAAAGCTTATTTCTTGAAGGTCAAGATCGCACCAACGATGATGAACACCACTCCCAACACAGTGCCGGATATCTGCTGCATTCCAAAACCAGGGTCTCTACCCAGAGGTCCGACTGCGATTACATTAGCAAGCAGGGAAACAAGGAGTCCGATAATACCAAGTATGAGTATAACAATTCCCGCAATTTTTCTACCAGCCATTTCTTACGCTCCTATTATGAATATCTAAAGCTAATTTACAAATATATAAAGAGATCGCTGCGATAGCACTCGCGATCTCTTTACCTATTTTCAAAGTTCGGCCTATCTATGTACATTGTACGCCAGTATTGATAATTATTCCAAGAAAAAATATGATCTGCTCGAAATCTTATTAGAACAGACGCAGAAGTTGGAATCTGGGCGTGAGATGTTTCTGAAAACCCGTAATGAATCGTTGAAAACAGTAAAAGTACATAGAGAGTTGAGCTCTCGCGTATTATATTAGGGTGAACACCTGCCCTGGAACAGTGTCCCGCAGCCATTCGTTTCAGGTGTTTATGCGGTTTGTATCAGACAGAGAGGAGCCCATACCGATGAGTGGGAACGTGACAAGGGTTTCGCTCGGCACGAGGGAGATCATACTTCTCGGCACCGCGCATATCTCAAGAGAAAGTGTTGAAGACGTTCGGAATGTCATAGAATCCGAGAAACCAGACCGGGTCTGCGTGGAGATTGACGCGTCACGGTTCAAGTCGCTGACACAGACAGATGCCTGGAAAAACTTGAACATCACACAGGTTTTGAGGCAGGGGAAGGGCTTTCTCCTTCTGTCGAACCTGGTGCTCGCCTCATTCCAGAAACGGATGGGGCTCGATCTCGGGATCAAACCCGGCGCCGAAATGATCGAGGCGGTTAAAACCGCGGAGGCGCATGATATTCCTTTCTCTCTTTGCGACAGGGAAATACAGATTACACTGAAGCGGGCCTGGTCGAAATCCGGTTTCTTTGCAAAGTTGAAAATGCTCGCCGTCATGCTCGCCTCTATCTTCTCGTCACAGAAACTGAGCGAGGATGAAATCGAGAAGTTGAAGAAGCAGAACGTACTTGAGAGCGTGCTGGAAGAGATATCGCAGTTCCTTCCCTCGATCAAAGAAGTTCTGATCGACGAGCGCGACGTCTATCTTGCCACTCGGGTGTATCAATCCGAGGGCCGAAAGGTCGTCGCCGTCGTGGGGGCCGGTCATGTGCCTGGTATGGTGAAACAATTGCAGGATCTGCATACCGGCCATGCATCCGAAGATATTGCCGAGCTTGATGTGGTTCCGCCGAAGAACCCTATCATGAAGAGTCTGCCCTGGATCGTGCCCATTGCCATCCTAGGTGCCATCGTCGCAGGGTTCATCACCCGGGGATCTGCCGTCACCCTCCCCCATATTTATCGTTGGATTCTGATAAACGGTACCCTTTCTGCCATCGGAGCCCTTGCAGCCCTCGCCCATCCCCTCACCATCGTGCTTGCCTTTGTTGCCGCACCTTTCACCTCCCTTGTACCGGTCATCGGTGTCGGAATTCTTACGGGCATACTGGAGGGTGCACTCAGAAAACCGAGGGTCCGGGATTTCGAAAACCTTCACGAGGATATTGCGAGCCTAAAGGGCTTCTTCAGGAACCGTTTCACCCACGTGCTCATCGTGTTTATGCTGTCAAATATCGGAAGCTCGATCGGGACTTTCATCGGGGGAGTTCCCCTGTTCGCTTCCCTGTTCGGCTGAGGAAAGAGAGGGTTCGAATTCATCATCGTTATGGGATGAGTTGTTTTCGAGGATTCCCCAACACCATCTTGAGTGTCAACCTCTGTGATTCTTTGTAATGGAAGGGCAGCATGAAGGTAAAGTTTTCAAAGTTTGAATTGAGCAACTGACTAAAGGATATAGGGAGGTATGGCATGCATGTCGATCTGAAGGGAAAGGTAGCGCTGGTAACGGGAGCGAGCCGTGGTATCGGAAGAAGCATCAGTCTTGCTCTGGCACAGGCCGGTGGACAAGTGGTTCTCTCAGCCCGCAACGTGGAACGGCTTCAGAAGGTTGAAAAAGAGATACACGATGCAGGCGGTAATGCAACGATTATTCCTGCGGATCTTTCCAGAGAGGAGGATATCCTCGCCCTGTTCGATCTCATCAGGGACAGAAAGGCGAGACTCGATATTCTGGTAAACAATGCAGCCATCGGTCTCTGGGGAAAGCTTGTGGAATTTTCCATGGTTGATTTCGACAGGATCATGCAGCTCAACGTTCGCGGACTCTACCTTTGCTGTCAGCAGGCCATGAAGCTCATGATACCGAAAAAGCACGGATACATCATCAACATCTCGAGCGTGGTCGGCTTCAAGGGCTACCCCAACCAATCGGCATACACCGCAAGCAAGCACGCCGTCATGGGTATCACTAAATCTCTCGCCGTGGAGGCACGGGAGCACAACATACAGGTTGCAGCCATACAGCCCGGAGGTGTTGAAACGGAATTCGCATTCGAGGCCCGTCCCGACCTGGATCCTTCTATCCTCATCAGGCCCGAGGACATTGCAGCCAGCGTGCTCTTTCTCCTCTCCCTTTCCGATCGTGCGTGGGTTGATCAGATACATGTGCGCAGGCGCAACGGTACGCCCTTTGTGGGTGTGTAGCTTAGGCGGCGCGATCTCTCGCTAATCTCTTCTTCGCTTCACCTTTCACGATCTGATAGTAGGCGATGATCGCGTTCAGATTGGCGCCGTACTCCTCATCAGAAACAAGCCTGTGTGGGTTGAACTTCTTTTTTACCGCCGGCTTGCTGATGGTTTCAAGTTTTCCCATTTTATTTGCCTTTCATATTGTTCTATATAATTAGTTGCAATATATATGCCAATTCATGCATATTCCTACAATATAATTCTATATATTTCTTAAATTATACAATGGCATTATCCGTTTTCGGCACTGCAGGCACTCCGGGACCTACAATGTATCATTATGAAACAGATTCGCCGAAAATTTATGGATCATAATAACACAACTAATCATGTCCTTTTCTCTTTATCAGTGTTGAGCTGAGCGGTATATTCAACATGCAACCCGAGGGAGACGATGAAAATACTGATACTTGAAGACAACGACGTAAGAAAGAATATATTCAGAAAAAACCTGGAGAAACAGAACGAGCTCCATTTCTTCGATCAGGTTGAGGATGCCAAGAAGGCGCTCGAAACAATAGGCCCCTTCGATATTATATACCTCGATCACGACCTCGACGGACGGGTATTTGTAGACCCCGATGAACCGAATACCGGTTATCAGCTGGCGAAATACATTGCGGAGATGAATGTAAATGCCGAAATCATATTACATACCATGAACCCATTTGGTGCGACCCGGATGAAGAAAATCCTACCCTCGGCACGTCGTGTGGTATTCGACGAGCTCTTCGACCTATGGTAAACCGGACCGCAAGGACGCACCTTTCATGCCTCTTTCTCCATTCACCATCCACCCATTGAAAGTGTCCATACATACATCCCTATTTGGCAAGACAGCCGCCGTCTACCGACCAGTTCGTACCTGTCACCATGCAGGCTGCATCGGAGGCAATCAGTACGAGCGCAGGCGCTATGTCTTCTGGTTCGTTCATCCTGCCGAGCACACCCTTGTTCTCGAGCGCCTGCTTGATGTCAGGATTTTTCAAGTTCTCATCGTGCATCCGCGTCCTTGTGGGACCTGGTGAAAGTGTGACGACCCGTATATTGTACGGCCCCAGTTCAATGGCGAGAGACTGCGAGAAGGTAAACAGCCCGCCCTTGGTCGCCGCATAGGCCGAATAGTTGGCGGCACCGGTAAAGGAGAGCTCCGACCCGATATTGATGATTACACCGCTCTTCCGCGGCATCATGTGCTCTGCCGCGAATTTACAGGCGAAATAGACACCCTTGAGATTCACACCGATGAGCCGGTCAAAAGCTTCCTCAGTCATGTCCACAAGCTGCGCCATGTGTAGCATACCCGCATTGTTGACGAGCACGTCGAGCTTTCCGAAAGTTTCTTCGGTCTGATCAATTGCATCCTTCACCTCATCGAGGTTGAGCATATCGCCCCGTATCTTGAGCAGTTCCCTCCCTGTCTTCTCTCTTACAAGTGAAGCCGTCTCATCGAGACTAGTTCTGCTGAACCCTGCCACATCCGCCCCGTACTCGGCGCAGGCAAGCGCATAAGCCCTACCCATACCGTGACTCGCACCGGTAATCAATACCGATTTACCTTCCAAAGTTATCTTCGCGATCTCCACCCCCTGCCCCTTTCAAAAATGTTTAGACTGCCGTAACGAAACATAATTTCTCTCGAGATGAATGGTTAAAAAACACCATTATGCTGTGATCGTTCATCGAAGTGGGAGAGCACTGCTCGTGCTATCTTCGGTACACCCGCCAATTCGTGATCTTCTCCCCCAAACTCCCGCATTCTCGGGGAGTGACCGCTTCATCCACTCAGGCAGTAAACCTAGTTGAACCGGCGAACTTGTACTTATCCGAAAGACCCACAACGAGCACCAGAACGCTCGCGATGAAGGCGAGCGGTAAGAGTATCATCGTGATGATGGCGGTGGCGACGAATCCGTTTCCAGCATCAAAGGTCTTGAAGTACTTTACCACCCAGATAATCATGAGAATCCAGTTGATGACAGGAATGAGCAGCATGAAAATCGACCAGCCGCTCTTGTCGATCAGTTGAAGGATCACGACGATCTGGACCACTGGTATGAAAGCAACCCAGGGATTTTTTATGTTTGCTTTTTTTGCACTGAAATAGAGTCCGATTGCCAGACAGATATACTCGATGATACCGGTAATCCAAGAAAATGTAGAGTACTCTTGCATCTTTTCCATGCCGTACATAGTCCTTCCCCCTCGTGTGGTGTTTTTGACGACACTAAAATTATAGTGCAGGAGAATGGCAATATCAAAGAAATAGGGTACCCTTAATGGTTATGAAGTCGACCCTCTTTTCTGTCCAAAGTGCGGTCATGATATGAAAATAATTGCATGCATTGTCGACCCCCACGAGGTGAGCAAAATACTGGAGTGCCTGTAAAGAAATGCTACCCAACCTTTCAATTAGTGTGTCCATTTCACGATGCTCTCATCAATTTTGTACTTGCCAAGGATCGGGAGCAATCCCAAAGGTCTCTTCTGTAAAAAACAACGGGATCAAGTGTAGTCTATAAATCATTCATTAATTTCATTTTTTATGTTTACTAATGAGTTTTAATTGTATGGTGGTGTATATTCCCATCCTGTATTGTATCGATAAAAGATATGATTTTCTCCGTCAGAAACTGTTATTGTTCTGAAATACTCTATACTCCAGAGCGTTACTATTTCTGTCTCCGAGCCATTCCATCTAATGGTCCAAGATGCGCCACCAGGTCCTGGAATATCCTTTGATATTCCATCAACCTCTACTGTGATTTCACTATCTACAAAATTAACTACACGGACGTCTGCGGAATAATCATCAAAATAGGAGCAAGAAGTAAAGTAAAAAACGAAAAGCAATATTACAGATGCAGATAGAATCAAAAGTCTTTTCATCTTGCACCTCTTATAATGTCATTAAACGGCTATTTTCAAGCTTATAATTTCTTCGCTCCTTAATTTTTCACCAAAGATGCCTAACCAGATGCAGAGCTGATGCAGGGTTAAAGTGGGTTATATTTAACGATTCCTATATATATCTAACGAATGTCTTTTAGTCCTTGCTATAAAAATGATGATATCTAAATCAGTATTTACATGAATAAGTAATGCTTGTTCGTGACTGAACCGCCTTACATATCCGTGTTCACAATTTTTCTTATTTAGCTTTCAGGTGGCGGGGCTGGATACCACTCCTCTGGGACTGGCATCTCGAAGCCTTCTGGGAAAATAAAGGTTTCAAAAGTGATTACCGGTTCGTCTTCTGTTTCAAAATAGGCGAACGGTACTTTGCCTTCCCATCGACCCGATTGCACCATCTTGAAGCCGCGCTTTTCGAATTCGGCGACTCTTACCCCCCAATCTATATTGTTGCAGTTGATAGCAACATGGTGTATCCCTTCTCCATGTTTCTCAAGGAAATCCTCGTAAATGTTTGGTCCAGAAAGCGGTTGAATGATCTCCCACATCATCGTACCAGAGGAGGCAAGACACAACTTCCATGAACAGCTCCCAGGCTGCCCATGATATGTAAGATCCGTCACGTTGTCGGGTCCGAACGTGTAAACACACCAAGGTCCAATGCCGGCTATGACCATATTTTTCATCACCTTGCGATAGTCGCGCGTGACCAGGCACACCTGTGTAGTTTCGCCGAGGAAGCTGTTTTCGAGTGTTTTATCATCCTTAACTTCAGGTAAGCCGTTCATTTTAATTCCCCCTTTAATGACTTCCTACATAACCATGTGCAATAACCAGATGTGCCAACATTGTAGCATGGACTGACAATAAACACAAAAGGATACCCAACCAGATGCGAAGCTGATGCAGGGTTATATCAAGACATTCCACTGGCGGGAATAGACTAACGTTTCACTTACTAACTGATGAATAGTACCACATAATTGTTAACAAGATCCCTCTCCCAGCGAACCTTCCCATTTTTCGCATTGAAACAGAATACATGTCCTTCCACACTTAAAGTATACACATGTTTACCATCAACAGCTTGAGCCGTCTGTGTACCATCCCCACCATTCCCCATTCCGCAAGGATATGAATATCGCCATACTTCTTTGCCAGTTTCAACATTCAAACAGAATACAATGTCATCTCCACTAAAATTATTTCCAATAACGTATAGATGTTCACCTCTGATAACTATATTCGAACTACCAAGTTCGACATTTGTCTTCCACAGTATTTTTAGACCTCCAGCCAGAGCCTCTGGATTCCAATCTGTTTCCTGGGAGATGCCGTCGCCGTTGGGACCGCGCCAGCGGGGCCAGTCAAAGTCGTCGGCAATGCCGTACTGTATACTTATTCCACATACGAAAAAAAAGAGAACACAAAGCAATGTTTTGGACTTCATCTTTGACCTCCTTGTTTTGATTCTCCAAGGATGCCGTACTTGTTGCGAGGCTGAAGTAGGATAGAAGTGAGTTGTTGTTTACGGTATTTACACAAGTGCTTTCGCCAGAAGTACCAATATTGTAGCATAATTTAAGATTATTTGTAATAATTTCAGAGTTTGTTCTGGCGGGATTGGACTATGCCCTTGAGGGGTTCAATATCTCTTTCGAGAGCCTTTCTCTTGCACGAGAAGGTATCTTCCTTGCGCTCTCCAAAGGGGACTGGCACTAATTAATTACGGATATATGCAGAGAAGGGCCTTCCCATGGCTGCCAAATAGGAATTTCTGTTAAAATTACCGATATTCACAATGCCATACCAGATGCAGAGCTGGTCAGCCTTACGAGCAAGGGCTGTAATAATAACAGAGGTTGTCCTGTATATGTCTATCACTAAAACATCTCCGCCGATAATACGTTCTTTCTTTACATTCGTAAAGCTTCTGAAAACATCAACCTCCAGCTCAGTGTTCCTCACTATATTCGTGCGTCTTTGAAAAGTATTAAAACCAGTATACCTGTTCCTGTAAATGAGTTGGAGTGCAATACTCTGTATATATTGACTCTTGCTAACCGAGCGATAACTATCTATATTGCTCTGGAGTTCTTACATAGAGGACCCAGAGAGGTTCGTTTGCCGTATTTTTCGTGATATGGACAGAGTTTGGCGGCATGTATATCGCCATGTACTTTTCAATCTGATACTCTTCGTCATCTATGATTTGGAGACCTTTCCCCTCGAGAACGAAGTACGCCTCTTCGTCCGGGTGATGGTGATCCGGATACCCCCATTCTTGCCCAGGGTGCAACATGAGAATTCCCATTTCACAGGTCTTGATTCCAACGTTTTCGGGAAGAAGCAGTAATTTCCGGAATACTCCGGTATCTGTGATCTTTTCTATCCCCTCCTGTACGGTAACAATGACCTTCTTCATCAGTTTCTCCCTTAATACTATAAATTATTTCGTATAGAAGATAAGAAATGTGGTTATAGGCTACTAGGTTTTTTCAACTTGATACCCAGGACACCGTTTGGCAAAAAGAGCATCACCAGCATAAACACAGCACCGACAACCATCCAGTACCGAGACGTGTACTGGCTTGTGAAGCTAATAAGAAAAACAGTGATCACGGCACCAACGATACCGCCTTCAAGACGTGTCACCCCTCCTATCAGCGCGGCAAGCACAACCTTCACAATTGCCGAAAGATCGTTCGTGTGAGGCGACACTACTCCGGTTGAGTAAACACCAAGAATTCCACCAACACCGGCAAATGCACCTGAAATGATAATTGCGAAGAGCCGATACAGGTATACATTGAACCCCAAGGCAGCCATCTTTGTCGGGTTGTCTCTAATCCCCTGGAGTGCCAAACCAAAAGGCGACCTTATTATACGCCGAAGAACAAGATAGCAGAGCGCTGTTATGAACAGCGCCATATAGTATCGGGGAGTTGTTAAGATGAGCGAGAAGCCGAATACCTCAGGTCTTGATATTCCTGCAATTCCGTTCCACCCATGAGTTACTGACTCCCACTCCAATCCTACTCCATAAAACAGTTGAGATAGTGCAAGGGTCATCATCAGGAAGTAGACCCCTTTTGCTCTTATTGCTATTGCCCCAAACAGGGCGCTGAGAAACGCTGCCGCAGCAACAGCCAGTGGTAGCAGTGCCCATACTGGCCATCCGACGTCCATAGTACCGATGCCTATTACATAGGCAGCCATCGCATAGAACGCCATCTGGGCAAATGAGATCATCCCGCAGAATCCTGCGAGAAGAATAAAGCTCATTGCAGTCAGTCCGAGGGAGAGGCTCATATCAAGGAGCTGAACATAGTATAGAGGGACCCAGAGCGGAACAGTTATTGCTATGACAAAAATCACCATTACCAAAGAAAAACGAATCGCGCGTTCCCTTATCATTCTTCCCTCCCCAATAACCCGCGTGGTCTGAATGCCAATACAATAATGAGCGTTCCCATTAATAGAAAAATCGCCACCTCATGCACATATGCACGCCCAAAGCTGTCCACAACTCCTACTATAAGCGCACCTAGTGCTGAACCGGCGACACTGCCCATTCCACCCATTATGACCACTACAAGTGCATAGGTAAGGATAGTGAAGTCAGACCCAGGTCCGAACGCGATATACGTCCCGCCAACCGCCCCACTGAGCCCAGTTATGAATCCGGTTAATATGAATACCAGGTAGAATATTCGATCTATGTTTATTCCGAGGGCGGATGTCATTGAACGGTTGTCTGTCCCAGCCCGCAGGATCCTCCCAAGCTGAGTACGCTGGAGCACATACCACATGACACTACCAGTTACAATTGCGAGGGCAAGAACGAAGAAGCGGAAGGTAGGGTATGTTGACCCGAGAAGTGCGACCGGTGTTTCCGTAAATACAGGCTCGCCGACGGTAATGGGTAATCCACCCCAAATATACAGGCAGAGATCTCCTATCATCATTGCAATCCCCAAGGTAAGAACAGTCTGCGGCAGCGCACCCTTGACGCGGCTCACCAACAAACGAACAAAATATGCAGTGATACCTACGGTTATACCCCCAATAATAATTGCAATTAGCCAGTTACCAGTCTGCTTCTGTAAAGTATAGGCAATATATGCACCAAGTATATAAAATGCGCCATGGCTCATGTTTATTACGCGCATCACTCCAAAAATCAGGGTAAACCCACTCGAGATCATAAAGAGAAGTCCGGCATAGGTTATTCCATTCACAAACTGCAGCAGGATTTGATTCACCTTACTACCTCGTCTTATAGAGTTTCTATCTTCTGTAACAGTGTAAAAGCCCTTTCCAATCGTATTGTGAAAATGGCATACAATGCCAAAACAAAGAAGTGTCCTTGGAGGATATGACAGAAAGAGAAAACCCGATGCCGCATCCAAGGAGGTTATGTATTAGTAACAAAGAATTCACAATACTTTTCACATTCTTCGATGTTTTTTTCAATACTTTATCGCTCTCCTCATGCGCTGTTCGACCGTCGCAGTGTGATCGAAAATGTGTACAATACGCTGAAGGAACTGATAAACATGGTGTATATTTCTTCTCGGGAGGTCAGTGCTTTTTTTAGCATTACTTGTTCTGTACCGGCACTTATCTGCTGAGGAATCCGTTTAATAGAATCGATAAGGACATATAGTGCACTATTGAATATATATTGAGTGGACGAAAACCCGAATTTCGCCCTTGTAATCTATTACATAGCTTCAACAGAAACACCAAGGAGCTGATCCTGGGTCTTCCTGTCATGCATAATACGCTCCGAATCTACCTTCTGGACGATGGTTCCGGATACCATTACATTGAGCTCTTTCGCAAGCGATGTGGCAGCATGAAGGTTCTGCTCTATGAGGAGAATGCTTATCCCTGCTTTAAGCAGTCCTTTGCAGGTTGAAATCACTGATTCCAGAACAATTGGGTCGAGTCCTTCCGACGGCTCATCCATTATCAGCAGCGAAGGATTCGTGACGAGCGCCCTGCCAATAGCAAGCATCTGCTGCTGACCGCCGGACAGAAGCATCGATCGCTGGTTTCTGAGTTTGCGAAGGCTCGGAAACAGATCGTATACCCTCATACTGTTCCACTCACCTCTTTCCCTTCCAGCGAGCCGGAGATGCTCATCAACAGAAAGAGACCGGAACAGCTCTCTACCCTGTGGTACATACCCGACACCTTTCAAGGCAACTTCATACGGTCTTTTATTAGTGATCTCCTCACCGTTAAAAAAGATACAACCCGATGTAACAGGTACTATACCCATGATCGCCTTGACCAGCGTCGTTTTTCCCATACCATTACGGCCCACGATCGCGAGTATCCCCTTCTTGAGACACAGTGATACTCCCTGCACCACATGACTAGACCCGTAGTGTACGTTTACATCCTCTAAAGACAGATTATCATCCATCTGCCGTCCTTCCGAGATAAATCCGCTGCACCTCAGGGTCTGCACTGATCTGCTCCGGTGTTCCCATTTTTATAATCTTACCCTCATGAAGCACAACAACCCTCCCCGAGATGCTGAGTGCCACATGCATATCGTGTTCTATGAGAAGAAGTGTAATATCCTTCGACAGAGTCTGCAGCATCTGTACGATCATCTTGCGTTCTTCAGGAGAAAGACCTGAAACCGGCTCGTCAAACATTACGAGACGAGGTTCGAGCGCCATGGCGAGACCAATTTCGAGCTGGCGGCGCTCTCCATGAGAAAGCAATCCGGTGGATGTATGGAATTTGTCCTCAAGACGTACTTCCCTGGCAATGCTGTATGCGGCCTCCATCCTGCTCTTATCTTTTTTTGCCAATCGAACCAGGTCGTAGTGTCTTCGGCTTCTTCCCGCCTGGGGTCCCAGTACACCTAGATAGAGGTTTTCTCCAACCGTGAGTGAATTGAAAAGCGAGGATTTCTGATAGGTCCGCCGTAACCCTATGGCAACTCGTTTTCGCACCGCTGTTCGGGTTACATCCTGCCCAAATAGAAAGATCTCCCCCTCTGTCTCTCTGAGATCACCGGTGATAACATTGAAGAGCGTTGTTTTGCCCGCACCATTTGGACCGATCAGGCCGAGGCGCTCGCCGCGCGCAACGTCGAGATCGACATCGCGCACGGCATAAAGCCCCCCAAACCGTTTCGATACATTCTTGAGAGTAAGCGTATTCACCGCTTAATCCTGATCAGCGACACGGACAATCCGGAAAATCTCTGCTGTATGACGGCTGTTTCTGGAACTCCTCAGGATCGTATGTCCAGAACTGGCTTACCTGCGGATATGTCTCAATGATGACATTTCTCCACTCTCCATTGACAAACCTCACCTCATTGATGAAGACGTCCATATTGGCCTGCTGATACTTGTCAAAGGTGATGCGGGATACCGCTCCCTGGTAATCCACACTCCCGAGGGCTTTCCTGAAAGCCTCCTGATCCTCCACGTTTCCGCCTGCCTTTTCGATCGCCATTTGAGCAACCTTTGCGGCTCTGTAATACAGCCCTGCAAACAGGCCGATCGGGCGACCGCGAAGCTCTCCGTACCGTTTATCGAGAGACCTGAAAGCTTCAGAATCTATTTCTCCTGTCCATATCGACCCTGAAATTATTCCATCGACAACTTTTCCCATGGTGGTCAGAGTCCCGGCGTCAATCGATGTTGCACCGCCGAAGATCTCATACTTCCCCATCATACCGAACTTATCCATCTGAGTGAGGAAGCTGATAACATCGGAACCGCTCAACGAAAGGTAGATGCAGTCCGCGTCTTTCGGCATATCAGTTATGATCGAAGCATAATCACTGGTACCGATCGGTACCCAGTACTTCTCCACCACGCATCCGCCTTTTTCACAGAACGCCTTTAGAAATCCTCCGACATGCGCGTATGGGAATGCATAGTCCTCTCCAATAGTAATAACCTTGCGGTAACCCTTCTCATACGCATAGATACCCAGTGGGAACATCGGCTGATCGCCGGAAAACGATGTCCGCCATATATTGGGTTTTATTCCCCTTCTGCAGACATCTTCAGCCGCAGAGGCGGCAACAATAATAGTTGCATTCGGCCACTCGTCAGCTGATTTCTTGATTGCCAGACCTTCGGCACCACTTAAGGGGCCCAGCACGATCTGGCAACCATCACGGTTGATTAGCGCCCTGCACTTGTCGACTGCAAGAGTAGGAGTGGCTGCAGTATCCTCAATAAATAATTTGACTGGCCGCCCCGCAATTTCGTAGTCGACCTCCTCCATTGCAAGCTTCACGCCGTCTACACTGTCCTGACCAAGCTCTGCAAATGCTCCAGTAAGCGTGGCAAGCACACCAATCTTGATCGGCTTTTCCTCTTTCTCTGCAAAAGCCGGTAGAGCACACAAGGCAAGCACAAATAGAGCAGCAACTAAAACTTTAAAGTTACGTTTCATGTCTAACCTCCTTTAAATTTTTTTATGGCTGCATAATGCAAGACACCTATGGCTCCCTATAAACGATACTTCGTTGTATCGCCTCCCCTCTACTTCTTACCTAGCTTCATCGTCTTATACATCGCCGTAACTTCAGAAACGGCTTTTTCTGTCGGCATCCGTTCCCCGCTCGATCCTGCAGCATACCCGACTGCATCCGTATGAACTATGGAGTATTCGGCAGTCTCAGGATCTTTGAAAGGACCACCATGGGACAGCACCATAACTTCGGGATTGACCTTCTTCGCCTCATCGCACATTGCCTGAACTGCAGCTGTCGCTTCATCCAAACTCAGTGATTTCTTTGCACCCGTCAATCCCCCCACCGTTACTCCTACGAGAGCGCCGACGACATCCGCTCCGGCTTCTGCCATTTTTCTCGCTTCCAACGGATTGAACGCCCATCCGACGGTAAAAATGTCCTTGCTGTGAGCAAGCTTTATCAGCTCCGCCTCTCTTGAAAAACCGATGCCAGCGGATTCAAGCTGCGAGGCGAACTCGGGCCCATAGATCCCGGCAAACGGCTCATTGGTGACACCTGAAAAGCCCATGCTCATCATCTCATCAAGGAACAGCTCCCGGTTGAGCGTGGGATCATGTGCACCGATACCGACGATACACGGCACCTCTTTTACGGCCGGTAGTATTTCTCTTGCCATCTCTCTCACATGTTCGTTTGCATCGGAATAGGGCATAAATGCCATGAGCGTAGGCAGACCCCTCATGCGATAGATCGCGGTAGAGTAGACGGCGATGATATCCGCTCCTCCTATCTCAGCACTTTTTGCTGTAAGGCCGATCCCCGCACCGAACATCAGTATCGGCTTACCCTTTTTTACCTGATCTCGAAGCCGATTAATTACCTCTTTTCGCGTATACCGCTTCGCCATATAAACTCTCCCAGTACGTGGATCCTCCTCTAAAGGAGTATTTTCCATGCTCTGATGACAGCAGCTTACAACTTCACCCAGTCAGGTATTTTCACCGGCAGGTTTTTAAAGTCCCGGCATACTTTGATCACTGCAGGCTCCACGGGTGTTCTCTCTATACTCGAAGCCCCCAGATACCCTACTGCCTCTGTAGCTTCGAGCACAGGCTTCGTAGTCGCAGGATCGGCCATTATCCCGCCATGCGTCACCGCAAGGAAATCTTTCTTTGGCCGCACCTCCTTTGCAGCGTTAATCAGTTTGGTGGTCACCTTGATACTTTCCTCTGTTGTCATCACCGTCTCTGCACCTATGAGACCTCCCGCAGTGAGACCTACGTGACATGCCACGATATCCACCCCCGCTTTTGCAACCATCTTCGCCTCTTCAGGGGTGAAGCAGTATCCAATGGTGAAATAGCCGAGATCGTGTATGACTTTCAGGATTTCGGCCTCTTTCGAAAAGCCGAGACCAGATTCTTCGAGATTCTTCCTGTACTTGGAGTCGGCATCGATCAATCCTACTGTCGGGAAGCTCATGAACCCGGATACTCCTATATCCCAGAGCTGCTTGCACCAGTAATCCCAGATTGTTCTTGAATCCTGGGCACAGAATCCAGCGATAACAGGCGTCTCTTTTACCATGGAGCACACCTCTTCTGCATAATCCAGGACCATCTGGTTGTTTCTTCCAACCGGCATCAAACCAGATAGAGAACCGGCACCGTAATGTCTGAAACGTCCAGAGTTGTAAATGCCGATAATGTCTAACCCCCCCTTTTCCTCGAGCTTTGCAGTAAATCCGTCGCCCGCACCGCCGAGGATGATCGGTTTTCCTTCTTTAAGGGTTTTTTTTAGACGTGCAACGATTTCTTCTCTCTTGTACCTCTTTGACATTGTGCCACCTCCTGAAAAAAAGTGAGTGAATGCGAATTATGAATAAGCTTCGCATCCAATTTTAAATGAAGAGTTTGTCTTTACAATAATGCCTTAACGTACTAAGCAATTATACTCGTTGTCACTTCCCTGTCAAGAAAAATCTAGATACAAATCGATCTTCCCTGCTACAGCTCCGATACCTCCGGGAGATCATGGTGGCTTCCTTTCTTCCATGTTCCGGAGAGCATTTCATCAAGAAGCTCTGCCATGAGGTCCGCAAAGGGTGCTTCGTTCATGTGTCGATCCACTATAAGAACATCTAGGTTTTTCTTGCTGCGGTCTATAGATTCACGCAGACCTTTGACAAAGTACTGTGATCTCCACGACCACTCCTTACGATCAGGATCAGAAATCCAGGTAGGGGCAGGTGAATCCTCAGCCCACCCGAGATCAGGGTTTTTTCCGGCAGTATCGTATGCACCCCACCCCTTCATGGGAACACAAAGCGCAGTGGGGCCCTTGGCTTTGTTTAATTTTCCCGCAATGTGCTTCGCAATATCATGCGCCTCATCCAGCGATGTTCCAACAACCGTCACAGTAGGATTATGAACCTTGATAACACGGCCAGGTATATCAAGCTCGTCTTTATAATGTGCCGGGACAGAATCCGGTGTTGTGAAATTAATTACATCCAGTCCTCCCGGCGCCACCACCTGCGGGATCCCCCTTTTCCCGGCTGCTGTCAGTCTGTCCGGTCCTGCACTGAGAACGCCGCCGAGCATAAAATCAACAATTTCATGGGTAGTGATGTCGAGCATACCGATAATGTACCCGTCAGTGATCAGCTCCTCCATAGACTGCCCACCGCTCCCCACCGCATGGTTTATCATAATATCGTATCCCTTGTCCTCGAAATACTTCGATACGCGGAGGACTGCAGGTGTTGTCACACCGAACATCATACAACCGACCAGCGGTTTCTCAGCCGTTTTCTCTAAAACAGGTGCACGGGCCATACCTACTACCGCGCCCGCAGCATTGTTGAGCACTATCCGTGTCACAGCATTGAGACCTACTTCTGCAATCGGATAGACCATACAGATATCTTTTGTTCCGACATACGGCCTTACATCTCCGGATGTCATAGTTGAAAGCATTACCTTTGGAACTCCTATCGGGAGAGTCTGCATCACTCGCGTCGCCATGCTGCTACCCATTGATCCCCCCATGGCGATCATCCCGTCCAGCTCTCCGCGATTCAGCATTTCCCTCGCTATCTGTATCGCACCATCGACAATGATTTCGCTGGCCTTTGCTCGCTCCATGGAAAATATCTTTTTCGTGCTACTGCCGACCTTTTCCACCACCTCGCTCACAGGGATATCAGCCCACCCCGCCTCCTTGCCAACGCTGAGCTCAAGAATTATCGGCTCACCTCCGGACGCTTTTATTCGATCTGCAATGAACCGGATCTCTTTACCTTTGGTATCAAGGATGCCGGCTACTAGAATTTTGACCTTTTCTGACATATTACCCTCCTTATTATAATTATTGACTTTATTATGCAATTATTATAAAAGAAAAGCCTGCGAATCACAATTATTAATTCCCGCCATACCAATAAAACGAATCCCTTTCCCCCCGTAAACAGCCATTCAAAGGGAACGTTCATTTACAAGAGCGAAACATGCCATATCAAAATACACCCCGCCGGATGTGGTGCAGAGGTGCGGCATGATCAGTAGAGATGCAATGCAATGCACCTGAGAAAATGAAATTGTCCGAGGTCCATCTTTCTATCCTCGATCTCCTTGAGGACCAGCTCACATGTCCACGCAGATGCACTTGCAACCACTCCCGTACACTTATCCCTGTGGCCGCCGGCTTCCTCGAACATCGCCCTCTCTTGCTCATCGAGGAGGTTGAAATGCCTGCCAAAAATCTTTTCCTGTACATCGTTGCATATAAAAGACCCGTATGTCTCAATGTATCTATCGTGCAAACTCCGAACGAGCCGGTACGAACTACGTCTGTTCTCAATATCATCGTCGAATCGCTCCCTCACCCTGCCGAAGAAGCATGAAAGTACCATCGCCCCACCCGTATAGCCGCCACATGGGGCGTTGCCGAGACAGCCCATACCGACTGCAAGACCGCTACCAGCCTTGAATACATAATCGTTCCTCAAGCCCAGGGCGTCCTGAACTGCTGCTATGGTACACTGACAGCATCCGTGATATTCCCTCTCGTACTGAAAACCAAGATCATAAGCCTTCCTTACCAGCGCTTCCATCTTCATCCTTTTCATCCTTCCCGTACGCTTAACCGTCTCCCCTATGATCCCTGCTAAGCAACCATACCAATGGCTACAGAACAGGCTCCGTAAAATGACGTGCACGCACACTAAAACATAAGAACTGCCGTGCACGCACTACTTTTTTGTTCACGAAAGCATCTCGCGTATACTTCTGACGATTCGGTCCGGGCCCGGCATATTCTCAACCTCAAGCGGATGTGCCATCGGCGGCGTGATATCATAGCCCGAGATTATGCGGACCGGACATTTCATGTTCTCAAAGCACTTGCAGGTGATCTCATGGGATATGTGGCTTGCGTAACTGCCCGTATAATACGCCTGAAGAACAATCGCCGCTTTTCCCGTCTTGTTCACGGACTTTGCAAGACCTTCAATATCGAGAGGAACGATCGTCCTCGGATCCGCGACCTCTACCTGTACGCCGTCCTCCTTTTCAAGGATCTCGGCGGCCTCCAGGCTCCTGCTCACCATGTTAGAAAGTGCAATGATTGTTACATCCTTGCCTTCCCGAACGATCCTTGCCTTTCCAAACGGGATCGTATATTCTTCATCAGGAGGTACGACCGCCTTTTCCAGGTATACCCACTGGTGCTCTATAAAGAAGACGGGGTTGTCGTCACGTATCGCTGTTTTCAATAGACCCTTTATATCATAGGCATTGGAAGGCATGACCACCTTTATCCCTGGAAAGTGTGCGATTATACTCTCGAGGCTCTGGGCATGTTGCCCCGCATATCCTTTGCCTCCACCGACGGTTGCCCTGATCGTCAGGGGTACCGCTGACTGACCACCGAACATAAACCGGACCTTGGAAGCCTGATTACCTATTTGATCCATCGCCTGGAGGACGAAGTCGATATACATAAGCTCTACAACAGGCCTCAAACCCACCATTGCAGCTCCAATACCAGTACCGATGATCGCTGACTCCGAGATCGCTGTGTTGAAAATGCGATCGCGCCCGAAAATATCGAGGAGCCCTAGCGTCGCCTGGTATGCTCCACCCTGCTCAGCAATGTCTTCACCCCACATGCAGACCCGACGGT
>Ga0209427_10002364_pt1 | contig 22210 bp, 21 predicted proteins | sample DeeMarSWOR136_30_FD_187465 | JGI IMG/M metagenome (GOLD analysis project Ga0209427, IMG submission 187465) | Marine sediment microbial communities from White Oak River estuary, North Carolina - WOR-1-36_30 (SPAdes) (version 2) | ecosystem: Environmental > Aquatic > Marine > Intertidal zone >...
CGCCATAGCAGCCGAATTGGGCTCCATGAAGGTCACCGAACAGATCGATGCTCTGGAAACTTTGGCTTTAGATCCGGTCAAATATCTGGTGGTCCCCCGGTTCGTGGCAGGTTTCATCATGCTTCCGGTCCTCACCATCTTTGCAGATACCATTGCTATACTGGGAGGATTAGGGGTATCTACTGCTTCCTTGCACGTCTCGCCGCACGTATTTCTTAATGGGTTAAAAGATTTTTTTAAAATGATGGATTTGACCTCTGGACTTTTGAAAGCGTTTGTCTTTGGCAGCATAATCTCCATCATCGGCTGTTATCAGGGGTTCAAGACCACAGGGGGAGCAGAAGGAGTAGGAAGATCAGCTACAAAAGCTGTGGTGATATCATCAGTTTTGATCTTGATCTCGGATTACGTGGTGGCATCGATACTATTTGGCTGAGGAATTGTCGCTTCTTAGAATGCGTCATTCACCATTAATTGTGACTTATGATAGAGATTAAAGAAGTCCATAAATCCTTCGCACAAAATGAGGTGTTAAGGGGGGTGAACTTGACCATCCAAAAGGGTGAGACCATGGTGATCATCGGGAGAAGTGGTTGTGGGAAAAGTGTCCTTTTGAAGCATATCATCGGGCTTCTGAAACCTGACCAGGGAAAGATATTGGTGGATGGTGAAGATATAACTTCTTATAATGATAATGAATTAAATAAACTTAGGAAAAGATTCGGAATGCTTTTTCAAGCCTCTGCTCTGTTTGATTCCATGAGCGTTGATGAAAACGTAGGTTTGGGCTTGAGGGAGCATACCGATTTGCCAGAGACTGAAATAAAAAAGAAAGTGACCAAAACTCTGAAACTGGTGGGTCTCTCCGGAATCGAAGAGAAAAAGCCGGCTGAGCTTTCCGGAGGAATGAAAAAGAGGGTGGGATTGGCTCGGGCTATCGCCATGGATCCGGAGTACGTTCTTTATGATGAACCTACCACCGGCGTAGACCCGATCATGGCAGATGTGATAAATGAGCTTATAGTTAGCTGTCGAAATGCCCTTTCCATTACCTCCATTGCGGTCACCCATGATATAGTCTCAGCCCATAAGATTGCTGATCGCATCGCCATGTTATATGAGGGAAAAATCATCTTTATCGGCACACCGGAGGAGACAAAGAACACCGATCACCCAGTAGTCAGACAGTTTATAGAAGGAAGCGCCCAGGGACCAATACCGGCTTTGTGAGGCCGCCCGTGGTCGGCCGTCCGCAGCGAAAAGTAGAGGATAATGTTGGTGGCTTTTAAATTTGAGAAATTGGAAGTGTGGCAATTGTCACTGGAATATGTGGACCTAATTTATGAAATATCTAATCATCTACCTGCCAAAGAACAATATAATTTAAAGACCCAGATGACAAGATCCGCGACCTCGATCTCTTTGAACGTGGCAGAGGGTTCTACCGGTCAAACTGATCTTGAGTTTAGCCGTTTCATCGGTATCGCAATAAGATCGTGCATTGAGGTTATCGCTTGTTTGCATTTAGCAAAGAGAGGAAGCTATATTAGCAAAAAAATTTTTGACCAAGCTTATGAATTTGGCGAAAAGATGTTTGCAAAGCTGCAAGCGTTACGAAAGAAATTGAAATAAGCGGCGGTCTGCTGACGGCGGACGGAGAACCTATGTTGACTCCAAACAAAACCAAAACCATCTACATCTGCCAAGCCTGTGGCCATCACTCCTTACGCTGGGTGGGAAAATGTCCAGATTGCGGCACCTGGAACAGCATGACTGAAGAGAGGGTAACCAAGCGCAAAAGAACTTTTGCTAAGCAAAAAATGACTCCCACTCCCTTAGGAGAGGTGGATGTCCAAGATGAAGATCGGGTCAAAACTGGCTTAAAGGAGTTCGACCGGGTAGTGGGAGGGGGGGTTATCAAGGGATCAGTTGTTCTGGTGGGGGGAGATCCAGGCATAGGCAAATCGACTCTGCTTCTTCAAATATCCGAGAAGATCGCATCAGGTTACGACAAGGTTTTGTACATCACCGGTGAGGAGTCCCTGAAGCAGATTAGGCTCCGATCAGAAAGACTAAAAATCATTCCAGATAAAATCGAGATCCTGACCGAAACCAACCTCGATCTGATTTTGGAGGTTTTAAGACAGGATATTCCCTTTATGGTGGTGATCGATTCAATCCAGACAACCTATACCCAAAATCTGGAAAGCACTCCCGGAAGCATCAGCCAGATCAGAGAATGCGCTCATAAACTTATCAATTTCGCCAAAGAAACCGGCAGCTCGGTCTTTTTGGTGGGGCATGTGACCAAGGACGGTTCTATCGCTGGACCAAAAGTTTTGGAACATATGGTGGATACGGTCCTCTATTTTGAAGGCGAGAAAAATCATATCTATCGAATTTTAAGGACGGTTAAAAATCGCTTTGGTTCGACCAATGAGATCGGAATTTTTCAGATGCAGGAGTATGGGCTTGAGGAGGTGGAGAACCCTTCCCTTTTGTTTTTGTCTGAAAGGGCGAAAGATATATCCGGCTCGGTGGTGGTTTGTAGTTTGGAAGGGACAAGACCTCTGCTTCTGGAATTGCAGGCTTTGGTCTCTCCATCCACCTACGGCATGCCTCAAAGAGTATCCTCAGGAATCGATTATAAAAGGCTCTCTTTGCTTTTAGCTATATTGGAAAAAAGGGCAGACGTGAGTGTGGGAGCTTTTGATGTATTTGTCAATGTGGCTGGAGGGGTTAAAATCGAAGAACCTGCTGTTGATTTGGGAACCATGGTGGCAATCGCTTCCAGTTTCAAAGACATCCCAGCAGATAATAGATCCGTTTTACTCGGTGAGGTGGGGTTGGGAGGAGAAGTGCGTGCGGTCAACCAGATAGAAAGGAGGATAAAGGAGGCGGAAAAATTAGGATTTAAAAACTGTATCATCCCCCAAGGAAACCTAAAAGCTTTGAATCAACGATTCAACATTAAAATAAGCGGGGTGAAAAGCATAAAAGAGACATTTGATTTAATCCTAATTTAAGATATAGTTGCCCAATTGATTGGGCCTTTTAGCTGGATAAATCGAGTCTCAAGACTCAAACCAACAACCACAAAACATAAATGGAGGTATAAAATGAGGTTAAAAGTACAAAAGCTGTTAAGAGGAGGGGAGCATCACATCTCTTTTGAGAACGTCGATTTCAATGAGGAGGAAACCCAGAGGATTGAAAAATTTGGGATGCCCTTTGTGGATTTCTCCTCTGATGGTCTTGGGACCAGAAGGCTGGATGAGATAAACCTTTCGATCAAGTGTCAAACTCCCCAAGAGGCGGAGGAGATGATCGGGAAAATAAAAGAGAGGATCAAGGACAAACTTACCGAACTTCTAAGCCAGGTGGATACCTTCAGCGGCGAGGAGGTACTTGAAATTTGATCTTTATGTCGGGACAGGGGTCAAAGGGGTTTTGAAAACCCTTGAATGTCATTTTGAGGCATGAACCATGCAGTTCATACCGAGGAGTCCATGTGCCCGGACGGGCACCCGTCTAGGTGGAGGACGAAGCAATCTCTCCCCTCTTCGGCGGGATCGCAATGACGGCTCTTTGGACTTTTTCAACACGACCTCAAACCTCTGTCCCGCCTGAAGGATCGTCGCCTGTAGGTCAACCTGAAGGATCGATCTTTCGGATCGATTTTCCAAAATCGACATGTTCCTACCTCTTTGCCTTTATCCTCCGTCCATTTTATGGAGAGGGGGTAGGGAGTGAAGTTAGCATTATGCTCGAATTCCGAGTTTTGAGACATGAATGCGCGCACCGAAACTCTCGGGCATTAAAGTAGAAAAGAACCATAAATAGTCTGTCTGGAGACAAGATGCCGAAAAAATTATTGGAACCGCAGACCATGCTGATTCCCATGCCGGTGGTGATGGTCAGTTGTCAAAAGAAAGGCGAAAAACCTAACATCATTACCCTTGCCTGGTCCGGCATAGCATGCTCTGAGCCTCCCATGATAGCCATCGCCATAAGAAAAGGGAGATTTTCGCATGGTATCATCTCTGAATCAAAGGAGTTTGTGGTTAACATCGTAACCGAGAATCTGCTTAAGCAAACCGATTATTGCGGGATCAAATCAGGAAGGAATGTGGATAAATTTAAGGAGACAAAACTGACCCCAATTAAAGGAGCAAAGGTAAATGCTCCCCTGATCAAGGAATGCCCGATAAATCTTGAGTGTATGGTCAGGAATTTCACCAGCTTGGGATCTCATGATCTTTTCATCGGAGAGATCGTAGCCACGCACATAGATTCAGAATATCTGGATGAAAGAGAAAGACCCGACATTGCCAAATTGAAGTCGGTGGCTTATTGCACCAAAGCTCAGCAGTATTGGGGATTGTCCCGCCCTTTGGGGACGTATGGATATACCAAAGGAAAAATTTGAGTGGTTCGATTCACAAAGAATTGGCATTCAACTGTTGGTTCGGGATGCCCTCACCTCCGAGCCCACAAATGTAGTGGGGTAAGGGCACCTCGTTACAACGATCGACCCTTTTGAATTCTTTTGTCATGACCAAAATCTTGACATTTAATACGTGGACGCAGAGCGAGCTCTAATACTCCAATTGCTGGAGTAGCGAGACTTGTCTCACCTTTTAGTATTTCTTGATATTAAATTGGCAGATTTCGAATTTAGAATAATTAAAAAGGATAGAAATTGCGAAGCTAGAGTTGGGCTGATAAAGACTCCTCATGGGGAAGTGAATACACCGGTCTTCATGCCGGTGGGAACACAAGCCACGGTGAAGACCTTGTCTTCTGAGGACTTGAAGGAAATCGGTGCGGAACTGATCTTGGGCAACACCTACCATCTTTATCTAAGACCTGGACATCAATTGATAGAAAAAGCAGGTGGTCTTCACAAATTCATGAGCTGGGAGAATTCTATTTTAACCGATAGCGGAGGATTCCAGGTATTCAGCCTAAACTCTCTGACCAAAACCACAGAAGAGGGGGTAAGGTTTCAGTCCCATCTGGATGGCTCTTATCATCTTTTCACTCCGGAGAAGGTGATCCAAATTCAACATGCCCTGGGCGCGGATATAGTTATGACTTTGGATGAACCGGCCGTTTACCCCTGCTCATTTGAACAGGCTAAAAGAGCCAATGACCTCACCAATCTATGGGCGGAGCGATGCAAAACTGAATTTGAAAAGCTCGTCTCGGAAAAGCCAAACAAACACAAGCAAGCTTTGTTCGGTATAATTCAAGGTAGCGCTTATCCTGATTTGAGAAAGGAGTCGGCAAAATATTTGGTGAATTTGGATTTTTCCGGATATGCCGTAGGCGGTCTTTCCTTAGGGGAGCCTAAAGTAACCACCAATGAGATGGTTGAGATTTCTCTCTCTTACGTGCCTCAAGATAAACCCAGATACTTGATGGGAGTGGGAACACCCGAAGATATAATCGATTCTGTTTTTCGGGGTGTGGATATGTTTGACTGTGTTCTGCCCACCCGCAATGCTAGAAACGGGTCGCTTTTTACTAGATTCGGCAAGATGATTATAAAAAATTCAGAGTATGCTTCTGATTTTTCGCCGGTGGATTCTGAATGCGGCTGCTCCACTTGTCGAAATTACACCCGGGCTTATCTAAGGCACCTTTTTCATACCGGTGAGATCACCGCCCTCAGGCTGGCGACCATACACAGCCTGTATTTTTACACGGATTTAATGAGAAAAATGAGAGAGGCGATCTTATCTGACAATTTTTTGGAATGGAGGCAAAAATTCCTTTCTGAGTATTGCACCGAAGAGAAGGGAACCGAAAAGGTAATAAGCGGGGGAAATGTTGAAGACGATCAAAGTTAAAAAAGTAAAATGCATAATTGCAATTTAAAGTTAAAAAGTTATCTTTTAAAAAGAGCCTTGGCAAAGGAATATTTTAAATTTTCAATTTCCGGAGGAGTTATGATCGAGACAGCCTATGCTGTGGGAACTCAAGGGGGTGGAGGACAAGGAGGAGGAATTGCCGCATTTTTACCTTTCATTGCCATGATAGTGATACTTTATCTTCTACTCATGAGACCCCAACAGAAAAGACAAAAGGAACACAAAATGATGCTTACCACCTTAAGAAAAGGGGACAAGGTGGTTACCAACAGTGGCATGTACGGGACCATCGTGGGGATAAATGATAAGGAGAATACGGTGGTATTGAAGGTGGCGGAAAATGTGAAGATCGAATTCTTGAAAAGTTCTATTGCGGGGAGGGTAGGAACAGAAGAGTAGAGGTTGCTTGAGTGGAGCAGTAAAGTTTAGTCTGCAAAAAAAAAGTAAAAGGTTATGGACAAAAGGGATTCTAATACAAAAGTAAGAAATAAGTTTACATACCTCACCCTAACCCCGCCAAAGTCGGGGGACTTCGTAAAGTCCCCCCTCCCTTGACACTTCGTCCTGCATTTCGTCCTGAGACTCAATGTCGAAGGATGGGAGAGGTGAGGGGGAGGGCAATTAGATCAATTTATTTGACTCGTTTGCTATAAATGACTATTTTAACCATCAAAATATACGGCGATCCAGTCTTGAGGAAACAAGCCAAAGAGATCACCAAAGTTGATGAAAGCATTAGGAAGTTGGCTTTCAATATGCTGAAGACCGTGAGAGAAGCAGGAGGAATTGGGCTAGCTGCTAATCAGGTAGGTGAAGATAAAAAGCTTTTCGTGATCAATCGTTCCTTCTTTTCACCGGGGAAGGATTCTCCTTTAATTGTAATTAACCCGGTGTTAGTCGCATCACATGGCGAACAGACCTCTGAAGAAGGATGTCTCTCCATTCCCGGCACTTTTGCCGATGTAACTCGTCAACTAGAAGTGTTGGTCAAAGGCATAGATTTAGATGAAAAGGAGATCCAAATTGAAGGAAAGGGATTTTTGAGTCGGGTCTTATTGCACGAAATCGATCATTTAAACGGGCTTTTGTTCATTGACCATTTGAGTTCCATCAGACGACGACTCCTGTCCAAGAAACTGAAGAAGTTATCCACCAAATAATCCTAATCTATCATTATCCTATGCGCATCGTTTTCATGGGAACACCGGATTTTGCCATTCCCAGCCTTCAGAGATTGGTAAACAGCAAGCACGAGGTAGTGGGGGTGGTGACCTCTCCTGATAAGCCTAAAGGAAGGGGGCTACGTCTTTCTGAATCACCGGTGAAAAAATTCTCCGAAGAGCATAATCTGAAAATTTTTACTCCGGAGAATCTCAAATTAGACGATTTCTTTTACTCCTTGAAAGAATTAAATCCTGATCTCTCGGTGGTGGTAGCCTTTCGTATCCTGCCGGAGAAGATTTTTTCCTTACCTCCTTTGGGGACCATAAATCTTCATGCCTCCCTTTTGCCCAAATATAGAGGAGCCGCCCCGATCAATTGGGCCTTAATAAACGGTGAGACTAAGACCGGATTGACCACCTTTTACATTCAAAAAAAAGTGGATACCGGTGATCTGATTCTTCAAAAAGAAATTGACATTCTTCCAGAGGAGACTTTTGGAGAACTCCATGATAGGCTGGCAACTCTGGGCGCAGATTTTTTGTTCCAGACCTTGGATCTGATCGAAAAAGGCGAAGCAAAACCTACAAAACAGGATCATGCTTTAGCCAGTCCAGCTCCAAAGATCACCCGGGAGCATGGTCAGATAGACTGGTCAAAGGAGGCCACCCAGATCAAAAATCAGATCAGGGGACTTTCGCCCATTCCAGCAGCTTTCACCTTATACAAGGGAAAAATTCTGAAAATTTACAAAGCTAAAGTTATTGGTGAAACTTCTTTTTCCGATGGATTCGGTGAAGTGGTGGAGTCGGATAACAAAGAAAAAATATGGGCAAAGACCAAAGAGGGGATTTTGGAAATCACAGAGCTTCAACCAGAAGGCAAAAGAAAAATGTCTGCAGAGGAGTTTGTTCGCGGGTACAGAATCAAAGTGGGCGAAAAGTTGGGATAGAGATTTTCATGAGGTATTTTTCGATGTATCCGAATCATAGTTGTCTCCAACATTTAATGACATATAACTTTCGTGCCTGTCTGGTCCCCAGACCCGACAGGTAAGCCTGTGCTTTCCGTCAGGTCAGGAACCTGGCGGACACAAGGATAATTGACCATGAAGAATTCTTATGCTAAAGAGAAATGGAGCTTTCTTTTTTTGTCCATTTTGAGTCTTCTGGTTTTGATTGTTTCGATAATTCTTCTCTGGTATTTGATCTCCCCAAGGCTTGAAAGTATCAGCCCTTTCTTATGTTTGGTTGTAAAAATAATCCTGTTTTTATTTTTGATCACTGTTTCAGGAGGTCTGTCCCTAATCGTCTTATCCTCGGCTTTGGAAAAGGATTTTCTGTTTCCACATGGGGAGAAACAAATTACCATGAAAGTGCTTTTTCCCATAAATCATATCTTAGGAAAAATCTTTGGATTTACCAAGGACCAAATTCGCAACTCATTTATTGAGGTGAACAATTCGCTTTTCCGGGCAACCCAAAAAAGGATAAAAAAGGATAGACTTTTGATCCTCCTTCCCCAATGTTTGCAAAATTATGATTGTCCTTACCGGGTGACCACAAATATAGGCAATTGTCACAAATGCGGAGGATGTAAGATTGGAGAGATTCTCCAATTAGGAGAAAAACACGATGCCTCCGTCTCCATCGCCACTGGAGGAACTTTGGCTCGCAAGGTGATCGTGGATAAAAAGCCATCCGTGATTGTGGCGGTTGCTTGTGAGAGGGATTTATCCTCGGGCATCCAGGATGCCTATCCCATCCCGGTTTACGGCATTTTGAATCAAAGACCTTACGGTCCCTGTGTAAACACCCAGGTCGATTTTGAAAAATTGGAAGAGGCAGTTGGCTTGGTCCTCGATGGCAGTTCATCACTGCACAAGGCGAGATGAAAGGATTCATCCTGAAGGAGAAGAAGATTGCAAAAGGACATAATCATCAACGTCTCCGAATATGAAACCCGCCTGGCCATTTTGGAAGAATTGAAGTTGGTGGAACTTTTGGTGGAACGCCCGGAGAAGGAAAGAATGGTGGGTGATATCTATCATGGGGTGATCAAATCAGTTCTTCCAGGAATGCAGGCCGCCTTTATTGATATCGGACTGGATAAAAGCGCATTTCTCCATTTCACCGATATTGGAGATTTTAAAAGTCAACTCGATCTCCTTTATGAGGCTGAACTTTTGGAAGAGGAGGAGGGGATAGAAAAGTTAGAAAAACCTCCGCAGAGTATCCAAGAGGTGCTAAAAAGGGACCAGGAGATCTTTGTTCAGGTGACCAAAGAGCCCATCGGGACAAAAGGACCCCGGGTGACCACCCAGCTTTCCCTCCCGGGGAGATATGTGGTTTTGGTTCCCGGAGAGGACCACGTGGGAGTCTCGCGAAAGATATCCAACTGGACAGAAAAAAGAAGGCTGAAAAGATTAGCTTACGAGCTCTTGCCGGATGGATTTGGATGCATAGTCCGCACCGTGGCGGAAGGAAAGTATAAAAAAGAACTCAAATCGGACATGAAAAATCTGGTCAGGCTTTGGAAAAAAATAAAAAGGCAAGCTGAAAAGAAAGAAGTACCGGCCTTGCTTCATAAAGATATTGGAATGGTATCCAGCATAATGCGAGATATTCTTACCCCCGAGGTGAACAGTGTAATAGTAGATTCCAAAAAAGAATACAAAAAAATCCTCTTTTACCTCAAATCCATCGCCCGCAGTCTAAGATTCAAGGTTAAACTTTATGAGGGTAAGGTTCCTGTCTTCGATGCCTACAACATTGAACCGGAGATCGAAAAGATGTTGGAAAGAAAGGTATGGATAAAAAAGGGGGCCTACTTCGTTATTGACCAGACCGAAGCCATGGTCACCATCGATGTGAACACCGGGCGATTTGTGGGAAAAAGCACCCAAGAGTCCACCGTGCTTAAAACCAATTTGGAGGCGGCCAAAGAGATCGCCCGTCAAATCAGATTGAGGGATATCGGGGGTTTGATCATCATAGATTTCATAGACATGGAGTCAGCGGAGAACCGAAAAAAGGTCTTTGAGGAATTCAGAACCGCCTTTAAAAATGATAGATCCAAAAACAGCATTCTTCCCATATCCGATTTCGGCTTGGTGGAGATGACCCGGGAGAGGATCAGACCCTCTATCCTGCATACCCTCAGCAAACCATGTCCATGTTGTCAGGGCATCGGTCGAGTGATTACCAAAGAGACTGTAGCTATGAAGATTGAGAGATGGTTCAAGAGAGCAAAGGTGGGTTCAAAGACTAAAAGATATAAACTTTTCGTCAACCCTGAATTGTGCGAAATCCTAATGAACGGAAGGATGAATCGTATCCAGAAGTTGCATAGGGAGTTGAAGTTAGATATAGAACTGATAGAGGATGAGAAGTTGCCCACCGAAAGATTCCAAGTTTTTTCGGTGGATGAAAAGAAGGATGTGACAGATCTGTTCGAGAAAGTAAAGAGTAGCTAGCAAATCTTGGATTTGCCTTGACTTGAAACCAATGGAAAATATATTAGTATAAGACTGTGGGGAAGAAACTTGAGATTTATAAGGTAAAACATTCAAAGGAGAACTTTGATGTATGCTATTGTGGAGAGCGGAGGATTTCAGTTCAACGTCAAAGAGGGAGAAAAAATAAGGATTCCTAAGTTGGAGGCAAAACCGAAGGACAAAATTACCTTTGAAAAAGTCCTCTTCATCGGCGGCGAAAAACCCTTGATTGGTGCCCCTTACGTAAAGGACGCCAAGGTCGAAGGAGAAGTTCTGTCTCAGGGAAAAGCTGAAAAAATCACGGTCTTTAAGTTTAAAAGGAGGGTAAAATATAGAAGAAAAAGAGGGCATAGACAGGAATATACTGAGATTATGGTTGATAAAATACGCGCACCCTCGTAAATGACGAATTACGGATGACCGATTAGTTTCTCAAAAACCTTGATATGAGGAAAATTGAAGTGTTCACTTTCAGTGCGTGTTGAAAAAGCCAGCCTGTCATTCTGAGGGAGTCCATGTGGACGACCGAAGAATCTTTTTGATTTATATGGAGATTCCTCTCCCACCTTTGGTGTGAACCTTATGGTGCACACCAAGGGAGGGGTAGAATGACACTCTGTTAGTTGAAGTTTTTCAACACACTCTTCAGGTGGACCAAAACAATTCATTTTGGTCAAAAGTCGAATTAATCGGGCTGAAGCTTGATACTCCAGAGTGCAATTTTTGGGTAACAAACAAATGCTGAGAAATATCTTTTTCATCCTCACTTTTTTAATCGTAGTTTTCTCTTGCCAAATTTCTTCCGCGGTGATTATCTCCCAAATAGAGGTGGAAGGAAATCGGAGTGTGGATAAAGCTCTGATCATTAACATGTCAGGGTTGGGGGTTGGAGCAGAGTTAGACCCAACAGCAATTCAAGATGCCATCAAAAGGTTATATGCCATGAAACTTTTCTCTGACATCCAGATCGAAGGGAAAGAGGCTGAAGGAGAGGTGGAGCTTTTCATCAAGGTGAGAGAGTATCCAAAAGTCTCCGCCATCCAGATATCGGGAAATAAGAAGATAAAAACGGACGAGATCAAAGAGAAATTAAATATCACTTTGAGGAAGGTAATCAGCCCCATGGATGTGAAGGAGGATGTGGACAACATAAAGTTAATTTATAGAGAGAAAGGGTATCTGGCTGCTCAAATCGAATCCGAAGTTTTGCAGTCGGACAGAGAAGGAGAAGTGGTTTTAAAGTTCAAGATAGAGGAAGGCAAAAAAGTAAGGATCAAAAAGATCCTCATCGAAGGGAACCAGGTCTTTTCCGACTCCAAGATAAAAAAGCAAATGAAGAACAAACAGGATAGCTTTTGGCGCTCAGGTGAGTTTGACCCGGAGAAATTCGAAGAGGACAAGGAGAGGATCGCGGAATTTTACAAAAAGAAGGGATATTTGGATGCCGGGGTGATCTCTGATTCTATCTGGTATGGTCCCTCTCCCAGAGATATGTTCATCAAGATCGTCTTAACCGAGGGGGATAGATATAAATTCGGAGAGATCAGCTGGGAAGGAAACAAGCTTTTTCCTTCCGAGAGGTTGAACAAGCTGGTCAAATTCAAGGAGGGCGAAATCTATAATCAAGAAAAATATGAAGAGACCTTGGGCAACATCTATTCGGTTTATCAGGAGGAGGGCTATATCTACGTAATGATAGAAGACAAGACCACCACTCGGGACAGCATCGTGAATATAGATTATCATATAACTGAAGGAATGCCGGCGAATGTTCACAAAATAAACATCGAGGGAAACACCAAGACCAAGGAGAAGGTTATCCGAAGGGAACTTGCTATACTGCCTGGTCAGAGGTTCAGGCGTTCCCTTCTTATGCGCAGCATAAGAGATGTGATGTATCTCAACTTTTTTGCCAATGTGGAGCCGGATTACGAGGTTTTGGAAAACGGCGACATCGATCTTACTATAAAAGTTGAAGAGAAACCCACCGGACAGATCATGTTCGGAGCCGGATACAGCGCTCGTGATAAGTTGGTGGGAAACATAGGCCTGGGTATTCCCAATCTTTTCGGCAATGGTCAAAACGCAAGCTTGAACTGGGATTTCGGTAAAACAAGGCAGACTGTGGAGATTAGCTTCACCGAGCCCTGGTTCAGAGACACCCCCACCTCGGTGGGTTTCGACATCTATCAGATCAACCGAAAATGGTATGACGACTTCACCGAGGAAACCAAGGGATTTGCTTTGAGATTGGGGCGAAGGTTATCCTGGCCCGATAATTTCTTCAGAGTTTACTGGCGCTACCGCTGGGAGAAGTTGAGATACTACGACTTTGCTGATGACATCCCTCGTCCTTCTTATCCTCTTAGAGATGTAAACTTGCCCTTCTCTTTTGATCACGTGTTCGAATTCATGAACCCTTCTGGCGCTGTTCATCCTCTTGCATTAGTGGAATGGCCGCGCAAAAGCGCAAGCACCTCCTTTACCATTCTCAGGGATTCGAGGGATTTGCCTCAGTTTGCCACCAAAGGTTCGGTCTTCTCCTGGTACACCGAATTCGCTGCAGAATTCTTGGGAGGAAATTTAGCCTATCATAAACACATATTTGAAACCAGGTATTATTTGAGGACCTTTTGGAAGTTCGTTTTAGCCTTTCATGCAAAGGTGGGTGTGTTGGATGGCCGGGACAGAGAGGCTCCCGAGGTTTATAGCGAACGTTTTTCGCCCGGAGGAACAGATCCAGATGGAATGATCCGGGGATATTCAGACGGATCCATTGGACCGGTCGACTCACAAGGAAGGCTTTTGAGGGGACGATCCGTTCTGGTCTACAATGTCGAATATCAATTCCCCTTGGTCGAGCAACAGATTTATGGATTATTCTTTGCCGATGCAGGCAACGCCTGGCTATCGGGCAGAGCCATCCGACCTTTTGCTTTTAGACATAATTCAGATCTTGATCTTTTTAAATCCGCTGGGCTGGGAGTCAGATTGGTGGTGCCTGGCATGGGGGTGATTGGATTTGATTTTGCCTACGGATTTGATCATCCGGAAAAAGGCGAATGGAGACCCCATTTCCAATTTGGAACCACCTTCTAAGCAGGTCAAAGGTGATAAGTGTAAGGTTCAAGGTTGTTTGAGGATACGATATCATAGAGCCGAGCCTCACAGCCTCAATTGCCTTTATATCCAAGTAAAAATGATAAAAAATTTCCAATAGGAGGAATGATGAAATGCGCTCACGAATCAGAAACCACTTGAGTCGAATAAATCAAAAACGATCCGTTATCCAACACTGGCCATCAGTCCTTTTTATCATCTCGTTTCTCTTGCTCTTTCCCAGTTCCACCTCTTCCCAGGAGGGGAAAATCGGTTATGTGGATTCCATGCGACTCAGAACCGAATTCAAGGAGTTTGCGGACGCCCAAGCTAAGTTCGATCAGGAGGTAACTGCCTGGCAAAAGGAGATAGACGAACTGGGGAAAGTCATAGATAGCTTGGTAGCTGATTCAGCCAAATACAGTCTGGTCTTAAGCGAAGCCAAGAGAAAAGAGAAAAATGATTATCTGATATCCAGAAGACTGGAATACGGCCAGCTCACCAATGATATTTTTGGTCCCAACGGCAGGGCAGAGAAGAAAAATGCAGAACTGACCAAACCAATCCTGGATAAGATAAATCTGGTTTTAGAAAAGATCGCCACCGACGAAAACTTCATCATGATCTTTGATTCGGTCAACGGCAACATCGCTTATGCCAAGAAAAATTTGGATTTAACGGATCTGGTCTTAGAGGAACTCAAGAAATTAGAGTAAGGTAACGTCAAGTCGTGATATCCGCCAAAGGTATTAACGGTAAGGTTTGTAGCAAAGGCGTTCAGAAAAACCCATAGCCATCCTATTCTGCAAAGACACAGGAAATTCACATAAGACGATGTCAAAGAAATTGGGTGAAATAGCTTCATATCTCAAAGGGGATTTAGTGGGGGATCCCTCTATTGAAATAACCGGCATAGCGGGGATAGAAGATGCGAAAGCAGGTGATTTAACCTTTTTAGCTAATCCAAAGTATAAGGCTTTCTTGGAGAAAACCTCTGCCTCCTGTGTGATAGTAGGAAGAGATATAGAAAAAGCGGGGGTTTCCTTGATCAGGCATCCTAATCCATATTTCGCCTTCTCCAAAGCCGTGGAGCTTTTCTTTGAAACCAAAAAGAGGTATCCAGAGATCATTCATCCTACTGCTGTGTTAGGCAAAGGGGTAAAGGTGAAAAAGGGAGTTCACCTGGGACCTTATGTGGCAATAGAGGACAATGTTTGTCTGAAGGAAAACGTAATAGTTTTAGCCGGCTCCTTTATCGGAGCCGATAGCATGGTAGGAGAGAATTGTCTAATTTACCCGCACGTAACCATACGGGAGAATACAAAGATCGGCAAGAATGTGATCATCCATTCGGGAACGGTGATAGGCTCGGATGGATTTGGCTATGCCAAAGAGAAGGGAATACATCACAAGATTCCCCAAATGGGGAAGGTGATAATCGAGGATGATGTGGAGATCGGAGCAAACGTGACCATTGATCGCGCCACCTTGGGCGCTACGCGGATAGGTAAAGGGACAAAGATCGACAACTTGGTCCAGATTGGGCACAATGTGGTAATTGGTGAAAACTGCATCATCGCAGGACAGGTGGGAATCAGCGGAAGTACTAAGTTAGGAAACAACGTGGTTCTGGGAGGCCAGGTTGGATTAGTAGGGCATATCAAAATTGGAAACAACGTGATGGTAGGAGCTCAGTCGGGGGTAACCAAAGATATACCTGACAACACAATCGTCTTTGGCTATCCCGCACGCGAAATCAAAAAGACCAAAAGGATAGAAGCTTGCATTTCCCGTTTGCCCGAATATATCGAGCGTTTGAAGGAGATAGAAAAAAAAGTGAAAAGAATGGATAGTTCACGTCCCATTGTTCATAATCAGCAAAAAGAGGAGGAAAAATGAGTTCCCCCGTGGAAGTAAATGACGGAAATTTTGAGAGTGAAGTTTTGAAATCTGATCTACTGTTTTTGGTCGATTTCTGGGCTCCCTGGTGTGGGCCCTGCCATATGGTCAGTCCCATTGTCGAAGAGATCGGGGAAAATTATGAGGGAAAGCTAAAGGTGGGGAAATTAAACGTAGACGAAAGTAGCCAGACTGCCAGCCAGTATGGTATCATGAGTATTCCCAGCGTTCTATTCTTTAAAGGGGGAAAGGTTGTCGATCAGATCGTGGGAGCGGTCCCCAAGCAACATTTTATCGAAAAGATCGACAGAATCCTCAAATAGGATAATACGCAATGGCAGGATTCTTCTTGCCCAATCGAGATGTGGAAAAACTCTTATGACTCCTTCCCGGGAGTATCAAAATCCATCGGATGAGCAGATAAAAAACATATTGGAAAAACACAACAAAGTAGCAATTGTGGGGCTCTCCTCTGATCAGACCAGACCATCCCATGCGGTGGCAAGGTATCTAAAGGGAAAGAGATTTAAGATTATCCCGGTCAATCCTAAAGAGATGGAGGTCTTGGAGGAAAAAGCCTATCCCAACTTAAGTTCTATACCCGAAGAGGTGGAGATAGTAGATATCTTTCGCCGACCAGAACACGTCCCACCCATCGTGGATGAAGCTATAAAGATCGGAGCCAAAGTGGTCTGGATGCAGGAGGGAGTGGTAAATCATCACGCTGCCCTGAAAGCCTCTCAAAAAGGCCTTACCGTGGTGATGGATAGATGTATGGCCAAAGAGTGCAGGAAACACTGTGATTGAGAAAATCGTTGGTGAGAACAAGAAAACCCGTAAGTAAGCAGAATTCCCTTGTGCCTGGTAAAAAAAAATTGATCTCAAGTGTTTCCCCGCCAGTCTGCCTCTCCAGACAGAGGCAGACCTGAACCCAGCTCTCAAAATCCGACAAGCTCTGTGGAGATTCTGGTCGAAGGACAAGAATGCCCCTTTTGCCATTTTGCTAAGCTAAAAAGAGAAGGAGACGAGATAGTTTGTCCCATTTGCGGATACGGACATAAGCCTTGTACGTGATAGTAGACTTGTTTAGGAGGAGTTTCCTCTATAACTCGAAAATATATGAAAAATAAGATCATGGACTCAAAAAGCATCCTTATTCTGGCCTTGATTTTCATTTTGTGGTTCTTCGTTTGGGGATTCTTGCTACCTCTCTTGGGTATTAACACCTGACTGAAACGAAGCTGCCCTGTTCCGGAGGAACAGAAAAAAATTGAGGATCAGGTTAAATAGAGGGAGTTATCTTTCTCAACCTTTAACGCGTAGGCCAGCCTTCATGGTTTGCGTACTTATTCCCCCAATGAATGAACAATTTAGCTTCGCTTTCGAATTTCTAGTAAAATTTAGAGATTTCTACAATAAGGAGAACACATGCTGACTGAGTTTACCTGGAACGGGAAAATGGTATTTGAAGCAAAGACCGAATCGGGGCATTCGGTCGTGATGGATGCAAAGCCGGAAGTTGGAGGCGAGGACAATGGACCCCGACCCATGGAGCTTTTGATGGTCTCTTTGGGCGGTTGCACCGCCATGGACGTGGTCTCGATTCTTAAGAAAATGAGGGTCGATTTAGAAAGCATGACCGTCAATATTCATTCCGAACAGGCCCCAGAGCATCCCAAAATCTTTACCAAGATAAACATCGAGTATAATTTTACCGGAAGAAACATCACAGAAAAGAATGTGAAAAAAGCAATCGAACTATCTCAGGAAAAGTATTGCTCGGTTACTGCCATGCTTAAAGAAAAAGCTGAAATCACCTGCCAATGGAATATCATCAATAAACAACTATCTTGACACATGAAGGAGGACTACGGGCAGGGGTTCAATCCCTGTCCGGATCGGGGCTTAACACTCCACACAAAGCCTTTTCAATTTGCTTCTCCACAAAATCCCAAAACAATCGCTTGACAATTCTCTGATAGGTGCTATAATGACGAAAACTAATTGATTTTGATTCTTAGTTTGTTTGTTTCTCAGGTGTAGACCAAGTGGTTCACACCGAAGATCGGATATGAGAAGACCTGCTTTTTATGCACTGATCCTTTTTGTCACAGGCATTCTCCTCGGCAATTTCTTTGACCTTCCCAAGTCTCTTTTGTTGTCAGTTTTGATCCTTTCCCTTTTCTTTTCACTTCTTTTTCTCTTAAGAAAAGACCAAAGAGACGCCAACCTTTTTATCGTAATCTCCATCATTCTGGCCGGGTTCTTTCGATGTGAGCTTTTTACCAAAGATTTCCCCGCAAATCACATTAGCAATTTTCTGAATTTAGATCAGCCTGTCACTATAACCGGAAAGATCGCCGATGAACCGGACGTAAGGGAAAACAAAACCTTCTTAAAAGTCCAGGCACAAACTCTATCCACAGGTAAAATCACAATCCCCACTTCCGGACAGATAATTTTGAAAATAAAAGAATCCACTTTTGACTTTGACTATGCTGATAAAATTAAATTTGGGGGATTCTTATATGAACCTTCTCCCCGAAGAAATCCAGGGGCATTCGATTATAAAAAGTATCTCAGCCGCAAAAGAATCTATGGGTTGGTTAGCTTATCTGGTGTGAACAAAATAGAAATCGTTGAGAAAGAACCGGGCAATATATTTTTATCCAAGATAGTCATTCCACTGAGAAGCTGGATCTTAGAAGTGTTCGAAAAGACCTTATCCGGCAATCACCAAGCGCTCCTCTCCGGGTTTTTGTTGGGAGACACAAGAGATATTCCCAAAGAGATTTACAATATGTTCAGAGATACGGGCACGGTCCATCTTCTGGCAGTTTCCGGCTCCAATGTATGGTTGGTGGTCGGTATCATTTTTGCGGCTCTCAGCCTCTTTCGGATTCCCAAAATCCCCACCACTCTTATAACCCTCATATGCATCTTTATCTTTGCCTATTTGGTCCATAATGATCCTCCTGTGGTGAGAGCCGGAATCATGGCATCGGTAGTACTTGTGGGTATCCTTTTATACAAAGATGCCAACCCGCTAAATTTGGTTTCATTTTCCGCTTTGATCATCCTGCTTTTCTCACCTCTCCACCTGTTTGATGTGGGTTTTCAGCTCTCCTTTGCCTCAGTTTTCGCTATTGTTCTTTTGGTTCCAAAGCTAAGCCAGCTGTTGTCTAAGTATGTGAGTAAATCTCGTAAAACGTTGTGGCGGTGGATAATTCTTCCCGGTCTGGTTTCATTATCTGTGGAAATCATTTTGTTCCCCATTTTGGCTTACTATTTCAATATGGTTCCCCTGATTACTGTCGTCGCCAATCTTTTCATCGTTCCTTTGGCAAGCTTATCGGTGGCATTGTCCTGTTTCACCCTGTTTTCTGCTACCTTTAGCTTAACATTTGCGAGCATCTTCTCCGCTTCCAATTGGCTTTGTTTGGAATGTATTTTGAAGTTGAATACTTTCTTCGCCACACTCCCCATAGCAAAACTAACCGTGCCCTCTCCTTCAATTTTCTCCTTCATCATCTATTATCTGTTTCTATGGCTGTTACTTAGCTCCATAACCCAAAAAAGAAAAGCAGTCATTTTCTCCCTGGTAATAATTGGAAATATCTTTGCCTGGAAAGGGCCACTGTCCAGTGAGAGTCAAATTTCAAAGCTAACTTTTTTGGATGTCGGCAAGGGGAATTCCACCGTCATCGAGCTCCCTGATAGAAAGACATTCTTGATAAATGCCGGAGAAAAAAGGGGCAACTTTAACTCTGGAGAATACGTGGTGATTCCATTCTTGAACAAAAATGGCATCACAAAAATTGACAAACTTATCCTCACCGACAATGATTCCGCGAATATAAATTCAGCCAAATTTGTGGCTGAGGAGGTGAAGATCGAAGAGGTTTTGATGCCAAGCTTTGATGGTTCGGCACAAGGAATCGATCAGGAATTTTTCACAAATATCTCGGATAAATTGATCCCTCTGGACTCAATTAATGAGATTTCAGACGCAGAAAATGAGTTAAGAATTTCGTTTATCGATTACCCAAGCATCAGGAAACTTGCTTTGTCTCCTCACGGTAAGATCGTCAAGATCTCATACAAGGATGTTGATTTTTGTCTTCTGGATGGGATGAAGAGGGCTGAATTTGATCCGGGTTTTGCGTGGGAGAGAGTTAGAAATTGTGAGGTTTTGGTAATCTCCGAGTTGGTAAGCTATGACGACGCAAAGGAATTAATTGAAAAGATCGAACCTCAGAAAATTATCTTCACCCGTTATTATTTGCGTTATCAAAAGGACAAAATTTCTACCCTGATGGCACATGAATTTCCTCAAATCGAGTATCACCGCACCCTGAAAAACGGAGCCATCACCTGCAAAACCGATGGGAAAAAGACTGACTTAGATATCACGATTCACGAGAAACTATTTTCGGGACCTAAATATATTCCTCCAAAGAAAATATGGAAGATACAGAATTAGTATTGTTCCAATGAAAAAATAACCGATCCTGATGTTAAACAAATCCCCGATATAGCCAAACGCAAGACGTATTGGTATGTCAATCATGACCCCGAAAAACACAATTAACGATTCAACGGTAGCTCTTCGATGAGATTCTACCTTTGAATGCAGCTCTCCAATAACCAGCACTTCTACAATTCCCCATATGGGAAAGATGATTAAGAATGCTAACAGCCCGACGTATTTGTTTCCGAAAGAAATGGTCAGCAAAGCCCCGATCATAGCTACTAATGCCAATGTTTTTATTCGAGGCGAAGATATTCCTTTAAATCTTTCCGCAAAAAAACCTCCTAACCCGGAAAGACCCCTTCGAAGAGCTATCCAAACGCCAAAAAGAGCAAGAGGGAAATTCACAGCCGTCAGATAGAGCTGATCATATTCGTCCATATGACTGATAGCAATATCCATTAAAACAAAGTAGAAAAACAAAAATCTAAGGAAGGGATTGAATAAAGCAAACTTAGCCGCTTTTCTGATATGCTCGAAAAATCTAACTTCTCCGGTAGAATGACGAAATGGCGGCTCCCGGAAAGTTAAAGCGATCAGTGCTGCAAACAACGATGTGAAGATAGACACTATAAAGGGCAACCGAATATTTATGCTGCTTGCCAGATAGGCACCAAGGATTCCCGCTACAGATACCGAGACAACACCAATAAATCTTGCTCTCCCCAGTACCCTTTCAAACTTACTTTCCTTATTGATACTTTTAAGTGTATCATAGATGAATGCATTAGCTGTTCCGGACTGAAATGCACTTCTTGCAGCCATCACCATGCTTGCCAGCATGAACGGGAAGAACGTACTGCTTAAGCTGTAAAGCAACATCCCCAGTGCTGCAAACAGACCGCTTAAAGCCAGCGTGTACTTCCTGCTCCACCGGTCTGCTAACGCTCCCGTGGGCACCTCAAGAAGAAGAGCTGCCACGGCCCAGAAAATGTCCAGTAATGTAATCTGCGAAATTGATAGGCCGTTGCTGCGGAAAAACACCACGTTGATGGTGAACATGAGAACGAACATCCACGCAGCGCTAAAGAAGTAGAATTTTGGAATGTTGAAGGAAAGCGCTTTAGCAGAGACAGTCTTATCCATCATTGATTATCTGAACCCAAAGGCCCGACCTGGATTACTCGAGCAGTTGGTTCCTCAGGTTATGGTTAGACCCGACGCCTAATTCTTGACGTTTCATTGCTCCAAAAAGGTTAGAAAAAGTGTAATGTCAAGAAAAACTTTCGAGCGATGGGATTCTCTGGATGAGCGAAGAGAAGAGCGGAGAGAAGCCCGCCTTTGGTAGTAACGGATGCGTCTTCGGGCAGTATGTAGTTGGCCGCACGGACGGGACGTGCGCGACCAACGGGAGCTGTTTTGAGGGAAATACGGACGCCTCAGCTTCGTTAATTCATATTCCCGAAGCCTCAGGAGAACGTGCTGGTATTAGCACCTTGCTAATCCTTCAATATCTCATCTTCTTCCGGGATTCTTCCATAATAGTAAGCAATCTTATCTCGCAACTCCGATCGCGCCTCGGTCGTTAATTGCAGACAGTTTGATTCTAATGGAGCGTTTTTCGGGGTTACAATCTTTTCACAATTCAGCTTACACGTGTTTCGAAAATCTATCATGTAGTAATTTGTCTCGAGATTTCTCCGTTTTCGATGTATCCGATATTTCGGGAGTAAATCGTGCTTTTCATAGATGAATACTTCCAAAAAGGCGTATGCATATCCTTCATCCAAACGTTTTTGTTTCTCTTCCGAAGAAAATCCCCTCCATACATGAGGTGCCACCGCTTGTTGTGGTTCCATTTTCCGATTAATCCTGGTCAGATCCTCTTCAAAGAAAGGATTGTCGAAGAAGGAACCACGCACTTCAATCAAAGGAGAGAGGCTGATCAGCTTGCCCCCTATCGAGCAGCAAGGAGAAAGCACGACACAGAAGGACGGCAAGGAAACATCAATTCTATAGTTGTCGTGCGAAGCTGGACCCTCAAGGTTTGGGGATGCCAACACGAACCCCCGCACGACATCTCCGAATCTTAACGTATCATCGAGAGCTTTTTGATAGAACATATAGGCACAAACTATTCACGGTAGAATTCATCAACGTCATGTACCCCGCGAGAAGTCATTTTCTCCTTATGCGACACAAAGTCCT
>Ga0209427_10002365_pt1 | contig 22203 bp, 20 predicted proteins | sample DeeMarSWOR136_30_FD_187465 | JGI IMG/M metagenome (GOLD analysis project Ga0209427, IMG submission 187465) | Marine sediment microbial communities from White Oak River estuary, North Carolina - WOR-1-36_30 (SPAdes) (version 2) | ecosystem: Environmental > Aquatic > Marine > Intertidal zone >...
CTTCAGCCAGAGGCTGGGCGCCTTCCCGCTGAGAGTAGAGGTACTGAGCCGTTTCCGTACCCCCAGGGAGCAGTCGGTAATCCTTAAAGACCTGGTTGGGGGCAATGTCGATATCTGCATCGGCACCCACCGGCTGCTGCAAAAGGACGTGGCTTTCAAGGACCTGGGACTGCTGATTATTGATGAAGAGCAACGCTTCGGCGTTGTCCACAAGGAATACCTCAAGCAGATGAGGCAGGAGGTGGATGTACTCACACTCAGCGCCACCCCCATCCCCCGCACCCTTCATATGTCGCTGGTGGGGGTCAGGGACATGAGCATTATGGAGACACCGCCTGAAGACCGCCTGCCCGTTAAGACATACGTGGCCGAAGACAACGATCGCCTGGTAAGGGAGGCGATACTGAGGGAACTGGAGAGGAACGGCCAGGTCTTCTTCGTGCACAACCGGGTGCAGAGCATCGCCCTGGTGGCCGAAAGGCTGAGGAACCTGGTGCCGGAAGCCCGTATTGCCATCGGCCACGGCCAGATGCCGGAGGCGGAGCTGGAGCAGGTGATGGCCGATTTCATCCAGGGCAGGAGCGATATTCTGGTCTGTACCACCATTATTGAGTCCGGTCTGGATATGCCCAGCGTCAATACCATGATTGTCAACCGGGCGGATAAAATGGGGCTTACCCAGCTCTACCAGCTGAGGGGGCGGGTTGGCCGAGGTGCCAGTCTGGCTCACGCCTATTTCCTCTACGAGAGGGGCAAACGTTTGACCCCGGTTGCCGAGAAGCGACTGAAGACAATACTGGCTGCCACCGAGCTGGGGGCCGGCTTTGGTATTGCCATGAGGGATATGGAAATACGGGGGGCCGGCAACCTGCTGGGGGTAAAGCAGAGCGGCCACATCAGCGCCGTCGGTTTCAACCTCTACTGCCAGCTGCTGGCGCAGGCGGTGGAGGAGCAGAAGGCAAGGAAGGCCGGCATAATTGAGGAGGTAATACAGGAGTCACATCTGCCGGAACCGGGCATAAACCTGCCCCTGTCAGCCTACATACCGGAATACTACATTACAGACCTTACTACCCGTCTTGAGTTCTACCAGAAGCTGGTCAAGCTGACGGCTCCGAATCAGGTTGAAGTCCTGACCGGGGAATTTGCCGACCGCTTCGGGCCTTTACCCACCGAATTAAAAAACCTCTTATATGTCGTCCGGGTAAAAATGATGGCATCCAGGGCTGGCATTGAATCTGTCACCACGGAAAAAGGGCAGATAACACTGCGGTTATTGGAAGGGATGCGCTTCGACAGGCAGAAGCTCGGTTATCCCGAGGCGGGCGTTGAGGTGGGCAGCACCCAGCTCCGCCTTAACGTCAGGCGCCTGGGCAAACGCTGGCAGAAGGTGCTGGAAGAGGTGTTGAATCATCTGGCGTGATATAATCTAACCGGGTATTCAGGGAAGCAAATAATCCATAGTCAAACGGGAATGTAATATGGGACTCGATATTCTGTTATGGATCGGGCTGGCGCTGGCTGCCGGGTTTATCGGCTATTTCGGGCGGTACCCGGCCAAAATCCTGCTCGATAAAATACTCAAGAAAAAGTCTCTACCGGATGATACCGGGCTGCCCCGCGATTTACCCACCACCCCGGAGGAAAGGGTAGCCCGGAGCCAGCTCAAGGTAGAGAAGAAAAAGGCCAAGCAGGAAGTAAAGAAGGCTAAGAAGGCGGCCAAGGAGTAGTCCTCCGTTTCCGCCAATATACCCCGCAAACGGCTGTTTTATTAACCTTTATTTATTGGCCAGTTCTATCTGGTATGCCTTCCAGCCGGGGCACCATTTTATGTGCCATCGCCATATTTTACTGATCAACGAATCCGGCTTTCTACCGGCATAACTGCGTATCTTGCATGTTTCACAATCAGAGCTCATTCATCGTTCCTCCTGATGGTGATTCTGGCAGGTCAGGCCTGTTCGGTAAGGTATTTCTGAGCATATATTGCCGCCGTTGCCCCGTCACCGGCGGCGGTTATCGCCTGGCGGGCCGAATTTTGCCGGATGTCACCGGCAGCGTAGATACCCGGTATCCCGGTCTCCATCCTCTCGTTGGTAATGATAAGGCCGCCAGGGTCCATCGGTACGGTACCCTTCAGGAATCCGGTATCCGGCTGGAAGCCGATGGAGATAAATACACCGGCTACTGCCAGGGTTGATTTTTCACCGGTACGCACGTTATTGAGCCTCAACCTTTCCACGAAGCCTTCCCCTTCAATGGCTTCTACGGTGTTGTCCCAGCAGAATCCCATGTTCGGCTGGGCAAAGGCAATCTCCTGCAGAATGCGGGTGGCGCGGAGTTCACGGCGGCGGTGTATCACGGTCACCCTAGAGGCAAACTTGGTCAGGTGTATCGCTTCGGTGATGGCGGCGTCTCCCCCGCCAACCACGGCTACCGGCTGCTCCCGGAAAAAGGCGGCATCGCAGGTGGCGCAGTAGGAAACGCCCCTGCCGGTGAACTCCTCCTCCCCGGGCACCCCCAGCTTCTGACGTTTGGAGCCGCCGGCGATGATTACCGCCCGGGCAGTGTAGTCTCCGCCGGTAGTATTGACCTCTATCTGCTTATCAGCGGGCCTGATGCTGTTTACATCGGCAGTAACGGTCTGCAGCCCGTATTTTGTTGCCTGCTGGTGCATCAGCTGGCCCAGTTCAAAACCGCCGATGCCGTCGGGGAAACCGGGGTAGTTGTCTACCTGTTCGGCGGTGGCTATCTGGCCGCCGATAGCCAGCCTCTCGATGAGCAGTGTGCTGAGCCTGGCCCTGGCGGTATAGATGCCGGCGGAGAGTCCGGCCGGTCCGCCACCGGTAATGATAACGTCATAGCTGGTCTTATCCTGTTGCATGGGGCTCCATTCCCGTCAGGGTATTTCCGTGTCTATTTCAGGGCAGCATCCATATTTTGTTTTAACTCCCGCTTGGGCCGGAGGCCGACCAGCTGGGAGACGGGCTGGCCGTTCTTAAAGATTAGCAGGGTGGGGATGCTCATTATACCGTATCTGGCGGCTGTCTTGGGATTCTGGTCAATATCCACCTTGACGAAGTTAATCTGGCCGTTGTACTCATCGGCCAGCTCGTCGAGGATCGGGGCGACCATCTTGCAGGGCTGGCACCAGGGGGCCCATAGGTCCACTACCACTGGCCTTTCTGCCTTTAATACTACCTGGTCGAAGCTGGTGTCATCCACTGATACTGGTTTGCTCATAAGTGTCCTCCATAATGTTGTCACGGATGTTCTGCTCCACGGTCTGCTTGGCCAGGCCGATGGCATTCTTGATGGCGGTAGCCTGACTGCGGCCGTGGGCGATAATGATATTCCCGTTTACCCCGAGGAGACAGGCACCACCGGACTCGCGATAGTCCAGTCTTTTCGCCCAGGCGTCCATCCCGATATCGCGGTTAAGTGCCTGCAGGGAAAGACGGTAGGCCTTGGAAAAGACCTGACCTGACTGCAGTAGAGAATATAGCCAGTGGGCGCTGATCCCCTCCAGGGTCTTCAGTATTATATTACCGGTAAAACCGTCGGTAACAATGACATCGGTCTTGCCCCTGGCTATGTCCTGTCCCTCAATGTTACCGGTGAAATTCAAATCAGTCTTTTTCAGAAGGTGGTAACTCTCCTGGGCGAGGGCGTTTCCCTTGCTTTCTTCCTCCCCCGTGTTGAGCAGGCTGACCCGTGGCGAATCAACTCCGAAGAGGCCGTGGAAGTAGGTGCTCCCCAGGTGGGCGAACTGGACCAGGTGGTTAGGCCGGCAGTTGGCATTGGCGCCGGAGTCAATGAGGAGGACCGGGGAACCCGTGTTGATTGAGATCAAGCTGCCGATAGCGGGACGGTCCACACCCGGAATCTTGCCCAGGATAATAAATGATGAATACAGCATCGCCCCGGTGTTGCCCGCGGAAACAAAGGCAGAAGCAGCCCCGCTTTTAACCAGGTTGACACCGACGACGATTGAAGAGTTCGGCTTATTGTCCACGGCTTCGATCGGCGGCTCGTCGGGTCTGATAACATCGGTGGCGTCAATGATGGTCATCCCCAGCTTGGTCAGGTGACGACCGGCCTGCACATATAGTATTTCCTTGCGGCCTACCATGGCAATCTCGACCTGGTACTCACGGGCCGCTTTGATGGCCCCCTTGATTACTTCATGGGGGGCGTATTCCCCTCCCGCAGCGTCAACGGCAATTATCATTGCTAGATTATAACCCCCGGGGTAAATATTTTTTAATATTTATAGTTAAGGTTTCAAACCTGCTACCTGTGTAAATGGCGTCCCTACTTCCCCCGCTCGAATTCCCTTCTTACCCTTTTGATAGCTTCCCCGTCGGCAAGCAGGTCGGCCACGGTCATCGCCATAGCCTTGGCAGCATCAAGCATACCCCTGGTGCCGGCTTCCGAGATAGCCGCCAGGGCAAACTCGGGAGTGTGTATCAGAACCTGTTTCTTGGCAATGGCCACGCGGGCATGGATGCTGGGAAGCAGCTGGCTTACGTTGCCCATATCCGTACTGCCGAAGGCACTGCCGGGGTCGGACAGAACTACCCGTCGCCCCAGGGATTTCATATTCCGGCTGAATAGCCGCGCCAACGGCAGGTTATTACGTATCGGTGCGTAGCGTACCGCACCCCACTGGTATTTCAGTTTAGCACCCGTAGCCCGTGAAGCCCCCATGAAGCAGTTTAAGACCTTCTCCTTAAGTTCGTCAAGGTAGTCGTCCTCCTTAGCGCGGACAATAAAGGTGCCGGCGCTCCGGGCGGGGACGATATTGGGCGCCTCGCCGCCGCTGGTAATGATGCCGTGGACACGGGCGGTACTCCTGATATGCTGGCGCAGGGAATTTATAGCGGTGAATGACTGTATCATGGCGTCCAGGGCATTGATTCCAGCCTCAGGCCGGGCAGCGGCGTGGGCCGGTCTGCCGGTAAACTCGATATCAAGTACCTGGAGGGCAAGCGCCTCCGTTGTCGCCGTGTTGACTGTTGACGGGTGCACCATCATGGCGATGTCGATGTTGCTGAAGACACCCTGCTTAGCCATTATCGCCTTGCCGCCGTGGAGCTCTTCCGCCGGTGTCCCGATAACCGTGATACTGCCGTCAAACTGGTCGACTGCGGCTCTGGCGGCGGTGGCAGCACCGACGGCGCTGGCAGCAATAAGGTTATGGCCGCAGGCATGGCCCAGTTCAGGCAGGGCGTCATACTCCGCTATCAGGGCGATAGTTGGCCTTCCCTGGCCGTAGCTGGCCGTGAAAGCGGTGGCCAGACCTCCGGTACCACGCTCTATAGCAAAGCCCTTTTCCTGAAGGTACTCGGTCAACCAGGCGGCAGCCAGCACTTCATGGAAACCAACTTCGGGGTTTTCGTGGATTTTCCGTGACAGCTCAACGAGTTGTTCCTGATGAGCATCTATTGCCGAGATAATACCGGCTTTAAATTCAGCTGTCTCCATAGTAACGCTATTCTCAAATAATTAAATTCATCCGGGCGTTATCCAGCACCCCCCTAATCGTGGAACAGCACCGTCAGGTGCCGTTCGGTGCTGGAATTACTGGACATAACATTGGAAACAAATCAAGGCTGAACAGGCGTGAATTGTATCTGGAAACCAGTAATTTTATCCCTTATTATATCCCAACACCAGGTGGATTTCTAGCTCCCGGCTCCATTTTGTTACTGGCCTTTTACCTTTAGGGCAACTTGCGTAGTGTACTTAATTATGTTATACTTGGATGATTTGTGAAGTGGGAATGAAACCCACTTTTTTGTTGTAGAAATAATATGGAGGACCTAATCCGAGATGAAGAGCGATTTCTTACTCGCTATCACACAACTCTCGGCTGAGAAGAACCTGCCCAGTGAGGTTGTTATTGGTGCGGTAGAGGCAGCGCTGGTATCAGCTTACAGGAAAGATAATTTTACTGCTAACCAGAATATTTCGGTCAGGATTAACCCTACTACCGGTAAGGTACAGGTATGGGCTGATAAAATTGTAGTAGAAAAACCTGCTGATGCCCGTGCCGAAATATCATTAGATGAAGCACGCCTGTTGAAGCCGGATGTTGAGCTTGAGGATGTTATTACCGTAGAAGCTACACCCCGTAATGCTGGTCGAATAGCCGCCCAAACAGCAAAACAGGTAATTTTACAGCGCCTTCATGAAGCTGAACACAGTGCTGTCTTTGAAGAATATGCTGGTCGGGAGGGTGATATAATCACCGGACTGGTGCATCGTATTGAATCAAGGCAGATCCTCGTTGATCTGGGCAGGACTGAGGCAATACTACCTACAGGGGAACAGGTAAGTAGTGAACGGTATCGAGTAGGCCAAAGACTTAAAGTAATAATATTGGAGGTAGTCCGTACTAACCGTGGACCAAGGGTGATAGTATCACGTTCGCACCCGGATCTTGTCCGTCGCCTTTTCGAGATGGAAGTACCGGAAATATATAATGAGACCGTACATCTGAAATCGATTGCGCGTGAGGCTGGCTCGCGGAGTAAAGTGGCTGTCGCTGCACTCCAGGAAGGTGTTGACCCGGTAGGTTGTTGCATCGGCTTACGTGGTATCAGGATACAAAATATTGTTAATGAGTTGAATGGTGAGAAGATAGATGTTGTTATGTGGAGTCCCGATGCCTCTGTCTTTATCGCCAATTCTCTTAGCCCGGCTCAGATTGTAAGTGTTGAGTTAAATGGGGATGAAGGAGTTGCCATTGTAGTTGTGCCTGATAGGCAGTTGTCATTGGCTATTGGCAAAGAAGGGCAGAATGTCAGGTTGGCCGCCAAACTCACCGGATGGCGGATTGATATTAAGAGTGCCTCGGTAGCGGAAGCAGAGAAAGCGGAAGCACCGCAACCTGTAGTTGAAAAAGAGGTAGTGGATGAAATTATCTTCGAGGAAGAACTACCTGTTGAAACGCCGGTTGTGGAGGAGCCGGAACTGACGGAAGAAGTGGAGGCTGAACCCTTGCCATCGCTGGATAGTGCCTTTGCCCCACCGTCAGAGGTTATCGAGCCACAAGTAGTAGCAGAGAAAACTCAGATACGGTTTGCTGAGGATATCCTGAAAAGTGGGCCGACCAAACCCCAGGCTAAAACTAAGAAGAAGAAAAAGCAGAAAGGCAGCCAGGAACGAGATACTGAAGAAGATGGTGTCGGCAGGAGAAAACAACGTCGGGAAGCGAAGGTTTCCATAGATGATGACGAGGAGTATTAAAAGAAGACCGGCTGGTAAATACGTAAAAAAGCAACCCCAGCGGACTTGTATTGCCTGCAGGCAAACTAAAAATAAACAGGAACTTGTCCGTCTGGTGTGTCCACCCGGTGGCGGTGTTGACGTGGATACCGATGGTAAGAAGGCAGGTCGTGGTGCTTATTTGTGCCCAACAATGGCATGCTGGGGTACGGGGGTTAAGGGTACCCGGCTTGAGACTGTCCTGAAGACTACAATTAATGAAGATAATCGTGAACGGCTTATGAGGCTTGGGGAGGAATTATTAAGGGAGTAATACCGTGGCAAGGGTAGGTAAACAGGATAATGTTACGGATCTGCCAGATGAAGCGGGTAATGCTGGTTCTTCATCGTCCAAAGCACCTGTGGTCGATATTCCTGATGTCCTGACGGTAAAGCAGCTATCTGACCTCTTACAGGTGAGTCCCATTGATGTCATCAAGCAGTTGATGAGGAATGGCATTATGGTTAACATTAACCAGGCTATTGACTACGAGACGGCAGCCAAAGTAGTGGTTACCTATGGTTATGAACCACACCTGCAACCCCAGGCGGGTCGAAAACCGGCCACTCAGGTCAGAGATATAAAGCAACAACAGCTACAGCAGGACAGGGCGCTTGGTGGGGATACACGTCCCCCGGTAGTGACTGTAATGGGGCATGTTAACCATGGCAAGACCAGGCTTCTTGATGCCATCAGGCAGACCCATGTAATGGACACCGAAGCCGGTGAGATTACTCAACACATCGGTGCTTATCAGGTAGAGGTCAAAGGACAGAAGATTACCTTTCTGGATACCCCTGGCCATGAAGCTTTTACAGCGATGAGAGCCCGTGGGGCACAGGTCACTGATATTGCTGTTTTAGTGGTAGCCGCTGATGATGGAGTAATGCCACAGACTCTGGAGGCTATAAATCACGCAAAGGCAGCCGGGGTACCAATTGTTGTAGCCATAAATAAAATTGACAAACCTGAGGCCAATGCAGAACTAGTTAAACAACAGCTGGCTGATGCCGGTTTGCTTATTGAAGAATGGGGGGGCGATACAGTATGTGTCCTGATTTCAGCCAAGGAGAATCAGGGCATATCGGACTTACTGGAAAACCTTCTCATTGTAGCTGAGATGGAGGAATTGAAGGCGGATTCTTCTAGGCCGGCGGAAGGGGTTGTTATCGAAGCACAGTTGGATAAGACAAAGGGACCGTTGGCTACTGTGCTGGTTAATACAGGAACTCTCAACCTTGGTGATACCATAGTAGCCGGTGATACATGGGGTAGAGTCAAGGCTATGTTTAATGATGTCGGCAAGCAGGTGAAGAAAGCAGGGCCCTCTTTCCCGGCAAAGATATTAGGGTTAAATAGCGTGCCTAGAGAGGGGGATATCCTGACCGTTGTGGCCAGTGAACAGGAGGCAAAGGGTTTAGTAGAAAAACGTAGGCAGAGAGAAGAACAAGAGCCTTTGGGGCAAAGGTCGGTAGGTTTGAGCAATATCTTGGAGCAGGTGAGCACAGGACAAGTAAAAGAGCTTAACATAATCCTTAAGACTGATGTTCAAGGTAGTATTGAACCGATAAAGAATTCTCTGGCACATCTGGGTACAGATGAGGTCAGGGTGAGGGTAATCCATAGTAACAGTGGTAATATTACCGAGAGTGACGTCATGCTGGCTATCGCTTCTCAGGGGATTATTATTGGTTTTAATACGGATTCTGAGCTGGGGGCTCGCCGATTGGCTGCTCTGGAGGGGGTAAGTATTCGTTATTACGATGTAATTTATAACCTGGTAGATGATGTCAACAAAGCTCTAAAAGGCATGTTGGAGCCGACTTATATAGAGGTTATTGACGGCAGGGCTGAAGTACGGGATATATTCCCTTCCGGTAAGACAAGCAAGGCAGCCGGGGTTTATATTACCGAGGGTAAAGTAACTCGTAGTACACCGGTCAGGGTTCTAAGAGGTAAGGAAGTAATTGCTGAATCTACGGTTGCCAGTCTCAGACGTTTTAAAGATGATGTCAGGGAGGTGGCTGCTGGTTATGAATGTGGCATAGGCATAAAGGATTTTAATGATTTTATGGTTGGAGATTTGTTTGAATTCTTCAGGGTTGAGGAGGCTGGCTAGGAGGTAGATGACCATGGCACACCGGATTGAACGGGTAAATAGCCTTATTCGCCAGGAACTGAGCCACCTGCTACAGAGCCAGGTTAAAGACCCCCGACTTGGTAATTTTATTGCTGTTACCGGTGTTAATACTTCATCTGACCTCAAACATGCCAGGGTATTCGTAAGCCATATGGGTATTAAGGCGGGAAAGCAGGAGACATTAGATGTGCTGGCTACTGCTTCAGGTTTTTTACGCCGGGAGTTAGGTAAGAATCTGAAATTACGGTACATTCCTGAACTGCATTTTCAGTGGGACGATTCTATTGAACGGGGGGATTACCTCTCACAACTGATTGACAGGTTTACCTCAGATTAAGCTGCTTCGAAACTATAGTAACTATGGGAATCTCAGATTAGGTAACAGTGATATTTCTATTCATGTTTCCTGCGGTACAGAGGTATTTGAGTTGATTTTCATATTCTCAGTGGTCAGTAATAAAGCCAGTCAGAACTAGAAGCAATTATGAAATATTACCTGGATAATAGGGGTTTGGACTTTGGATGGCATTTTAAATGTTAACAAGCCTTATGGTGTAACCTCTTTCAGCGTAGTATCTAGTATAAAACGTCTCTCCAGTCAACGGAAGGTTGGCCATGCGGGTACCCTTGACCCGGCAGCGACTGGCGTACTGCCGATTGGTTTTGGCCAGGGAACTCGTATTATCGAGTATTTGGTAGACAACAGTAAGGCCTATCGTGCCGAAATTGAGCTTGGAATCAGTACTGATACCTATGACGGCAGTGGTAAGATTATCCAGTTTAAAGACCCTTCGGGGATTGGACGGGAACAGCTGGTGTCAGCGCTGGCTTCTTTAAATGGCCTGGTATATCAGACTCCTCCGATGTACAGCGCCGTGAAATACCATGGTAGACCGCTCTATAAATGGGCACGAGCTGGCATTACCGTTACTCGGGAAACTCGTCCGGTTAACATCCATAAGATTGAGCTATTGAACTGGCAGCCCCCTATGTTGACGGTAGAAGTAGTCTGCAGCAAGGGCACCTATATTCGTAGCCTGGCTAATGATTTAGGGCAGCTTCTTGATTGTGGGGCTTATCTCAAGAACCTGGTTCGGTTAAGGTGTGGAATTTTTAATATAGAAGATGCCGTATCGTTAGCCCAACTTGAAGATGCTTTCCGTTATGGTTACTGGCAGCAATACGTTCATCCCCTGGACAGTGTAATTATTAACTGGAAGGCCATACTTGTCGATGATGATATGAGACAGAAGATAGGTAACGGGCGGCCAGTCGTTATAGATGAAGATGGTGTCATCGGTGGGTGCTATTATCCTGAAAAGCAACTAAATTTGCCGCCTTCATGGGGGAAATACTGCCGGGCTTATACGCTTGACGGGTGCTTTCTGGGTGTGCTACGCTTCAACTCTGAGAGAATGGAATGGCAGCCTGTAAAGGTATTCATCTAGTCACGTTTTGCTTTCGGTGAATGGCAGGAAGAGGTGTGCCGGTTTTCACTAATTTATTATCCTAAGGAATGATTAAGCTGAGGGCAGGTTACTTAAAGTGGGGTAGGTGGGACATAGCAGTTGGATGTATTTTGTTTTTAAAAGAAAAGATAACCAAGGTACAATCTCATAGTATATAATGCTGTGAGAAAGGAGGAAGGTCGAGTTATGGCTGGAATAAATGTGGCAATAATAGGTGTGGGCAACTGTGCTTCTTCATTAATCCAGGGTGTCCACTACTATCAAAATGCTAAAGATGGCGATTTTATTCCCGGGATTATGCATGTTAATCTCGGGGGGTACCATATAAAAGATATTAATTTCGTGGCCGCATTTGATATTGATAAGAATAAAGTCGGCAAAGACCTGGCGGAAGCTATCTTTACTCCACCCAATAATACTTACAAGTTTACCGATGTACCCAAGACGGGCGTCAAGGTTCATCGTGGTATGACCCATGATGGATTAGGCAAGTATTTATCTGAAATAATTGAAAAGGCGCCCGGACCAACGGCTAATATTGTCAAAATCCTACAGGAGACACAGACCGATGTGGTGCTGAATTACCTTCCGGTAGGCAGTGAAGAAGCTACCAAATGGTATGTTGAACAGATACTGGCTGCGGGTTGCGGTTTTGTTAACTGTATCCCTCAATTTATCGCTCGGGAGCAATACTGGCAGGAAAGATTTAAAGAGAGAGAACTGCCGGTAATTGGCGACGATGTTAAATCTCAGGTAGGCGCTACTATCGTTCACAGGGTGCTTACCAGACTCTTTGGCAACCGTGGCGTCAAACTGGAGAGGACCTACCAGCTGAATTTTGGGGGGAACACCGACTTTCTCAATATGCTCGAGCGAGAAAGGCTTGAGTCCAAGAAAATTTCCAAGACCAGCGCCGTTACTTCTCAGTTAGACTATGAGCTTGAGAAGGAAAATATCCATGTCGGGCCCAGTGATTATGTCCCGTGGCTGGATGACCGTAAATTCTGCCATATCAGGATGGAAGGGCGCACTTTCGGTGATGTTCCTTTGAATCTGGAGTTGAAACTGGAGGTCTGGGATAGCCCAAACTCGGCCGGGGTGGTCATTGATGCTATCAGGTGTACTAAACTTGCCCTGGAACGAGGATTAACCGGTGCGCTGATAGCACCCTCATCCTATTTCATGAAATCACCGCCCGTCCAGTATACCGATGATGAAGCCCGTCGGATGGTGGAAGACTTTATCAGTGCTAATCATCTTGAAAAACTCAGTACTGCAATGGGAGAAGAGAATAAATAAGTTAGGGGGTTGATAATTACATCTATCGAAAGAGATTGTGCTTAAGACCGGGAGATGAGTAGCTTGATGGCTAATAAACTGTAAATAGATATTTTGGATTACCCTAAATTTATGGTGAGGTTTTAGCAACTACTTATGAAAATGGCACTAGTCTCCCCTTATGACTTCGCTCACCCGGGTGGGGTTTCCAGTCATATCTCCTCACTGGAGCGGTATATGACCCGGATGGGGCACGAGGTAAAGGTTATTGCCCCGGCATCCAGGGAAATTAGCGATTTTGGTGACAGGTTCATACCAATAGGTAAGCCATATCCTATCCCCAGTAGTGAATCAGTAATCCGTGTTAGTATATCGTTAAGGCTGGGTCCTGTTATCAAAGAAGTCCTGGCCAGAGAAAATTTTGACATTATTCACCTTCATGAACCCTTCATGCCCATGCTTTGTAGTGCTATACTCCGCTTCTCTAATACGGCTAATGTAGGCACGTTTCATGCCAATCAAGGGAAGCCTGGTTATAATTGGGGCCGGCCTATCAGTAGCTGGATGATCCGCCGCAGGCTACACAAGCTCCACGGCAAGATTGCGGTTTCTAAAACAGCCATGAATTATGCCAGCAGGTATATCCCCGGCCCGTTTGAGATTATTCCCAATGGTATTGATATAGAGCAGTTCTCCCCGGGTGTACCACCGATCGAGGAGTTCTGTGATGGTAAAAAGAATATATTATTCCTGGGGCGTCTGGAATTCCGTAAAGGTGTTAATTATCTACTTAAAGCCTACCTGCAGGTCAAACCGGAACTTCCCAATACACGGCTGATTATTGCCGGGCCTGGCACCAGGCTCCGTAAGAGATATGAAAGGTGGGTCAGGCTCCACCAGTTGGAAAACGATATTATTTTTGTCGGTTTTGTGCCCGAAGCTGATAAACCGCGGTATTACCAGACGGCCGATGTTTTCTGTGCTCCGGCAACAAGCCGGGAGAGTTTCGGTATTGTTCTGCTTGAGGCGATGGCAATGGGGAAACCCGTGGTGGCTACCAACATAGACGGGTATTCCAATGTGGTAAGCCACGGTGAAGATGGTTTTTTAGTACCACCACAGAATGCCAGAGAACTGGCCCGGGCCCTGGTTCATGTGCTGAGCGACGAAGAAATCGGGCAGCAGATGTCGGTCAAGGGCAGGCAAAAAGCCATGGACCATAACTGGGAAAGTATCACTCAGAGAATATTCAATTTCTATGAAAAGGTAATTGACGAACGTCCAAAGGATTAGCGACCAATAGATTAGGGATCCGGGCAGTTTCATTTTAGTGGTAAAATATGTGGGATTACCGTGGTATTATATAACCCGGGGGAAGCAATATTAAATGGCCGAGTTGTCCGAAGTCCGTAGAGCTCTATCAAATTACCTGAGCCGGCCTGTGGTTAAACTGCTGGATCTGTTACCGGTATCACCTAACATTCTCAGCTGGTTTGGTTTCTTGTTGGCTTCAGGAACGGCCGTGCTCATTGTTACTGACCACCTTTTTGCCGCCGGTTTTATGGTGCTGGTTGCCGGGTTTTTCGATATCCTGGATGGTGCACTGGCCCGCCAGACCAACAGGGTTACTCGGTTCGGGGGTGTTCTTGATGCTACACTTGACCGCATTTCTGAGTCACTGTTGCTGCTGGCCATTATGTTTGTCTATGCCAAAGGAAACTCGGTAGGTGAAACCATCATCGTTGGTTTTGCCCTGGTTAGTTCGTTGATGGTGAGTTATATGCGGGCCAGAGCAGAGGCTATAGGCGTGGACTGCCGGGTAGGTTTATTTACACGGGCGGAGAGGGTGGTGGTACTGGCGCTGGGGCTTTTACTGAGCCAGTTCAATTATGCCTTAACAATTGCCCTGTGTATTATTATAGTGTTCAGCGTGGTCACAGTTCTGCAAAGGGTTATTTATATCAGGCGTCACGTAGAGGACTAGCCGTTTTCAGATTTGCTTTCAGGAGGAGTAAAATGCCAGTCGTTGCAGTTATTGGCGCCCAGTGGGGTGATGAGGGTAAGGGTAAAGTGGTTGACCTGCTTGCCGGAAAAGCCAAGGTGGTGGTTCGTTTCTCCGGTGGTGACAATGCCGGGCATACCATCATTAATCCCTTCGGTAAGTATGCTCTAAGGCTTGTTCCCTCCGGAATATTCTCCAAACAGACCGTTTGTATCATCGGTAACGGTGTGGTGATTAATCCCGCTGTCCTGGTTGAGGAGATAGATTTACTGAAGCAAAATAATGTCGATACTTCAATGCTTTATATCAGTGACCGGGCCCATCTGATTATGCCCTATCACACTCTGCTTGACGGCCTGGAAGAGGAGTCACGTGGCGGCAAGGCAATAGGCACGACCCGGAAAGGGATAGGCCCTGCTTTTGCCGATAAGACAGCCAGGCTGGGAATCAGGACCGGAGACCTCATGGATAAAGCTATGTTTAAGGAAAGGCTGAGTTCCTTGCTTGAATATAAGAACGCCATTTTAACCAGGGTTTTCGGTGTTGAGCCGTTACCGCTGGATGAAATCTACCAGCAGTATTGTCAGTATGGTGAATTCCTTGTCCCGTATATTCGTGAAACAACCGTAATGATAGAGGAGATGATAGACAGGCAGGAACCGGTACTGCTGGAGGGAGCGCAGGGTACTCTGCTTGACCCCGATTTCGGCACCTATCCCTACACCACGTCATCTTCACCACTGGCCGGTGGAGGTTCATTGGGGGCCGGTATCGGGCCGAACAGAATAAGTTCTGTTTTAGGTGTTTATAAGGCTTACTGTACCAGGGTTGGTACCGGGCCGATGCCTACCGAACTGAACGATGATATCAGTGACCAGATCAGGGAAAGGGCTCACGAATACGGCACCGTCACCGGTAGGCCCCGCCGCTGTGGCTGGTTTGATGCTGTCGCCGGCCGTTTCAGCAACCGCGTCAACGGGTTTACCGGCGCTGCAATAACACGCTTTGACATTTTGGATGACTTACCCAGCCTGAAAATTTGCGTTGCTTACCGTCTTGACGGCAGGACCATTGACTATTTCCCAGGCAACGTCAACGAGCTGGAGAGGTGTGAGCCGGTCTACGAAGAACTGCCTGGGTGGCAGACTCCTACCACAGATATCAGGGAATATGAGAAGTTACCGGCACCGGCTCGGCGGTACCTGGATAGAATTGCAGAACTGATTAACTGTCCGGTCAACCTTATCTGTGTCGGGCCAGAGCGTTCACAGACTATCGAGGTCAGGCCTACCTTTTAACGGTATGTAGTGGGGAGGTATCAGGTACGGTGGCCATCGTCAGGGCAGCGGTTGAGGATGATATACCCCGCATTCTGGAGCTCTACCAGGATTTAGTTATCACCACGTCTCAGCAAGAGTTGAAACGGGGTTCTCCTGGAGATGATTACCAGCGGGTTTTTAATGAGATCCAGAATATGCCGGGCTATGAACTCCTGGTAGTCGATGAAAACGGGGCTGTTCTGGGGACCATGGTGCTGCTGATTATACCCAACCTTTCACATAGTGCTCTGCCCTGGGCTCTGGTAGAGAATATGGTGGTGGACAGCAGTTACCGGCGAAGGGGCTTAGGCAGGCTGCTCATGGACTATGCCATAGCCCGCGCCCGAGAAGCCGGGTGTTATAAACTTACGTTGAGTAGCAATAAGAAGCGCCCGGAAGCACACCGGTTCTACCGGTCATCAGGCTTTGAGGACTCAGCCCACGGCTTTCGAATGTATCTCTGATAGAGGTTACCTCTCTGGTTGCTCAGGTCTGTATTCAAGCGGCATCTGCTGTAACTAAGTCAATCTTGTATTTCTTCAGGGTGTCTCGTATCAGGGCGGCTGTTTTTTCATCCGGTTCGGTCAGGGGCAACCGTGGTTTACCAACGTTGAAGCCGATGTGGTTTAGGGCATATTTGACCGGGATAGGGTTGGCAACAACAAACAGGGCGTTAATAAGCGGCATAAGGCCGCGGTGAATGGCAGCGGCTCCATTAGCATTACCGTTAATAAAGCTAGATATAATATCGCTGATCTGTCGGCCAACGAGATGGGAGGCAACACTGATCACTCCATAGCCACCCAGGGCGAGTATGGGCAGGGTGTCGCTATCGTTACCGCTCCATACCAGGAAGTCCTCCCGGCAATTATTGATTATTGCCGCAACCTGTTCCAGATTACCGGAAGCTTCTTTAATTCCGGCAATGTTCTCAATCTGGCTCAGTTTGATAACCGTCTCGGTTGACAGGCTGGTAACTGTGCGGGAGGGGACATTATACAGTATGCAGGGTAGACTGGTGCTCCCGGCAATAGTCTTGAAGTGCTGGTATAGACCTTCCTGGGTGGGTTTATTATAGTAAGGGACTACCAGCAGGCAGGCATCTACACCGGTCTTCTCGGCTTCTTTGGTAGCCTCCACAGCTTCCGCGGTGCTGTTACTCCCGGTGCCGGCCACCACTACTCCCCTGTCCCCCACTGCTGATTTAATTTCACTGAACAGACGTATTTCCTCTTTCCGGACAAGTGTGGGTGATTCCCCGGTGGTACCGACTACCACCAGGCCTTCACTCCCCGAGTCAAGTAATGCCAGGGCCAGTTTTTTTGCCTGTTCGTAGTTCACATCCCCTGCTTCATCGAAGGGTGTGACCATTGCGGTTAGCAGTCGTCCTATTTTATTCATTTACCTCGCCTCCCGGGTGGATTCATTCACTTTTATCAACTCTTCGGCAATCTGTACAGCATTCAGGGCGGCTCCCTTGCGTAGGTTGTCGGCTACAATCCACATTACCAAACTGCGAGAATTAGAGGCATCCCGGCGGATACGTCCCACAAAGACTTCGTCAGTACCGGCCGCGGACCATGGTTGCGGATAAAGGCTGATAACAGGGTCATCCAGCACTTTTATTCCGGGGGCTTGAGCGAGGATACGCCGTGCGTCGTCGGGTGACATGGCGCTGGAAAATTCTACATGAACGGCCTCACTGTGTCCTGTTACTACCGGGACACGCACGCAGGTAGCTGAGATAGCAATGTCATCAGCATGCATTATCTTTTTTGTTTCCTCCACCATCTTCCACTCTTCTTTGGTATAACCATTGTCCAGAAAAACGTCTATCTCAGGTAGAATATTAAAGGCTATCTGGTGGGGATAAACATGCGGGATGGTGTTTTGCCCGTCCAGTACCTGCCTGGTCTGCGTGGTCAATTCCTCTACTGCTGCCCGCCCCGTACCTGAAACTGCCTGATAGGTATCGACGATAATACGCTTTATAGGGTTGACCTTGTGTAACGGGTACAGGCACGTTACCATTTGAATAGTAGAACAATTTGGGTTGGCGATAATCCCTCTATGGTTTAGAATATCTTTGGGATTAACCTCAGGTACTACCAGTGGTACGGTAGATACCATTCTGAAAGCAGAGCTATTATCAATGACCACTGTCCCTGACCGGGCGGCTATGGGTGAGAAGTGGTGGCTGGTTTCAGCACCGGCAGAGAAGAGGGCGATATCTATCCCGTGGAAAGACTCGGGAGTGGTCTCCTTAACCTCAATCTCCTGGTGATTGACCATCATTTTTCTGCCTGCAGAACGGTCCGACGCCAGCAAACTGATTGAGTCAATAGGAAAATTACGTTGTTCCAGGACTTTAATAAATTCCTGTCCTACTACACCGGTAGCCCCAACAATGGCTACTCTATACTGTTTCATTAATCTCTCCTATAGATTAAGCAGAGCATCCAGTCCATATATAAATCTCGGTCGTTTAACTACTTCTTTTACAGCCATGATAATGCCGGGAAGATAGCACTCTCGATTGATTGTATCATGCCGTATTATCAATGTCTGTCCGGCTACGCCCAAGATTACCTCCTGGTGGGCCATGAGGCCCGGTAGCCTTACGGCATGAATAGAGACACCCTCAACATTCTCGCCACGGCTTTTTGAGGTTTGCTCTCCCTCCGGAGGGCGAGAGAAAGGTTTCCCTCTAGCCTCTGCCATAGCACTGGCTGTCAATCTGGCTGTTCCTGAAGGTGCATCAGCCTTCTGATCGTGGTGCAACTCTATGATTTCAGCATAGTCCATGTATTTGGCCGCTATACCGGCTAGATGCATCATCAGAACCGCTCCTAAAGCGAAGTTTGGAGCCATCACTATTCCGACCTTGTTGGCTGCAGCCAATCGTTCTAGCTCATTACGGTCATCGACACTCAGACCGGTGGTGGCGATAACCAGATTAATGCCCTTTTCGGTAGCCAAGCGTGCCGCCGGCATGGTGGCTTTAGCAACGGTGGAATCTACCAGCACTTCGGCCTGGCACTTATCGAGAAGGCTTAAATCGGCAGACATGGGGACTTCGCCTGAGCCATCAGGCAGAGGTAGAGAATTTTTAGAAGCCTTTAAGTCTATCGCACCAACCAGTTGTGTTTCGGATTCCGAGCAGATGCCATTAACTACCTCTCGTCCTAATTTGCCTAAGGCACCATGCACTATAACCCTTATTGGCTCCATAGTTATAACCCCTCAGCTATCACTGTTATTTATTCAGGTGATTTCTTGTGCCGGCCTAAATCCCTCAAAGTAAGGTTTCCTCGTTATTTGTTTTTACCTTTTTGATTGAGACCTATTCCGGGATGATTGAGCATTGCGTTGCGTTCTGAACGGGTATTCCGGGGATGGTGAGTCCTTTGCCCTGCTTACCTGTGCCTGAGGTGGCTTTTCATATACTGCTTTCCGTGATAGCCCTATCTTGCCATCCTCATTCTTGATGACTACAACTGTAATCTCATCCCCCACTTTTACCTCATCCTCGATGTTGGCCACCCGGTAGTTGGCCAATTCACTAATGTGAACCATACCTTCTTTACCGGGAAGGATTTCGACAAAAGCACCGAAGCTCAACAGACGGGTTACCTTTCCGGTATAGATGCTGCCGATTTCTACTTCCTTGGTCAAGCCTTCGATTATGGAGATAGCTTTGCGGGCGGCAGCTTCATCGTGCGACCCAATGTGAACCGTACCGTCGTTGTCAATATCAATGGTCACGTCTGTTTCCTCAGAAATAGACCTGATTGTCTTGCCCCCCGGACCGATAACACTACCAATTTTATCCTGAGGGATAGTAATTCTGTATATACGTGGAGCATAAGGGCTGAGTTCCGGGCGGTTGGAACTAATGGTTTTATTCATCTCGGCCAGAATAAACAGCCGTGCTTCATGGGCTTGGTCTAGTGTCTTTTCTGTTATTTCCAGGCTTATGCCTTTAAGTTTGGTGTCCATCTGGATACCGGTAATACCATTGTTGGTACCGGCCACTTTGAAGTCCATATCACCGTAATTATCTTCCATACCCTCGATATCGGTCAGGATAACGTACCTATCGTCATCACCAGTGACAAGACCCATGGCTATCCCGGCCACAGCACTTTTAATCGGTATCCCGGCATCCATCAGGGACAGGCTGCTGGCGCAGGTACTGGCCATCGACGTGCTGCCACTGGAGCTGAGAACCTCCGAAACAAGACGGATGGTATAGGGAAAATCTTCATCTTTAGGTAGTACGGCTTCCAGGGACCGTTCCACCAGGGCACCATGCCCGATTTCACGGCGGCTGGGAGTGCCTATGCGTCTCACCTCACCGTTCGAGAAGGGAGGCATATTATAGTGGTGCATGAAACGTTTACTTTCCTCGATTCCCAGTCCGTCCAGCGGCTGCTCTTTCCGGGCCGGCCCGAGCGTGGTAATGGTCAGTACCTGTGTCTGCCCCCGAGTGAACAGGGCGGAGCCATGGGTACGAGGCAGCAACCCGACCTCGCAACCTAACGGGCGTATCTCGGTAAGGCCACGGCCACTGATACGCTGTCCTTTATCGAGTAGACTGGCTCTGATTTCAGTCCTTATGCCATCGTCAAGAGCGGTAAGTATATCTTCCTCAGTGAATGATTCTCCCAGACTATCTATAAGTGCTTTCTTCACCTCGGACAGGCTATGGTCACGCTCTGCTTTCCCTGAGTGAGATAATGCTTCAGCCAGGTTAGCTTTGACGTTTGGCGGCATCGCGGCTACCAGATCAGGGTTAATACTAATTTCAGGGGCTTCCACTTTAGGTCTACCAAATGCCTGTTGAAGCTGTTCCTGTAGATGGATGATGGCCTGGTTTGCCTCATGGCCAAAACGGATTGCCTGGCCAATAATATTTTCAGGGACTTCCTCCGCTCCTGCTTCTAACATAACTATTTTGTCTCTGGTGCTGGCGACAACGAGATCAAACTGGCTTTCTTCTACCTGCACCAGGGTTGGGTTCAGTATCAGTTCATTATCGACAAAACCGATACGGACAGCACTTACCGGACCGGCAAATGGCACTTCTGAGAGAGACAGTACCGCCGAACTGCCGATAATCGCCAGAATGTCAGGGTTGTTTTCCTGGTCGGCAGACAGGACGGTAATAACAATCTGAATCTCCTTACGCCATGCTTTGGGTAAGAGCGGGCGTATCGGGCGGTCGGTTAACCGGCAGGCAAGGGTTGCTTCCTGGCTGGGTCGTCCCTCTCTTCTGATCCAGCCGCCAGGAATCTTGCCCACGGCATACAACCTTTCTTCGTAGTCTATAGTCAGGGGTAAAAAATCTGTCCCTTCTCTCGGTTCATCGCTGACGCAGAGTGTAACTAGGACTATGGTATCTCCGTAATGGACAGTAGCGGCGGCTGTTGCTTGCTCGGCTAGTTTTCCGGTTTCAATTACCAGATTCCTGCCGCCGATATCGCAACTAAATGACTGTGGTGTTAACAATAATGTGACTCCTTTTTAATATATAGTTCTATTTCCTTACTCAATTGATTGATGGTTCATGGCTGGTTAAGGCCAGGGATACGGTTCCGGTTTTGAGGGGTCTACTTACGCAGGCCCAGTTTCCTGATCAGGGTGTTGTACCGGTCTACGTTTTCTCTGCTGAGATAAGCCAGAAGCCTTCTTCTCTGGCCGACAAGCTTGATCAGTCCAAGTTGGGTATGGTAATCGTGCCGGTTTGCCACCATATGGCCGGTCAACTGGTTTATTCTCTTGGTAAGTAGGGCTACCTGGACTTCAGTCGAGCCGGTGTCTTTTTCATGGTGGGCAAATTCTTCTATTGTTTTTGTTTTCTCGGCTTTGTTCAAATCGTACTACCTCTCTATTAGATAATCCACTATATTTATTGACATAAATATTATTCACCACTAAGTATAGCATGAATAGGAAATTATAGCACACACCATAATAGCTGTAAATGAAGCCTTCGTTTTACTCGCCGGAAGCAGCGGGATGAAAAAGATGCACTTCTAAAAAAGATATAGCCAGACCGGCCTATTTTCTGGCTACCAGCGCCAGTCGTCTGGCGGTGTGGTCGTATGGGTTACCTGATAGGTCGCCGTAGGCATTGACCTGAGTAAAGCCACAGTCAGTAATCATAGCAGCTAGCTCTGTCGCCGAGTAAAGGCGGTGCGATACCTTGTGCTCAATGCGCTGGTCGTCTTTGAACATAATCCACCTGTTCTCCATCCACCCCCAGTTTCTGGTAGGTTTACGCTCGTATAATACAAATACCCCGTTTATCTCCTCCCAGTTCTTCTCCAGAAAGATACGGGCAAGCGTTTCTTTGCCATGTGTCTCCAGGAGGAAGATACCACCTGGTTTAAGTGACTCGAATACATTGATTACTACCCGACGGTCCTCTTCCGGGTCTTCAAAATAACTAAATGAGGTAAACATATTGATTACCGTGTCATAGGTATCGGGACGGCAGAAGTCCCTCATATCATCCTGGATAAACTCGGCATTCAAACCCTCTTTATTGGCTTGAGTGGATGCTTGTTCGAGATATAGGCGTGTCCGGTCAACACCGGTGACCCTGAACCCCTGACGGGCTAGCTCCAGGGAGTGTCTGCCCACACCGCAACCAAGGTCGAGGACGTGTGCTGGTGGTTTGATATCGAGGAGGGAAATAATGTTTTTAACCTCTGCCG
>Ga0209427_10002366_pt1 | contig 22202 bp, 21 predicted proteins | sample DeeMarSWOR136_30_FD_187465 | JGI IMG/M metagenome (GOLD analysis project Ga0209427, IMG submission 187465) | Marine sediment microbial communities from White Oak River estuary, North Carolina - WOR-1-36_30 (SPAdes) (version 2) | ecosystem: Environmental > Aquatic > Marine > Intertidal zone >...
CGCCGGACCTCGGCGGCGCCAACACCACGGACGACTTGGCCGACGCCGTCATCGAGAAACTCTGAGAGGCCTTCAAAATCTTTTTAAACCATCACAGTTTACAACCTTTGGTTTACAACCTGTGTCCGGCAAGAAACGAGTGGCTAGGAGAGACTTCGAGACCGTCGTGGGAGTCCTAGGGAACCCCGTGCGCAGGAGCATCATAAGGAAGCTCAGCGAGGGCCCGGACTACACTCTCAGGCTCAGCAACGAGCTCAACATAGCACAGCAGCTAGCCGCCAAACACCTCAAGGTAATCAGGGACGCCGAGCTCGTCGACGTGGTCCGGCAGAAGAGCAACAGGGGCGCGGACAAGAACGTCTTCCACCTGAACAAGTTCTACAGCCTCCAAATCGACTTCAGCCCCGCCCTCTACAACGAACGGCTCATCAGCTTCAACAACCCCGGGCAGTGGATACAGCACGACAACCACATGGAGCGCCTCGAGACCCAGGTGAAAGACATCGAGGAGGACAGCCTCGACCCGGACGACGTGACGCCCCTGAGCCAGATCGTACAGGCCATCGACGACGAGCTGGACAGCCTTGAGAAGCGCCGCGCAAGGCTCCTCTACATAAGGAACCTCGCCCTGGGGGCGACCCAGAACGCCCTCGAGGAGATGGACCGCCGAAAGAAGCAGGTTGTCCACCACATAGTGGATCAGGGCCCCACGAGCGTAGAGGTGCTCTCCCGGACTTTCCAGCTTCGGGAGGACATGATCCGGGACATAGTCACGGAGCTAGAGAAAGAGGGCCTCGTGGAAAGGGAAAACAATATAATTCAGCTCAGAGATTTCATCTAGAACCCCGAGGGACCACCAAAAGGTTTTTTATAAGCCTAGGTATACAACTCTCGGTTTACAACCACAAGTGGTATACCCATGAGCGGCGAAAAGTCAAAGTACGACAGAGATTACTTGGTAGGTTCGCTCCGCGGTATACCCGTGGAAAACTCTAAGGAGAAAAAAAATTGAGTGCACAAGGACAGCCTATATTCATCCTGAAGGAAGGCACTGAGCGCTCCACCGGCAAAGACGCCCGCGGCAACAATATCATGGCCGCTAGGATCGTCTCCGAGGCGGTGAAGAGCAGCCTAGGCCCCAAGGGCATGGACAAGATGCTTGTCGACAGCTTCGGTGACGTCACCATTACGAACGACGGCGCCACGATGCTCAAGGAGATGGACGTACAGCACCCCGCAGCCAAGATGATGGTTGAGGTGTCGAAGACCCAGGACGACGAGGTCGGTGACGGAACAACGAGCGTCGTAATCCTAACGGGTGAGCTTCTGGGCAAGGCCACGGAGCTCATGGACAAGAAGGTACACCCCATCGTCATCATCGACGGCTACAGGCAGGCTGAGGCCGAGGCCCTGAATATCCTTGAAAGGATCGCCGAGAAGGTCGACCCCAAGGACAAGAAGATGCTCAAAAAGGTGGCAATGACCACCATGGCAAGTAAGCTCATCAGCGGCTACAGCGACCACCTCGGCGACATCGCGGTGGACGCTGTGCTCCAGATCGCGGAGGAGAGCAACGGCGAGTACAAGGCGGACCTCGACAACGTCAAAGTTGAGAAGAAGCCTGGCGCCTCCATGACGGACACCAAGCTCATCAAGGGCCTCATCATCGATAAGGAGGTCGTTCACGACGGCATGCCTAAGGTGGTTAAGGAAGCCAAGATCGGCCTGCTGAACGCGGCCATGGAGATCGAGAAGACCGAGTTCGACTCTAAGATCGCCATTGAGACGCCTGACCAGATGCAGGCTTACCTCGACCAGGAGGAGCAGATGCTCCGCGACATGGTCAAGAAGGTCAAGGAAGCGGGCATCAACGTGCTGCTCTGCCAGAAGGGAATAGACGACATGGTGCAGCATTTCCTCAGCCGCGAGGGTATCCTCGCCGCTCGTAGACTCAAGAAGAGCGACATGGAGGCCCTCGCAAAGGCGACGGGCGCCAAGGTCGTTAACAGCGTCGAACAGCTCAACAGCGGCGACGCAGGCTACGCCAAGCAGGTCGAGGAGCGTAAGGTGAGCGACGACAAGATGATCTTCGTCGAGGGATGCAAGAATCCCAAGGCCGTGAGCATCCTCATCAGAGGAGGCACCGAGCGCGTCGTCGACGAGGCTGAAAGAAGCATCCATGACGCCCTCTGCGTCGTTAAAGATGTCGTCGAGGAGCCTAAGATCGTCGCGGGCGGCGGGGCACCCGAGATCGAGGTCGCCCGGCTGCTACGCGACTACGCGGAGAAGCTTGTTGGCCGCGAGAGACTCGCCGTCAACGCTTTCGCCGAAGCCCTCGAGGTCATACCGACGACCCTCGCGGAGAACAGCGGGATGGATCCCATCGACGCTATCAGCGAGATGCAGAGCGAGCACGCCAAAGGCAAGAAATGGATCGGCGTCGACGGCTTCAACAACAAGATAGCCGATATGACGAAGCTTGATGTCTATGAGCCCATGGTCGTCAAAGCTCAGTCAATCAAGTCAGCAACCGAGGCTAGCACGATGCTTCTGAAAATAGACGACATGATCGCCGTCTCCAAGATGAAAGCACCGGCAGGACCACCGGGAGGAGGAATGGGAGGCATGCCAGGCGGAATGCCAGGCGGAATGCCGCCCATGATGTAGGAGGCAGATGAAATGGCATACTATGGAGGACAACCCGTAATCGTCCTGAAGGAGGACACAGAGAGAAGCAGAGGCCGCGACGCACGTAAAAGCAACATGATGGCGGCTCAGATAATCGCAGAGGTGCTGAAGACCACACTCGGCCCACGGGGCATGGACAAGATGCTCATCGACAGCCTAGGCGACATCACCATCACAAGCGACGGAGCCACGGTGCTCGACGAGATCGACGTACAGCACCCCGCCGCAAAGATGATGATCGAGGTCGCCAAGACCCAGGACAAGGAGGTCGGTGATGGAACCACTACCGCGGTGCTGCTGGCCGGCGAGCTGCTGAAGAAGGCGAGCGAGCTATTGGAGGACAACATCCACCCAAGCATCATCATCAGCGGATACCAGAAGGCGGCCGAGAAGGCTCTGGAAACCCTGGAGAAAGTCTCCAAGGACGTGGACATGAACGACGTAGAGACCCTGATGAATATCAGCAACACCAGCATCAGGAGCAAGGCCGTGAGCAGCGCCCGGGACCACCTTAGCGGCATCGTCATCGAGGCCATCAAGCTGATCGTCGAGAAGAGGGACGGCACCGTCATCGCAGATGTGGACAACGTCCAGATCGTGAAGAAGGAGGGGCAGAGCCTCGCGGAGACCGAGCTGGTCCACGGCATAATCGTGGACAAGGAGGTGGTCCACGACGGCATGCCCAAGAAGATCAAGGACGCCAAGATCGCGTTGCTGGACGCGGCCCTCGAGGTGAAGAAGACAGAGTTCGACGCCGAGATCAGGATCACCAGCCCCGACAGCATCAAGGCGTTCTTGGACCAGGAGTCCGACATGCTGAAGAGGAAGGTTGACCAGGTGGTGGAAACCGGCGCCAATGTGCTCTTCTGCCAGAAGGGCATCGACGACATGGCCCAGCACTACCTCGCCAAGGCGGGCGTGCTCAGCGCCAGACGCGTCAAGAAGAGCGACATGGAGAAGCTGGCCAAAGCCACGGGCGGCAAGGTCGTCAACAACCTGGCGGACCTCAAGAAGACTGATCTGGGGGCCTGCGGAGTCGTCGAGGAGCGGAAGGTCGGCAACGACAAGATGGTCTTCGTCGAGGAGTGCAAGGACCCCCAGGCCGTCGCCATCTTCGTCAGGGCGGGCCTGGAGCGAATGATCGACGAGGCGGAGAGGGCCTTGAACGATGCTCTCTACGTCGTCAGCGACGTAGCCGAGACCCCCAAGATGGTTGCCGGAGGCGGCAGCATCGAGATGGAGATGAGCAAGGCCGTGCGCGGCTACGCCGCCCAGGTGGGTGGCCGCGAGCAGCTGGCCATCGAGGCGTTCGCAGACGCGATGGAGATCATCCCGAGGACGCTGGCGGAGAACGCCGGCCTTGACATCCTGGACACCATGGTGGCGATGAAGGCCGCCCACGCCAAGAAGAACGGCGCCTACATGGGCGTCAACGTCTACGGCGAGGGCGTCATCGACATGATGGGCGAGGGAGTGGTGGAGCCCACGGTGGTGAAGGAGCAGGCCATCAAGAGCGGCATCGAGGTGGCTTCCATGATCCTCAGGATCGACGACGTGTTGGCGGCGAAGAGCGGCGGCCCAGACATGGGCGCCGGCGGCCCACCCGGCGGCGGCATGGACGAGGACATGGACATCTAGTCCACCCCCATCTCTTTTTTAAAGCGGTCACAGGGAACAAACTTTTGCCAGGCTTACCATTACGCTTTTGTATAACGTCCGTTCTGGGTTTTTCTGGCACTCGTCTAGTGGGAGGGGCGTCGGTCCAGCTTTTCTTGTCTCCCCCCTTCCCCCTTAGATGATGGTGTGTTGGGTGACTTGGCGCGTCGATTTTTCTTTGTTATGTGGCACAACTGAATTTTAATAATTAGTTTGATGATCTAGAGGTAGGGCAAGTCATTATTGAGATCGTCTTACAGGTAGAGGAATGTGATGCCCAAACCTTCCGCGCTTAAGGTGCTCATAATCATCGAGTTGTTTATAGTAGTGCTTGGGGTTGCATCTGGCATCGGCTTGCTTTCTGATCCCTCGGGAAAGGGAATGGGGTTGGACGCTGTCAAGGATAAGATTCCGTTCCAGAGTCTGACTCTTCTTGGGCTCTGGTTCTTGGGGCCCTACGGCGTGTTACCCGGGGTCTTGGCTTATGGCTTCTATAGGGGTAGGCTCTGGGCGTGGAGACCCGCTTTAGTTATGGCTGTGGTTGAGGTGGCCTGGGTGCTTGTACAGGTTCCCATGGTTGGTAGGAGTATATTACAGGCGGTTATTGGCTTCATTGCGGTTGCCACGATATTTTTACTGTACCGTCCCTCGGTTCTTGGTTATCTAAAAGAATAGTTAGGTCTTCGCTGGCTCCGCTTCTAGACAGACTCACCACTCATTTATACACGAGAACTCAGCCGACGTTGAGGATGTTCAGCAGTATGTTCGCTGATTTTCCGAGTATGTAGGTTAGGGTGGCTAGTACTGCTCCGCCTGACACGAGTTCGGTGACTTTGTCTCTGACGCTGACTTCGGCGGCGATGGCGGCTAGGCTTCCGGCTACAGCTAGGAGGATGAAGGTGATGAGTATGGACGCTACTATGCTTACGTTTATGGGTAGGCCGAGGAGGTAGGGGGTGAGGGGGAGAAAGGTACCTATGGTCTTGAATACGCCTGCCCATGCTGCGCTTTGCATGGGGTCCGGTAGGGCGCCTTTGATGCCGTACTCTTCCTCGGCGATGATGGTCTCGATGAGGTTCTTCTCCCGGGCTTCTTGGGCGATGAGTTCGGCTAGTTCTTCGTTGTAGTTGCGTCTGAGCATGTGTTTCTTGACGCGGTCGGCGTAGGCTTCGGGGGCGCAGGTGCATGTGGTCTTGATCCTATTGAGTATGTCTTGGTTGAGTCTGCGGCTGGTTCTGCCGAAGTAGTAGAACCCGACGACGGTGTTGAGGGCGCTGGTTATGCCTACGATGAGGCCGGTTACTCCGATGGTTCGGGGGTCGGTGTAGACGCCTGAGAGGCCGATGGCGGTGGATAGGACGAGGACGAGGCCGCCGCTGGTCTGGGTGAATATGGTGGCGGTCTTGGCTATGAAGAACTTGAAGTCGGCTTCGTACTCGGTGAACTCCTCCTCGTGGGCCAGCTCCGCTAGGAGGAACCTGGTGACGCCGTTTCGCTCCTCCTGTGAGAGGCGGGTTGAGCCGAGCATGGTGGCGTAGCCATGTATCATCCTCCTCTCCCCGGACTCCAGAAGCTTGAGGGTCAGGCCCAACCCTAGTAGCCTATAGATAAAAGCCAGCGCTTCCACATATAGGGTGCTGATCTTGACCTCGTCGGGGTTCTGTTTTCTCCTCTTGAGGAATTCTGCCCAGAACTCGGCGTGGCTATGCTCGGCGGCAGCGAACTCCTCCAGTTTACCGGATATCTCTTTGCCTCTGTATTTTTGAGCGAGCCTCGTGTATATGGCTGCGGCCGTTAGCTCGGACTTGAGGGCGTTTCTAGCCATCTCCGTTATCTGGGTCTCGGATAGGGTTTGTACTTGAGGCATGTTGATGAGACTTTTTTAAATAAATTAAAAGGGTTTGCCCTTGCTCTATCAGATTGTTCTTAGTTACATGGAAATATAGTGAAGTATGAATAATATTATCCACGTGTGATTCCATTATTTGCACGAAAATATATGCTGAGACATAACACAGTAAAAGAATCAGAGAAAGCAGTTGAACGTATAAAAAACGTAGCGATACACACTCCTCTCATACCTCTACATACCTATGAACCAAAACAGAATATTTACTTAAAACCAGAAATCCTACAACCTGTCACCTCGTATAAAATAAGAGGGGTATTCAACGCAGTAGCATCGCTCACTGACGAACAACGAGAGAAAGGGCTCAGTACATTCAGTGCTGGAAACACAGCGCAAGCACTTGGATGGACCGCAAAATACTATTGAGTATACGCAAAATCAGTGCTATTTGATAAAGTTCCTTCTTCAAAAATAGAAGCCATCAAATCATATGGTGTGGACACTGTATTACTCCCCTTTGAGGAAGCCCGGAAATGGTTCCTAGGAAATGGATGGGAACAAGAGTCCTATACTTTCATTCATCCTTGGTTTAATCATGAGTTCAGGGCTGGAAACGGTACTATAGGTCTTGAGATTTTGGCAGATATGCCCGATGTGGATACAGTCTATGTTCCTGTTGGTGGTGGTGGATTGATGTGTGGCGTGGGAGCCATCTTGAAGCAATTAAAGCCTTCTATGCGTGTTGTGGGGGTTCAACCTGAAGTTACACCAGCACTGTCTGAGGCGTTTAAGACTGGAAAAGGGTTTGAAATGATACTTGAAGAGACTATCTCTGATATTTCTGCACCTATACGAGATGAGATTTATCCATTACTTAGAGAGGTGGTTGATGATGTTGTGCTGGTTTCTGAGAAAGAGATTAAGAAAGCCATGAAACACCTCATTCTAAGGAATAAGATGGTTGTTGAAGGAGCTGGAGCTTTAGCTGTCGCTGCTGCTCTTCAAGAATCGTTTGAAGTACGAGGTAAATCAGTCAGCATAGTATTTGGGGGGAGTATCAACAGTGACAAACTTGTTAGCATCATCAATGACCCAGATCTTTAACCATCTATTTGCACAGTGATGGAATTGTAAAACGAGGATAAAATCATCGCCCCACACCACGGCGATGGATATATCAAAACGCGTGATACGGGCTTCTTTGCAGCGATTATCCAGATTACTTGTTAGACCTCGTTCACTATATAGAGAGGTTTTTCACCATAAAACAGACGAGCAACATTCTCCATAGGTTGTTTTATAGCTCGGATCATAGCTTCCCTTGTACCACCTGACATGTGAGGAGTATAGAGCATGTTTTTCACCCCTTCAAATCTCCTGTGAAGCATCTCCGTGTCCTCAGCATCTCGGGGAACATCAAGACAGGCGCCTGAAAGCCTTCCCTCCCGAAGAGCATCAGCTAGAGCCTCTTCATCAACTATATCCCGTCTCGCCGTATTGATCAATATCGAATCCCTCTTCATTTTAGCGATTTGATCTCTCCCGATCATGCCTCTAGTCGTATTGTTTAACGGTGCATGTATTGTGAAGATATCCGACTCCTCAAGTAACTCATCAAATGTCCGATACGTGACTCCTAACTCATTTTCTTCTTCAGGCGTCAAACGATTCCTCTTGAAATAGCCTACTCTTACTCCAAACGGCTTCAATCTACGCGCAACATGGGAGCCAATATCCCCTAAACCAAGTATGCCAACGGTCTTCCCGTAAAGCTCCAAAACCTGATTATTTCCCGGTGCTCTTAACTCGTCTTTGACTGAGACACCGCGATTTAATGCCTCATGTATGTAGAATGTTTTTTTCAATAGAACCAGCATTGCCATTATTGTGTGTTCGGCTACAGGTATAGCGCTCCAGCCTGGGTTGTTTGCTACAGGTATACCAAACTCTGTTGCAGCTTCAATGTCGATGTTATCGTATCCAATAGATCCGAACTGAAAGAGTTGAGTGCCTTTAGCTGATTCAAGTATTCGACGATCTATGAATCTACCAGGGCCATGGAAGATGCATTTAGCACCTTTTACTGCTTCACAGATTTCTTTTTCACTAGCATGTTCTGATACTTGAAGGAGTTCGAATGATGAGGGATCGAGGACTTGTTTAAACCAGTTTATCTGCGTTTCTAGTGGGAAACTTAGTAATGATACGATTTTAAACCCAGACATGTTTAGATTGTTTGTTAATTTGTAATTAAAACTTATTAGTCTTAATGTGAGGATAAAATCATCGATATGAGGATAAAATCATCGATTATTGTCTAGATTCCAGTTGTATTACTACTGTTTTTACATCCTCAGAACCAATAACCTTAGACCTATGCCCTTTGCCAATAGTATCCTCAACTAACGCAATACTACCAGGACCAAACAACCTCTTTTCACCATCACTCACCGTAACCTCCATGGTTCCTGAAAGAAGGAAATAGATTTGTTTCATTGGAGTAGGATGCCAATCACCATACCAACCAGACTCGAATAAAGTAAACCCATACTGGTGTGCTGGCATGAATTGGGAGACCATAAAAGGTGGTGCAGGCGGTGCATAATCAACTAGTTCGAGTTCTATCTCTATATCTTTGAAGTGGGATTCTCCTTTTTCGTCAGAATATATTTTAGTGTAATTCATTTCTATGTGTAACTTTTCCTGAGTCTAAATAAGACTATCATTACAGATATGTGAAGTGAGAAATAACCTATATTGTGGCTTCTCTGGCTGAAAGAAGGGATTCTGTGTTATGTATATAGATGTATTAGGATAGATCATCGATTAGTATAAGTTGGTAAACCAAGTGCCTTTCTCCTAGATTTAAAAGTAACAACCATATCAGAGACAGGGTTATGTTTCTCACTATACTCAAGAAGCCTCAAATACAAATCTTCAAACTCCACCCAAGCCAAAGGAAGATTAGTCCTTCTTCTCCACTCATAAATCAACTCCTCATATTTACTCCAAAACGCAGTAATAGGCTCACTCATTCTAGCAACCATTTCTATATCTATCGTATTTGTTGACCATAGAACTCCTAGCACCTCATTATGAAATAATACATCTACGAAATCTTTCATAGGTTCTTTTGTTACTATGTGAAACCAGTCTTCTCCATCTGGGAGTTTGCCATATTTCTTCTCAAAATCATCGTAGTCTTCGAAACTCCATGTCATGATTTTGTAGAACTGGCTTTTCAGTGGGTCTGAAAATATCCTGTTGAAGTATTCTAGGTAAAGATTTGTGTTTCTTTGAGTATTTTGGTTCCTCAGAACATTTGTATAGTAAAGAATCGAGACAATTATACCTATTCCTGTCAGTACAAGTGGAAGATACTCAATCATGAATACAGTTAGGGATATGTGAGGATAAAATCATCGTTCCATTTTGCTCCATTCTCAACTTGCTTCTCAACCGCTGATAACTGCTCCCAACTTGCCCTGCGAAGCCACCAGAACGAAGTTTCTCGGGGGGGAGGGGATAAAATCATCGATTAAGTTGTTATTTGAGATGGTAGGATTTGTAGTTCTGGGTGTTTTTCTGCGTATTCAATCAACTTGTCATATACGTATTCAAATTCTATTGACCATCTTGGCCAGTTGTATTTCTCTCTTGATGCATATGCTATTGGCCTATATTTTTCCCACCCCAAACGAATAGCACCACTACTTAGTTTAGCTACTAGCCCAATATCGACATATCCATGCCTTACAAGTACTCCTACTCCTTCGTAATAATTTAAAAAGAAATTAATCAAATGATGTGCTTCAGGATTGTTTTCTTTACCATACTTGTTTTCAAAATCCTCCAAGTCATCATATTCTAAGCCAAACATGACATCATGTGCATGAGAGGACCTCTCTGAAATGTCTTCCATGTACAAGTTGAAAAAAAGCTGAGCTTGTCTTGTTTCAAGCTGTATCTGTTGATTCTTTCGAGTGTTATTTAGCGTCATAATGTGGTAGGCTACGCCTACTGGAATTGATATTAATGTTAGATAAGTTAGAATAGTCTGAATATCAATCATGAGTAGACTTAGGGATTTGATAGGATAAAATCATCGATAAGTGAGGAGATGAATCGCTGTTTTTTCTTACACCTTATAATCAGATGGAAGATAGTCTTCTCGTGGTGGGTTAAATATATCAAGTATGATTGCTGACTCGTCTCCAACTATCTCAAACTCATGATGTTCGTTTGATTCTAAGAAATATGAGTCACCTACCTTCAATATAACCTCCTTACCACTTGCAGTGAGTTTGGCTTTCCCTTTAACAATATATCCCATTTGTTCATGGGGATGACTATGTGATAATTTTCCACCTGGAGGAGCTTCATTGTGAACCATCATAATATTATCTGAATAGACCAGAACCTTTCTTACTGCCCCTGGTACAATTTCTTCCCCTTTAACATCCGCTAAACTTAGTACTTTCATACAAACCAACATCTAGTGTGTTGTGAAATATTAATAAAATTATATCCAAGTTGAGAACTAAGCTGATGCTAGAATAAAATCATCGATTATTTTTATCAGGGTGATTTAGGCTTTGACCCCTACTAGTAGAATTATTACTAGTTTCTCACCGGTATTAAAGAAACCATGCTTAACTCCCTTAGGTAAAAAGATGACATCCCCTGCACTAACCTCTTCGGATTCATCGCCAACTTGAACAGTGCCTTCTCCTTGTATGATAAAATAGACTTGTTCAGCGTTGCTGTGAGTGTGGAGATTATTTGTGTCTCCTGGTTTTAGAGTTATGCGAGCAAAATGCTCGAAACTTTTCATATCTTCTGGTTTTTTCGCTTCGAATATCTTTCCGCTATCGTCTTCTTGCCAGAAGATTTGGTATAATGCAGATTCTCCATGTGCAGCGACAAGTGGTTTTTTTGGTATACTTGTGGTGTTTTTAATATGCATGGGATTACTGTGTATCGTTTTTTTAAATTAAGGTTTCCTTGATAAAATCATCGATTAAGTGTTAAGGATAAACGGCGTTTAAAAGTTCACCTTATTTCGTTGATTTTTACTGCAGGTTACTTGAAGAGTCAGGTTATCCTAGATATAGATAGATTAGGCATCCAAGCAATATCATGAATGTAAACAGAATCACGAAACCCATTATCCTGTCTCGGTTAAAAGAAACTCCTATAATGCTGAACTCTGCGGCGTAAAACATTAAGACATAGAGGACGTGGAGCCATAAAATCTCTCTAAAGGGGATGACCAGGATTTTATCAAGCAACAACTCCAAGAATAGATACACTATGATTAAGGCGTTTGATATGATTACTCTTCTTTCCTCCTCGTTTTTCATGAATACATATAATGTGTACACAAAAGGAATGATTAAGGATGTAAAAGGATAGCCTAGGTTCTTGACTAGTTCAATATTTTCATATTTAGTAGAGATGTATACAGCACTCACGATTATATTGAAGACAATTGCTGAAGCTATGAACACTTTCTCATGCATTTTAAAGTTTTTTTTTGATATCTACTCATTACTGGTACACAACGCTTGATATCATCTACTTCACAACATACGCTTAGGGTGAATTGAGGATAAAATCTTTGAATCTAATAATTGTATCTTATTATAAATTCAATATTTTTGCAGCGTTTACATGGAACAAGTTGTATTTCTTCTTGTGGAAGGTGGCTCATGAACAAAGTTCCAGACGGATAATGAATCATTCTAGTCCATTTACCACATGGTTTTCTTTTTATTCCATGCTGGTAAGGGGTTCTTGATGTTCAGCTTCATGGACGCGTTCAGGGACAACGACACTGCCAAGAAGATCATGAGGCTCATCGAGGAGCTGGCAGGCGATGATAGAAGATACAGGATCGTCCATGTCTGCGGCACCCACGAGGACACCATCACCAAGTACGGCATACGCAGCATGCTCCCAAGCAACGTTGAGGTCCTCATGGGCCCCGGCTGCCCAGTATGCACCGTCCCCCCCAACAGGATCGACTACGCCATAACCCTCGCCCAGCAAGGCCACACCGTCACCACCTACGGCGACATGATGAGGGTCCCAGCCGGCCTCGGCAGCCTCCAAGACGCTAAGGCACGCGGCCACGACGTACGCATCGTCTACAGCATCCACGACGCCGTCAAGATGGCCCAAAAGACCGACCGAGAGGTGATCCACTTCGCCGTGGGCTTCGAGACCACGGCCCCCACCACCGCCAGCGAGCTCGTCGCCAACCCACCGCCCAACTTCACCGTCTACAGCGCCCACCTCCTCATACCCCCAGCCATGATGGCCCTCATTGAGATGGGCGTCACCCAGGTGGACGGCTTCATAGACCCCGGCCACGTCTCCACAATCATAGGCGAGCAAGGATACAGGGAGGCAGCCGAAAAATACAGCGTCCCCCAAGTAATCGCAGGCTTCGAACCCCTCGACGTACTCATGAGCGTAGCCATGATCCTCCGCCAGATCAAGGAAGGCAGAGCCGAGATCGAGAACAGCTACAGACGAGCCGTGAAGCCCGAGGGGGCACCCCGGGCTCTCCAGCTGCTCGAGCAGGTGTTCGAGCCAGAGGACGCCCCCTGGAGAGGCATAGGCGTCATCCCCCGGTCCGGCCTCAGGGTAAGGGACGAGTACGAGGCCCACGACGCCGCTAAAAGGTTCAACGTGGAGACCGACGCCAGCTACGAGATGCCCCCCGGCTGCAGGTGCGGCGACGTCCTCCGAGCCATCATCTACCCCTGGGAGTGCCCCCTCTTCAACGAATCCTGCACACCCGAAAGACCCGTGGGCCCCTGCATGGTCAGCCACGAGGGAAGCTGCTACATATCAGCCCGCTACGGAGTCGAATGACCCTGATACGCGTCCACCTCCACATAAAGGGCCGCGTGCAAGGCGTCGGCTACAGAGCCAACATGCGGCGCCTAGCCAGCCAGCTTGACCTCAAAGGCTGGGTCCGTAACATGCCCAACGGCGACGTCGAGGCCGTCGTCCAGGGCAGCGAGGAGATGGTTGAACGCCTCATACAGTGGTGCCACCGGGGCCCCACGGGCGCCCACGTCACAGACGTCTGCGTCCAGCACGAGACACCCAAAGGCGAGCTCCACAGGTTCACCATCAGACGCACGTGGACGTAGGCTACTCTTCGCCCGCCTCCGGCTCGGACACCAGCCCCCATATTATGGCCACCGTCACAACCTCTATGACCACGCCGATCATGTACGGGTACGCCCTGTTCACCTCGTACAGGTAGCCGAAAACTGTCGCCGCCGGCACCATGGCCAGGCTCCTCAGCGTCCCCATGAGGCCCATGATCCTACCACGCTTGTCCCTGGGGATGATGTCCGCCCTCAACGCCATCAGCGCGGGGAACATCAACGCCGTGCTCACCCTGAACGAGACGTCAACCAGCAACATCTGGGAGAACCCCCTCGCCGCCATGAACGCCAGCAGAACCGGTGTAGAGAAGAGGTAGGCCAGAAGCATGGAGCGCCTCCTGCCGATCCTGTCGATGAGCCTCCCCGCCGGGTAGCCCACCAGGATCAGAGACAGAGACCCTATGGTGCATATTAGGCCCCACTCTATGCCCGTGACGCCCACCACGTCGTAGGCGAACAGCGAGTAGAAGGTGTCGAAGAGGGGGTACTCGAAGCTGATGAGCAGGTACACCAAGGTCACGTACCGCACCTCCCGCCCCATGCCCCGCCAAGCCTCCCATATAGACCCGAAGGACTCCCTGAACGAAGCCGCCAGCTCCCTGTGCCCCAGAACCTCTCCCTCCCCCACTGTCTCCTCCAGATACCTCCACCGTATCCCGGCGACGACCAGGGTACACATAAACACGACGACGTACACCAGCCTCATCCCGGGGACCAAGCCACTCCTCTCCACCACGTACCCCGAGACCACGGGGCCGAGGAACGCAGGAACCCCCGGCATGATCCATATGAGGCTGTACCCGAGCCCCCGCTTCCCAGGGGGAAGACTGTCGGCCTCGATCGCCTCCAGGGCAGGCTGATAGATGTGGCTCAGGCTAGACACCACCACCGCAACCATGATAACCCTCCAGTCCCACGCGAAGACGTAGAACGCGTAGCTAAGCGCTGCCCCGAAAGTGAACACCGCTATCACCTTGCGGCGCCCATACCTGTCCGCGATGAACGCCCCCGGTATCCTGATGAAAGCAAGGATGATATAGCCCACCGAGGTCATGAGCCCCAGCACCAGCGGCGACGCCCCCAGCTCCCGGATGTAGGGGCTTCGGAAGGGCCCGAAGAGCCCGCTGGTGAAACCGAACACCATGTAGCTAGCCATGAGCACGAGCAGGTTGCCCCGGAGGAACCCCAACTCCTCTCTCACACGCCCCAGCAACGAGGACACCGAGACAAGAGAATACGCGAAACTAAATTTAAAAACACGCGTAAAGTTGAGGCAAAGCGACCATGAGGATAAAAAGTGTTGCTACCACCCACCTAGACCGGTTGCGAACCCCTCAACGAAAAATTTGCGAAAGGACAAGCGGTGCGCACGCTATAAATAGACAAAAAAAGAGTAAATAGTATGAAATGTCGGAATCATTCGGATAAACACTAATAATTTTTGTTAGTCTAGCTTAAATTTTATATACAAACTTGACAGCCATACAAAGATGTCCAATTTCCGCATCACCGAGAAAAGCGACCTAAACTCACAGGACTACTTGATCGAGGTCGAGGCGCCGCACGTCGCCGAGAGACTCAGGCCAGGGCAGTTCGTCGTCCTCATGACCCACGAGAAGGGAGAAAGGATCCCCATGTCGGTCCAGAAGGCCGAGGACGGCAGGATCACCATGTTCATAAAGAGGCTCGGCAAGACGAGCCTCGAGCTAGACGACTACAAAGTCGGAGACTCGTTCTACCAAGTCATAGGCCCCATGGGCAACGCCTTCCCCATACAGAGATACGGCAAAGTCGTTTGGTGCTCGGACCTCGTCTGCGGCCACGCCGAGAACTACGCGTACTGCGAGGCCCTGCACAAGATCGAGGGAAACCACGTAATCTCCATACAGACGTTCCCGACGAAGGACGACGTCTACAGCGAGAAGGAGCTGAGATCGGTCAGCGACGAATACTACGTCACCACCATCGACGGATCATACGGCGCGAAAGGACACTACATAGACGTCCTGAGAAACCTCCTCCGGGAACGCGAGATCGACATCGTGCTGGGCTGTGGCGACATAAAGATGCTGAAGGAGATGGCCGACCTCACAAGGCAGCACGGCGTCCAGGCGCGCTCGGTCCTCCGCCAGATAATGGTCGACGCCACAGGCATGTGCGGCGCCTGCAGGGTCTTCATAGACGGAGTCATGAAACTCACCTGCATAGACGGCCCCCTCTTCGACGCCCACAAGGTAAACTTTGACGAGGTGATAAACAGGCTCGGCATGTTCAAGAAACCCGAGGGGGTGGCCAAGGAGGCCTACCTTCAGGGCAGGGAGGGATAGCGATGGAGAAGAATCGTGTGCCCATGCGGGAGCAGCCCGTGGAAGATAGGATACACAACTTCGACGAGGTCCCACTGGGGTTCTCCGCGGAGGAGGCCGTGGCGGAGGCGAAGCGGTGCCTCCAATGCGCGAACCCCCCGTGCATGGGCCACTGCCCCGTGCTGGTCGACGTCAAGAAGTTCGTCAAGGAGATCGCGGAACACAGGTTCAAGGACGCTTACGAGACGCTGAAGACGAGCAATCCCATACCCTCCATCGCCGGCCGGGTGTGCCCACAGGAGAACCAGTGTGAAGGCGTCTGCACCCTGGGGCGAGTCGGCGAACCCATCAACATAGGGAAACTGGAGTCGTTCATCGGAGACTGGGCCATGGACAACGACATCGAGGAGCCGCTAGACATAGTTGAACGGCCCGAGAAGGTGGCTGTCATAGGCTCAGGCCCCAGCGGCATCAGCTGCTCGGTCGACCTCAGGAAGCACGGCTACCAGGTCACGGTATACGAGGCCCTCCACAAGCCCGGGGGAGTGCTCCAGTACGGCATCCCCGAGTTCCGCCTACCCAAACAAATAGTGGACAGGGAGCTCGGGTACCTGGAGAAGCTGGGCGTCGCCATAAACCTGAACAGGATCGTGGGCCTGAATGTCAGCTTCGAAGAGATCCTTGACGAGTTTGACGCCGTATTCGTGTGTACGGGCGCAGGGGCGCCGCGGTTCATGCGTATACCCGGCGAGGAGCTCAACGGCGTCTACAGCGCCAACGAGTTCCTGATACGAACCAACCTCATGAAGGCATACATGTTCCCGGAGGAGTACGACACCCCCATAGTGGTGGGCAGGAGGGTGGCAGTCATCGGCGCCGGCAACGTGGCCATGGACGCCGCGAGATGCGCGCTGCGGTACGGCGCCGAAACCCATCTACTCTATAGGAGGACGAGGACGGAGGCCCCAGCGAGGGCGGAGGAGTTCGAGCACGCGGTGCAGGAGGGCGTGATCTTCCGCGAGCTGGTTAACCCGACAAAGATCAGAGGTAGAGACGGGTGGGTCGAAAGCCTGGACATGGTACGCATGGTGTTGGGTGAACCCGACATAAGCGGCAGGAGGAGGCCGATACCCTTCAAGGGAAGCGAGTTCAGGGAGAAGTTCGACACAATCATTGAAGCCATTGGTACGACGCCTAACAGGCTGTTCCTCGAACGCGCCGAGGGGCTCGAAGTAAACAAGTGGGGAGGGATCCAGGTCGACGAGAACCTGCAGACCAGGATCCCCGGGGTGTTCGCCGGGGGGGACAGCATCAGCGGAGGAGCCACGGTGATCCAGGCCTTAGGCGAGGGAAGGACGGCGGCCCAGTCGATACACAGGTACCTATCCGGGAAGAACTAGGGCGTAGGGTCCGCCTTATCCGTGTTCCTAGGCTCGGATATGAAGAACGCCGGTAGCATCGACACCAGCGTCACCCCGGCGATGTAGGTGAAGCCCCAGTCGAACCCGAAGAACTCCACTATGTACCCAAACACGACGCTGCTCACCGAGCCCACGGTGAACCCCAAGGTGAAGTAGAACCCGAATATCTGGTCCAGCTGGCTGCTGGGCACCGAGTCGGACAGCACGTTCTGCACGACCACCGTCTGGACCAGGAACCCTATCATGAACAGCATCGCGGCGAGGAGCCACACGTTACCAACGAACTGGATGAGGAAGTAGAGGACGCTGGATGACGCCATGATGCCTATTATGAGGGGCTTCCGATTCATCCTGTCGCTGAGGTTTCCCCAGAAGAAGGGCCCGAGGACGCCGCCAAAGAGCATCACGGAGTAGAGTAGACTGGAGGTCTCGGCGGCCAGTCCCAGCACGTTGATGAAGTAGAGCGGCAGGAAAGTCCGGACCCCCATCCTGAAGGCCATGACGGATCTCAGTAGGCTTATGGCCATGACATTGCGGTGGCGCAGCGCCTCCCTCAGCCCAGCCCAGCTGAACGCGTCCCTGGTCCTAGCCTCCGCCGCCTCTCCTCCCTTCACAAGAAAGATGAGCGCAAGTGAGGCGACGAGGGCTGGGACGGACAGCACGCCAAGCGTAGTCCTCCAACCAACCCTGATCACAAGGTAGGCCGCCAGGAGCGGCGTGAGGGAGAAGGCGAGCGATGGCACCGACTGGTTGAGGCCCAGCATCCTCCCCCGCCTGGAGGGCTCCGTCGCCGTCGTTATTATGGAGGCGCCCACGGGGTGCTGCGTGCTGCTCCCTACGCCGCCTAGCACGCTGAGGGCTAGGAACTGGTAGAACCCGGTGCTGAAGCTGATGCCTATGTTCATCACGCTGTTGACGAGGTTGCCGGCGCCCACGAGCACGCGCCCCGGGAACCACCGCCTCAGGAACCCGACGAACATCTGGGGGAAACCCGCGGCGAGGGTGGACGCGGACCGCAGCAGCCCCAGCTGGCCGTAGCTGAGGCTGAACTCCTCCATGATGTCCGGGTAGAGTATTGGGAGGCCGCCTCCTATCATGTGGTTCAACGTGTGCAGCAGCACCACCATCGCCACGAGCAGCCGGCTGCCCCTCTCCGTCTGTTCCTGTTCGCTCAAAGATATCACACCCTTAACCCCGACACCCATATTACTCTTTTCTTGACGGGGTAACCACGAGGGGTTGCACCGGTTAGGCAGAGACGCCTAAATACAAGCCACGTCTCCTCATAGGGTAACGGTGAACAAGTTGGACGTCTTGAGGGATCACCTAGTCAAGTCGCTGAGGGGCGGCCAGGCTTTCGTGTCCTACGAGAAGGCGCTGGACGGGATAAGGCCGGAGCTCAGGAGCGTCAGGCCAAACGAGGCGCTGCACTCCATATACGAGGAGCTCTACCACATGACCGTGGCGCAGGAGGACCTCCTCTACTACGCCATAGAGGACGTGTGGGACTCCCCGGAGTGGCCGGGGGGCTTCTGGCCCGAGCCAGGGCACACCGCGACCGACGAGGAGTGGAACCAGACAGTAGAGAAGTTCTTCGGCGACCTGGACAAGGCCGTGGAGCTGGTCAAGGACCCTGAGATAGACTTACTCTCGCTTGTGCCCGGCTCAATAGCCTACACCTACCTCCGTGAGATCACTGTGATCATAGAGCACAACGCCTACCACCTGGGCAAGATACTGGACATAAGGAAGGCCCTGGGCAACTGGAAGTAGCAACACCTCCGACTCCCTATACCTATTTATATTCAAAAATCGTATGTGGCTTAAAATTGTCGATGCTGAAGAAGAGGACCCGCCTGGTACTCGCCGTCTTCATCGCCCTGGAGATATTGGCGGGGATAGAGTGGGGCATCCACAGGGGGTTATCGTCACTGTTCGCGAAGCAGGTGCTGCTAATAACCTCCTACACGCAGATCGGGTACATCGTCTCGATCTTCGGCCTGTCCAAGGCGGTAACCAACCTGGTGTTCGGGACGATATCGGACAGGATCGGCAGGAAACCCGTGATAATGACGGGGATAGTCCTGACGGGGCTGGGAGGTGCATTGATATGGAGAGCCTCTAACTACGCGTATATGCTGTTGGGGACGGCGTTGATAGGCGTGGGTGGGGGAGCGACCTTCGTCGGCATAATGGTCTCCATGACCGAGACCCTGCCTCTTCAGATAGGGTTATCCATGGGATTATTTGAGCTGGCCGCCTACGGGGGCTCTTCCATCGGCACCTACGTTGGGGGGAAGATCGCGGTCGTCGAAGGGTTGAGATACCCGTTCATCGTCATCTTCTTCATCTCGGCCTTCGGAGCCGTCTCATCCTACTTTTTAACGCCCGAGACACGAATGTATACCGGCGACGTGGAGACGGCTCGACACGCGCTCAGCAGTCACTTCAAGGATTTCTTTAGGATACTCCCCCTCAGCCTAGCCGGTTTCAGCAGCAAGATTATGGACAGCCTGATTATTTCGTTTCTCCCTCTCTATCTTCTCGAACGTGGGATAAGTCTCGAGGGGGCAACGATGATTTTATCCGCTTTCACTCTGTCCTGGGCCATCTTACAACCTTTGACAGGGCACCTATCAGATAGGGTTGGCCGGAAAACGATAACTGTCTTGGGGCTTTTCGGTTCCTCGGTGACAGTCATCGCCCTGAGCTTGACTAGCAACTATCTTTACCTGGTGTTCCTCGCATTGCTTCTAGGGCTCGAGGCTGCCCTGTTCTACACGCCCCTCGTGGCCATGGTGAGTGACATAGCCCCCTCCGAGGTGGAGGGGACGTTGATCGGTAGCTACCGGTTCTTCAGGGACATGGGGTACTTCATCGGCCCCATTCTCCTCGGGAAGATCGCTGACATCTATAAGCTAGATTACTCGATTTACTTAACGTCTTTAATCATCCTAGTGGCTGTCGCGGTGCTGATGTTTTCGGTAGAGGAGACAAACCCGTTAAACCATACGAGATAATATTGCGTACGCGTCAGTGAAGGAAAAAATGGGTTGATCCTATTTTTCTAAGCATTAAGAGCATGCATTGAGGCATCGCCTGTCGCTTGGCCATGCATGTTTCTCTGGCTAGACCTATGATTGAGCGCGTTCGTAGAATGGTTGAATGCGGGCTATCTAAGATTAGTCGTGTTCCGCCCCACTGAGGCGAGGAATAACCCTGAGACTAGCCTATGAGCGCGTATGCGTGGAGCCGTCGACTATTCTCTGAGGGGCTCGTCCCACACGAACCGGCGGGTAGGGGCGTTGAGCCCGTAGATCATGACGAAGTTCTCGTCGCCGTCGTTCACGATGCTGTGCTTGGCCGAGGGCGGGATGTAGATGGCGGTGCCGGGTGTGGCGTCCACCTCCATTTCATCCACCGTCACCTTGGCCCTGCCGCTGAGCACGTAGTAGAACTCGGCGTCCCCCACGTGGTGGTGGAGGCCGAGCATGCGGCCCGGCGGCAGCTCGCCCAGACCCACGCACAGCTCCTTGGACCCCGTCTCCTCCCAGAGGAGGCGCTTGTAGTTGAGCCAGTCCCTGGGGTCGTCGTTCCTCCTCCAGGGGATGTCCTCGAGCCGAATGACCCTACCCTCGGTCGGCATAGCATTCACTCGTCTCTGTTTGTCCTTAGCCTGATTTAAGGCTTGGTGGGTGAATACTCGACCGTCTTCTCGTGGGCTTTGCCATGCATGCGGGAGGCCCTACACCACTTCGCGGAGGGCTTCGAGCATCTCGTCGATGTACTCCATAGGCATCCACCCCATGTTACCGATCCTGAACGTCGTCTCCTTCAACGCTCCGTAGCCTTGGGCCAGCTCGTAGCCCCTGCCCCTCATCGCCTTGTAGACGTCAGGCCCCTTCATGCCCTCGGGGGCTGTTACGCAGCTAACGGTGGGGCTCTCGTAGCCCTTCATCGGGTAGGTGCTTAGCCCAGCCTCCTCGACGCCGGACCGGATCATCCCGTTACGTCTCCGGTATAGGTCGAAGTACCACTCCCTGCCGCCCCTGTCCTCGATCATCTTGAGGGCCGTGTTGAGCCCCGCCACCTGGGGGATGCAGCTGGTCATGGGGGTGCCCTTGTGGTCCCTGTGGTCCTTCTCCCAGACCTTGAGGTCGAAGTACCAGCCCTTCTCCGGCATCTCGGCGGACGCGTCGAGGGCGCGCTGGCTGACGCTGCCGATGCCCAGCCCAGGCGGGACGCCGAAGCACTTCTGGCTGCTGCTGAAGCATATGTCGATGCCCCACTCGTCTACCTTGAGTTCGGTGCCGCCCATGCTGCTGACGGCGTCCACGAAAACGAGCTTGCCGTGACGGTTACAGACCTCCGTGAGGCTGGGGAGGTCGTTGATGAGGCCCACACTGGTCTCGTTGTGGGTGATGGCCACCGCCTCGGCGTCAGGCTCCGCCTCGATGGCGGCCTCGATCATCCCGGGCTGCACCGGCTCCCCCAGCTCGGTCAGCACGGCCACCACGTCCCTCCCGTTGGCCCTAGCCACCTCGGCGAACCTCTCCCCGAAACTGCCGTTCACACACACGATCATCTTCTCACATACGCAGTTCCTGACGCTGGCCTCCATGAAGCCGGTGCCCGTGGCGCTGAAAAGGAACACTGGACTCTCGGTCTCGATGAAGCCCTGGAGCAGCTCCACGGTCTCGAAGTGAAGGTCTGTGTACTCCGTGCTCCTGTGGCTCATCATCTGCATCCCCATGGCCTCCAGCACCTCGGGGTAGCACGCGACAGGGCCGACTGTGAACAACTTCATCTCCATGGGTGAGTCTACCGTCGATTAGGATAAAAACATGTACCCGGATGAGAGGGTATGGATAAAGGGAACCAGGAGGACGAAGCCACCAGGCAGGTGCTGGCCATACTCAGGGACGCGGGGAGGCCTCTGACTACCCGCGAGGTCTCGGAGGAGACCAGTAAGAGGCTGGTCCGATGCCCCGATGCCACCATCGTCTTCCTCAACAGGCTGCGGCAGAGGGGGGTCATCCACGGCGAGCGGAGCAAGGAGTTCCGCGGCTGGATCTGGTGGGTCGACTAGATCCAG
>Ga0209427_10002367_pt1 | contig 22196 bp, 22 predicted proteins | sample DeeMarSWOR136_30_FD_187465 | JGI IMG/M metagenome (GOLD analysis project Ga0209427, IMG submission 187465) | Marine sediment microbial communities from White Oak River estuary, North Carolina - WOR-1-36_30 (SPAdes) (version 2) | ecosystem: Environmental > Aquatic > Marine > Intertidal zone >...
TGTATTTCTTGAACAAGCTTTTCGTAACTTCATTCACTGTTCTGTCGGTTGATTGGGCTGAAAGCATAGTTGCAACTAAAAGCTCTAAGGGATTACGGTAATGAAGCGCTATCTTTGCGTCTGGATATTCTTTTTCCAAAAGTTTTATGATCTCTTGAACTCGTTCTTTCCCTTCCATGCTACAAACTACCTTTTCTTAAGAAAAGCAGAGAGAGAATTAAGACTAAGCAGTTATGGCTCTGTAATCTTAATCGCTTGAGTTGGACAGTTTACCTCGCAGGCTCTGCAGAAGATACATTCGGGCTCATTTACAGGATCAGATTTCTGCTCGGAAATGGGATTCCCAGGAGTGTCGATCATTTCGAAAACATTTACAGGGCAAACGGAGACGCAGATGGCATCTCCATTACATACGTCGTGATCCACAGCCACTTGAGTTCCATGGACGCCGAGTTTCTCAGGAGGATTTACTTCTCCTCTTACATCATGACCGTTGTGAGTACCCGCTTTCGGTTTCTTCATAAATTCTGGGTCGATCGGCATTCTTCACGATTCCTCCTAGTATTTTTGACAGTTTATCAGAGACTTGCCATATATTTACTTTTTTACGAAGCGCCGGAGAAAGCTTTAATCAAACTACTATGCTATTTTTAGTTAATGTCGGTGGAGAAATTGAAAGAAACTAAGGAACAAATTCTGTGTGAACGATGCGGTTGTCCCATTGATGATTGCAGGTGTGTTTGTCCCTATTGTGGCGAAATTGATGATTGCACTTGTTGCATTGGCTATAGTTGTGCTACTGGAGGATAGTAATCAGTCTCTTTCGGAGAGGGAGCTATTTGACTAGTAAAGAACTAAATTGGATGATAGGGGGACCGCAAGGAAGTGGCGTCGATACTGCGTCAAATATTTTTGGAAGAGCTTGTGGCTATGGTGGCTACCATCTTTACGGAAAAAGAGAATACCACTCCAACATTAAAGGTCTCCACAGCTATTTCCACTTTCGAATCTCAGAGAAACCAGTTGCAGCCAATGTAAACGATGTTGACTTACTTGCAGCTTTCGACGCCGAAACAATAGTCAGACACATACAAGAAGTAGTGCCAAAAGGAGGCGTAATCTTAGAAAAAGAAGACCTTAACACGAAATTTTCAGATATACAGACACTTCCAGCTGAATTTGCTGCTGAATTCCAAAAATACCTCGAAAGCAAAGGAATTGGGGAAACAGTAGGTGATTTGGTGGAAGACGCTAAAAAGAAGAACATCAATGTGTATCCCGTGCCTTTTCTAGATTTATTAAAGGACGTGGCTGACGAGCGTGGAATTGAAAAACTGAGCAAAGTCACCAGAATGAAAAACGTGCTAGCTATAGGCATATCCTTCAGCCTACTCGACTACGATGTTGGCTTGGTGGAAAAAGCTATCAAAGCAGTATTTGGAGAGAAGTCTAACATCGCTGATATGAATATCTTAGCCTTCAAGAAAGCTTACAATTATGCAAGACAAACTTTCGGTAATAGTTTTAAACATAAACTTGAGAAACTTGACCTCGCCGAAGAAAGAATTTTCCTTTTAGGGTTCCAAGCCATAGCGCTAGGTAAAGTTCTGGGAGGATGTCGTATGCAAACTTATTACCCCATTACACCAGCTGCCGATGAGAGCGAATATTTGGAAGCTCATGAATTGTTCAAGTTGAAGAAAGGAGATGGGGCAATAGTCGTTATGCAAACCGAGGACGAAATTGCTGCCGTCAACATGGCATCAGGAGCAGCATTAGCTGGAGCAAGAGCGGCAACAGCCACCTCTGGACCAGGCTTTTCTTTAATGGTAGAAGGGCTCAGTTGGGCAGGAAATAATGAAGTTCCAATAGTAATCTCCTATTATCAACGTGGAGCTCCTTCTACTGGTTTGCCTACACGTCATGGACAAGACGACCTTCGATTTACAATTCATGCAGGTCACGGCGAATTTCCAAGAATCGTCCTTGCTTCAGGCGACATGAAAGAATGCTTTTTTGATGCTGCTAAAGCTTTTAACTATGCAGAAAGGTATCAGATGCCAGTTATCCACCTAGTAGACAAAGCTATGGCTAACAGCACGCAAAGCTACACTCTCTTTGACCTCAGTCGAGCGAGGATAGAACGAGGGAATATTGTCAGCAGCAAAGATGTTAAAAAGGGCGAATACAAACGGTTCAAGTTCACTGATTCCGGTGTCTCGCCTAGAGCTGTTCTAGGAACCGAAGGCGCCGTCATGTGGTACACAGGAGACGAACACAATGAGCTTGGCCACATAAGTGAAGAACCTTTTAACCGAAATATGATGATGGAGAAAAGAATGAAAAAACTAGAAACTGCTCACAAAGAAATCCCCTTGGAAGAAAAACTCAACTTCTTTGGCCAGGAAGACGCGGAAACCCTTGTTTTAAGCTGGGGTTCACCTAAAGGCGCCATATTAGAAGCCATGGAATTGCTTCAAAGTGAAGGCTTTGAAATGGGATTCCTGCAAGTTCGCATGCTTCATCCACTGCCTAAAGAGAGAATCATAGAGGCATTGAAAAAAACAAAAACTAAGATCACAGTTGAAATGAATTATTCAGGGCAGCTGGCAAGCATAATAAGCGAAAAAACAGGAATCTTCATGGACTATTATATTCTCAAATACAATGGACGACCCATGACCACGACAGAAGTCTATGAGGCATTTAAAAAAGTCCTTCGTGGTGAAGCGCCCAAAAGGCAGGTGTTGACCTATGGCTCTTAAAATTTCAGATTACAGAACCCCATTGTTCGCCGACTGGTGCCCTGGATGCGGCGACTTCGGTATACATACATCTATACAAATGGCTCTAGCAGAGTTACAGCTGGAACCCCAAACAGTAGTAGTCGTCTCAGGCATAGGCTGCTCAGGGAAAACGCCCCACTTCACGTACGCAAACGGGGTACATACATTACATGGCAGAACTTTACCATTTGCAACAGGAATCAAGCTAGCCAACCCTGACCTAGAAGTAATAGCTGCAGGCGGAGACGGAGACGGACTCGGCATCGGTGCAGGACACTTTGTCAACGCAGGTAGAAGAAACCTCGACATGACCTACATCATACACGATAACGCTGTCTATGGTCTAACTAAAGGACAAGCATCCCCAACACTAAGACTGGGAATGCAAACAAAGTCTCTTCCAAAACCAAACATTAACTCTGCTCTCAACCCAATCGCTTTGGCTCTTGCCGCTGGCTACACCTTCATCGCAAGAAGCTACGCCTATGATGTGAGACACATGAAAAACATCTTAGTCCAAGCCATAGAACATAAGGGAATGGCTTTCGTTAATGTTCAACAACCATGCCCCACATACAATAACATAAACACTAAGGATTGGTATAGTGGAAGAGTTTACAAACTGGAAGAGACTGGTTGGGACCCTGTAGTAAAGAACCTCGACGAAGAATTAGACAAAACTGTGGCTGCAATTAGGAAATCCAGAGAATGGGGCGACAAAATACCCATTGGCGTATTCTACAAAAACGAACTGGTACCTACATACGAGGAACGAATATCCAAAAGAATACCCTTCTACACAAAGAAACCACCAGCAAAACAACAAATCAGAGACGAAACAGGAACACCTACCGCCGTTATGGATGAATGGTTTAAAGAACTAAAGGTATGACTGACCAAACGGTTCAAATAAACCTAAATACTCATAAGCGCGCGCCGTTAGAGGCTATTTCAAAGCATTGGGAATACAAGACGTAGTTGGCTATTTTGAGTCTGGAAGAGATTACAAGAAGGACATTAGAAAAGGTCAAAATGCGATGGTGGATTGACATAGGACAGCCGACACGTTCCAGAATTCCTTTTGACCATACAGGTGTTCAAGGACAAGTCTATAGGCTTTTACGCAGAGGTTCCCTTGTAGCAGTCTGATTTTCCTCATAAGTGCTATTCAGCATCCTCCTCTTCTTCTTTTGTTAGAAACATATAAAACCCAAAAAAGACCTAGTCCAATTTCTGAGGGAGTTGATATGAGGTGGCATGGATATGAATGTGGCTGACTTTTTCACGGTTGGCAAAAGAGTGTACAATTTGCAGCGGGCATTCAATATTAGAGAAGGCTTGGACAGGAAGGCTGATTCTTTGCCTGCTCGAGCGTTTGAAGAGCCGATTCCAAAAGGAGCGTCAAAAGGCAGCAGAATTAAGAGAAGTGAGTTGGAATGGATGCTTGACGACTACTATCAGGCTCAGGGATGGTCGTGGAATGGCGTTCCAACAAAGGCTAAGCTGATTTCGCTTGATTTGTTTGATGTTGCAGAAGAAGTGGGTGTTTAGAGGGTTGGTGACGAGAGTTTAGGCGACTTGAAGAGTATAGGAAGAAGAGGGATTCTGAGAAGACAAATGAGCCGATGGGAGGAGAGAGGATGAGTGAAGGAAACATTTATGTGATTCAGAAGCATGATGCGACGCATCTTCATTATGATTTGCGGTTGGAGATGGATGGTGTTTTGAAGAGTTGGGCTGTTCCTAAGATTCCGCCTACAGAATCAGGGATTAAGAGGTTGGCTGTAGAGGTGGAGGATCATCCTATTGAGTATGCTAGTTTTGAGGGGACGATTCCCGAGGGCGCGTATGGTGCTGGTACGGTGAAGATTTGGGATAGAGGAAATTATACGTTGTTGGAGAGGAAGGAGAGTAAGATTGCTGTTAATATTCATGGAGAGAAGTTGAAGGGTGTTTACTATCTGATTAGGTTTAAGGGTGGAAAGAATTGGTTGTTTTTTAAGAAGAAGTAAAATGTATTTTCGGGTGTGTGACTAAATCATCTTATTAAGTGGCGAATGTGAGTGTCTGACCCCACCCTTGCTTCAATAGCATGTATCTATCTATTCGAAGATGACGCTTCACTGAAGCCACCTTAATGGGTCGCTAGTGCCTCAGAGAAAGCAGGGTAAGCTCAGCGACGGAAAACGGGTAATCAGTTCTATACTTGATGTGGCCATTAAGCAATTTGATGTTACGGATGATTTGACCAAAGCCACATATGGTCCTGCTTAAGCCTTTTTATAATATGTATACTTGCTTGTTTTTCCTGTTCGTAATTATCTAAGGCAGCGCCAATAATTCTTTAGAATTTGTCTTAACTCTTTCACTGTGGTCTCAACTCGCTCACGACACCAAGGCGGCTCAACAGGCGGACTAGAAGGATCTGTCACTCCGAGATTCTCTACACCTGCAACCCCCGCCGCCAACGCATACCAACAAGCAGGCAATACCGCAGGATTATACCCGCTACCTACTAGCAAAACAACTCTTCCACCACAAACCTCCTCTGTCACATCAACAATAAGCCTAGACAAATTAAAAAAACTCTGAACAGTCAAGCCCAAACTTCCCAAAATGTCAGCAAAATGCGGATCACTCCCCCCATTAGCCAAAACAACATCAGGCTTAAATTCCCTAGCAAGAGGAACAAAAATCTGTCTCAGAGCAAAAAAATAAGTCTCGTTGCTCGTTCCAGGCGGCAAAGGCACATTAACATTAAATCCCTCTCCTTCACTTCTACCAATCTGATCGATAAAACCGGTGCCTGGAAAAAGAGTTTTTGGATCTTGATGCACTGAGATAAACAGCACTGACGGATCAGAATAGAAAATGTCACTGGTGCCGTTTCCAGCATGCACGTCGTAATCCAGAATCAAAACCCGCTTGACATTGTGTTTTTTTTGGAGATATCTAGTCAGTATTGCAACATCATTAAAAATGCAGAACCCGCCCCCAAAATTTTCACCCGCATGATGAAGACCTCCACCAAGAGAAACCCCACGCTCAACCTCTCCAGCATATAGTGACTCACCAATCTTCAAAGCCCCACCCATAATATACAAAGCAGCTTCAAGAATACCAGCCGATAAAGGTGTATCAAGATCGTAAGGTCTGCCCTTTTCTGCAAAGTCAAAAATCAAGTCAATGTAGCTTTTGTTATGAACTAACAACAAATCTTTATACTTGGCCATCTCAGGCTTCAAAATTCGGACATTGGGCAATTTAAGCAATCCTTGTTCTTCAAAAACTTTCATAGCGTTACCAAAACGGTCACCTCTAAAAGGATGCCCAGGTCCAAAGTCGTACTGCCGATATTTTTCATGAAATGCTATTCCAACACGCAACAGACCCACATCTCTTCAATATCAAATTGACCAAGTATAAAAAAAGAACGCTAGAAGAAACCGCGAAATGAAAAAAGAAAGGTATGGCGTTTTTTCAACGCTTATTCTTGCGCCGTCTCCTCTTCGTCTTGGAACTCCTCCGAGCCTTCTGCTTCGACTTCCTGGATTTCTTCTGACGCCTCTGATACTTCTTCTTCTGATAGTGGCGTTTCCTCGCTTTGAAAGGACTCTTGGGCTTCCTCCACCGGAGACTCTATAGCCTCCTCTTGTTCCGAAACAGTCTCCACCGGTGCTTCCATTTCTTCTTCAATTTTCGGCTGCTCTTCAACGGTTGTTTCTACCGAAGTTGTGGTTTCGGTGTCCATGACTATTTCAAGTCTCTTTTCACTCTCCGGTTCTACTTGAGTAGTTTCTTCCTCCGATTGCAATGATGGAGGCGATGGAAGATCCGCATCTTGTTCACTGAGGTTAGAAATTGCCTCTTTAATTTCGTTCAGTTCCTGCCTTGTTGTCTCTAATCCCAGTGAAAGTACATTACATTCATGGCCGTACACTTCTTCCTCAATTTCTCCAGAGACATGACGAATTTCCGAGTTTACAAGTAAGTGCTCTAAGGTTTTCATCTGTTGCTCCAGTTCACCTATCTTAGCCTTCATTTTTTCCACCAAAGCCCTCTGTTTTGTCTCAATTTCAGCTATAGCTTCAGAAACTTCGTTGCTAAATGAGTCATAGGTGGGCTGCGAAACTTTGCCTTCGTTGAAGAGTTTTTCTAAAGCTTGTTTCTTCTTCTTGGCAAGCTCTAATTCACCATTTATTTTCTCCAATGAAAACTTCCACGAAATCAATTACTTACACCGAGCTTCTGTTAACGTTAAAATTGAAAATAACCTTTAAATAGGCAAACTTGGAAAAAAAAGGCGAAATTATCTGCTATTATTAACAAGAAAGCCTAAACCGAAGAGTTTCTCTATAATAGGTTAGTATATCGTAAAATGTTATGCTGAAGCTAATCTACTTATAAAGAGTTAGAAATGCGAATGCGGGCTAACTAATTGTGCAATTCGCATTCAAAACCACTAGATAACCGATTCTAGAAGCGTTGAGTTCGGAAAAGGTTTATTCCTTTTTGTATTCTATGGAGAGAAATGGTTTAACAGAAAGAAAATGGAACGAAAGGAAAAGAGTTTACAAATTGACGGATAAAGGCGAGCCGCTTATTCAGTCTGCATTAAATGCCAATGACAAGATTCAGTGCTTTATCACACAGCTGTTGAGACCGAAGGCAAACGGAACGTAGATATATCTATTTTTCTTTATTGAGTTTGGGCAAAAGCTGCTCTACAGAATTTTTTACCTTGTTCCACTCATCTAAGCCTCTAATGTTAAACTTGTGTTTTCTTTTCCACTTTCCATCTCTAAATTCCCACATGTACATGGCAATGGAACGGTATTTTCCATAAGATTCGATAAGGGCTATGGCTTCCCACCATTTGTCATTTCTAAAAATCGTCACGGAATCAATGACTCTATAAAATTCTGAAATGGGCAGTTTCTCCGAAGACTGGTCACTAGTCTTCTCTTCCATAGCTTTCACCATATGATTACTTCCATTAAAATGTAGATGCGTCCTGAATTTAAAACCTTTCCAAAGCATGGGGTTTTACCTTTTAAATGTTTAGAACGTCGCAATCATGACCAGTTCTCTGGTAGAAAAAATATATAAGCACAAAGAAAGCTTATGAGGCTGCACTTATTAGACCATCAAAAGTGCACAAAGAACTTGTAATTAGGTGAAAACCATGATTCAAAGAGAAGAAATGCAAGAAGTTGCCAAGAGGTATAAACAGCCTATCCCTTTAATTCTAGGTTCTCACTCAGCATTGGATGCAGCTGCTGGTGCACGGAATTACGATTTAAGACGCATTATTTACACGACACCTGAAAGAGCCAATATATACCTCCAAAATCCAATTGTTGGCCATGACAAACCAATAAAAGACTTACCTTCCCATGTCAGAAACGATGTTATCATAAGAAACGACCCAAAGGATATCAGAAAGACAGCCTCGTGGAACCACTGCATACTAATTTTGGACAACTATAAGGACATTTTAGAATACACTGACGAACTGCGGGAGCTAGAATGTATACAAATCCCCAACAGAGCCTTCTCTGTCTATGTAGGTGATGAAGCCTGCAAAGAAATAGAAGAAAAATTCGATGTTCCTATAATTGGGACTCGCAGTTTGCTGAAAATCGAAAACAGAGAAGAAGTAGAAAAGAACTATTATTGGTATTTAGAACAAGCCGGAATTCCTCACCCTGAAGAATATTTATTCGACGTCAAGAGTAACCAGACAGGAATCAAGTTCAAGACATCGGTTGACAGGCCTCTGGTTTTGAAAGTCCCCCACAAATCTAGGCGGTTGGAGAGAGGTTTCATTTTTGCCGCCAACAGCTCAGACTTGGAAGAGAAAGTTGAAAATTACATAAAAACCAGTATAATCGATTCGAAAGACTTGGCAGTTGGTAGAGCTGAAGAATATGTTCCAGGCGTCACCGCAAATTTCAACTTCTTCTACTCTCCTTTGTATGCAAAGCAGGATTGGGGTGAATCTGAGAAATACTTAATGGCTGCAAAAGGGATAAGTCGAGAAAGGGCGAGGATGTGGCTGGCAAACGAGTTCATGTCCATAGATGAAAGAAGAGAAGCCACCCATGATGGCGTCATAAGAATGGGCGCTGAGTTACAGCTGAAAGTTAACTGGGGAAAAACACCTTATCCAAGAACCTTTGAAGTGACAGCACATATCCCCATCAGCCTCAGAGAGTCTCTTATTCGAAAAATCCATCCAATTGCAGACAAGTTCCTAGAAAAAACAATGGAAATTGACCCTCCTGGAATGATCGGTGCCTATTGCATACAGACATTAATAACTTTCAAAGAACTACGTGAAGACGACCCAGACTTCAAATGGGTTAAAAAAGTCGGTCACGGACTCTATGATGTCCCAGAAGGCGGCACTCTATTTGATCACGTTCCGAAAGTGCAAGACGTTGCAACAAGGCACGGAGGAGGAACCAACACCCACATGGGCATCGGAGCACAATACTCAAACGCTAAGTACCTCCGTAGGATGAGCATGGGAGACAGAATAGCTTTAGAGCTAGTCAACGCGCGCGAGAGGAAAATGCTTCCAGAAATAGTGACTTAGAATAAAAAGGCTACTTGAATATTCGTGTCTCGTAAAGAGAGTCAGTGCAGATTGACAAACATTTTGGAAGTAGGTAGTGGAGTGAATGGAGGACATACAAAAGATTCGCAAAAAATTTCCAGTGACTAGAAATAAGGTGTTTTTGAATCACTCTGCCTATTCGCCTCTTCCGCAACCTGTTGTGGATGTTATGAGAAAGTATAATGAAGACCTCTGTCGTTTTGAAATTGACGAGTCAGAATATAGTTTAGGGCAGGAGTCTTTTGCAGAACTCATTGGTGCCGAAAAAGATGAAATAGCATTAGTTCCGAACACCTCTACTGGATTGAATATAGCTGCCAACATGCTTGACTATCCAAAGGAGTCTAATGTTGTCACGACTGACTTGGAGTATCCTTCTGTGGTATATCCATGGCTAAAGAAACAGCTTGGCGTAGAGGTGCGATATGTTAAAAATGTTAACGGAAAAATCCTTGTCGAAGATATAGAAAGGGCTGTGAATGACAAAACTGCTGCAATAGCCATTAGCCATGTGGAATATGTGAACGGTTTTAGACATGACTTGAAAGCTTTAGCTAAAATAGCCCATGAACATGAAGCTTATCTGGTCGTAGACGGCATTCAAGCGTTAGGCGCTATACCTGTGGACGTAAGAAAGGATGGGATAGACTTTTTGACGGCAAGTTGTTACAAGTGGCTTCTAGGTCCTGCGGGTGCAGGATATTTGTATGTTCGTAAGGAACTTGTGGAGAAATTTGAGCCGCCCTTCATCGGTTGGGCAAGCGTGAAACCCGAAGTTTTTGAGACAATTGAGTTTTGGGACATTTGGCAACTGCAGCTTTCCAAGACAGCCAGCCGCTTTGAAGTGGGGTCTCCAAGCTTCATAAGCTTTGTAGGAGCAGCTGTTGCCATCCAACTTCTCCTGGAAATAGGCATTGAAAACATCCAGAAGCGGGTTTTGGATTTGGCAGAGGTGCTTATAAATTCTGTTAAAGATTTGGGTTTTCGGCTTACCACCCCAGAAGACAGAGAGTGTCGTTCAGGTATAGTTCATTTCCTTATTGATAGGGCGCAGAAGAGAGTGGAGAAGTTGAAGCAAAAGGGGATTATAATTTCTGCGCGTTCTGCAGGTTTGCGAGTAGCACCCCATTTTTACAATACTGAAGAAGAAATCGAACAATTAATCAGTGAACTCAAGGCTACATAAATTCAGAATTATGGGAAACATGGAGAAAAGAAAGACTTACGAGTTGCCTCTCCTCTACTCATACCGCGTCAAATACATTGGTTTACTTGCTTCCTTTGTCCTTAATTCCTGAGGCAAATCTCTCAACAAAACTAAGTTCTTTGATGATTTATTAGAATCATCATCTATGCTTTTTTCAGGTATAGAAGAAATAAGCATTTCCTCATGTATGTCAAGCTTACTCTTTGAAGAGTTCTTCATTTTGCATACACCAGATTGAAGACAAAGAGAATCTTAAGACTTAATAAATGTTTTTACCAAACTGTAGAACTTGAACACATCAAACGCCGACATTCCAATTACCCGTCTTTTATAAATGAAACTTCATTTTGAAGCGACAGATGCCAATATGCCTTCTTAGACAGGAATCATCTTTATCCAAATCAATGCGATTATGCCAGCTACGATAATTCCAGATGCAAGAAATGCTGCCACGTTTTGCCAGAAATCGAATTTGGCGGGATAGAAAGCGAGAAACAGTATGATAAATGCCAGCCAGCAAACGCCTACAAGAATTATTCCCGTAACTCGATATCTAATTGAGACCATGTTTCAAAGTACGCTCTTAAAAATCTAATATTGTTTTCGCCTCGCATCTGTGTGCATAGTAGCTTTCGCATCGCCGAACTGATTACATTTGGTTAATCCATGCTTCCTTTAGATTAGAAATGAAAACTGTTTCATTTTCTGCAAGCATCTTCTTCACTTCTTTCCAAGCAGCAGGACAATTCTGGTAATCGACTCCAACAATAGCGTGAATGACCTTATCGATTTCTCGCTTGTTCTCATTAGTAACCTCTATTCCCGCTTTCTCGAAAACTTGCTTGAGATGTCTGAAATAACAAGTCATTGCAAACAACCTCAATATTAAACAAACTGTTCCAAAACTTATAATGTTTTCAACGGCGCGCGCGCGAAGCTCAACTCGGATGGTTTTCGCTTATTTTACCTCCAGTTGACATGTAAAAAAACGATAGCTCTATGGTTGCCTCCTCAACTTCAGGATTGAAAAACGTTACCTTAGCCGCCTTCATACCATGTTTCTTCAACTATTGCAGAGCTGTTAGTAGAATAGTTGTTCCAATATGCTTTCTTCTGTATTGGGGAAGAACATGGACTCCACCATCCAGAATTCCAATTTTCGACTTCACGTCTAGTCTAAGACAAATACAGCCCACAGGCTTCCTGGAAAACAGGCTTTATCATAATCTTCTTATTCAACAGCATTTTTGGCAGGGTTTTCGTTAAATCCCAAACGATCTTAACCCTGGTTCTTCACTTTACAGAGTTTAGGTCTTGGGCTTAAATTCCCATTTTTCTCTTTCCATTGCGATCTGTCTCATAATTTTCGTCGCTTTCTCTTTCGGAATAGTCATCATCACTTTGCCGACATGTTTACAGAATTGTTTTGCGGGTGCACATCGGCTCCAATCGGCACAATCATGAAGCATTACACGGTTTTGAGTGTCAACTACAAAACGGTAGTTTCGAATTGTGGCTTTAACGCTGCCTTCAGAGATTTCCTCGATTGTAACCTCTTTGTTGTTGATGCCTTTTGCTCGTTTAATTCTACCTCCATCCGTAAACATGCCGAGCAACTCTTCAAAATTCATCTTCTTTATTTCTTCCGGCATGTAAGCAGCCAATGTCGTACCTCGCTGTTTCATTTTTTCCGCTGCTGCTGGTTTAGCTTCTTTGAAGTATTTTTCAACATTTTCCTTGGCTTCTTTCTGCTCTTCTGATAATCCGCCCATCATCTCTACAAATTCGAGACAGTTCTTGACAGCGTACCCATGATAGTGATTGTTGAAATAGCCGAAAACCTTCTCAGCTTGCTTTTCCGCCTCTTTAACCTTCTCCACCCACGGCTCAAGTTCTTCAGGTTTATAGAGGTAGTAATACCAAGGTCGCTCTCCTTTTCCGTGCCACCGCACATAAGCGATGTCTGAAGTAGCCTTCACGATCGGCGGTAGCAAAGGCTCGTCGACAACCGTGTAAGCCACATTATAGCGCTCCAAAAGCTTCCAAGTTTCATCTCTCAGCCACGACTTGTGACGAAACTCCACAGCTAGCTTGAAATGGGGCGGAAAAATTGTGAAAAACGCTTCCAGCAAACTCAGGTTATACTTTAGGCTTGGAGGTAGTTGTGCAAGAAGGCAGCACAGTTTTCCGTTTAACTGTAGAGGTTGCATTAGATCGCAAAATTTGTCAAGATCGGTTTCTACTGCTTTGGAGTCAAGCTTCCCCTTATGAGTAATTTGCTTAGGTAGTTTTGCTGCAAAGATAAAGTCTGAGGGTGTGTATCTGAGCCAGCCCATAACCATGCCTTTCGTAGGAAAGCGGTAAAAAGTGGAGTCGATTTCCGCCGTCTTAAAAACCTTTGAATAAGCCCTGAGCTTGCTTTCTGTTGATGTTTTATAGAAAGGCCCAACCCAATCCGTGTAAGACCAACCTGAAGTGCCGAGGAAAATCTTTCTCATAAGTAATCCCCGAGTTTTACTAGAATTTTCTACCAGTCAGCCGCTCATAAGCCTCAACATATTTTTTTGAGGTTTCAAAAACCACTTGCTCTGGCAGTTTTGGCGCTGGAGGTTTTTTATTCCATCCAATTGATGAAAGATAGTCGCGTACATATTGCTTATCGAAACTCGGCTGATTCTTCCCAACCTTGTATTTGTCTTTAGGCCAAAACCTAGATGAGTCGGGGGTGAGCAGCTCATCTATAAGTATAAGCTCCCTGTTGAGGATGCCGAATTCCATTTTCGTGTCTGCCACTATTATGCCATTGGCTTCGGCTTTCTTTGAAGCTCTTTCATAAATTCTTAGGCATACCTCTCCGATTTCCTCCGCTAAAGTCTTTCCGACTTTTTTTGCCGCTTCTTTTTGTGTCATTTCTATGTCATGTCCTGTCTCTGCTTTTGTGGTGGGTGTCAGGAGGGGTTTGGGTAATCGTTCAGCCTTTTCTAAGCCTCTTGGTAAATGTATTCCACAGATAGGTTTTCTTTTTTGATAATTTTCCCAAGCTGAGCCATAGAGGTACCCTCGAACAACGAACTCAACTTTTATGTTCTCTGTCTTTTTCACTAGAACTATTCTGGGGTCGACAATCTCTATTATGTGATTTGGTACTATGTCTTTTGTTTCGTTGAACCAGTAGGCTGAGAGTCTGTTGAGTGCTTCTCCTTTGCAGGGAATGCCATTGGGTAGAACTATGTCGAAGGCTGAGATGCGGTCTGTGGAGACAATTAAAAGTCTTTCATCTAGGTCGTAGAGGTCTCTGACTTTCCCTTTTTTGAATAGGGTAAGTGGGAGTTGTGTATTGAGGATGACGTCGATATTCATCGTCTTTTCCAGCTCTAGATTTAGGCTTTGGCGGTTTTTTTAAGCCTTCTCATATAAGCCTCAACCTTCTTCTGCAAATTTTTGTCGAAGAGGGCAAGCATTTTTACTGCTGAGAGCGTGGCATTTTCGGGTCTTGGCACATAAGCCACTGCAACGCCTTGAGGTGTCACTGCAGAAGAGAAGAATTTTGCATGTCCATATTTTTCTGAGTCAGGTGGGCAGGCGATGACAGGATACTTTGTGGAACCTGCTACAACGCCCGATAGAGCATCAGATAAGCCTGCAACTGTAACAAAAACTATCTCTCTCCCCCCTTTCTCGTATTTCTCGATTTCATCAAGTAGCTTTCTAGGAGTTTTGTGAGCAGACGCAATTACATATTCGCATTCTATGCCAAAATCTTCTTGCTGCAAAAATTTGCTGATGCGAGAGGCAAAATCATAATCTCTCTTTGAACCCATAAAGACAACAATTTTTCCTTGTGACATAGTTCGTATATTACGAGTAACCCGATTTAAAGTCTCACCCTGCTATCAATATTAGAAAAGGCAATGCGTGCGCCATAGGCGCAGGTCTTGTTCCACTGCGTCTGGGGTGGATCTAAGAACGTCTGGAAAAAGTTCTTTGATTGTTTGTTTAGGAGATAACTAAAATTACGTGACCAGAAGTCATCAATATTCTCCCTATTCTTCAAAGAAGACAGCTACATTTTTGGCTGCGAAACCGTCGATGAAAGCGTTGATGATGAATAACAATATCGCCGTGGCTAGGCTCGGTACCTTCGATTGGATAATTATGCTTGGAATATGCGCAATGATTAATGCACCGAAAAGCACGAATCCATGAAATAAATGGTTCGCCCAATCTTGTTGAGTTGAAATAGACCATATGCTTTCAGCTAGAAAACCGTTAACACCACTTAAGATGAAGAAGAACATTACTAGTCCTACTATAAGTCCTATAAGCAACCCCACAGCGATTAGAAATGCAAGGACAAAGACCCCAATGAAAACCAAGACAAGCATTATCATGGAAAATGCAAAACCATGTGCGAAGTATTTCAAAATTGTTTTGAGATCTAGTCTTTTTGTAGGTGCGGTTGGTGGTGGAGCAGGTAATTCAACTAATTCTCGCTTAGGCTTAAGGGTTGCTGCCTCTCTATTCCTACTCTTTAACTTTTCCAGTTTCTCCTCAAGCACTTTGATTTCGTCTTCTTTCTTTTCTCTTTCCAGTCTAGATATTTTCTCTTCAAGAGGTTTGATTGCAGCTTTGTACGATTCTTCATTCAATTCGCCCTTAGAAAACAGGAGAGTTAACTTGCCTATACTCTTCTTATGTTCCGTAATTTGCTTTTCAATATCTTCTTCTTTCTCTTTTCTGACAGCTTCTCCCAGCTCTTGTGCCTCTGCTAGCGTTATTTTTCCTTCCCTTTCATAGAGTGTCAGAATTGCGTTTTCTCTAGTTCTCCCCTCTCCCACAAGCTCACTTATCCTATAATTTAGCACCTCTCTAGAATTGTATGGATATCGGACTTTGAAGATTGCAAGAAGTTCCTCATAAATTTCGCCGATGTTTGCAGAAGACAAACAAATCATCTGTGAATCTTTTCTCCTTTCAAGCTTAAATTATTTAAGAAAGAAAATTCTGTAGGCACACGCAAAGTCATTTTCATTCATATACTGAAGCTCTGAGGAAATGGATTTACATGTCCCTGCGGGATAGAATAGAAAAAAGGCAGGAAGGCGGGAGATATTTCCTTTTTCAAAGGTTTAAAGCTTAATTATGAGACGCCTTTTATTGTCGGCTAAGGTGTAAACTTTGAATACAAACGAAAAGTTTGAAGAACTAAAAAAGGAGATGTTAGACAAATTCTTCAAGATGAATCCAGATTGGGCTGGCTGGCTAGGCCTTCACGATCCCTACGACTACTTACTTCCAAGAGGCGACACTGTGCACTACCTTGAAAACTTGAAATTGCTTGAACAATATGTTAAACGCTTGGAAGAAACAATAGACTACAACACTTTAAACGACACTAACAAGATAGACTGGCAAGTGTTAGAGAAAGCCCTCGAAATGTTCAAATTCGAATTTTATGAACAGCGCATTCATGAACTAAACCCCAATGCGTTCGAACAGATCGGAGGCATTTTCTTCGGAATGATAACCAAAGACTACGCACCCTTGGAAAAGCGAATTGACGCCATCATCGCAAGACTCGAAAAACTCCCAAAATTCCTAGAAGAGTTTCGATCAAGGTTCGAAAAGTCTAAACCAATAGGGCTGTGGACCGAAATCGCCATTGAATCAGCGCAACAGATGCCAGGACTATTCCAGTTCATTGTTACGGCGTCAAAAGGCAAGATCCCAGAGGATCTTCACGAAAGGCTCGTAAAAATCACCACCAGCTTGATGCAGCCCTTTCAAGAACACATGGAGTGGCTTCAAAACCTAAAGTCAAAGACAACTGAGAATTGGGCCTTAGGTAAAGAAAAATTTGAGAAACTGATCCAGCTGCGTGATCTTGGAATGACCTCAGAAGAAATTTATCAACTCGGCGTCAAATACCTCAACGAGCTTAAAGAGGAAAGAGCACACATAGCAAAACAGATTGCACCAGACAAAACTGTCGAAGAAGTTATGAAGATAATTGAAAAGAACGCTCCCAAAACCTTTGAAGAAGCCTTGAACGCAACCAGAAAAGCTATGGAAGAAGCAAAACAATTCATCATTAAAAACAACATTGCCACAGTTTATGAAGAAGACAAGCTTCTAGTGGAGGAAACTCCAGCATTCATAGCGCCCCTAATTCCCTTCGCAGCCATGATGATGCCGTCAAGATTCGACAAACCTATGATAGGAGTTTACATAGTTACCCGCCCAAAAGACATCTCAAATCTTGGCAGTCATCTAAATTATGCAAGCGTTCGCAACACTGCGGTCCACGAAGCTTTTCCAGGGCATTTCCTTCAGGGCTCAATCTCAAACAGAAGCTCGGTAATACATGTGCTTGCTTACGGAACAGAAACTACTGAGGGCTGGGCGCACTATTGCGAAGAGATGATGACGGAACGCGGATTCGTAAAGGGCTTAGAATCAGAGCTGATACAAATCAATGATGGAATCTGGCGCGCTGTAAGAATCATTGTAGATGTCAAATTATCCCGAGGCGAACTGAGTTTTGACAAAGCTGTCGATATGTTGATGAAAGAAGCTGGAATATCCAAAGAAGGCGCTTTGGCAGAAGTACGCCGCTACACACAGACCCCAGGCTATCCGCTTTCATACTTACTGGGTAAACATTTGATACTGCAGTTGCGACAAGAAGTAAAGCAGAAAATGGGAACAAAGTACAACGATAAATTCTTCCATGACACAATCACAGCAAACGGATACTTGTCCATATCGCTGCTAAGAAAGGTGTTCGACCAGAAAATAGCGAAACTTAGAGCTTAGTCAAACCTGTTTAGAGAGGCTTCATGCGCAATAGAGCGCTGATCCTCCGCCACTTTTTCTATAATTTTTTCTACAAGTTCTGGTTCAGTTGTCAATTTGCCTACTGTGTGAAGCCTGCCATGGGTATCTGTAGCTATAAGTTCCGTCACGGCAAAACCAAACGTTTCTCGTCCGTACATGTGGGGATTAGTGTTAATCACCACTGTATGAATTCCTTCTTTCCTTATCATCTTAGAGACAGAAATGACGTCGTGAATGGCAAGGTCTTCATATTCCCGACCTATTATACGAGGTTCTTCAATGAACCTAACTTCGCTGGTCTCTAGGCTTCTTGTTAAGGGTACGTTGGCACTTCCATCTGTTATGATGACTATGACAGGTATTGTAGAAGGGTCACGTCTTTTTGATTCTTTCAAAATCTCCCAACCCTTGAGCATGCCGGCAGCAAGAGGGGTGTATCCGCTGATTTTCAATCCTAGAAGCTTGTTGGCTACCACGCGCAGGTTGGTGATAGGGTGCTGAGCTATAATAGCGCCCGTGTCTTTCAAAGCAACAACACCAACACGATCTCTGTAGCGATAAGCATCTCCGTGCAGTCTTAGTATGGCTTTCTTTACAGCGTCAATGCTGAGCATCATGGAGCCACTTAGATCTAAAACAAAAATTATTGTCATGGGTGCTTTGTAACGCCTAAGCTTCTCGCGGACATCTTGAAAGCTTATGCTGAGGGCGGTCTCGAGACCAGTGTTTCTAGACTTCTGTTTTCTCGCCGCCGCTCGGATGGTTGCTGGAAAGTGTATGTCTTTTGGTTTGCCGTGAGGAAATTTCCATCCACTGGCTCTGCCTCGAGCGATGGTTGTTGTGGCTTCGGCTCTTTTTCCTGCGAAGTTGCTTGTGGTTCTATGGGTTTTTTTCACTTTGAAGGATATTTTTGAAAGGATGCCAGAATCTTTTGTTGAGCCTTTGAAGATTTTGAAAAGCGAAAATCCTATCTTCAGTTGGGGGGTTTTTGCTGCGTAGCTAATTGACGGTATCCCTTCCATCTTTTTTGCAGTAACCAGTTTGCCTTTATCTCCACTATCTGGTCTTAGCGATGATTTTTTACCTTTTGTCACACTTTGAACGGATGGCATATCCTTGATTTTTTTTCTCATTCTCCTTCCGAAAGCAAATATCACGTTTCCAAGCAATCTACTTAAGGTGACAAAAAGTTTTGACAACCGTCTCTGATATTCTAAAAGCTTTTTGTGCTTTTCAAAAAATTCTTCAACCTTATTATTTACGTCGCCCTTGACAAAGACAATTGCACGACCTTCTCTCTTCTTCTTTTTCTCCCCACCTCTCTCTTCTTGCTCCGTTTTTTCTTCAGTTTTTTTGGGCTTGTAGCCGACGGCCTTCGCTACGTTAAGTAGAGTTTCTTTTATTTCTTCGGGTGTTGCGGGTTCGAGGAAACCTCCTTCTCTCGTGCGGTGGCTTAGGGCAAGCTCCGAAGCGACCATAACATCGTCTAAGGAAACTTCCTTTCTGTTTTCAAAAGCCGCAAGAGTAGAGGCTGCTTTGCTAATGACTATGTCGGGTCTTAAGCCGTCAACTTTTAAGTCTAAACAGGTTCTGCATATGGCTTCGAGAAGTTTTTCAAGCATAACAACGCTAGTGAGAGACTCTCTTGCCTGTGCAATCCTCTTTTTAAGCTCATTTTGGACAGGTTCACATTTTTTAAGGAAAGTCTCTGGATTTGCTTCGAATTCCAAGCTTCTCCTTACGACTTCCATTCTACCTTCAACAGAAGTTATTCTTTCAACGGTGACAGATAGAGGAAAACGGTCTAGAAGCTGAGGACGAAGTTCCCCTTCTTCGGGGTTCATTGTTCCAATAAAAATGAAGCGTGATGGATGGCTTACCGAGATTCCTTCTCTTTCAACAACATTCCACCCTGTGGCGGCAGCATCAAGCAAATCATCGGCGATGTGGTCGGGTAATAAGTTGATTTCGTCTACGTAAAGTATATTTTGATTTGCCTCCGCCAAAATGCCGGGCTCTAAAGCTTCAATGCCATGTTTTATGGCTTTTTCAATATCTAAACTCCCGACTACACGGTCTTCTGTAGCACCCAAAGGGAGGTCAACAACCCGCATCTCCCTTTCTTCTAGTGGAAACTTTCCGCTTTTATGATATATTGTGCTACATTTTTCACACATGTTAGAAAGGTCGTGAGAGTTGCAGTTGAAAGGACAGTCCGCAACAACATGAATTTTTGGCAACACGTCTCTTAAAGCTCGAACAGCAGTGGTTTTGCCGGAACCCTTTGGTCCGCGAATTAGTAAGCCGCCGATGCTGGGGTTTACAGCATTTATTATCATGGCAAGTTTAAGCTTGTCCAGTTCAACGATAGCAGTGAATGGAAAGAGAATTCGTCGTTGCAAAGTTTGTTCTCCGAATAAATTAGATATAAGAACAATTTAAGTTGTGACTTTTAAGGTCGTTTGTCGAGTTGTTTTCTTACACGTCTAATTTCAAACACAACAGGGTTGTTTGCGTCAGGGCAAGCGTTGCAGATAACATCTTTGTTTTCGCTCCACGGAAATTCTACTCCATAACGCATGGCAAAAACCTTCGGAAGCAAAACCATAAGAGCACTGTAACAAATGTCGCCTTTAACAGATTTGCCGTCAAAGAATATTCTGTCGCCCATCTTGTGACCAAAAACACAAGTTCCTTTTTGGCTTTTAACTGTAACTTCAACGTTATATGACATGTTAGTCCCCTTGAAAAGAATACCTATCTATCTGTTTATAAATCAGAGACCCCTGTTTTACGCCGTTCCAAATGAATTGACTTGGTCGGGCATGTGGTTACGCAGACGCCGCAGCCAAAACACCTACCCGCATTATACACTAATTCGCCATTTTCCAAGTGACGAGCTTTAAACTGACATCTTTCAACACACGTACCGCAATTTATACATGTTTCAGAGTTGTTGACAGCAACGTACATAGACGCTACAACTGCTTCTGGAATACCAAATCGTACCAGAGCACTCATAGAGTGACAACAGCAAGAGCAACAGCTGCAGACAACGCCAGGTTTTTCACTTTCTTCGAACGTGTAAGCGATGTGAACAAGCCCAGCTCTATGAGAGCGTTCTAAGGCTTCCAGTGCCTGTTCCAAGCTTGCCTTCTTTGCCAGCCCTTTTTCTATTTGTTCTTCTGCATTTTTGTCTAAACTGATGCAAACGTCAAGAGGGGCATCGCACTTTCCAAACTTTTTTCGACAATCACATTCTTCTAAGGAGATTAGCTTTGCGTCTTTAAGAATGCGCCTCATTTCTGAAAGGTCTAAGATTTGTTGTCGTCCTTCTATGCGCATGTTGACTGGAATTGTAACTGCAACCATCGTGTTTACGTATTCTTTTTCAAGTTCTTCTCTTGTCCAATCGTTTTTCTTGGGCATCCCTTGTCTCCTACTTACCTTAAAAAAGATGAATAATTAAATGGTTTTGTTTGCCTTTACTGACTAAAACCAATGCTTGAATTCTCTTCATGTCTTCTCTGCTTCAGACGTTGCGCCAACTCAGATGCCTCTCTTGCAGTCTTTGCACCTCCAACCCTCTTAGCCTTAGCCAACTTCACTCTGACCCCACAATAGGGGCATCTTCGACTATTAGCCTTCATGTTTGCTACCAACAATCTCCCGCAGCCACTGCAAACCACGATTAAATACATACACTGACCCTACGAAAACCTTTTTCACACAAACAAGTATTTAACACATAACAGAAATGGACAAATAAAAATGAGCAACTCTAACACTATTCTCAACAAACTTGCAATGAAATACTTCGACAAAAAGGGTTACCAAATAGAACAAGACATCACGGTGGAAGGCGATTCGGGTATACCACAAAAATTCGATCTTTTAATAACCAAATCAAATGAACGACGCGTAGTCCAAATACTTAGCTGGAAACGTACAGTCGGAGTTAACGTGGTGATAAATCTTGATAAGGCATCAGAAGACGTTGGTCTCAAAAAACCAATTTTAATATCCGAAAAGTTCAGTAGCCACGCAAAAGCCTATGCAAATCGAAAAGGTGTCATCCTTTTAACCAAACGTGAACTTAACATCTATTAAAACGCAAGACTCCTTACTGAACGGATATAGATGTTACCTTGCTATTTCCTCTAGAACTCTTTTTTTTGTTTCGGTTCCTAGGACAACAACTGCAAAGGCTGCTATAATATGGGCCAACGCGAAGACTATGAAAGGTAGCCAAAGCCCTGCATTTTCCCACAACATGGGCGTTAACGTAGGTGCAAATATTCCAGCGAAACGCCCTAAACTTGCAGCCACTCCTGAGCCAGAGCCTCTTATACGGGTTGGATATAACTCAGGAGTATAAGTGTAGAGACCTGCCCATGCACCTAAGTTGAAAAAGGATATTACAGAGCTCCAAACCAAAATGGAAGTTAGGTCTCCAGCGAATCCAAGTAGATAGCTGCCTACTCCCGCCAAGGCGAGGTATCCTATTAGAACCGGTTTTCTTCCCAAACGATCTAGAAGGAAGGTTGCACTGTAATAACCGGGTATTTGGAGCAGTGTCACGGCCAATACGAACCATATTGCTTTAACTTCTGGAAAACTCAACTCTTTCGCGTAGATTGAGGGAAGCCATATGAATATTCCATGATAGGTGTAGACTAGTATAATCCATAGAATCCATAGGAGAGCTGTCCTCTTCCAATAGGAAGATGACCACAATTCTTTC
>Ga0209427_10002368_pt1 | contig 22195 bp, 20 predicted proteins | sample DeeMarSWOR136_30_FD_187465 | JGI IMG/M metagenome (GOLD analysis project Ga0209427, IMG submission 187465) | Marine sediment microbial communities from White Oak River estuary, North Carolina - WOR-1-36_30 (SPAdes) (version 2) | ecosystem: Environmental > Aquatic > Marine > Intertidal zone >...
TGAACTCCTTTGTTGATTTGAACGCGCATACGGAGCTAATCGATCTCTCCAGCTATCAGGAACCAGGGTGGACACTATTCAAAGCGACTGTCACTGCCAACAACATCACCGCTGCACCTGAAAGGAAGTCGGTTGGGAACTACTCATTGGCAACTTACTCCCTCTTCTACCGGATTTGGGAGTATGACCTCGATCTTTACTATGACCATCTTGCACAAGGATTCTACAACATGACACATGACGGACAGCTGCAGAACTACAGCATCCTTTATGATTCCCCTAGCTTTACTCCAGGCCCTCTTGATCAGGGCTATGCCTATCTGGAGATTCGCGCAAACCACTCTGACGGATCCACAACCTTAGCAGCAGGCGTCGAAATTCAAGATGTGGGCACGAGTGCCACTTGGATAAATGTCAGCCAGAGTTCAATTCTCAGTGCCAACGAAGTGTACTATGCAGTCATTAACGGGAGCCTATTGCAGGAAGCAGGAGGTGAATACCCCAATATCCGTTGGTATTGCGAATCTGGTAACGGACAGTTCAGTACATGGAGACGTACGAGCAGTGGAGGCTGGGAGGACCGTCCATTTGAAGCTCTAGTTAACTACACGTATATTCCTTGGAATCAGACATCGAACTCCGCATTGCAGTATTCGGACTATTCAGGTATTGATCTGAAACTCAACGGAACTGAGGCTAGTGGCCTTTCATCTACCTTGAGTCTGAACAGGAACATAACTAGCATTCAGTTCGATAGCAACCAGTCAGTCAGTATCTACTACAATCTTACGCTCTGGTACAGACAAAACGCGGCATCAACCACCAGTTGGGAGGCGCAAACGTCAGGAGGTCCTGTCTATTGGAACGCAACAACTGTTACTTCGTATCCGACGATGGCTGGAATTTACAACAGGTACCTTAACGTTTCTGTACCGCTTGGCTGGACGACTACGGGGCTCTACAATAGTAGCAGCGCCGTCAATCATACAGAATACATTAGGTCAGCCAATAACGTAACATGCTCCCATATGACAAGCGAAACATGGACACTGACCTTCGATGGCCACAACTACGTCACAGATATTCGAACATTCGATTCTTCCGATGATAGTGAACTACTGACCATGGCAAGCATTCTCGTGGACATGGACATCAACTCAACAATCGAAGACCAAAGCGCCAACGGCGTGAATACGGGCACTACAAACTTGACGGTTCTGCATGAGGGTTCGACTGTATACGCACCTTCGCTGGGAGGCGTTTCTGGAGGACATTCTCAGTACCAGTGGGACGTTGAAACTGCATCGGACAACGGTACGTTTCTGATACAGGTGTATTGGTCAAACGGGACGGAAGCAGGCCTGCTTATGAAGCAGATGACCATATTCTACCCCACCGCATTGACATCAGTCACGCCCATCATCATAAGAGCCAACACCGATAGCAGCTTCACTGTCACGGTGCAGTTTGATGACGAATTCAATAGTGTGGGAATCAGCAGCCCCGATGCGGTCTTGACCTACGACTATCGTTCTATAGTGAATGACACCATGAACGACCTTGGAGGTGGAACATGGAGCGTAGATGTAGACACCCTGAATAATGCAAGTGGTACCGACACTTTCACGGTATATGCAGTGGGTCCTGCAATCCAAAACAGGTCCATTGACATCACTGTTACCTTGACTCACCAGACGAGTCTGCAGCTCGAGTGGATATCCGATACATTTGATTGGACGCAGTACTCAATCTTCCGGGTCAACTACACTCACGATAGGGATGGTTCACTCATCACTGATGCTGACCAGTTGGACGTCAGCGTAGACGGTTCACCTACCTTCTTGCATGGCACGAATGGGACCTACTGGATTGAGTTTAACAACACATTCGATTTGGGAACTCACAACGTCTTCGTGAACATCAGCAAAGCTGGGTATGACCATGTCAGTGACAATACCGCAACATTCACAATAGAGGAGGCTCTTACGAGCATGGTCCCGACCTGGGACCCAGCCAACGTCACCATAGACTACAATCACGCACTGAACCTCACCCTGAACTACACATACCAGGGCGCGCCTGTTCCTGGATCGGCTACTGTCAATGTGACCATAGGGGGTAGCACATTCGATCTCTCATTCAACGGAACAGACTGGGAGGTTTCAATCACAGGATGGAGTCTTGGCCCTGGTTTGCATGATGCAAACATCAGTGCTTGGCTCTATGGATATCAAGCTCAGTCTGCCTTGAAACTGAACATCAACGTGACAGTCAGTGCATCTCAGCTCGTTGTGAATCCATCATGGACAGAAAACACAGTTCTCTATGATGAGATTCGACTTCTCTGGGTGAACGTAACTTTTTCAAACGGCACGTTTACAACTGATGCCACTGTGGCTGTTACCGTATTGGGTGTCCCATATGCAGCGACGAATCTTGGAAATGGAACCTATAGGATTCCTATCGGTCCAGTAAAGTCACTGGGAACCGGATTTCTGGTCAATCTGACAGTTTCAAGAATCGGATTCGACAAGGCTGTTGTTCCACTGTCCCTAAACGTGACCGCTATACCTAGCACAGTGACGGCGACTGGGACGTTCTCTATGTACTGGGACGCCTCCTTGACGTTCAACGTCACATTTCGTGATGCTAGAAATGGCACTGGCATCTTAGTGGATGCCATAGTCTTCGGTTGGCATGCCGCGGGCGAAAGCTGGGTTCAAGTGTCACCGAGTCTGATCAGCGTGACAATCCCAAGTACGGGAATGACCACCGGGAGCTACACTCTCAATCTCACTATCCAGAAGGCTGGCTACTTCGACAATTTCACGCAATTGACCATACAGGTACTGCCAGTATCAATCAGCCTTCAGTTCCTTGACCTATTCGAGGAGTACGAAAACGAAACAGTCTGGATATCTGCCACCATCCAGGATGACTTTCACACATCTGCAGTGAACTGGGGAGTCGTAACTCTCGACTTCGATGGCACCAATTACTCCATGCCTTACAACTCGATTACTTCCACCTATAGGTATGGATTGTGGTTGAGCTCATCATATCCGCCCGGTAATTACACGTTTCATATCATAGCTTCGGCGCAGAAATGCAATTCAACCCGGAAGATGGGTAATCTCACAATCTTGTCCAAGGTCCACACTCTACTGATGTTGGTAGAGCTTGATACAGACATCATAGGTAATGTAATCCCAGTCACGGTCAACGCATCAAGGAGTGGAGTACCAGTCCCAGGACTGACGATTACGGTCTATGCCAGATTCAACCTTACTGATGGAGAGCCTATTCTAGTCTTTAGGTCAGACGAAACTGACGTGGATGGTGTGGCGGAGGTCAACATTGATGTGCCTGCTAGTGCGACAGGTGCCTATGTATGGGCTGAATACGCAGGATCCCGGCAAGAATGGCCAGCATCCACCGCCCCGGTGGCTATCAGTGTCACTCCTCAGAACATCCTCGGTATTTTCCTCTTCTTGATACAACAGCCACTAGTGTTGTTCCTTATGGCAGTCGTAGTAGTTGTTGTAGGAACTAGGTCGCTGTGGAAAGGGAAACTTCAGCCAAGAAGATTCGCAGCAAAGTCCAGGCTTGAAAAACAGCTGGAGGCGTTCATGGAACTCGAAATGGTACAACACTTCATGGCGGTCTACACAGACAGAGGAACCTGCGTATTCTACCATCCGTTTGCGCAGAGTAGAATCCAGCCGGACCTCATCAGCGGTTTCATTGCGGCGATAACTAGTGTTTACGGAGAGATCAAGGGCAATGGGGTCCAAGGTTCTCTCGAAGAGATCAACTATCAAGGACTACGTCTGAACAGCTACAGTGGTAGATACATCATCGGGATAATGATAGTTGAGGGAGAAATGAGTGCTCGTCTGAGAGACAGGCTTCAGTTCTTCGTTGAGATCTTTGAAGATCAATACGAGTCAGACCTCGAAGGTTGGACAGGGCTTGTCGACTGCTTTGACCCCGAATGGGTTGTTTCGAATCTCAACACTGCGTTCAATTATGATTGGATGCTTCCACATCATATAGATCCCAAGGTGAAGTTGAAGGGACCCGAGAAGAAGATAGTGAAGCTGATCAAAGACTTGTACGGCAGAAACGAGTTTCTAATTCGGGACATCCTGACCAAAGCAGCGAATAAGCTCAAGACCACTGAGGCCGAGGCATTCGATATCATCCTCCGTATCATGGACCAAGGTGCTATCTACCCAATCGGAGTACACACAGTGCTTCAGCGGCAGGGATTGGGGATTGCTGATGAGGAGGAAGAAAGCATCTATGAAGTGAAGACCACTCCTGAAATCGATGAGCCTGAGATGCCGCCTGAAGTAGAGGAACCTGAGAAAGTCGAAGACGTAGCTGAACCCGAAAAAGTCGAAGAGGTAGCTGAACCTGAGAGAGTCGAAGAGGTTGTTGAGCCTGAGCCAGTGGATGAACCACCACCTGAAACGGAAGAGGCTCTAACTGAGGAAGAGAAGTTCCTTAGAGAGGTTGAGGACCTGATCTCAAAGGATAAGACCGACTCGGAATAGGCTCATCCGAGCACCCCTTATTTGACTCAAGAAGAATCGTCAATTGTATAGAATCCCGACACTTGGAGACCACTACAATGCCCTGGAACATTGACAACTACTACATCATGAACAATCGCGTTCTCCAGGTAGAGATTTCGATTCCCCTCATGGATTTCCTCTACGCGGACATTGAGGATGTCAAAGATACGTGGATAGAGATGCTGGGTCAGTTCGTGAATGAACATCCAGACTATGAGATGTCGTGGGAGATGCAGCCCAAAGAGAAGAATGCTCTGGTTCTTGTGAGGATTGCAAAAGCCGGGGAGCTCCCCGAGTTCAGCAGGAAAGAGACAAAGGATGCAATCGCGGCTGCAGATGCTCTGTTTGAGAATTCCAAGTAGCTCTACGGCAGGACAACCAGTATTCTCGCGTTCAGTGCACCAAAGGATTTGTACGAGTTCCGTCGACGAAAGCTGCTATTCGAGCACGAGTAGTAGTCAGCTCTTGTGCAACCTCGAGGCCTTCTTCTGGATCACGCACTGGAATACAGCGCATGTTCTCTTCAACCAGCGAAGAGCGCATCCTAGAACATAGAAGCAGGCTTCGTGACTCCAAGACTTTCAAGAAATACCGTGCCCTCTCCATCCCCACCTCGAAGCCAGATTCAACTGAAAGGAGCAGGTCACTCTCAGAGCCTGAGCGTGACACACCGTTAAAGAATCCATCGGGACCAACCCCCATGCTGCATTCGGCCACCAGCATAATGACCCCATCTCGACGAGTCGCCTGAAACCCTGCATTGAGAGCCTCAACCGCGCTGTAGAGAGTGCCATCACTTGGGAAACCACCAGCGCTAACGACAGCTATATCATACCTTTGCCCTAAAGCGACATTTGCAAGACTCTGAGCGGCGGACACTCCAAGTTCCCAAGATTCGGTGGGACTTCCGGAGTACACCTCGGCCACGGTTCCTTTCCAGTCCTCAACTGAATTGAGGATGAAGTTGAGGCCGGCCATATCGCAGGCCTCCAGCATGTCAATGCATGCAGGTGTAGAAACATCGAAGACCGCTACGTTGCTACGAGCCACGAGCCTGAGATTGCGGCTGATGGTCTTCGTACCTGCAACGCCCGGGACAACGGCCATCCTTCCTCCGGTTGCACCGGTAAACAGGCTGGGCAAGATATCCCCAAGACTGATTTTGAAGTCAGCTTTCACAAAGTGTTGGTTGAGCAAGACTGGTGTAGAGTGAGTGGGCGTGATTCCAATCTCTTCAAGCTGACCCACCGTCCGAGGATCATGAACAACAAGTGAATAGCCTTTCGACGTCGGGGTACCAAGAAGCGTGTCCCACTCCACGTGATTGAGAGGGGCTTCACCCGCACTGGAAACAATGATGGTGACTTGTTCGGGCTCTGCTACGAGAGACAGATTCGATAGAGTTGCATCGAGAAGGGTTCTTGCCTTTCGCTGAAGAACCGACCCCTCAACGACAATTGCAACAGTGTCGTCCTGGGTAACCGAGGTTGAGAGTATTTCAGAAGCTACGGGAGCCATCAGAACCCGATTCAACTCAGCATCAAGGTCAGCATGGCCAATGGCGGTCTTGGGGGCGATCTCCTCCATGCTAGACAGAGTTCCATTCTCTATCTGCAGAAACCCTTTGCCATATCGGAGACTGATTCTCATCTGGCCCTCACTGTCCATCTGTCAGTGTTGTTACACTTAGGCTCAACATCTAAACCTCAAGTAATACATTGTGGAAATGCCCTGTAATTGACAACCTTCTTAACTCGTCGGAAAACCAAGGCCCATGGTGGTAGTCTTCAGAATGAGAACCTCTGACAAACTGCTGATTCTGTCAGTATCGACTGTGGTTCTCTATTGGGTCATTATCATCATAATCCCTGACGCTGTGAGTCCTGTCACTAATGTGTACGATTGGCTTCTTGACGTCACTTCATATGCAGGATATCAAGGATCACTTCTGATATCATTCCTTGGAAATGCGACCATTCTCTTCCCATTCCCTTATGTCGGAGTACCGTTCATTCTGGGGGGACTCAGGAACGGCTTGACGAATGAGTTCCTCTTCGACCCATGGTTGCTTGGTCTTGTGTCAGGACTCGGTGCCATGCTAGGCGAAATGACTGGATATGTAGTAGGATATGGTGGAGGTGCTATGATTGAAGCCGAACAGAGAAACAGCTTCAAGGACTTCGTTCAACATTACCCCCGATTGACTCCCATTGTTCTGTGGTTCCTAGCTGCCACTCCTATCCCTGATGATGTACTGGTCGTTCCGCTTGGTGCAGCAAAGTATCCTTGGTGGAAGGTCGCAATTCCACAGCTCCTTGGGAAGTCTGTATTCTTGTTAGCTATTGCATGGGCAGGAAGACTCGGCCTGTCTTGGATTGGCGACTTTCTCGGAAGTGTGGATCCCACCAGTATAGTCACAAAGTCCGCCGAGGTCGCGGGATTCTTGCTTGTTATCTTTGCTGTGTACACGATGGTAAGAGTGGACTGGGCAGGTGTGCCCCGCAGAGTGAGAAGGTCCGAAGTAACTCTGGAGAACTAGATGATGGAGTCCTTTACACTTGAACCTGCTTTCTTCTTAGGTGCATCATCGTCTTTCACTGAACCCATGCCGCCGAAGAAGGACTTGCCCGCCTTGGTAACCGAAACAAACCCGTCACGCAACTTGTCACCAATTGATGCAATGTTAAAACCAGCACCCAAGGGAGTTGGCATGCTCACCAATCCAACATTGTTCATCTCGTTGAGAAGCTGAACATATGCAACAAGTCGATGTAGTGCCAAGAGACCTACACACTTGGTGAATGCCCGCTTCATCCCCTCAACAAGCCCGACACGAGGGTCTTCGAACTCCTGGAGGGCGCTCTCAATCTCCAAGAAGGTACAACATATGGTGCGTGCATTTTCGTCGGGATTCTCCATAAAGTGTCCAGGGGCTTCGAGCAGAAACGGGTTTCTAACGTACTCATGAATCTTGAGCCGAGGCGCCTCTTCTGGAATTGACCACCAGGTTTCCAAATGTTGATCACTTAGAGGATGTACTTCAATCCCCTTGTCCAATGATGCAGATGGCATCTTTCCGTCAGGTAGGAATGAATGCCAGCCTGGAACCATCCTAAGGCCGGGTCCATCTGCTCCAGGATGTGCAAGGTCTAATCGGCGTGAGCAATAGTGCACCAAATCGTATATCGCATACCTACGGTCGTGGCCTATGAACACGAAGACCGGTTCATAATCGGCCTCATGTGCAGGTACCGCTTGATAATCCCACACGTAGAGGTACTGAAGACATGTGATGCCGCTGTGACCCTTTTCGACTACTCGTCCAAAGACATTGACGAAATCAGTTTCTCTGAGGGCCTCTCTAGTTTCGTCAGGAAGAACCTTGCCCAATGACTTCAGGAGAGTCTTGTCTGCCGTCAGGACGCCGCTGGTCGGTGGAAGGTTCGCTTCTAGAAGGTGTTTGTCATAGAAGACGTGATTGCCGCTCGCCCGCTGATTGAATGTCATCTTCGATGTAGGGAATTCAATGTGTAGTAGATCCCTATACTTCTTCTCCACCAATTCTCATGACCTCCGTTCGCACAGTTTGCCACCTCCATGGTGGGAGGACCGGGAGTATCACCTTTCCGGACGAAATGAGAGATACGTCCTTCCGGACTTGCCGGCTTCGTAGTCCAGTACAACAGGAATCCCAAGGCCGATCTCCTCCGGCTTAAGGGGGTCGAATCCCTGCAACCTACCTGTGACTCGAGTTCCTTCCTCCAAGTCTACAATCGCAATGATGTAGGGTATCTCTTCTTGGAACGCATCTGGAGCAACGTGAATAACTGTGAACGACACGAGGGTTCCTTTTCCGCTCACTCGGGCCCACTCCATCTTATTGCCACCACAGCTGTAGCAAGTGCCCGAGGGAGGGGCAATGATTGTACCACAGTCAAGGCACTTGAATGGCTGAAAGTCATGTGCTTCTATGTTCTTCAAGTATTGCTCAATTGTCGGTTTCTCAGTCATGCGTCTGCCCTCCTGAAGATACTCACTACGCAACTGGCTCCGGTTCCGCCAAAGTTGTGCATTATACCAGTGTCGTGCTTGGCGACTTGATTCGCACCAGCATCTCCTATCAGCTCCCGGTAGACGACAACAGCTTGTTTCACTCCGGTTGCACCCACGGGGTGTCCCACAGCCTTCAGGCCGCCCATGGGGTTGATGGGTCGATCACCGTCTAGAGCGGTGACACCATCCCGAACGGCCTTTGCTCCCTCACCTGGCTCAAAGAAGCCTATGTCTTCGCTAGCTATGATCTCGGCGATTGTGAAGCAGTCATGGACTACAGCAAAGTCCATGTCTTCAGGACCAAGTCCTGCCATCTTGTAGGCGGCCCTACTAGCCGCGACCGATGCCTCGAATGATGTAAGCTCAGTACGATCACACAGATTCATTGATGCAGAAGCCTGACCAGTCCCAACTACGCTCACTGGAGTGTCCGTGTATTCCTTGGCCTTCTCCTTTGAAGTCAGGACCATCGCCGCAGCTCCGTCTGAGATGGGAGAGCAGTCAAACAGTTTCAGCGGCCACGCTATAAAGCGAGGTGTCATCGCTTTCTCCATTGTGATTTCTTTTTGGAACTGAGCAAGAGGATTCGTCGCGGCGTTCTTGTGGGCCTTTACAGCGACGCGAGCCATGTCTTCTTCAGTTGTGCCGAACTTCTGCATGTGCGCAACAGCGGCAATTGCAAATACACCGGGAAACGTGAGTCCCATACTCGACTCAAACTCGTCATCTGCTGCTGCGGCTAGAGCCTCGGTTGCTTGATTGGTTGACACCGACGTCATCTTTTCTGCGGCAGCCACAAGAACGGTGTCGTAGATATCGGACTCTATGGCCATTATTGCGGACCGCAGTGCGGTGGCCCCAGAAGCGCAGGCGGCCTCGTGCCTCGTTGCAGGAAGCCCCCGTAGACCAGCATAGTCTACGAGGAGAGGAGCTGTATGACCCTGATGGACCAACATCTCTGGAACGAACGTTCCTACAAACACAGCCTGAACATCCTTCTTGGGGATGTCTACATCAACTGTTGCCTTATCAACTGCCTCTGCGAACATCTCACGGAGCGTTATGCCTTCTAGATTCCCAAACTTCGTCTGAGCTCCACTGACTATCTGCGTATTCTTAAGCGGCACTTTTGCTTTCCACCATCCTTTGGATACTTCGCCCGGAGAACTTCGAATATAAAAACCCTGACTAATGGAAGCAACAAAGCAGGCAACTGAACGCTTCAAAGGGATTTTATAGCGGTATTGAAACCGAAAGCAGCGAGTTGACAATCAATGGACTTCTCATTATCTGAAAAAGACCAGAAGCTGTTTGAGAGAGCTAAAGAGTTTACTCGTGAACACGTCACTCCACGTGCTCACGAGCTTGAAAAACGGAATGACTTTCCCAAAGAGGTGGTTCAGAAGGCATATGAGGCAGGTCTGATGAACCTTCACGTCCCACCTGAGGCGGGAGGCCCAGGCCTTTCTCTCTTGTCAGAAACGCTGGTATCTGAGGCGACAGGTTACGGATGTGCAGGAGTCGCCACCACGATTCTATGCAACAATCTCGCCTTTGCTCCTCTGATGATTGGGGCAACAATTGATCAACTCAAGGAGTATGTAGAGCCTCTGATTACTGGCAAGGATGCCAAGTTTGGGGCATTCTGCCTAACAGAACGAAAGGCTGGCTCAGATGCCGCGGCAGTTGCCACACGGGCTGCACGTGATGGCGACGAATACGTGATCAATGGTACAAAGTGCTTCATTACCAATGCGACACAGGCCTCGCTATTCACTGTGTTTGCTTCTACCCAACCCGAACTGAAACACAAGGGCCTCTCTGTCTTCATGGTTCCCAAGAGCAAGGGAGTGAAGATAGGCCACATCGAAAACAAAATGGGTCAACTCAACTCTGTCCAGTCGGAGGTCTTCTTCGAGGATGTTCGAGTTCCCAAGGATTGCCTTGTAGGTAAGGAAGGGGAAGGATTCAAGATTGCCATGATTACCTTAGACAAGACGAGAGCAGGAATCGCAGGGATTGCTACAGGTGTGGCCCAAAGGGCATTGGATGAGAGCGCCAAGTTTGCCAACGTGAGGCATCAGTTCGGAAAACCGGTTGGTAGATTCCAAGGTATTGGTTTCATGTTGGCGGAAATGGCTGCTAGGACTTCAGGTGCTCGTCATCTCACTAGATATGCTGCGTGGCTTGCTGACAATGGAATCGACAACTCTAAGGACTCAGCCATCGCGAAGTTCTTTGCGGCGGACGCGGCAATGCAGAACGCGGTTGATGCAGTTCAGGTATTCGGTGGATATGGATACGTCAAGGAGTATCCTGTAGAGAAACTTATGCGTGATGCCAAGCTCTTGCAGATATACGAGGGAACCAATCAGGTCCAGCGACTCGTGGCAAGCGGGAGGATTCTCAAGGAGAGCGTCAATCTCGATACAGGATTCCATGTGAAGTATGACGGCCAAGACGCACCAATACCTTAGACTGTGTAGGTGCAGTGTAGGATTAACCTCAGATCTCATTCACGTGTTTCCAGAATAAAGCTTGATACTCGACAGGCCCTCTTTCCTGAGTAAATGGAACCCTTGTACACTCTTCGTCAGGAAGCACACTGAATCAATATCATTCCACTAATGATTTATGTGCCTGAGTTCGAGCCCAGACACAATCCAGCATTGGACGGAGAGAGCTTCTCGTGGAGGACAATGAAACAATCAGGATGATTAAGCATCGTCGAGCCATCAGAGACTACGACACTGCAAAGGAAGTATCCGACGAGCTGATTTACAAGATAATTGAAGCAGGAGGCTATGCTCCTAGTGCAGAGAATCAACAACCCTGGCGAGTCATCGTCGTTCGCAACAAAGAAACTAAGATATTCATTGGGCAGATTGCCGTTGACCGTACCATAGAGCTCTTTGGACGTGTGACCCCACGCGAAGAGCTTGAACGACGCCTAGGCTACATTCGTTCAAAATTCAGTCTTGAACGCACAATTGACACACTCGTCACTGGAAAGCGCTTTGAGTACATCAAGGGCGAACCTGAAACCAATGGAGCGCCAGTTATCCTCGTGCTTGCAATTGATCAAACACATGTCGGCATTAGTCAACCCACACTAAGGGGAACCGGAGGTGTATATGGATGGTCGTCCCCCAGACATGCCATTATTGCAGGCTCGATGATGATGCAGAACATGGCACTTGCGGCTACCTCGCTTGGGCTTGGTAGCTGTGTATCATCAGTACAGCTTGATCACTTTGATGATGTGGGAGCCATATCAGAGAGATTGGGGATTCCATTTCCACACTGGGTACCAATCCTTTGCCTCACAATCGGCTATCCAAAGTACGATAGAACTCTCGGACCTCCACGGCAAATGCCCGAAGAGATAGCATTCGATGAGAAGTGGGGAGAATCTTTCAAGGGGTGAAGCAATATGGCAGAACTTGATACACTGAGAAAAGCAGTAGTGTCACTCCTTGATGGGATGTGGTGGGCGCTTCGTGACAGTGTTGGGGCGCTATCAATCTATGAGGGATACTCGGGCGGATTTAAGCAGATGGGCGCGGAGTTCGCAGAGGGTGTCGGGGAAAAGGGAGCTGAGGCGGCTGCGAAGATGGCTGCGAACCTGTTTGCGGCGATTGGTCTAGAAGTTGAACGTGATGGGAATGCAGTCTTAGTGAAGTCATGCCCAGTATGGAACAGAATACTGGAACGTGGACTTGAGTACGCTTTCCACCTTGAGGAGATATGCTGGAAACCGATGCTCGAGGGTATAGGAGAGAAGGCTGGAGCAAGACCTGTGGTTGAATCATCTCTTAGACTATCCCACTTGGAGCGAGTCAGATTGGATTACAGGAAGGGCAAGGCCAAGGCTGCACTTGAGAAAGGCGAGATGTCGAGAGAGGATTACAAAACTCAGATCGCCTCATTCGAAGAGAGTTTCCAGCAAATACCAGCACAAGGCCGTTACCGATTCGAATAAGAAGGAATTCGATTCAGAAGTATCCGCTAGAAGGCGGGCTAGGTCCATGGAAACGCTAGAAAAGGCCGGACTGGCTGTAAACTACAACAAAGTGAGTAGCACCAAGCCGAAGAGTCTTCCCAAGAAAGTGTATATCTGGGATGAAACGCTGCGTGATGGCGAACAGACACCCGGAGTGGCTCTCACGCTCGATGAGAAGATCGAGATTGCAAAGATGCTGGACGAAGTGGGAACCTCTATTGTGGTTGTTGGGTTTCCTGCAGTGAGTGACCACGAGAGGAAGATTGTCGCTGCAATCGCAAAGGAGGGACTCAACAATGCAACTGTTGGTGCTCCTGCTCGCGCGATGATTCAGGATATTGATGCATGTATCCAAGCGGAGGTTCAGGAGATTCCCATATTCATTGCTACATCGGACTTCAGGCTCAAGTACCAACTTCGAATGACGAGGGAGGAAATGCTTCATAGACTCGCGGAATGCGTGGAGTATGCAAAGGACCATGGACTCATTGTTGACTACATCGCCGAAGACTCGACTCGCAGTGACATGGACTTCTTGTGTGATGCATATAAGACGGCGATTGATGCAGGTGCAGACAGGGTATGTATAGCCGACACTGTTGGTTTTGTGCGTCCCGAAGTGATGAAATACATCGTCAGAGAGGTCAGGTCGCGCTTGTGGTCAGACAAGAAATACAAGGTTCCTCTGGTAGTACACTGCCATAACGACTTCGGTCTTGCCAATGCAAATACTCTGGCCGCTGTCGAGGAGGGAGTGACCTATCCTCACGTCTGTGTGAACGGATATGGTGAGAGAGCGGGCAATGCGGCATTCGAAGAGGTCGTGATGGCTCTCGAGCAGCTATATGGAGTCGATACCGGAATTGAAACTGAGAGACTATACCAGCTCTCAAGACTTGTCGAGAGAAACTTCGTGGTACCTCTTCCTCTCCACAAGGCAATCTCTGGAGACAATGCATTTACGCACTCCAGCGGCATCCATTCTCACGGTCAGCTGACGCATTCTATGACTTACGAACCAATCAGCCCCTTGATTGTTGGACGGAGAAGGGAGTTCCATCTTGGGAAATTCGTCGGTCGCCATTTTGTGGAGTATCTCCTCAAAATGGGTGGTGTCAAAGCCACTCCCGAACAAACAAGGGAGATAGCCGACCGTGTGAAGAAAACACACGAGGATACAAAGAAGAGTCAGTCAAAGAACTCATTTGACAGAATGAAGCAAGAACTCAGAAACATGAGAACAGGGGTGTCAGAGAGGGAGTTCTGGGCCATTGTGTTTGATGTCATTTGAAAGAGATGTCAGTCTGTTTCACCAACTTTACACCAAGGCTCATCACATGGAACGCATGAAGGGAATCGATTGACTTTTCCGAGAGTCTTGAGATCCACTCTGCATGCCAGACGTCTTTGGTATGATCATGAATGATGCTATGAAAGGGGACGAAGCAGTCCACATCATCGAGAGAGATGATGGGTATTGCCATAAGTCGCCCGGCAGCCAGTATGTTGCTGACTTTGCGGATTGGCAGGAGGGACAAAGACATGCCTCGGTGGAAGTCCATGGAAGGATTCTGGACATCGGGTGTGGTGCAGGGCGCGTCGGCCTCCATTTCCAAGAGCTGGGTCATGAAGTAGTAGGCATCGATATCTCAGAGGTAGCAGTGGAGATTTCTAGAGAGAGGGGTCTGACGAATGTGTATCTGATGTCGGCGGATAGTCTCGAGTTTAAAGAAGGAAAGTTCGAAACAGTACTCCTATTTGGCAACAACTTTGGAATACTGGGTGACGAAGACAGAATCGTGAACATGCTGAAAAGAATCCACGCGATTACATCTCCGGATGGTGTTGTTCTTGCTGAGAGCCGGGATGTGACTGCTACTGATAAGCCGGAACACCTTGCTTACCATGAGAAGAATCGGAAACAAGGAAGACCGATTGGGCTTGTTACGTTGAGGCTGAAATACCAAGATGAAGTCAGCGACTGGTTCAATCTGCGGATGGCTGGTCCCGAAGAGATGTCCGCGATTGCCAAAAGGGCCGGATGGAAACTTGAGAGGACCTATGGGCCGCGGGAGCTGTTTGTGGGAGTCCTGAAAAAGGCATGATTCTGTACCGCCAATACTTTTAGCATTAAGGACTATCAAAGTCAGCGTTGAGGAGTGAACAATGCCGAAGATAGACTTGAGATACTACTGCTACATCTGCGGCCATCCAGTTGATCTAAGCCCGGTCGTTCCGGCCGCTCCGAACATCATCCAAGTCGAAGTGCATTGCAGCAACTGCGGCGATGGCACTCACTTGATGCTCACTTCCTGTCCTGACTGTGCGAAGGGTGTGAAGTATCTCCTATCGGACCTGGACTTTCCCGAAGAAGTGCTTAGGCTCTCAAACGCATATGTTCAACTAGTCGGAGGCATTAAGGAGAGCCTGAACGAGGTTGCAGAGTTCAATGTCCCGCTACCCAAGAGATGGTCCGTGCGACTTACGTGTGAGTGCGGGAAAGTCTACTCTGCAGAGATATCATTGCCCCAGCTTGATTGAGATGCAGAACGTCAGCCTAGAGTGACTTCATATTCCAGATTCACTGGGCATTTCATAGAGTTTCCCACAAGGCAATATCTGTGCGCCCTCTCGGCTGCCTTCTCCATTCTCGACTTGTCCTTCTCGGTTGGCACCTGTATCTTGGCAGACATACTGATCTCTGCAAACTCCCACCCGAATTCACCTTTCCTCAGGTGTCCATCTCCAGTGACCGAGAAGTCAATGAACTCGGCATGAAACCGCTTAGCGACACCGGAGAGCGATACTCCGTAGCAAGTCACGGCCGATGCCACAAACAAATCTTCCGGTGACAGAAGATCTTTGGGAGACTCGGGCCAGAAATCGGCAGGTGTAGCCACGTCCAGGATCTGCTTCCCTTCAATCTCTATTGTGACAATCTTCTCTCTGACCCAGTTGCTATTCATCTCATACCGATGCTCTTCTATCATCTATTGACCCACATTGCTGGCCTTTTGCATTATATTGAAAGGCGTTTCGTTCTGGCAACATTCGGCAAGAGGCAGGTGCGGAGTGTAGTTGGGAGGGTTTCGCTCAATCCGGAGTCGGAGCTTGTCGGAACCACCAGACCGACAATTTATCAGAATGAAGTTTGGCAACCGAACCCAACTCGATGTAGGTGTCACCATCATGATTGGCTCTGGCAACTCTCCGATTCGCGATTTGCTGCTAGTTCACATTGTCTTCGCTGTCCTGTGTGTCGTAGTTCTGCTCATTCCAAGTTTGGTGATTGGTGCGAAGATGTTCATCTTGGTAGTCTCTTACAATGTCATCATACCAGTGGTGGGCTATCTTAGAAACCACATGGAATGGATAGCGATGTGGTTCTTTGCCTTCATGTTGAGCATCTTCATGATTTGGCCCGACTGGTTTCTGTCCTCACAGTTGGGCGTTCTTGTGTTTCCTAATGACGGATTCTTCATGATAGGACCGGTATCGGGATACATGGCAGGTCTTTGGTCAATCCCTTTGTTCGTGTTAATCTTTGTGGGAGCTGAGGTGAGCAAACGAAGGTCCTACTCGCTCACGTATCTCATCATAGCAGTACTCACTCTCCTGATCTTCGGTTTGGCTGAGGCGACCATGTGGATGCTCCCGTCTTGGCATGCACAGAATGTCACAATGATCGGGAATGTGGCCGTCTACATAATTCTGCCAGAGATATTCCTTGGAATCTCCACATTCTTCTGCTTCACTCTGGTCCGAACTCGGTCGATTTGGTGGCGGATTCTTGGTGCCTTCACGGTCATGATTCTGTACATGGGCAATGTTTCATTCTTCTATTTCCTGATTGAGCAGGTTCTTCCTTCCATCCTATGATGGATTGAGATTCGCCCCAAACCCTTAACTTGAAAGGATACCCGAATCGCATCTAGTCGCGAGGTTGGATTCATGGACCTTCCTGAAGGCCTACTAATAGCAAACTACGAATCGGTCAGACAGAAGATTGTGGGTTTCATCAGCGCTTACATGGACAGAGCCGGAATTGACTATGCAGTTTTGGGACTGAGCGGAGGTATCGACTCGAGCTTGGTACTCACACTTGCATGTGAGGCAGTCGGTCCCGAGCGAGTCATTGGGCTCATGCTCCCTATTTATTCAGCTGCGGATTTAGACAATATTCGAGATGCCGTAGAGTTGGCAGAGGCGCTAGGGATAGAACACCAACTGTTTGAGATAGGGCCGGCTCTGGACTCCTTCAAATCCCTCAATCTGGACAAAGTCTGCCTCGGAAATGTGGCCGCACGACTAAGGATGACCACATGCTATGCCAAAGCCAACATGCGAAACGGTATTGTATTGGGAACGGGCAACAAGAGTGAGATACTAACAGGGTACTTCACAAAATACGGTGATGCAGGAGTGGACCTCTTGCCGATTGCAGAGTTGTACAAGGTGAATGTCTGGGGGCTTGCAGACCATATCGGAGTGCCGAAACACATCATAGAGAAGACTCCTTCCGCAGGTCTCTGGGCCAATCAGACTGATGAAGGTGAAATGGGGGTTTCATACAGAGAGCTTGACAGCATCCTTTTCTTGCGATTTGATAAGAAACGCACGACTGACCAAATCGCTGAACGGGGCCATAGTACGGAAACGATAGACAGAGTGATGAGTCTCGTTTCAAGGTCTCAGCATAAGCGGGATCCAATACCAAGGGCGCAAATCTAGTCAGCATCTTGACTCGGAACCAAGCGCAGCAATTGCGGCGTAGCATCTTCAATTTGCTTCATGACGCCTTTGGTTTCAAGATCGAGTTTGAGAGTCGTGTAGTACCAGCCAACTAGCCCCTAGAAGTTGCCACTCAGTGGATGCATCACTTCCCCACGCAAATCTCAGGAGCTGATCTCTTCAATTCTTCTTAGTACGGCAAGTATAGCGTCCCTAGTAATGTAGTACTTGGTGCAATCCATGTTCACACCCTCTTTTCCACCCAGACGAAGAGTGAGTATTCTATCAGTCAATGTCATCACTCTGAGCAGAAACCTCTCTCGCAGCACGCTGGATATCCATACCTAGAAGCCAAGTTGTTTGATCAGGTTGCCGCAGGTGGTGTTCATCGGGCGGGCACAATGATGCCAAGCTGCTCAAGATCTTGAAGGTACTCACTGGCACTCTCCTTGGTGATTATTAGGTTCTCAGTAAGCAGCTCGTTCATAGATTCTAGACTGAGACTCTCTGAGCCTGCAAAACGTCGGATGAGAAGAACCAGACGAATCTGCCGTGCGCTGGTTGTGCGCTCCATGCCCTGTTCATGAAGCCGATACAGTGTCTGTGCGGGACCAAGGTGTTCCCTTAGCTGACGAGATGCCCACTCATGGTCGAAGAAGGAGCGATCTCCATCCCAATTCGTCAGCAAGAGACCATATTCACTCTCGTAGGCAATCACGAATCCCTTCAGCCTCTTCATGAACAGGTCTTCGACTGGGCCATCAGAAACGGCTATTCCAGCCAGATATTCCCCGTAGCATATGTGCACCGTATGGTGGTCAATGTCGTACGTTTCGTAGTCTCGTTCTGTGTAGTACGGCTCCTGGGCACGCTTGGCAAAGAAGATAGCCGTCAAGAGAGCACTGAAGAGGTCTGGGTCAATGGGGGTTAGAGAGAACGTTTCATGGAAGATAGATAGTCCGCTCTGAATCACAGATACAATCACGTCTTTGACACGTGCAGTATAGTCAGTTATGGTGTCTTGTCTATGAGGCCAAGTACGCTGTCCCAATACCGTACAACCCCGGTTAGTACCCTTACTTGCGAATACTCACATGATAGTGTTGCTATGAGGTAATCGTCGAGTCGAGCTTGGAGGGCTATAACTGTGCCGGCCCTGCTGCGATGCGAGAGTCACCACAGCGCGCCTATGGACTATGTAGTGAGAGCACACCTCCCTTCCTGCCATTCTGGGACTCCTTGGTTTTATGCCGAGAGACCATTTCCGAACCATGCGATACGGAAAATCGCAGTTTTGAGCGCCTGTATGCAGGCTTTCTGAACCTGCGCAGTCCCGCCAATAGATATCCTTTCTGTTCATATATACATCTGGGTGATTCGCGTGCCAAGAATTGGTACAACACGCATTCGAGATGGAATCGACATCAACAGAGACGTCCAAGCTGTCGCTCTACAGGCATACATCAATTCCGGCTTAGGTCTCGTTTCCATGGCATTGGTTCTGATTCCCATTACAATGATTCCTGGTTACATTATCATCGCATTAGTTGCAGAGATATATCTGGCGGATTGGATCTACTCCCAACTGTCTGGAAATTTGGCTCAAGTCACCGTCGATGTTCACGTTGCACAGCATGACCTCGACACTATGAGTGAGATCAGCATAGATCGTTCAGCAGTTGATTCAGTCGTCCACAGACAATACGCAAGCTAGTCTAAATCGGATGAAGGTCAGGCAGTCTTTCTCCAAAGATAGACTGCCACCTTATCGGTAAATCCTACAGACTCGTATAGCCGATTTGCAGCTTCGGTCGCGGCCGCTCCAGGAATACAGATAGCAGATGGTTTGTGCTTCTGCAGACGCTTCAGACCTTCAAGGATCACGCTCTTGCCCAGTCCCAGCCTTCTGTAATCAGGATGTGTTCCCACAGGCTCTAGCTCTGCAATCCGGCTGATAGGGTCTAGTCGCACTGTGACAAATGCTGCGAATGCTCCCCCCGGGGCAACGACAGCCAAGTCAAGTTCCCCGTTGTAGAATGACGCCTCAGCGTATATCTTTGCAGTCCTCTCAGTCATTTTCCCACAGTGAGGGAAAACAGATGCAAGAACTTCCCTGTACTTAGAGAAGTCCTCTTCAACATCCACAGTTCTAATGGCGAAGCCTTCTGGCAGTTCATATTCCGGAATCGGTAGGTCTTTGGGCCTCCTTCGATGATACTCCCAGAGGTCAGTTTTCTGATAGCCCAATCCTGCGTACAGAGCCTGACGATCTTCATCACTCTCTTGGATAAGTATGCGAATTTCAGATTCCTCGTCCTCTTTGACACACAACCTCCTGTGTTCTTCCTCAATGACATGGACAATGTCGGCCTCAAGTTCAGGATGTTTGGGGTCAATGTGAATCCAGTAGAGTGAGGGAGGATCCTTATTCGTGACAGCAACAATCCTCGAACAGCCGAGTTCCTCAGACTCATCTATTGACTCCCATATGTTGATGAGATCGTTATCATTAGCCGTGTACTCGTTTCCACATGGCCCATATCTTATGTTCTCAAACTGAGAGGGAATCCAATTCCGGAATGATCTTGTAGTGCCGATACTCTGGGCAAGAAAGGACCGCACATCTTCGAAATCCTCATCCCAGACGAAATCTCTTCTAGCAATCACTCGGGTCACCAATTCCCCAGTCGACTACCAGGATTTCGTTGACGTGCTTAAAAGTCAGTTTGTTTCTTCGACAAGAGAAGATATGCACATGAAAGCCTGGTTTTGCACCAAGGGTTCAGTTTATCTACGGCAAAACGAATTGTTCAAGGATGAAGAAAAGATTCCTAACACGAGCCAGCGCCATAACAGCAACACTTCTGGCTCTTATCCTCCTAGTAGCCTCCACCGCAAAGCATTCGATTGCCACAGAAGTCTGGTCTGATGATTTCGAAGATGGTGACTATCAAGGGTGGGTCACTCCAAGTAGTTACACAGTTTCAGAGGGTGTTCTCCGTGCAAATCGTCCATCGGCAATCATCTTTCGTGAAAGTACTGTTTCGGTAGGTACTTGGAGCTTTGATCTATTCCATGTTCTGCCCTGTAATGAGAACACATACGTTTTCTTCATGAGTAGTGAGCCAGAAGAGCCTCTTTGGGTCGCTTACGCAATCGAAGTGGGTGTTGCGACAAGAGGTGATCTACAGTGGCCCATCTACAAGCTTAGGGTGAGTTCGCCTGATAGCAATCAGGAGAACATTCCGCTTACTTCTTGGGAGATTCTGGCATCTCACGATGGAAGCCCTGGTGAATTCGGGTGGTTCCGTTTTGCAGTGACAAGAGACCAAAGTGGACTGCTTTCGGTCTTTGTGAATGGAACACTGGTAATGCAAACCGTTGATACGCAAGTCGATGTATCCGAGTACTTTGGAATGATTCTCCATACTGATCGCGCTGTTGACAACATCATTGTGAGCGACTCGATTGATTTTCAAACCTCAGAGGTCATAGAACCATTGGCCCTTCTCCTTGTTTCCGGTACACTTCTCGTGACGATTTCGGCGTTTGTGATAATACGCCGGAAGTAGCACGAGGACCGATCCTTCGATATTTCAGGAAACTGCATCCCAAGTAAACGTACGTCCCATCGTTTTTCGGTGCCCCTAGTCGATTTGTGGAATTCCGATTAGGAGATATTTTTTACTATTAACCTTAAGTATAAAATCATCAATGGTATCAGGCCTAGATAGGCTCTTTCGACTATTCAACAACCCCGTCTCTAGCGCTAACGGGGGGGTTCCTATGGCAAGACTCAAAGGTATCGGATTTGGAGGCGTACTTGTTCTAGTATTCGTAATCTCTCTGCCAGTGGCGGCCATTGTCTACCCTGCGTCCCAAGGTGTCTTAGCAGGTAGCGGAGAGGCAGAAGCGTCCACCTACGTACAACGGGGGCCCATCAGAATAGTCGGTGACTCAGACTTCGAAGAAATGGATTTCCCTGGAGATGGTAGCGAGGCCAACCCCTATATAATCGAGGGCTACTCCATAGCCTACGACGGAATATGCATCAGCATAGCAAAGACATCCGTGCATTTCATTGTTCGCAACTGCATCTTGGAGAGTGGTGACGATGATCGCGATTGCACTTGGGACGGTTGCCATGGCCGGTGGCATCGTCGAAGCATTGGGATTCTCGTTGAGAAGGTAGACACGGGAACCATAGAGTCTTGCGTCATCTTGAAAAAGAGAATCGGTATTCAAATCTCCAAGTCCGAAGGAGTCTTGATCGGGCACAATGGGATAACAAAGGCATGGAAAGGCATTCTGATTGAGAAGAGCCAGGATTGCGTCATCGCTTACAACGAAGTTTCAGATGTGGGATCAGGAATCTACAATATCAAGTCGGATGGAACCACTATTTCAGGCACCCTGATTCACAATTCAGTTGTAGGGATCTCTTTCATGAAGAGTGAGAATTGCATCGTCAACGGCAACGAGTTATACCACTCTTTTTGGGGAGTCTTCGGATACAAGTCTGCGGCAATTGAAGTTTCATTCAACTCGTTGCATGACCTACATACAGGCATCATGCTGATACACTCGAATAGATTCATCATAACTTGGAACGAGATTGTGTACAACGAAGGAATAGGAGTTGATCTCCTCCGCACGTTCTGGTGTACAATCCACAGAAACACTATCGCGAATAATGCTGAAGGAAACGCACGGGACCGCGTTGGTTGGTGTGACGAGGTTCTTGAGAACTTGTGGGATGATGGAGTAGACACCGGCAACTGCTGGGGCGACTATTCCGGTTCTGGAGTGTATGTGATTCTTGGAGATC
>Ga0209427_10002369_pt1 | contig 22192 bp, 25 predicted proteins | sample DeeMarSWOR136_30_FD_187465 | JGI IMG/M metagenome (GOLD analysis project Ga0209427, IMG submission 187465) | Marine sediment microbial communities from White Oak River estuary, North Carolina - WOR-1-36_30 (SPAdes) (version 2) | ecosystem: Environmental > Aquatic > Marine > Intertidal zone >...
GAGGCAGGGGTGGTGCGCGATACCGACCTGAGGCGAAGGAGTGCACCGCACATTGGGAGCATTTTCGTGTATTACGGATATCAGGTGGATGGGCATTCTATATACAGGATGAAGAGGGTGTTGTGGACTATGGAATAGCTGGCAAAGTAGCCCTGGTCTGCGGTGCGAGCAGGGGCATCGGCGAGGCCTGCGCAAGGGGACTCGCAGAAGAGGGCGCGCGCACCATACTGCTTGCAAGAAGCAGGGAGCGGCTCGAAGCGCTGGGCCGCGAGATCAATGGTGCTGGAGGCACGGCCCGGCACCTGGTGGCTGACCTCTCAGAGACCGAGTTCCTCGATCAGGTTGCGCAGGAAGCTCTTTCCGCCTACGGCAGGATCGACATTCTTATCAACAACACGGGCGGCCCGCCGACTGGCGAGAATTTTGAGTTTGACAGGGCCGTCTGGGAGAAAAGCTTCAGGGGAACCTTTCTGAGTGCCTCGGAGCTGACCAGGCATCTCATACCCCGGATGGCCGAGCGTGGTTGGGGAAGGGTGATCAACCTCACCTCGATTTCGGTCAAGCAGCCCCTGGCGGGGCTGATTCTCTCCAACAGCATCCGTATGGCGGTCATAGGATGGGCGAAGACACTCTCGAGGCAGTTTGCCTCCCGGGGAGTCACCATCAACAACATCGCAACGGGCTATACTCTGACGGAACGGATTCTCAACGTTGCCAGGCGGCTCGCCGCTCAGGAGAGCCGTAAAGTCGACGACGTCATCGCGGGCATGGTCGAGATTATACCCATGAAGCGCATGGCCCGCCCCGAGGAAGTTGCCCAGCTTGCCCTTTTTCTCGCGAGTGAAAATGCTTCCTACATCACCGGCACTACCATTCCCATTGACGGCGGTTTCCACGCCTCAACGCTGTAACTGCAGGGCTTGATCTTTCCATGTACCTCGCATACAATAAAACCTTGCATGCGGTGTTGGACCAGTTACCACCTCTGAAAGGGCACTTCATGAAGCGTATCCTGCTCGCCGACGATGAGGCCATTATCACCATGCAGCTCGAAAAGCGGCTCGCATCAATGGGCTATGAGGTTGTGGGCATCGCGTCGTCGGGTAAGGAGTCGCTCCATATGGCCAGGGAGCTGAAGCCGGACCTCGTGCTCATGGATATCGTCATGCCGGGAGACATGGACGGCATCGATGCGGCATCTATGATACGCTCGGAGCTCGATATCCCGATTGTCTTTCTTACAGCCTTTGCTGATGGGGTACATATTGACAGGGCAAAGCGTGCTGAGCCCTTTGGGTACATCGTAAAGCCCTTTCACGAAGAGGAGATATTTGCATCCATCGAGGTGGCCCTGCACAAGAGGATGCTCGAACAGCGCTTTAGGGATAAAGAAAAACTCTATCGGGCGATCATGGAACGTGCCTTTGACCCTATCTGTGTGATTGATCGAAACTGCAGGATTATGGATGTGAATGAGCGCGCCGCACGGCTCCTGGGACACGAGAGGAATGACCTGATCGGGAAAGAGGCGGATAAGCTCCTTGCCGGGGGGGACCCGGCAAGGTTTTTCAAGTTTTTCGAAGATATGTGCACCAATGGCAGCGGAACCTTGAGAAACATGACTTTAACCGCACGAAAGGGAAGCCAGGTGCGCGCTGACCTTTCAGGAAGTGCCATTGAGTATGCCGGAGATTGCGCAGTGCTCCTGACACTGAATGCGCACTTTCCTCGCAGGAACCGCCGTAAGCGCTTGGGAACACTTCTGAAACGGTACCCCTGGGAGGCTGATAGTCAGGTCACATTGTCCCGTGCATGGGCGGAAAAGCCCGGTATGAGGGCAGATGAACTTTCTGCCACACAGGGGAAATGGCTCGGGGTGGATGGCATGGTGCAGCTGTGTACTTCCTGCAAGAAGGTGAAGACAACTACCGGCGCCTGGATCAGGTTGGAGTCCTATTTCAAGAACCGGTATGGACTGGTTTTCAGCCATGGCATCTGTTCGGAATGTGCCCATAAGCTCTGGCCCGATATGCCACCGGACTTTGGTGCCGGGGCTGACACATGACACAATGCATGCGGTTTAACTGACAGGAAATAATTCCCGATAAAGTGATTCGTTCAGCGGTTTACTCCTTGCCATACCCGGCCATCAAACCCGAGACAAAGAATTCTGAAAGCACGATGAAAACCGCGAGCGGGATGAAGGCAACAAATAGCGCTCCAGCCATCTGTATGTTCCACTGTGCAATCTGTGAGCCCCTCAATTCAGCTAGGATGGGCATTACCGGCTTGACCTTGGGTCCTCGGGTAAGTGCGATGGCAAGCAGAAACTCGTTGTATATCTGCACAAATACGAGTATGGCTGCAGAAACCAAACCGGGGATTGAAAGAGGGATCAGTATTTTACGATAAAAGGTGAATGATGTACAGCCTTCTATGGATGCGGCCTCCTGGAAATCGACGGGAAGCTTCATGAAAAACGTTGCTGTTATCAGTGTTCCCATCGGAACATTCAGAATAACATAAATGAGGATCAAACCGCCGTATGAGTTGAGGAGATTGAGCGTGCTTAAAAAACGTGTAATCGGGATGAGCACAATTTGATAGGGTAAGAACGTTGCGACAACGATGCTGAAAAACACGATTCTGGATTGTCTGAAGTCGAACATCGTGAGATAGAATCCTGCAAGTGAACCGAGAAATATACAGAAAAAAGTGGCTGGAATTGTAATGATGATGCTGTTCGCGAGACCGCGTTTCAGCGCTTTGAAAGCAACGATGAAATTTTGCGCCTGTATTTTTTTGGGGAATTTAAGAAACTCCTGCCTTGCAACCTCCTCCTGTGATTTTATCGAAGTGTTGAGCATCGCATAAATCGGGAGAAGCCAAATAAAGGTTAAAATGACAATGACTATTATGGAGGTAGTTTTAAATTTCACATCCTTCATTTTATCTAACCCACTTTTTAATTGCCCATAAGGAGTAAGGAATGACAATTCCTCCGGATAAAACGAGTATCACGATACTGACTGCAGCACCCATGCCAACATTGTGCTGGCTGAAAGTTAATCGATACATTAAATAGGGCAGTACCTCTGTAGTTATTCCGGGACCGCCCTGTGTCATGATCCATACGAGATCAAAAACTTTCATCGTTGTAATTGCAAGCATTGTTGTACAGATGAGAGTCCCATGACCCAAATTTGGAAATATGATCTGGAAAAGGATTCGGAAATGCCCGGCACCATCCATACTTGCAGCCTCGACCATATCAAAGGATATCCCGCGGATGGCCCCGGAATAGATAACAAATGTGAAGCCAAGGTATTGCCAGAATGCCGTAAATATCATACAGAAAATAGCGCCCTTGGGATTAGCTATCCACCCGAAATTCATGGTATTGATGCCAAAGATCCTCAACAGTGAATTGATCAGACCAGAGCTGGGATCGTACATCCATGCCCATAGAGTTCCCGATACTATAAATGATAGTGCCATCGGAAAAAGGAAAATCTGTCTGAACACCTTTTCAATTCTTCGTAAATTGGTAAATAGATATGCCAGAATGTATCCCAGTATAGTAGTGGGGAGTATGAAGACGAAGAGCCAGATGAAGTTATTCTTAACATTCACCCAAAAGCGTCGCAACTGTATCAGATGAATGAAGTTTTGGAATCCCGCAAACTTCCATGTGGCCTTCATTCCCTCCCAGGCGGTAAATGAGGCCACAAGATTCCATATAATCATGCCGTAGAGAATGGCGACAAGTATGAGGACCGGGGTAAGATAAAAAAAACCTTCCTTTTTATTATATTTCATAGATCGTATTGTCCAATAGCGTTATTCGATTAAGCTTATATGTGGATGGCACTATTTTATTAACGTTATTGACTTCGTATGAAATACAATTGAGTGGGGGAGGCACAAAGAGGCAGTATACCTCCCCCACAGTCATCTTTTTACTCCCAGAACCAGCTGCATTTTTCCTTGATGTTGTTTCTCTCTGCGGATTGAGCGATCTGATCAATTGCCGAATCCACATCTTGATCGACGAGGAATTGCGTAAGTATGTCCATCAAATCATCCCCAAAGGCGGGTGTCATCATACCCCCGTGATAGCCATCACAAACCGCCCTCAAGCGAGCCAAATCCCGTGCACTTCTCTGCCTATAGGGATCGGGATATACATCCGGAGGAACATCCTTGACAATTGTAACCGAGCCTTTCTGCAGGTTAAAATTCTTCTGTGCCTCGTTTGTTGTGCACATCCTGATCCAGTCACGAGCCAGATCGGGATGCGGCGCACCCTTTGCAAGCGGGAAGGTATCGGCATGCCCCATCCAGACATCGCTGGGAATCGCAGTCACACTGAAATCTACTTCTGGTTTCATCCCAATAGCCAGATAATAACCGAGTATCCAGTCTCCCATCCAGTACATGGCGGCCTCGCCCGAATTGATGAGCGCGCCTGCCTCATCCCAGCTCTTGGTTGCATGGAAAGGATAGATATAGGGAATGAGTTCTGCGTATCGCTCCATCGCCTTTCTGAATGTGCGATCGTTTTTGAAATCAATTCTTCCTGTATTGGCCTTTTCATAGAAATCTGGCCCTCCAGTGTTTAGGAGAACCATATCATAGAGGTAGGTGGACCATACCTTCTCTCTCGTTCCCAGGGCCAGAGGCCAGATGCCGGGCTTTGCTGCTTTTATCCTTTTGCACGCAGCGAGCAATTCATCGTAGGTTTCCGGTGGCCTGACTCCAACTTCTTTGAGGATCGGTTTGTTATACCAGAGCCAGTTTGTTCTGTGGGCGTTGATAGGCACCGAATACACTTTTCCACCGAATTTGAGGGTCTTTATCCACATCGGGTTTATTCTTCCCTCGAAATTCGTCTCCTCCCAGATGTCATTGACAGATTCCAGGTACCCCGCATCGATGTAGTCTTTCTGCTGATTGCCTTGATGATCCTGAAATGTGTCCGGTGGATTCCCCGATTCCAGGTTTCCCATCAGTACGGCAAGCATCGATGCTCCACCTCCCCCGGCAACCGGGTTTTCCAGGAGCTCGACATCCGGATGCTCCGCCATGAAAATTTTAAAAAGCTCATTAATGGCTTCCTTTTCACCGCCGGCAGTCCAGTAGTGAAAAATGATGAATTCATTTTCCACTACTTCCTTGCCTCCGGCGAATGCCGTGGAAAATGCTGCTATCCATAGGATAACAGACACATAGATAAATAATTTACGCATTTTCTTTCCCTCCTTTTAAGAAATGATTAAAACTGCATTGGTAATGCAGGTTTTGCATCGCATAATTGAAGAGATGATAAGGTAAATAAGTAGCACACGTAAGATGATATTTGCCACATTATACCATGTATCATGGAAAAAGACTATCAAGATTTTCCAGTGAGCCAGTGTAATGTGTTGCACCAAAACTTTGCATACCCATTCCAGGCAATGAAAGCTGTGCCCCAATGCTTCGATAGGTCAGAGGTGAAAGCCACTGTTCTTCCTTTTCCATACGCGGCTGTAGCGATAAAAGGATCATTGTTAATTCGCGCCAATAAGTGGGCATTTTCCTTGAGAATCACCTGATTGTAACCGAGAAATTGAGGCCATTGTTCTGGCAAATCTATGAATATGGGATGCTTTTTCTCAACAATTTCAGGATAGACTCCCTGCGGTTTCTCCACCCTATCGTCGTATGGCTTTATCTCAACGGGGAGGATTTCTTCGATAACCGTATCATGGTATCCGGGAATTCCCTTTATTCCCTGAAAGGAATTCCAACCACCAGCCATAATAAAGGATTTCCCTATTGTCACAAATTCCTCGATTAAGTCAAGACGGTCTGGGCCCATTGGTACCTCGAACATTTCAGGATATAACTGGAGGGTATTTTTCCCGCAGTCACTGAGAATGAGAACATCATAAACGTTGATTTATTCCTTGGTCCGAGGAAAGGAGGTGAGGGCGACATGATTTGGCATGTGTGTCAACTCTATCTCTTCAAATTGGGAAAGAGCTTCCACAAACCATTTCCCGAAATTCTCATAGCCACCCAGAGGTACGAGATCGAACCCTTTGATGTGCATCTTCAAAACAAACCACGTCTCTCAAACAAAAAGAACTTTGATCGTTTCACTCATCCTACTTTATCCTCCTGTTCTGATACTTTGAATTGCATGATAACAGCCTTTCGTGAATAGGCGATCAATTCCCCCGATACTTTAAAAAATATTATTTTGACTTTCATTCGTAAGTAATTTATATTATGAATGAAATATTTTAGTTCTTGTCATAGAATTTGTTAAATTCTTTTATAAAAACGCCTTTTCACCGATATAGTGGCATACGTGTGAGATTCGTTGTTTTGTCAGTGGTGACAGGATGTGCCATAGGAGAAAGCATCTTTGATTTTTATCGGGCATAAGCTTTTTCAATATGGTGCTGAGGGCCAAAAAAAGATATAGGAGTGAGGATCGTAGAATGAACATGAGCCAGGATGCAACTAAACAACTGTCCCCCAGAATATATACATTGAGAGAAAAGGTATTAAATGCCAAACCAACGGTCTGTACCGAAAGGGCGAGGATATACACCGAAGTCTACAGAGAAAATGAAGCAAAACCCTTACTGCTGAAGCGTGCATTGGCTCTTTTTGAAACGTTGAAAAGGATGACTATTTTCATTGAAGGGGGCGAGCTCATTGTTGGAAACCACTCTTCGGCAGTCCGCGCCGCTCCCATTTTTCCAGAATATGCAGTGTCATGGATATTGGATGAGCTTGATAAGTTTGATAAAAGGCCGGGAGATGCATTTTACCTTTCCGAAGAAGTAAAGAAAGAGCTTCAGGACATATGTGCCTACTGGCAAGGAAAAACGCTTATCGAGAGGGGTTACGCTTTAATGCCGGAGTTGATCAGGGAGATCCATGAAGCGGGGATCATACGGGCGGAAGGTAACCTGACCTCCGGTGATGGGCATATTGCCGTGAATTTCGAAAAGATATTAGGGGTCGGAATCAAAGGGTACACGGAACAAATACGGCATTACAGAAAGAAACTTCGTCTCGAGAATCAGGCAGATTTAAAGAAGGAGCAGTTTTATCAGGCCCTGGAACTAGGATTGGATGGAATTACGGTATTCATAGAGAGGTTCGAAAATCTCGCCCTTTTGTTAAGTGAAACAGAAAAGGATACGCAGAGGCGGGAAGAGCTTCGCCGGATCAGTAATGTCTGTAACAATATTAAGCTTTATCCCCCGAGGAATTTTTATGAAGCCCTCCAGCTCGTTTATTTCATTCAACTTATTTTACAAATAGAGAGCAACGGTCATTCGGTCTCCCTTGGCAGATTGGACCAGTATCTCTATGTTTTTTACAAGGCAGATAGGGATCACAGTACTATATCTGAAGCGTTTGCCTCCGAGTTGCTTGAAAATACATGGATCAAACTCTACTCGATCAATAAAATCAGGCCCTGGTCCCATACGAGATATTCCGCAGGGAGTCCTCTATATCAGAATGTAACGATTGGAGGACAGAAAAGGAATGGAGTGGATGCGGTCAATGAGTTGAGTTATCTTGTTCTCCGCTCTGTTGGCAAGATGCAACTTACCCAGCCGAACCTATCCGTCCGGTACCACCGTGGAATGAGCGATGATTTCATGATGGCGTGTCTCAAGGTGATTGAAGAAGGTTTTGGAATGCCTGCATTTAAAAATGATGAGATTATAGTTCCCTCCCTCATTAACATTGGTGTTGAGAAAGAGGATGCATACGATTATTCAGCAATCGGTTGCATAGAAGTTGCTGTGCCTGGTAAATGGGGGTATCGATGTACCGGTATGAGTTTTTTAAATCTCATGCGGGTTTTTCTCACAGCGCTCAACGACGGATATGATACAGAATCGGGTAAAACTTACCACAGGGGAATTGGAAGATTCGAGGACTTTAAATCCTTCGATGAAGTCATGGAGGCCTGGAAGGAGCAGATCAAGTTCTATACCAGAGCCACTGTTACTGTTGATACGGTGGTGGACACAGCGCTGGAAGAAACTGTGCCGGATATAGTCTGTTCGGCCTTCGTTGATAATTGCATCGAGCAAGGGAAAACCATAAAGGAGGGTGGCGCAAAGTACGATTTTATTTCCGGTCTCCAGGTAGGGATCGCCAATCTTGGCAATTCTCTTGCTGCGCTCAAAAAGCTTGTGTTCGATGAAAAAAGGATTACGAAGAGCCAACTCATGGAAAATCTTTCGAATAACTTTCAAGGACCCGATGGTGAGCGGGTCAGACAGATGCTGTTGTACTCAGCGCCAAAATACGGAAATGATGATGATTTTGTTGACCATCTTTTGAAAGAAGCATATTTACACTTTATCTATGAGATAGGAAAATATCACAATACCCGTTATAATCGCGGTCCCATTGGAGGAGGGTATTATGCTGGTACCTCCAGTATTTCTGCGAATGTCCCGTCCGGCTCTGTTGTGCCCGCAACTCCAGATGGAAGAAAAGCATACACACCCCTTGCAGAGGGAAGCTCACCAGCGGCAGGTTCAGATATAGAGGGTCCTACAGCTGTATTCAAATCGGTGTCGAAGCTACCGACAGAAAAGATACTGGGAGGCGTACTTCTCAATCAAAAAATGTCTCCCCTGGCAATGCAGAATGAGAGCTCCAAGAAGAAATTGATCATGCTACTGAGAACCTTCTTCAACGATTTAAAAGGATGGCATGTGCAGTATAATATTGTCTCGAGAAAAACCCTCGTGGATGCAAAGGAGAATCCCGAAAACTACAGGGATCTCGTTGTGCGGGTTGCAGGATACTCCGCATTTTTCACAACCCTGGCCCCAGAAATGCAGGAAGATATCATTTCGCGGACCGAGCACAAGATTTAAGAGGTCGTGATGAAGAAAATTTTATGTGGGGTCGATTTAGGTGGCACAAAGCTCGCAATCGGGCTCGTAGAGACAAATGGTATTGTCATCGATAAAACCATCGTCTTTGACCACACGACAAAAAATGATGATGATGTTATTCGACAGATTCGTGATATCATACATAATCTTTTACGAAGTAACAATCTTAAAGAAAAAAGTATAGGTGGGATTGGAGTAGTTTTTCCAGGACATATCAGATCGAGGGAAGGAGTTACCATTACCTCCTCCAACATCAAAGGGTTTAAGAACTTTCCCTTGAAAAGGGAAATAGAAAAATATTTCGATGTAGAGGTGATCACAGATAATGACGCGAATGCCCAGGCCTACGGTGAGTTCAGATTTGGTGCAGGGGTGGGCTACGATAATTTGATTTTTGCGACCATTAGTTCCGGCGTTGGGGCCGGAATAATAATTGATGGAAAAATTTATAGGGGAATAACCGGGACGGCAGGTGAATTTGGGCACATGATTGTTGACCCGCACGGGGAGCTGAAATGTGGTTGCGGCAATTATGGATGTCTGATGACCTTTACCTGTGGACATGCATTGGGAAAGATATTTAAAAAGTACCTGCTCGATGGTATGGTAACAAAGCTGCAGATAGATGAAAATGTTTCTGCCAGCGATATTGATGGAAAGGTCTTGAAAAAGGGGTTGGAGCTGAATGATGAGTTGACGAAAAAAGTGGTTGATCAGTGTGCGAGGTATCTCGGGATAGGCCTCTATAATCTATTTCAGATGTTCAATCCTCCTCTGTTCGTGCTGGGCGGAGGCCTGATGTATCTTGGTAAATACTTCTTTGATCAGATCAAATACCATTTCTACAGTTATGCACAGGATATGTTATTCGATGACGTGCATTTTAATCTTTCAAAGCTCAGAGAGGATGCAGGAATAATTGGTGCGGCATCACTTATTCTCGAAAGTCAATGAATCCGCGTCGTAGAGAAATATTAAAATTGGTATCTCGGGACAATAAAATTACAGTGAGCGAGCTCGCTGATAGATTCAACGTATCAGCTGTCACAATCAGACAGGATCTCGACTTTCTTGAACATGAGGGTTTTTTGAAGAGGATTCATGGGGGTGTTATATCTATTGATTCCGATGACATTTCCAGCAGGCTTGCCGTTAATTATGAGAGCAAGATCAGGATCGCCAGAAAAGCATCGTCTTTCGTGAGATCCGGTGAAACGATTCTGATAGAGGGTGGATCCACAAATACAATTCTCGCAAAGGAAGTAGCGAAAAAAGAGGGCATAACAGTTATAACCCCAAACATCTTCATTACGCGGGAATTTAGAAAGAGTAGAGATAATAACGTCATTCTGCTGGGAGGTATCTACCAGAAAGAAAGTGAAAGTCTCATAGGCTCGATGACTAAGAGTTGCATAGACAGTATGAACTTCCGGAAGGCATTTTTTGGGATCGATGGTTTCACCATTGAAACCGGATTCACAAGCAAGGATATGATGAGGGCGGAGATAGCGGCGTATATCGCGCAAAAGAGTGAGGAAGCGTTTGTGTTGACCGATTCCAGCAAATTCGGGCGGAGTGAATTGATAAAGCTATTTGACGTCGAAGATGTTCAATATCTGATTACAGATGAAGGCATTCCTCAAAATGAGAGGAGTTATCTGGAAGAAAAGGGCATGCATGTAATAATCGCCTGATGTCTCAACGTTCTCACGGCTTTCTACACAACGTCATTGCTGCAGAGGTGTGCAAGCTCGGTGTGGTATTTCACCAGGGGGGCGCTGAAGGTCATCGGCATGTTCGTGTTTGATTTTGTAAAGGAGATCTTCCTTACGGCTAGGGTGTGGTGAACTGACAGGAACGGTTAGAGCAGGTTGGAAGCGAGCTCGGCGAGCTGTGAGCGCTCGCCCTTCTCCAGGGTTATATGGGCGTAAAGGGTCTGCCCCTTCATGCGGTCGATGAGCCAGGTGAGGCCGTTGCTGCGCGAGTCCAGATAGGGAGTGTCGATCTGATAGGGGTCGCCCGTGAATACCACCTTCGTGCCCTCACCGGCCCGTGTGATGATGGTTTTTACCTCATGGGGTGTGAGATTCTGCGCTTCATCGATGATGAAGAAGATCTTCGAGAGATTTCTTCCCCTGATATAGGCAAGCGGTGTAATGACCAGCTTCTCCCGGTTGAGCAAGTCGTTGATCCGCAATGCATCGGACGAATTTTCCTCGTACTGATTCTGAATGACAGAGAGGTTGTCGTGCAGGGGTTGCATGTAGGGTTCGAGCTTGCTTTTGATATCGCCAGGCAGGAATCCGAGGTCCCTATTTGAGAGGGGCACCACGGGACGGGCCAGGTAGATCTGGCGGTAAAACTTGCGCACCTCTAGGGCCGCGGCGAGGGCCATGAGAGTCTTGCCGGTACCCGCCTTGCCAGAAAGCGTGACAAGGGGTATGCTGTCGTTCATGAGTGCATCAAGGGCGAAGGTCTGCTCGGCGTTTCGCGGGACAATACCGTATCCCTTGCGTTTCAGGACGAGTCCGATCGTATTCTCCTCACTGTTGAAGATCCCAAGGGCGCTCTTCTTGTTGTTCCTGAGAATAAAGTACTCGTTGGGGTAGGGCTCACGCTGGAAATCGATTCTTCCAGCGTCAATGCACTCATCCCGGTATATGTCCTCGATTAGCGTGTCATCTACACTCTCGACGAGGGTTTTTCCCTTGTAAAGCTCGTCGATGTTCTGTATCTTGCCTGTTTCGTAGTCCTCTGCCTGGATGCCGATGCTCTTCGCCTTCATGCGGAGGTTGATGTCTTTTGAAACAAGATACACCCTGTTTTTACCGTATTCGCTGGCAAGGGTATAGGCCATCGAGAGGATCCGATGGTCGGGTTTGTCTTCCCAGAAGAGCTCGCTGATGTATCGATCTCTCTTGATATTGGTGTTTACGATGATGGTTCCACCGGTATCGAGCACGATCCCCTCATTGAGGAGGCCGCTACCCACCAGGGAGTCGAGCTCACGGGAAAACTCACGGGCATTGTAGTTGATGATTTCATTGCCCCGTTTGAACTTGTCGATTTCCTCAAGCACGGTTATCGGTATAATGACGTTGTGCTCTTCAAAGGAGTAAATGCATCGGTAATCGTAGAGGATGACGTTGGTATCGATAACGAAGATTTTTCTGCTTTCGTCTGCAAAACGTAGCATCGAGGTAATAAGATCCTAGTATGCAACCGTGGTCAGAGGTTACACAGAATATACACCGATTATGTATCTTTTACAATGCAATAGTGCAGGGTGTACGGGTTTCCTGTACGGCATGACAGGAATACTGTATCTTAAAGGGCAACCGGTGGAAGAGGGAGGTATGCAATGATCATTACCAGTCTGGACGGCGTGGAGAAGGTCAAGGTGGAGATGCACGGTGTGAAAGACGCCTACAAACAAGTGCCTCTCTCCAAAAAGGACGGTGCACCCAACTTCTCATTCAGGGTGTTCAGCCTGGAGCCGGGAGGCCACACACCCTTTCACGACCACCCCTTTGAACATCTGAACTACGTCATCAAAGGGAAGGGGATGGTGGTCAGGGATGATAGTACCGAGGTGCCGGTGAAGCAGGGGGACTTTGTGATGGTACTTCCCGGAGAGCGCCATCAGTATCGGAACACTTCTGATGAGGAAGGGTTTCAGTTCATCTGTGCCGTGCCTGTGGAGTACGAATAGTCCCGCACCGAAAATTGAGCCTGTCATTCAGGTTCATCGGCAGCTCCCGGGGTTCGAACCCGGAAGAGACCCGGTCGTCTGTGACCCATTCGTCTCCCGATTTGCCGGTCACACCAGACCCCCGACTGGTGTGCATGAGGAGCTGGCCAGGTCTCGCTCATTCCCGGCTTTCAGCCGCCTTGGGGTTTTGGTCAAGCCTGAAATGCACACCTGCTGTACGCAGGCGTTACACTAGTACTATCGGGCGCATGGTCCCAAGAGGTAACCTCTATTCTGGTCTGATCGCGCGGTACTTGATTCCTTTTCTTGGAAGTGCCATGTGGGGTGCAACGTCATCACGCCAGGTTTTGTAATGATCCGTCTCCTTGTGTGCCGCTGCTGCATCTTCGGAATCATACGCTTCGTATAGAATGAACCGGGTCGGATCCTCGACATTTTGGAGAAGATCGAATCTCCTGTTCCCCGGTTCCTTTACCGATGCTTCGTGGTTGATGATTGTCGCCCGGACGAAGTCATCAATATGTTCCTCTTTGACTTGAATCATGACGGTTGTGACAACCATGGGGAACCCTCCCTATTCTTTTGTTCTGTTCTCGGTTTGTGAAGCTGGTTTTCCCGCTGCGAACCTGTTGGTGATGATGATGCCCCCCAGGATGAATGCGCCGCCAAGCCAGAAGAGCCAGGAGAAGCGTTCACGAAGAATGATGAGCGACAGGATAACGGCAAAGACGGGGGTGAGATAGATGTAAACCGATGCATGGGACGCGGGCAGCCGTTTCAGGCAGGTGAACCACAGGGGGTATGCGATACCAATCATGGTCAGACCGAGCCCGACCATGAGGGCAAAGTTCTGCCACCCAGCCACGCGTACCTCCGAGAACCCCTTTGTCAGTGCTGCAAAGATGATGAGCACTACCGAGCCCGAAAAAAGGGCGAGCGAGGCCACAATCAACGGGTCGTTGCGCGCAAGGACCCTTTTCCCGATTATTGAGTAGAGGGCAAAGGAGAGCGCCGCGAGGAGTGAGAGGGCACACCCAAGGAGGTTTATACCCTCCCCTGATGTATCCATATGAAATCCCCTGTTGAAGGTCACGATGATCACACCGAAAAGCGCCAGAGCAATGCCCGCTATACGCGGCGGTACGATGCGTTCCTTCAGGATGAGACCCGCCAGCAGGGCAATGAAGACCACATTGGTAGACACGAGTACCGCATTCATGGAGGCCGGGATCCTCGCCAGAGCGCTGAAAGTCAGGATCTGATAGAAGAAGAACCCGAAAATCCCCAGACCCAGTGATACAAGCGTATCCCCTGTCGTGAGCTGGGTGTATTTCCTGAACCTGCCCGAAAAGAGCATGAACACCATGAGACCGAGAAACCCTGTGCTCAGGGTCACGGCACCGAGCTGGAAGGGGTGCACCCTCCGCACGATGATTCTGCCCAGGGGATGGCCCACGGCCCAGAAGAAGGTGACGATGAGCATGAGGAAATACTCGATCCTGATTCCTTCCGATTTCTCTTTCATGACAAACCTCTATCCGTAGTCTTGCCCTCCTGCGCTGCACGATACTTCCATGCATCCCAGAATCCATCCTTAAGGACAAGCCTTTTATCAGACCAGGTGAGGGTGCCCTCGTGCTTCAGGCGCTGTATGAGCCTGGAGAGGGTTTCCGGGTTAGTCCCGATGGCTGCGGCAATGTCCTTCTTGGAGAGGGAAATCCTGTATTCCTGCCTATGGCTATACTGTTCCTGCAGGAATAGAAAGAAACGCTCCTCCACGTCATGGAGGGTCAGATTGAGAATGCGTTCGGTGAGATGACGCTGTTTCTTCATGAGCATTTTTATGAAGTCCACTCTGAAGTGCTCCTGAGCAAGCAAGCAGTGCACCTGCCGTTTAGGTATCATCAGCGCGAGTCCCTCCTCCAGGGCAACTGCACTGACCGGATAATAGGCCCGCTCGAAGAGGACTACCTCGGCGAAAATCTCGCCCGGGCCGATCACCTTGATGACTATGTCCCTGCCGTCCGGAGCGCTCTTGTGGAGCTGCACCATGCCATACACGAGGAGGAACATGGAATGGCCACGCTCACCCTCCAGGAACAAGGTCTGCTTTCTGCTGAACTTTTTGGGTATGCAAATGGCGGCAAGAGTCGCCAGATTGGTCTCACCAATGTCGCGGAAGAAGTCTGAGTTCTTGAGTGTTTTTTCTATGTTCATTTCATTGCGATTCCATGATACTGAAGGCACTTCTGAATAAAACTTCCACCATATTATACATGGAAATAGGGATTGGAAGTGAAAAACATATGCTCATGCGCCTCCCCTGTTTGGGTTTTTGTTATTTTCTTGACCTGGGTCAAGTATTGACAGGGCATTGAGATATAACGTGTAGGATAGATATCAGTTGAGGAGGAGGATGTTTATGATACGGAAGATCATCAACATAGACGAAGAGAAGTGCACGGGCTGCGGGTTCTGTATCCCGAACTGTCCCGAGGGTGCGATACAGCTCATAGACGGCAAGGCCCGTATGGTCAGCGATCTCTTCTGCGACGGGCTTGGAGCATGTATCGGTCATTGCCCTGAAGGAGCGATTGCCATCGAGGAGCGAGAAGCTGAGCCCTACAGTGAACGGCAGGTCATGGAAAACATCATTCGGGGCGGAGAGAACGTGATCAAGGCCCATCTGCAGCATCTGGAGGAGCACGGGGAGTACGGATACCTCAGTCAGGCAAAGACGTTTCTGAAAGAGCGGGGAGTGCCCGAACCTCAGGTAAGTGGTGAAACGCAGTGTGAAACCGTGCAGGCAGGTGTCGCCAGGACAGCTGTGGAACAGCATACAGGAGGGGTCGGTGGCTGCCCCGGCGCCAGGGCCCAGAGCTTTGCACCGGCATGGGAGAGTGAGCGCACAGCCCCGGAGGAGGATTTCTCGGAGCTCACACACTGGCCGATTCAGCTCCATCTCACACCGGCCATGGCACCCCACTTCGAGGGGCGGGACATACTGCTCTCTGCAGACTGCGTGGCCTTCACCCTGGGTAACTTTCACAGAAGATTCCTGCAGGGGAAAATGCTTGCGATCGCCTGTCCGAAGCTGGACAGTGATCAGGACATATACCGCGACAAGATCACGGCTCTCATAGACCACGCCAAGATCAATACCCTGACTGTCGTGACCATGGAGGTACCGTGCTGCAGGGGACTGCTCATGCTCGTCCAGGAGGCGTCCTCCAATGCCTCAAGGAAGATCCCTCTGAAGTACATCGTGGTCAGCGTGAAGGGTGAGGTGCTGCATGAGGAGTGGCTGTGAGAGGAGGGGGTGAAGATGGCTGTTCATGAAAAGGATGACCTTCGGGCGAAGGTGCTCGAAGTCAAGGACCTTGTCCAGTATCAGTCAGGTTCCGTGGTGTCGAGGCAGTTGATCAAGAAAGAGGTCGGCAATGTGACCCTTTTCGCCTTCGATGAAGGCGAGGGATTGAGTGAGCATACGGCCCCTTATGATGCCCTTGTATACGTGTATGACGGTGAGGCCGAGGTCACCATCAGTGGGACTGCCTTTACAGTCTCAAAATGCCAGCTCGTTATCATGCCTGCCGACCAGCCCCATGCGCTGAAGGCAAAAAAGAGCTTTAAAATGATGCTGGTTATGATACGATCATCCTGACGGTGTATGGGGGCATGGAGGGAAATATCGTACCATGAGCGGAGAGGTTTACAACGGTCAGGCAGCCTCGCACGGAAAAGCGGTGACCGTTCTCCGGGAAGAGCTGGTGAGGAGGGACCCGGTACTTCTGGCGCGGAATACGGGAGCACGAATGAAGGATGAACGCTGCTTTCTCGTCACATGCTGGGATCGGGAGCTGTCCGTGTCGTTTCCCGACTTCACGGTGGTCGATGCTGAAAATGGCGGTCCGGTCGATGAAAGAACGGCGCAGCTGGTCATACATTACTTTTACACTGCTGATGGAACCGAAGGGGGAGGCAAATGGGTCTCCCTGGCGGAACTCCCCGACGGCGCATTTTATAGACAGGCCTACCAGGGCTACTCGGGGAACCACCTGGCCATGGAACTGCAGAACGACCTGAAAACCCTGCAGCGGGCATCGGTCGAGATTGGCGGAAAGCCGGAGGAGTTTGGCGACCTTTCCTACTCCTTTACCGTGCTACCCTGCCTTTCGCTACTCCTGGTGTACTGGCGCGGCGATGAGGAGTTTCCACCCTCGGCCCAGGTCCTCTTCTCAGACTCCGCATCTCACTACCTCCCGACCGACATCTGTGCCGCTCTGGGGCGGCAGCTCGTCGACAGGCTCCTGGAGGCGAGAGATACGCTGCGATGAGACGTGTAGATCACGGTATAGGCGGTTTGAAAATAATAGATTCTGTGATAGTATGATGCGTGAGCAAACACTGCCACTCGAAGGGGGGAGAGAACATGGAAAAAGAGATAACCATGACGGAGTTTGCTGACGAGCTGACACAACGTCTCAAGAGGGGTAAGACCGTGGACTGCTGCAGGGAAGAACTCCTCCGTCTTGCGGTCATTCTCAAGGAAAAGATCCCCGAAGAGAAGATTCGGGTGAACTGGAAAGAGCAGTGAACGCTCCGTCATGAAAGCTGCGGGGTGGCGCGGAAGCTGCAATGGGTGATGTACTCTCCAGGGACGTATGTGTCAGCATAGGGAAGGCTGATGAATGGATAAAGGTATTCGTAAATGACCATGAAGAGAGGTAGCTTTTGTTTGATCGTTTGAAATCCATACTCACCGGACAGGGTGAGTCAATGAAGGATGCGGGGGAAGATGAGAGAGAACGCCGGCTGCGGATAGCGACTGCTGTCATACTGCTCGAAGTTGCCTACGCCGATGAGGACTTCAGTGAAACCGAGCGTAAGCGCATCGTTGAAATCCTGAAAAAGCAGTTCAGCCTCGATGACGGAAGCGTGCGGGAACTTCTGCAGGTATCAGAGGAGCAGCTCAGCAGGAGCATCGATCTCTGGCACTTTACCGAGATCATCAACAGCAGTTACGACAGCGAGGAAAAGTACCGAATCATCGAGATGGTATGGCAGGTGATCTACGCTGACGGTACGCTCGACAAGTATGAAGATCATGTCGTCCACAAGCTGGCGCGCATACTGCACATTTCACATGATAAAATGATCGAGGCGAAGATGAAGTTCATCCCCGAGGAGTAACGCCCTTCTTTTTTCCGACGTTCACACGTTTTCTTCAGAGGGGTTCGACCTTCTGCACGAGTGGCCACAGGGTTACATCCTCGATCATCAGATGGGGAGGCAGACTGCAGATGGTGGCCACGAGGTCTCCCAGTTCCCGGGGCTGAATGGCCCGTGCGGCAGTCTCTGGATCGAATTCCTTAAGATTCGCCTCCTTGAGAAAGTTGGTTGCCCCCCATGAAGGAATGAGGGAGGTGACCCTGATCCCGGATTCACGGACCTCAGTATAGAGGCACCGCGAAAACTGGACCAGGCCGGCTTTTGCCGCCGAATAGATTGACCAGCCGGGCCAGGCCTCTCTGGCGCAGACACTGGAGATGTTGATAATCGTTCCTGATTTCTGACGCTTCATTACTGGAACGATTCTGCGGCAGCCCATAATCGCGCCAGTGAGGTTGACCATGATGGATTCCTCGATGTCTGCGTCGTGCTGTTCGTCGAGGGGTGCAATCCTGATGCCGCCTCCCGCATTGTTCACGAGGATATCGATACGGCCAAGCATGCCCACCATGCTCTCTATCAGTCGATCCCAATCCTCTCTGCGTGCAACATCAGCTTTGAAGCCGTGTACGCCAAGTTTCCCAGCCGTAGATTCCAGCGCCTCTTCGTCCCGTCCCGTTATCCAAACCTCCGCACCTCCGGCTTTCAAGGTTTCAGCTATGCCCGCACCATATCCCTTTGAGCCACCTGTGACGATTGCCGCTTTCCCTTTCAGCTCTGCCATAGGACCTCCCTTGCTTTCATCCTTCATATTCTCCACTGTACCAACTAGTATAGACCTCCGGGACAAAACTGCAACAGGCTTTCAGCAATGACTGGCCGTTGTCGATTGAGGGTGTTTCAGACCTCGAGTGACTTTACAACAGGGAGCTCAGCGGACTCGTTTTGACTATCGCCGTCAAACTGGGTAGGTTCTAATGATGGTACGTCCCTTTTTTTCCATGAAATCCACGAACCGATCACTGTAAACGCTCATGCGCGAGGCATATCGGTCTATTCGATATGTATAACAGCCTCGTCGACCTTATCGGAGGGTGGCAGGTGTATGAAGGTACTGTCATACTGTTGAAGTGAAGGTGGCCCGTTTGAAGAACTATCGGTTGACGTGTTGTCCCGGTTCCCGATCAATACACCACTGCTGATCATCATCCCGAGAAATGCAATAAAGACGAGTGCCCTGATCATCGAGACCCCCGAAATATTAGATGTAGATGGAGAAACACGGTATAGGATTTCCTTCCCAAAAGGAATAGGGTTCCATTAAAAGTATAGAACATGGCAGCGGGGGTATGCAAATAAATCTGTGTGAATTCCTATGGTTTTCCGGAATTTCTGGATATGGGCACGGTATGTTGAAAGATGTAAAAAATATGATTTTAATAAAAATTTGAAATATAATTGTGAGAAATCAAGTTTATACTCAAATATGCCCGTGGAAAGGAGATGGGAAATGTTTGCAGTCGCGCGTGAGCTACAAACTTCGAGTTATTTTGCTGCTGTTGTGTTTTATGCCATTCAGGCTATTGCGCTCTTCAAGATCGGAGAGAAAGCCAACATTAAAAACCGCTGGGTGGCATTCATCCCCTTTGTGCAGATCATCGTTTTGCTGCACGTCATCGACAAGAGTGGGTGGGCTATATTTCTATTGCTCATTCCCATTGTGAACATCGTTCTTGGGATCATCTGGTTCGTGAAGTTCTACCTTGCCTTTAAGGTAAACGCTGGACTTATCGTGCTAAGCATCATCATACCTATTGTGAACCTCGTAATGATGCTGGTGGTTGCCTTCTCTGACCAATTCAAATACGGGGGAAACACCAGGTTTACCGAGGCATAGGTTTTTTATCTGCTTAAAACTGAATAGCCGCTGGTGTCAATTCCGCCAGCGGCTAATTTATTCGAATTGTTTATCAGACACTAATTGTCAGAGTGGAGGCTCTCAAGTTTTTTTATTTCATCGCGGAGCTTCGCCGCATCCTCATACCGCTCCTCAGAGACTGCGTTTTCGAGATCCTTCTTTAAAGACTCGAGCTGCGAATCCTCTTCTTTTTTTATCTTCTCTTCGGGTGTGATCTGTTCCGCCAGCTCCGTGTCTTCATCGGTGAAGACGCGACCTGCCTCATCCATGACTTTTTCATCAACAAAGATGGGCGCGCCGAAGCGGAGCGCAAGGGCGATTGCGTCGCTCGGTCGTGAATCGATTTCTATTTCCGCACTGTTGTATTTGAGTATGAGGCGTGCGATGAATGTCCCTTCAATGATATCGCACACTTCTATCCTTGCCACACCGCATTCGAGGTACTCTAGAACATTTTTCATGAGATCATGGGTCAGGGGACGGGGCATCTTCACATTGCTTACAAAGAGTGCGATGGATTGGGCCTCGACCGTGCCTATGAAAATAGGGAGGGTCCTCTCATCATCATTTCCCTTGAGGAGAATGATGAAACCCATGTTGGACAGAAGAAGTTTATCGAATTTGACAGGAATCATAATCGTACAACAGTATACCACAATTGGCTTTTCATTGCCAGGTAATAAATAGGATAACCTCCTGACAAGAAAAGGTCAATGGAAAGCCCCTGAGAAGAGGTGCGCTCACCGTACTATGCCCATGTGTGAGGGTCCCGGTCTATCTCGAATCAGTCCTCCAGAACCTCGCGGACCTTATGTGCCAGGGTTTGAGGGGTGAAGGGTTTCTGCAGGAACGGGACATCGTCATCGAGCATACCGTGATGCACGATGGCATCGTCTGTGTATCCCGAGATAAACAGAACCTTCATCTCAGGGTAGAATGATCTGATCTGCCGAACGAGCTCGGGACCGCTCGTCCCGGGCATGACGACATCCGTGATCATAAGGTCGATGTGATCGCGTCCCTCGCACTCCTTTACAGCCGTGGTTGCATTTCCAGCTTTTATAACGTCGTAACCAAACTGGTCCAATACTGCCGTGACCATGTTCCGAACCATGTCGTCGTCTTCAACGAAGAGTATGGTTTCATGTCTACCGTTTACCAAGGTTGATTCCTGTTTTCTGGACTTCAGGGTCTCCTCTTCATTGACTCTCGTCAGATAGATATCGAACGTTGTACCAGCCCCGGAGCTGCTTTGAATATCGATGTAGCCTCCACTCTGTCGTACGATTCCGTATACGGTTGCCAGTCCAAGTCCTGTCCCCTTACCGATCTCTTTCGTGGTGAAAAAGGGTTCGAAGATGTGTTTCATGGTCTCATCGTCGATTCCCTTTCCAGTATCCTGCATGCTGAGCAGCACATAGTCGCCCGGTCTCGAACCCTTGTGGAGATCACAGAACTCCTCGTCAAGGGATACATTTTTGGTTACGACTTTCAACGTGCCACCGTGGGGCATGGCATCGCGTGCATTGACCGCCAGGTTGATCACGACCTGTTCTATCTTTCCGGGATCAGCCTTAATCATACCGATCTCCGTCGACAGGACCATTTCGAAGGCGATGTCCTCACCTATCATGCGCTGAAGCATGTCATTCATGTTTCTCATCAGCACGTTGAGGTTGAGCACCTTTGGTTGGAGTATCTGCTTGCGGCTGAAGGCAAGGAGCTGCTGCGTGAGGGTCGCTGCACGCTCCGCAGATTTCTTGATCTCTTCGATGTAGGACCGGTGCTTCTGTTTGAGGTCACGATCCTTGATGATGATGTCTGAATAACCGATGATGGCGGTCAGCAGATTGTTGAAGTCGTGGGCAATCCCGCCGGCGAGCCTGCCAACGGCCTCCATTTTCTGAGACTGAAAAAGCTGTTCTTCGAGGCGCTTATGCTCGGTCGTATCTTCTCCCGAGCTGAGGGTGCCGGTGATATTTCCATGCTCGTCGGTTAGTATGGTATTGTGCCAGGCAACCATTCGCCTGGCACCCGATTTTGTGAGCACAGGGTTCTCATAGTATTTGGGCGGCTCCTGGTCTCCCTGCATGAGCCTGTTGAAAACTTCCCGGACATTTGTCCGTATTTCTTCCGGTATAAAGTTGTCGAACCAGTTCTTCCCGATAATCTCATCCTCTCCATAGCCGAGTATCTCGCACCCCTTTTTGTTGATGAGGTTCACCGTACCGTCTTTACTCAGTGCCACAAGCATCACTCCGGCGATATCGAGATAACGTTGAGCCCTGTTTTTCTCATTTCTCAGTGCTTCCTCAGCCTTCTTCTGTTCCGTGATGTCCCTGATCGTACCGACTACGAAACGTTCACCGGTGTGAGGGTCCCGGTAGAGGGATTTCATCGTTGCGATGGTATGGAGCTTCCCGTCGATTGTCTGCTTTTCCTCGTTCAAGTCCGTTAGAC
>Ga0209427_10002371_pt1 | contig 22183 bp, 17 predicted proteins | sample DeeMarSWOR136_30_FD_187465 | JGI IMG/M metagenome (GOLD analysis project Ga0209427, IMG submission 187465) | Marine sediment microbial communities from White Oak River estuary, North Carolina - WOR-1-36_30 (SPAdes) (version 2) | ecosystem: Environmental > Aquatic > Marine > Intertidal zone >...
CTCTCAATTATATCAGATTTTTAAATGAAGTCAATCAGTTAACTAATAACTTAATGACATAATTACTCAATGACCAAATACGAAAACAACGATGCTCGTCCATGATCGTAATTTGGGTTCTTTAATGCAAAATGAGAAGATCTGACCCCACTTCCACTTCCAAATCATTATGTTCTAAAACTGTCTAATCGCCCGGTACTAAATACAATATTTACCTATTTTCTTTCTCCTTTATTGCTAATTTTAAGATTTTGAAATCTTCAGATATATAATATTTCCTCTGTTCGTCCTCTAATAGAGAACCGAGCTTCACAGTATAATCTCTTTTTTTCAAGGTCTCTATCGCATCTGATATACTCTTTAGAGTTTCAGCATTATCAGGAAGCTCTATTCCTTTCTTCAAGAGAAATTCAATATCGAAAATATCCCTTATTTCTTTTCTACGAGTCAAAGCCTCTATCTTTGCAGTCATCATATTATTCAATGAAACAGCATTCAACAAAACCTGCGTAGTAGCATACTTACTGTATGCAATCACTTTTTCAGCATTTACTTTCTTGATTTCTTTTCTGATTTCAACCTTAAGACTGCGCGGGTATTTTTTCGACCTTATTTCGTAAAGCAAGGTATGGAATTTATTTTCTACATCGGACAGCGTGTAGAATTGACCAAGAGATTCTTTTACGGTGTTGAATAACATGTTTACATCAACGTCTTTTAATAACCAGAAGTCCAGATCAACCGAGAAACGATTCAACCCATGACATAGCCGCAACATCGTACCGCCACAAAAGATAAGATGGTTCAAAAGTCTTTTATTATTTAATCGATCTAAAACTTCTATTTCAAATTGCTCTTGTTTTATTAGATTTTGCATAGTTTCCTCATTATCTTGATAGTTTTTTCAGGGTAAATTTGGATAAGTTTTTCAATCTTTTGCATATCCAATTTCGCAAGATCGAGAGAATCGAAATCCATCTTATATTTGCCAAAAGAATAAAGATAGACCGCGTCAGTAAATGCCTTTTCTTTTGTGCTGATGAAAATATCCTCCTTGCGGGAAAAATCGAAATAGTACTGTCGTTTCAGTTTGTAGTAAGTAAATACTGTTCCTCTAATATCATAGCTAATGGTCCGTCTCTGCGCAGCACTCTCAAAGAAATTCCGTTGGACTTGTGTCGTCACTTCATAGTAATTAAGAGCAGTCATAAAGGAAATATAAGAAGGAACCTGTATCAAGTTAGCAATCTTCAAAAACTCTTCAGTCGTGTAATTCTGCCAACTCTGTGTTAAAACATAGAGATCTCTTTTCAGACGAATGAAGATCCCTTTTCTCGTGTAACGCGTGGCAAGCACCTTTGCTGATGCGGGCTTTATATTTAAAATACTAACCAGATCCGCGGTTGAAAAATAGACCTTATGACCAAGATCTTCTAATAGTTGAACATTTCTGCTAAGCATAGATAATTATCATTTTTGTTAATTATATATACTTAGTAAATCGTGTCAAGGGGTATTATATACCGCGCGGACAGTACCCAGATTAAATAGACCCCCAAGTTGTTGTTCATACTCATAGCCCAACGCGTACCGGCATTTGAACATATAGCCTCTTAGTTTCTGTATCAATCAAGTTAGTGCTATTTCGATGAACGTTTTGTTTTGCGACGAGGAGCAGACTTTTGTTTAATAGTCACCCATTTGGCTCCTTCTTTTGGATCAATCCAGACTATCCGGTGTTTTTCTTTCGGTTCAACCATGACAACCATTTCTTTCTTAGCCTGAACAACTTGCTTGTTAATCTCTAACTTCAAAGAGCCATTTAAAATTACATAATATTCATAGTAGTTATGGCTGCGTAAACGCTCTTTTTCTGTAAGGACACTAAGTATCCGAGATAGACCGATCTCCACAGGAGACTTGTTCCAATGATCAGTTAACAAATGTTTGTCAGACTTCTTATACACTTTCATAGAATCTTCTAATTCTCCTCATCCCTTAGTTCAGTAGATTATAATACACCAGATACATATGTCAAGTAGCCGGTCTCCCTGACTCCTCTCCACTTTTGGTTTTGAAATTGCACATTGTATCTGTAGAATGGGCGTTTTGAAGGGAATTGATTGTTGTCACCTTAAGAATATTCTGCCCCCTGATGTGGGAGTTTCTTTCCTTTGTTCCCTCCTTCTTGATGGGGAAGTTACTCTTTTTTATTCCCTCCCCCTTAATGGGGGAGGACTAAGGAGGGGGTGATTGTAGATATCTTCAGTCTTATCGCGTTCTGACCGTGACCGGGGTTTAAGGAAAAATATGACCGAGGCAGAGCGGAAATTATGGTATAGAATCAGGATAGTACACCCTCCCCTTTATCCCCTCCCATCAAGGGAGGGGATAATTGATGAATATAGATGAAAAATGTGGAGAGGAGTCACGCGGTCTCCTATCTGTTGCTGTTGACTGTTGTCCGTCATCTACCATCCGTTACTTACACATTGACATTACGTCCTTTCGTAATATACTCTTTCCTATCCGCAGCAAAGGAGGTTTGCAATGAAGAAGCTATTAATATTCTTAATATTAACAGTAATGATTGGCGTGAACATTGGTCATGCCAAAACCCTCGATGAATATCTTAAAGAAGCGGAAACGTTTCAAAATGAAAATCAGATTGAAAAAGCAATAAGCACCATGGAACAAGCAGTGAAAGAATACCCTAAGAGCTCTGCTGCTTATGCGCACTTGGGTATAGCAATAAGTATGAAAGCACAGCAGACGAAGGATTATGAAGAAATATTTAAGGTAATCCGAAGGGCATTTGAAATGTGGAATAGGGCACTGTCGCTTGATCCGCACAATGTTACTGCAAGATTCTATCGTGGAGCATGGGCAGTAAATATCCCTAAATTCGTGGGGCAGTTGGAAACTGGAATAAAAGATATGGAAATAATTGTCATGGCCCTCAAACAGTCTCCTGATGAAGAAGCACGTGCACAACTAGTGAGGGCATACCAACAGTTGGCAACTGGTTATCAAAAGGCAGGAGATTATGAAAAAGCAAAGGAAACATGGGGTGAAATCATCAAAATTGCGCCTGAAACAGAGCTCGCAGACCTCGCACAGACGACGATTGAGCACATAGTCGCTGTGGAGAAATGGCTTGTTGAAAAGTATGGTAAGAAGCAGGACATTCCAGAAATTACTGAACTAAGACAAAAGCTTGAGAAAAACCCCGATAATATCAACCTGCTGATCGCATTGAGCAAGGTCTTAGTCGAGAATAGCATACCCAATGAAGCGTACAGATTGCTCAAACAGGTTATCAGTTTAGACAAATCAAACCTTGCTGCATACAAACTGCTCGCAGCAGCAATGGACGAAATCGCAGCAGAAGAATATGACCCGAGAATCTATTTGGATACTGATTTTCGCACAGACCAAGCATTTGAAATAATGGTAATACTGGATAAGATCGTTGAGCTTTCACCAGATGATATTGAAATGAGATTCATCAGAGGAATAACGGCTATACAGATGCCGTTCTTCGTGGGAAAATTTGACCAAGGCATTGACGATTTAAACCTAATTGCTGAGAGCGATGTGCTTGATGAAACAAAAGCTGAAGCACTCTACTGGTTAGGTGTAGCATATCAAAAGAAGGCCATGACACAATGGATTAGTGTCGTGTCAGACTATCCGAACACAGATGCCGTACAAGCCGTCTTTGATAATTTAAACCCAGGAGTAAAACATCTTGACCCCTCCCAATATAAAAAACCAGCAGTAGTGATAGATTTTGTCATAGGTTTCAAAGATGAATTGGCACCACAGACTGCTGTATGGGTTGAAGACAAAGAAGGGAATTTTGTAAAAACAGTTTATGTATCTGGTTTCAGCGGATATGCAAAGGAAAAGCAAATAAACCTACCAATCTGGGCAAGGTCATCAGAATTTATTGATGTTGATGCTATTACTGGCGCAAGTATTGATCTAGGACATCATATCTACGTCTGGGACTTGAAGAATTACTTGGGGAAGAAAGTAAAATCAGGAGAATATATAGTAAAAGTTGAGGTTGCCTATTGGCCAAGCATGCAATACCAACGTGTAGAAGCGCCAATAAAAATAGGAAGAAAAGACAAACATACGTTTGTTGAAGAGGGAAATTTGATACCGTATCTTGAAGTGAAATACGCTCGGTAATACAGGCTATATCTCTGTGTGTTAGTAGCACGTTGGCTTTATCTCCATGAAACAGAAAGGTGATACTGAAAGACAAGCAACATTAAGAGACAGAATCATCAAAAAAAATAGAAAAAAGAATGATAGATACGTAGAAAAAATACTATCTGCTGTCAAAACAGGAACAAGACTTCTCGATATCGGTTGTGGAACCGGTCATATTATTTATGAATTGGCTTTTAGTAATCGAAATAACCTATATATAGGTCTTGATATCTCAGAAGCAATGCTCAAAATTGCCAACGTCAATACTTTAGGTTTATCAGAGGTTATATTTATAGAAGCCGATGGATTGCAACTTCCCTTTTCAGATCAATCTTTTGATGTTGCAATAACACGGTTGGCTGAATATTCGATCCAAGAAGTGCGTCGTATTTTAAAAAACAAGGGATATTTTTTCGAATATGGGTTAGGTCCTGACGCCGACAAAGAAATCAAGGAATTCTTCCCTGAAAGAATCGAGTCTGAAAATTTCTTCATTCCAAAAAACATAACAAAATGGCAAGAGGAAGTCTGTAAAAATATCACTGACGCTGGTTTTATAATTAATGATATCGAAGAGCATGTCGAAAAAGAACATTTCCAAAATGAAGAAGAATTGATTGATATTATTGAAATGGTTCCATTAGTAAAAGATTTTGATAGAAAAAGCGACGGAAAAATTGTCAAGAATCTTGCAGAGAAATACCGCGACAGAAAAGGATTTTCAACCACCTGGCATTACTACATCATCCAAGCACAGCGGTTATAGCAGATTTTATGATAATCTCTTTTGATATGATTCCATATACAGTCCCTGTATTGACAATCATAGATCCCATCGTATAATCATAGTAGTTATGATTCTCTTGGTCGAACCAAATATACACGTTAGAAAAAGACTCTGCGACTTGATAAGGCGAGAAAGAATAATTGGCATTGATACCTACCCTCAGACACTGGAAATGGTCGCAAAATTCAGAAATAATATCAATATAATAATTGCAAATATCCGACTCCTGAAAGATATCCTTTTGCGCGGAACACTTTTCAAAATGTGCCAAAAATTATACATTGAAATGCCTCCGATATTAGTTCTATATCGAAAGGGCGATGAAAAGATAAAGGATGAATTCGAGAAAGATAAGCTGCAGTTCAAGCTCATTAAATACGATAGCGAAGATAACAGCTTTCCTGAAAGATATATTCAAGCGGTGCGAGAACTCTATCCTGAGGTGATTGCCGATGCCAAGAAGGCTATGGAGGTATGGCTAAAAGGTGATCAATCACAATCCTTTGAAGAGGTACGCAATTGGCTCGTCAAGGAAGGATTTTTGGAGGCTATAGAGCACTCACAGATTGGAAAATTAGCGCAAGATATAACACAGATAATTCCTATGGTTAAAAAGATTCTGGCTGAAGAAAAAGAGTTATCAAAAAAAGAAGCACAGATAGAACGTGATTACAAAAAAATGTATTTTGAATTAAGACAAAAGTATGATAAGCTCATAGAATATATGAACAAGATAGTAGATATCTCAAAAATAGATTAATTATACTGACCTATGTTCTACACATTTACATTTATTATTTTATCTCTTCTCCCCAATTTCGCTTTGGCCCAAGAAACGTTCAAATCTGCACAAAATCGTTATACCCGTGTTCGACAAGCACGGGAAAATCGAGAAAGCCAAATCGATTCACTCTTTGATCGCTTAAATATCAATTACCCTCCGCATGAAATAATCATCGTAGCGTATAAAAACGAAAGAATTTTAGAACTATGGGCAAAATCAGAAAATCTTGGGGCGTTCAAATTGGTAAAAAAATATAAATTTACTGCGTTTTGTGGTAGCCTCGGGCCCAAACGCAAAAGAGGTGATCTACAGATTCCAGAGGGGTTCTATCATATTGATCATTTTAATCCGTTATCTAATTTCCACTTATCAATGAAAATAAATTATCCGAATAGATCTGATACTATTCTAGGTTATAGAACAAACCTTGGCGGCGAAATCCGCATCCACGGCAGTTTTGTCACGATCGGATGTATTCCAATCGGTGATGAGGCGATCGAAGAACTGTACATCGTCGGTGTCGACACGAAGTCAGCCGGGCAAGAAAATATCCCTGTCTATATCTTCCCCCTGCGCATGGACAGTTTAAGCATGGCAACCTTGAGTGAAATAGCCAGTGAAGATGCTGTTCTTTTATCATTCTGGCAGAATTTGAAACAAGGATATGATATTTTTGAGATGACTCATCAAAAACTTATATTCAATGTAAATGAGAAAGGAAGATATGTCTTTCAAAATAGCATTAACTCTTATCCCTGGATGACTATTTATGACAATTCCAGTACACTCATAAATCGCATAGATGTTCCTCCAGGTTATGAGAGGATACCAACAGCAAGCGGTTCATTTGCGGATTGGCTCAGAAACCTACCCTTAAAGCAAAATAATCCTCCTGTTTATCTGTACGATGGCTCAGAGAAATCATATCAAGACGGTCACCACACGGTTGTAGAGATAGACGTTGGAAACAAAGATCTACAGCAGTGTGCAGATGCAATCATAAGGCTTTATGCTGAATACCTGTATTCAAAGAGCAGTTTTGACGAAATCTCGTTTCAGCTGACAAATGGTGACAAGATTGGATTCAGAAAATGGATTTCAGGCTATAGGCCAAGCGTTGATAACAATCAAGTGCGTTGGCATGAACGGACAGATCCTGATTCATCATATGAGCGCTTTAGAGATTATTTGAATTTTATCTTTACCTATGCTGGTTCATACTCATTAAACCAACAACTTGAGGGTGTTCAAGGCATTAATGATATGAAAATTGGCGATGTATTAATACAAGGCGGATTTCCTGGTCATGCCGTGTTAATCATAGATATGGCAGTGAATGAAATAACTAACGAGAATATTTTTCTTTTGTGCCAGAGTTACATGCCCGCGCAAGATATTCATATTCTGAAGAATTTAAATGATCCAGTATTGAGTCCATGGTATAGATTAAATTTTGGTGATAGCCTTTATACCCCAGAGTGGACATTCACAAGAGAAGATCTGAAAAGGTTCTGATATTGTTAAGTTACTATAACTATAAACATGGGCAAGAAGACTAAGCGCCAGACGCAGATGAAAGATGAAAGAAGACTCTATAACAACCTTGCATGGACATGGCCGATTATTAGTCTGCCAAAGGATTATCGCGAAGAGGCAGCACATTACAAACAAGTTTTTAAGAAGTATTCACGTATCAAGGTAAAAACTCTTTTGAATCTTGGTTGTGGTGGCGGTAATGTAGATTGGGTATTGAAAAAATCCTTTGCTGTAACTGGTGTAGACATCAGTAGGAATATGCTCCGCATTGCCCAGCGACTCAATCCTGAAGTGAGGTATCAATATGGTGACATGAGAACAATACGATTAGGTAAATCATTTGACGCCGTGTTGATTCATGATTCCATTAATTATATGCTCACTGAAAAAGATCTGAAATCAGTATTTAAAACGGCATATATACATATCAAACCCGGTGGTATGCTCCTCACGTACGCTGAAGAACATGGGCGCATAAAACAGCATTCCACAAAAAGTTCAACACACAAAAAAGGTAATATAGAAATCACCTTTATCGAACACCAGTCCGACCCGAATCCACAGGATACTACTTTTGAAAGTACCTTTATCTACCTCGTTCGAAAGAACAAAAAACTGAAAATATATACTGATCGTCATCTCTGTGGAATTTTCCCATTGACCACATGGGAACGTCTCTTGAAAGAAATCGGCTTTCAAGTGACACGACAGAAATATCACCACTCCGAGCTCCCCAGGAACGCATACTTCCCTGAATTTGTGTGCCTTAAATCACCATAATACGCTATTTTTCTGAACAAAAGCCAATTGTTGACTTGATTCCTTTTTTCATTAGACTAACAGATGGAGGTCCCATGAAAAAATTATTCATCTGTTTCCTTCCTATTATTATATTAATAAGTTTTTCGTCCTGTCCTCGAAAAACTACGTCAGACATAGGATTTGAAATACCTGAGGGCGAAAAAAGAGATGTCGAGGTGCTTTACGTATCGCCGGCTGGGGGCACCGAAGGACTCAGCGAGGCAAGAGAGATTGTGGTTTCGTTTAATCAACCGATGGTTCCCCTTGAAGGTGTGCCTGAATATGAAAAGAAAGGCCCATTAAAGATCTCACCGGAAGTTAGAGGAAAATATAGGTGGCGTGGTACTTCGACCCTATTTTTTATCCCTGATGAACCACTCGTTGGCGGCACAGAATATATTTGTAGTGTTCCAAAAGGCACGAAGTCTCTGATGGGCACAGCATTAAAAGAAGATTACGAGTGGCAGTTCACTACCGCCCGAACAAAACTCATTACTTCCAAACCTCGTCATAATCAGAAATGGATTGAACTAGATCACTCAATCTATTTGCTATTCAATCAAAAAATGGATCCTGATAGGGCTCGGCCGTTTATAAAACTACTAGCGCGGGATAAAACGGGTTTTGAGAAGCATATTCAATTCCAAGCACGACCTCTTACGACAGAAGAATCAAAAAGTTTTGGGTCTTACTGGAAACAAGAAAGAACAATTGTTGTTGATCCCAAAGATGATCTTCCCATAGAGAACGATATTTTGGTTAAATTGCAGGAGGGACTTCCCGGTGCACTTGGCGACCAGGGAATGGACTATGAGCATGTCCTTATTTTTTCTACGTACAATTATTTTAGATTCGAAGGTATTGATGATAAAATCCTTAATCCTCAAAAAGCAATTATCTTTGAATTCAGCAATCCAGTGGTGTATCAGGATTTCTTAAAGTATATAACATTCAACCCAGAGGTCAAAATACCGGAATATTACGCAAACTGGACGCATTCCTCACACCGTCTGCATCTTTACCTCGACCTTAAACCTGACACAAAATATGAAGTAGAAATAAACAAAAAACTAACTGACCAATTCAACAATGGGTTGGATAAAGATATTAAAGTCACATTCAAAACCACTGACTATGACCCGCAGCTGATGATCGCTACTGGAAGAGGAATCGTTGAATCATATTCAGATAAACGGCATCCCATTTCTGTGGTGAATGTCGAAAAAGTACGGAAGAAACTGGCTTTGTTAATGCGAAACCAAATTATACCCACTGTTCTTAGTAAAAATGTTTTCTATGGATGGAAAGATTATTATCCTGCATTCAATTACGCTATTGATGAGATATGGAATATTACAAGTGAATGGAACATAAAGAAAACAGTTCCCATTGAATTGAACGAAATTTTGCAGAATCGAAAAACAGGTTACGTCTTTTTTGAAATTGATGCTTTAAAAGAATTACGTCATGGAAGACGCTTTCACCGAGGGTTATTACAAATCACAAATATCGGTATATCTGGTAAGTTTTCTTCGGAGAACAATCTGATTTGGGTTACAACATTGAAAGATGCAAAACCAATCGCAAACGCCCAGGTCGAACTACGTGATGATAGAAATCGCATTTTATGGCAGGGTAGAACTGACAAAAGCGGACTCGCTGAAACACCTGGATGGAAACTGCTGGGTATGGTTCCGGAAAGCAGTTGGGATAAACCAAGAATCTGGGTATTTGCTAGAAGTGGCGATGATGAAACTTTCATTGCATCGAATGAAGGTACGGGGATATATCCGTATGATTTTGACATTACTTATGATTGGCAGCCAGAACCGGAACGATTTAAAGGATACACATTCACTGAAAGAGGTATTTATAAAGCTGGAGAAGATGTCTACTTTAAAGGTATCATGAGAGAAAAGAAACATGGAAAATGGAAGGTAAGCAACTATATCAAAACTGTAAATGTGCAGGTATATAATTCAAGAGAGGAAGAGATTTTTAACAAAGATATTTCAATCTCAAACTACGGTTCGTTCGATGGTGAGCTGTCCATTGATCCAAAGGCGCCCACTGGTTGGTATGAAATTATTGTGAAGGCGCGCAATGTCGATTTTACACATTACGGTTCATTCAGGGTCGAAGCTTACAAACCGGCTCAATTCGAGGTCAAAGTAAGATCAGAGAAAGAAGAATATATTTTAGGAGAAGAATTCAACGGTGAAATAAAAGGATGGTATCTGTACGGAGGTCCAATGTCTGATGAAGAGGTAGAGTGGACAATTTCGCTCGATCATTCATATTATTGTCCACCCGGGCATAAGGGATTCCGTTTCGGCCCTATGTACTGGTATGACGACGAGGAGTGGGCATTCGAAGGCATCATCGGATCTGGTAAAGGTAAACTTGATAAAAATGGCAAAATTGCAGTAAAGCAAAGATTACGTCACAAAGATGTGAATCGCACAATGGTCCTCACCCTTGAGGGCACAGTAACTGCCCAGAATCGGCAAACTCTTTCAGGACGCACCAGTTGCCTTGTTCATGGTGGTGATTACTACATAGGCATTAAACCGCAAAAAACATTTGTGGATGCGGGCAAACTAATAGAATTTGAATTTATCACGACAACACCTCAAGGTGAATTAGTACAAGACAAAGATATAAATGTCGAAATCATGAGGACAGAATGGATTAGCGTACGCAAAGCTGGTGTAGAAGGAAGATATGAATGGGTAACAGAAAGAAAAGATAGTCTCATTGCCAATTTTCGAATAAGAACAGCTAAGAAACCAATAAAAGAAACATTCAAGCCCGAAAAAACAGGATTCTATAAAATCCGTGCTCATGGTAAAGATTCAAAGAATAATATAATCACAACTGATACATATTTTTATGTTACTGGTAAAGGTTATATTTCGTGGAAAAGAACAGATGATGATCGGATCGAAATAATCGCTGATGAAGAAGAATATAAACCTGGGGATGTGGCAAAAATACTCGTAAAGTCACCATATGAAAAGGCACTTGCCCTCGTCACTGTTGAACGAGAGTTTGTGATTGAAAGATTTACCAAACAGTTGGTTGGTTCGAGTGATGTCGTCGAAATAGCAATAACTGAAGACTATCTGCCCAACGTGTATGTCTCAGTAATCTTGGTACAAGGAAGAGTAGGTTTTGACAAATTTAATGAAGAAGGCAAAGACATTGGTAAACCATCTTTCAAAATCGGCTACACAAATCTCAAGATTGATCCGCAAACAAAACACTTGGAGATTTCTGTTGCAACAGACAAAGAAGAATATAGGCCCAAGGACTCTGTGGTTGTTCGCTTAAAAGTCAAAGATAATAGTGGTAGGGGTGTAAAGTCGGAGATTGCATTTGCTGTGGTTGATGTTGGAGTATTGAATCTCATAGGATACGAGACTCCAGACCCATTCCCAATTTTCTATGGCTCTCGACCTCTATCTGTGGAAACAGCAGAAAGCAGACTTCATATTATTGGTCAAAGGAGCTATGGTGAGAAAGGTGAAAGCCGCGGAGGTGGCGGTGCGCCCCGTGAACCATTTGCTTACAGAACAGAATTTTTAACAACTGCGTACTACAATCCAAAAGTCCAGACAGATAATAACGGAGAAGCATTACTGAAATTTAGATTACCTGAAAATTTGACTACTTTCAGATTGATGGCAACGGGTCTCACAAAGAACTCATCATTTGGTGCAGGAGATACAGTAATCAGGGTCAAAAAACCATTGCTATTACTTGAAGCATTACCAAGATTTGCGCGTTTAGGGGACGAATTCGAGGCAGGAATCGTTGTCCACAATAACACGCACGAATCAGGACAAGTATCTATCGAAGCATCTGTTGAAAATATCCAGCTTACAGGTGATAAGAAGGTTAGTGCGCAAATACCAGATGGTCAGGAGCAAGAAATACGATTCAAATATTATGCTGATCGAATAGGCAAGGCAACGTTCAGATTTAAAGCTGTCATGGGTAGTGAATCAGACGGTATAGAACTCAAAATTCCAGTTATTTCACCACGGCTCACAGAAGCTGTTGCACTATATAGCCAGACCACAGATAAAGCATCTGAAGCAGTAAAGATCCCTGAAGATATCTATCCTGAGGTCGGTTACCTTGAATTTACAACATCATCATCTGCACTTGTTGGCCTTGAGGGAAACATTGAATATCTCATCAAATACCCCTATGAATGCCTAGAACAAAAAACATCCAGGATCTTACCATTCATTCTTGCTGAGGACGTCATCAACTCATTCAGCCTATCAGCATTAAAAGGCAAAGATTTAAGAAAATATGTGAAGGAAGCACTGAGTGAATACAAAGATTTCCAGAGTTATAATGGCGGCTTTAAGTTCTGGAAAGATTCGTATTATACGTCACCATGGCTGAGTGCGTACGTTGTTTATGCTCTGGGCATGGCGCGTGGTAAGGGCTATCATGTTGATCAACACATGATCGATAGGGCACTGGATTATCTGCAGGAGGTTTTACGTCGTGATGACGTGGATTGGGAATATCCTTACAACAAAAATGTTCAGTTGACGACAAAATGCTTTATCCTCTATGCACTTGCCATATGGGATGAGTATGACCATGGTTATTTATCAAAACTTTTCGAAAAACGTGATCAGATCACACTATTCGGCAAAACAATGCTACTCAAGGCTGCCCATATCTACGGAAATTCATATTACGAGAAGGAACTGCAACGTATTCTGCTTAACAAAATAAAGATGGCCCCAACGACCGCTCATTTTGAAGAACCTGATGAAACTGGTATGGGCTGGATCTGGCATTCGAATGTGCGAACCACCGCACTAATTCTCCAGGCATTTCTGGAGACAAAAGGTGAGTTAACCAACGCCGAAAGGATCATAAAATGGTTGGTGAATGAGAGAAAAATTGGCAGATGGCGTTCGACCCAGGAAAATATTTATGTATTTGACGCCTTTAATACATACTTCAACATTTACGAAAAGCAGAAACCAAATTTTGCTGCAATAATCTATCTTGAAAACAAAGAAATCGTAAAGGAGATCTTCAAAGGAAGAGAACTGGAGATCAGACGAGCAGAACTGCCGATTGTTGACCTACCAAAAGACAGGCAAATACCAGTTAACATTGAAAAACGTGGAGAAGGTAGGCTATACTACGGAATAAGAATGCTCTATGCGCCAAAGCGCGAACTAAAACCACGAGATGAAGGAATTGCTGTATTTAAAGTGATCGAACCACTTATCGAGGGTTCAACCGGTAATGTATTAAGTGCTGGCAAGATCTACAAGGTTACTCTAAGTGTTATTACTCCTCAAGAGAGAAATTTTGTCGTTGTGGATGACCCGCTCCCGGCTGGTCTTGAGGTCATAAATACTTCTTTTGATACAGAAAGCAAACAGGTTCTCAATATAATGACAGGCCATGAACAAGATTACTATAGTGATGACTATTACTACGATGATTACTATTACTACTCTTCATGGGGAACATTTGACCACTGGGAGATTTATGATGACAAAGTGTTATTATTTGCTGATGCCTTGTACGCTGGTGAACACACCTTTTCATATTTGGTACGCGCAATGACCTATGGTGATTTCACAATGCCGTCTACAAAAGCTGAAGAGATGTACACGCCCGAAGTATTTGGATATAATCGGCAAAGAAAATTGACTGTGAAATAGAAAATACACTGTGGAGCATAATAGAGTATGGGATGGGATGGATGGGGTCAGCCCTCGAAAGTCGAAACTAATTGACAATAATGACAAAATGCATATAATCATGTAATGGCACGTCCATATCGTCTGCAAGCAGAGAATTGTTTGTACCACATCATGAGTCGGGGGGATGATCGCAAACGGATTTATACAATACCGAGTGATTACCTTAAATTCATGGATTATGTTATGAAGGCGAAAGAACGGTATCAGTTTTGCCTGTATGCGTATTGTTTAATGGTCAACCATTTCCATTTGCTTGTTGAGACACTATTACCAAATATATCAAAGATCATGCACTACATCAAAGGATCGTACACGACCTATTACAATATCCGGCATCGTCGCACCGGGCATTTATTTCAGGGACGGTTCAAATCGATTGTGGTGGACAAGGATGCGTATTTTCTGGAATTAACCCGCTACATTCATTTGAATGCGGTGTATGCGGGTATTGTGTCGGATCCGGTTGCATATAGATGGTCGAGCTATCAAGGTTATCTGGGCAAGAGGAATGAATATCTTGATAAGGATGAGATGAAACAGTACCTGGGTATGACCAGGAATCAATATCAGCGTTTTGTACTTGAAGGAATCAAAAAGCGGAAAGATCCAATGAAAAAGGTGCGTGCGGGTTTTTTGCTGGGGTCGATTGGTTTTATCAAGGATAAACTGCAAGATCTTGAACTCCAGATCACCAGCGATGATATTGCATACAAGAAGACACTGCGGGACGATATGGAGGTAGCGCAGGATATCATTAAAGCAGTAACCGATTATTACAGGACAACGATCGAGAAGATCAAAAGAAGTACTGATCGTCCTATGTATATGAAATATGTGGCAGTATATGTGATGAGAAGACTAACCGGATTATCGAATCGGGAGATCGGTGTTTATGTGCGTATGCGGCCTTCAGCGGTGAGTAAGGCAGGCATGGTGATCGAACGGCAACTTGAGACGAATCGACAAATAAAGCGTGCGGTTAGAACAATAGTTTCGAAATTCGAGGGCTGACCCCAATTGCCACTCTTTAGGAATTTGTCGACGCATAATATACGGCACCAAGGATGCCTGCGTCATCACCCAATTTCGCTGGGATTATTTTGTAGTTACGGTATTTCGCACCCATCAATTTTTCTTTTACAATTTTTCTTATCGGGGCGAATAGTATTCTGCCTGCACCCGAAATGCCACCTGCGATAATAACCACAGCAGGATCAAATAGAACAATAATATTCGTTATACCAATTGCAATGAAATAGCTGATTTCGGAAAATATCTCCCATGATATTCTATCACCTTTTTTTGCTTCTTGGGCAATTATCTCTGGTGTGATAGTTCTAAATTTTCTTAAAGAACTAAAATTTCTCTTTATCTTCCTCTTTGCTCTCGCAACAATATAGCGAGCACCAACGTATCTCTCGAGATGGCCGTAATTAAGACAACTACACTGAGGACCGTCATACTTTATTACTGTATGACCAAATTCTCCAGCGAAGCCATTTTCTCCAAAGAGCGGCACACCTTCACATATGGCGGCTCCGCCCACACCCGTGCCGAGCGTGAACAAGAAAACATTATCGTAACCTTTGGCTGCACCATATTTCCATTCACCAAGGCAAACGGCATTTACATCGTTAAGAATTTCAATAGGTCTCCTGAACTCTTCTCGCAAGATCTTCTTCAACTGTATATTATTCCATCCAGGAAGATTCGGTGAATACCTTACGATACCACGCACCGAATCAATTATACCCGCAATACCAACACCAATGCCTGATGCTTGTTTGACAAATGGCTTGATTGCCGATTTGATTTGGGCCAAGACAATCTTGTGTCCCTGACGGGCATTTGTTGGCAACCTGATTCTTTTCTTGATCTGTCCATTTTTAACAAACGCAGACTTAATATTTGTACCACCGATATCGATTCCAACAAAACCTTTTTTTGTCATTTGTAATATAATAACTGTCTCGATGGATTAGTCAAGCAAATGGTAATCACAAACTCCGGTTTCTTGAACCAAGATGTTCTTTTTCTATTTTTATTATTTTGCTAACACGCCTTTTGTGACGACCACCTTGAAATTTTGTTGTCAACCATACTCTTACAATTTTCTTCACATTCTTTTTGTTGTACGGTCGTCCGCCAAGGACGAGCACGTTTGCATTATTATGTTGTCGACTCAATCTTGCATCACGTACGTTATTTACAAGTGCTGCATAAATACCAGGTATTTTGTTCGCGGCAATCGATGCACCAATGCCAGTGCCACAGGCAAAAATACCTCTTTTGTTACTGCCCTTCTTGATATGTTTTGCTAATCTTTTCACATAGTCAGGATAATCAACGATTTTTTTCGTAAATGTTCCAATATCTTCTATCTGATACCCTAATTTCTGCAATATTTTCTTTATATATTCCTTCACGCCAAATCCTGCATGATCTGCACCCAACACAATGATTTCTTTCTCCTTCATCTTTCTATCCCAATACTGCGATATAAAGCATTGATATTTTCAACCACATCCCCATTGAATATTACACTACCCGCAATCAACCTCGTTGCCCCGGCCTTCATAATCAGAGGCGCAGTCTGAGTATTAACGCCACCATCAACGGCAATAGGAATATCAATCTTCATCTCATCCAAGAGCGTCTTTATATGAATAATCTTTTCTTCTGATCCTTTAATATAGGTCTGACCTCCAAATCCAGGTTCGACTGTCATTATCAAAATCATATCCAAATCTTTAATGACATCTTTGATACTTTCCACCGGTGTTTTTGGTCTTAGAGCGACGCCGACGTGCATACCTCTCTTTTTTATCTCTCTTAGAGCACCTAAAAAATCGCTACAGACTTCTTGATGTATAATAACCCCATCTACACCCGCACGTTTAAAATCGTAAATAAATTGTTCAGGATGTTCAATCATGAGATGGGCCTGCAAATAAAGACGTGTGCTCTTTCTTATTGCTTCAATGACAATTGGTCCGAATGTGATATTGGGCACGAAGTGTCCATCCATAACATCTAGGTGGATTCTTTTGCAACCTGCATCTTCAACCTTTCCTATCTCTTCTGCGAGTTTTGTAAAATCTGCTGACAACAATGAAGGAATAATTTCTGCAGCTTTGCTCATATTTTTTCCCTTTTCTTCTCAATTGCATTCATGAGAGAATCGAACGATTTTTCAAATGCAACAACGCCATCATCAAGTAATTTCCTGCATACATCATTAATGTCAATGTCCACATTCATCAAATCATCGATAATCTTCGACGCGGCTTTTGTGTCGCCTGTTAATGCCTCGCCTACCTTTCCATGATCCAAAAAAGCATAAATGGTCCCTTCCGGTACTGTATTAACCGTCTCCTTACCAATAAGTTCTGCAACATATTTAATATCATTGTACGCAGGATTTTTGGTGCTTGTTGAACCCCAGAGTAAACGCTGAACATTAGCGCCCTGTTTCCGTAATGATTCAAACTGTGCGTCAAAAAAAATCTCTCTATATTTTCCATAAATAATTGCAGAATTTGCCACGGCTGCGCGACCCTTCAACGATATCAATTTTGATCTTACAGCATCGTTTTTTTTCCCTGCCAATTTTTCCTCAATCAATTTATCTATTAATGTATCTACACGGCTGACAAAGACACTAGCCACTGAGCAGACTTTGCTGACATTACCACCGCCATGTAAACAGTTTTCGAGACCCCTCATATATGCCTTTGCAGTATTAATGTACTGGTTCAGTGAAAAGATAAGTGTAACATTAACATTAATGCCTTCAGCCAACAATGCTTCAATTGCAGCAAAACCCTCATCAGTTGACGGTACTTTAAACATAACATTTGGGCGGTTTACTTTTCTATGCAATCGCTTTCCTTGTTCAATTGTTTCCTTTACCTTATATGCAAGTTTCGGATTAATTTCTAGGCTTATGTACCCATCAAGACCATGCGTCTTTTCGTACAAAGGTCTGAACAAATCAGCCGCATCCTGTATATCCATAATAGTAAGATCATCATATATGTCGAAGGTTGATTTTCCCTGTTGATGTAGTTCTTTGATTTTCTCATCATAATCTGCGCTGTTGCTAATAGCCTTATCAAAAATACTCGGATTAGACGTCATCCCCCTCACACCTTTGTCAATCATTTCCTGTAATTTTCCTGAATCAATCAATGAGCGGCTTATATAATCCAACCATACACTCTGACCAAACTCCGCAAGTTCTTGCATGGTCGTTTCCGCCATAGATACCTCCTTATCAATCTAACCCCCAAATATTTGTAAGTTGTACATACCCAAATTATCAACAAAAACCAATCAGGTTCATAATATCATCGCTCGCGTTTACCATCTGCCTGCATATTCAAAAGCCACCTGGATCATTGTATTTGCCTTAAGTATAGCTAGTTTCATGAATAGGTCAACAATAAATCAAAAAATTTGGGTTGGCTCCAATCAATATGAAACCAACCCTGTGAGGTTAGGACACTTCCCATGTTCTTTCCTCACTATTTAGAACATTAATCCATTTCACGTATTTATCTAATTCTATATATTAGATTAGGAAAATGGTGAAAGGTTTATTTAATTATACTATTATGAAAAGTCTGCGAGTTAAATCCCGAATTTTTGAATGATAATATATAACAAAAAACTAATTATGGATTTTTTTCTTGTTCTTTCTTTTCTTCTTTTACAAGACGAATGCTATTTGAACCGCATTTAGGACACTGTCTTTCCATCATTACACCCTTTTTCCAAGGAAATTTACTAACCACTCCGCATCTCAGGCATTTGAAATCTTTTTCCTCAGTTGCCATCTTACCTCCAGCTAATAATAATCTAATATCCTGATAAATAATCTCCCGATATCATCATCTAATATCCTTTTTTATTCTTTCTTCTGCTTCTGTTTTTCTTTCCTTAATCTCTCTTTTTCCTCTTCCTCAGTCAACATTTTAATTGTATGTTCGATCTCCTCTGTAGTAACTTTCTTTCGCAGCTCTTCGATATCCTGCATTGCCTTCTGAAATCGTACTCCCTCAGCTGCACTGATCCATTCAAGGAGCAACCTTTCTGGTCTGATACCCCATTTCTCCATTTTATCCCATAGCTTCTCAACCCTCTTCTGGGTCCAGCGGTTGGCATCAATATAGTGGCAATCTACATAATGGCATCCTGATACAACGACCATGGGTGCGCCTTTTCTGAAGGCATGTAGCACATATTTCTCGTGCACTCTGCCACTACACATGGTCCTAATAAGTCGCTGATTCGGCGGATACTGTAATCGGGCACCACCACATGTATCAGCACCAGCATAAGAACACCAATTGCATGCAAATACTATCACTTTTTCATGCGGGTCTTCTTCAAGGTGAGCATCAATCTGGCTCATGATCTGTTCATCGGTAAAGTGCTTCATTGAGAGTGCACCAAACCGACACTCTGCAGCACACGTACCACAACCTTTACATAGCGCTTCAACATAAGAGATCGATTTTTTCTTTGGGTCAACTACAAATGCATTGAATGGACATACCTTGGCACACATTCCGCAGTAACGACAGATATCAGGATTTAGTGTAGATGTAATAGCCTCAAGCTTGACCTTACCTGCAGAAAGCAATGTTTCACAACGAGCCGCTGCCGCACCTGCCTGGGTAACCGAATCTTTCACGTCCTTTGGTGCCTCAGCACAGCCAGCAAAGTATACACCAGTGGTAGGAGCATCGACTGGCTTTAGTTTGGGGTGAGCCTCCATATAAAATCCGTCTGGGGTCTTTGAAAGAGTAAGAAGTTTCTGCACTTCCGGCATATCCCATCTCGGTTTCACGCCTACTGATAGAACCATCATATCGAATTCATGCTCTTCTATCTTGTTTGAAGTCGTATCCTCAACCACTACCTTCAGATTACGCGTTACTGGATCCTCAATTATTTCACCTGGAAGTCCTCTAATATACTGGACTCCTGCCTCTTTACTGCGTTTAAACAGATCTTCGAAACCTTTTCCAAATGCCCTTATATCAATGTAGAACACCTTTGCCTGGATGTCAGGATAGTGATCTTTCAGTAGAAGTGTATCTTTAATAGTATTCATACAGCAGATGTTGCTACAGTATGTCTGGCCAATTCTTTCGCAACGGGAACCGACACATTGGATAAAACCTACGGTCTTTGGTCTTTTTCTATCAGTTGGTCTAATAAAATGCCCATTTGACGGCCCACCGGCTGACAGAAGACGCTCAAATTCCATACTTGTGATCACATTTTCGTATTTGGAAAATCCGTATTCATCTAATTCAGTAGGATCATAAACATCCATACCTGTGGCAACTATGACTGTGCCAACCTTGAATTCGAGAATTTCATCCTTTGCATCATAATCGATACATTTCTTGTCACACTTTTCGGCACACTTACCGCAGGCAATTGGATTTGTACCCAGACAGTTTTCCATATCGATCAGGTATGCCGAAGGCACAGCCTGAGGAAATGGTATATAAACAGCTTTCCTTGAAGATAACCCTTGCTGATATTCGTCAGGCACGAGTACCGGACAGACCTCAACGCATTCGTTACAGGCAGTGCATTCGTTCTCATCCACATAACGGGCTCTCTTAAGTACCTTAACACCGAAATTTCCAACATAGCCAGAGATAGATTCTACTCTGCTATAGGTCAGGAGTTTTATGTTGGGATGTCGACCGACATCCATCATCTTCGGACCAAGTATTCATATCGCACAGTCCATAGTTGGATAGGTTTTGTTGAGTTGTGCCATCAATCCACCGAGCGACGGTTCCTTTTCAACGAGATACACTTTATAACCTGCGTCTGCTAAATCAAGTGCTGACTGCATACCGGCAATACCACCACCAATCACCAAAGTCGCTTTTTCAACAGGTATCTCAGTCTCATCCTGAGGTACAAGATAACGTGATCTGCCAACATATGCCTTGATAATATCGAATGCCTTTTTTGTTGCTGCCTCACGGTTACCCATATGCACCCATGAACACTGTTCTCTTATATTTGCCATATCAACCAAATACGGATTCAATCCCACTGCTGATACACACTCTCTAAATGTTGGTTCATGCATGCGTGGAGAACATGATGCAATAACAACCCTATCGAGTTTTTCTTCTTCTATCGCCTTTTTTATCTCAACTTGTCCGGGTTCTGAACACATATATCGATTTTTTGCAGTATATACAACATTCGGTATCTTCTTTGCATCCTCGACCAATCTATCCACATCCACTGAACCAGCAATGTTGGTTCCGCACTCACAAACAAAAACCCCAATCCTCAAATCATCCTGCGGCATTTAAATCACCTCCTTTTTAACAAAAGTTATACGTCAATCGGCATAAGGTTACGATGTCCGTATCGTCATTCGTTCTTCGTCTTTTGCTGTTTTTTATCCAATAACGTTGCCCCTTAACGAAACGGGCTTCCTTGCCCATTAACGAGAAACAACTAACGATTATTTTGATCATACCTCCACACATCCCTTTATTTTTTCAAGAACTCTATCTGCCTTAACCCGATGCATATGAAGACCTACTTCTTCTGAACCGAGCCCCTGGGCAAGGCCAAGCAGTTGAAATATGTAAATTACGGGAATATTATAAGTCCTTCCTTTTTTGCGCGATAACATTATCTGTCCTATATCAAAAGAAGAAAAACACGTAGGACATATGAGTCCCATGCAATCAGCGCCACTTGCTTCGATTGATTTAAAAATTGCCTCTGTCATTTCCAATGGGAGTTCATCATCCATACATCCTTTTCCACAACATAGCAATTTCTCATCATGATTTAGTGGAGTGGCTCCGGTTGTTGAAACCAAATCATCAAGAACATTTGGGTAATCTGCATCATCAACATGCATTATCTGACTCGGCTTTAGAAGATGACATCCATAATGAATTCCCACCTTGATCCCATCCAGTGGTCTTTTTATTGATTTCTTTACGACATCTATTCCTATATCATCCCTGATCATGACTACCGCATGTTTCACCTTTATATTACCTTTATATTCTTTGTTTATTCTCTTCAGTCGTTGGTTAATCTCATCTCTAAGATGCGGGTCTTCATCAAGAATATACTGTGCTTCTTTCAGTGTCGAAATACAACCAGAACACATGGTGACAATATCAAGTCCTGTTTCCTCGGCAACTGCAAGATTACGGGCAGCAATTGTCAACCATTTTATCTTATCACGTGCCTTAAAATATATAGGGTCTGGACAACATGTAAATCCAT